>Ga0209647_1001131_pt1 | contig 23367 bp, 22 predicted proteins | sample GraSoi_2013_60cm_FD_185827 | JGI IMG/M metagenome (GOLD analysis project Ga0209647, IMG submission 185827) | Grasslands soil microbial communities from the Angelo Coastal Reserve, California, USA - Sample 9_17_2013_60cm (SPAdes) (version 2) | ecosystem: Environmental > Terrestrial > Soil >... | reverse complement strand
AGCCACTTGATGATCTCTGTCAGCGTGCGCGCCGGCCGGTTGGAGTACACCAGCAGCTCGCGGCCATCACCCTTGAGTCGCGTCTCTACGGCGTCGGGCCACGCAGGCAAGTTCTCGCCTCTCAGCGGCTGCTCGCAGACGATTTGAATGAGTGACTGCGCTTTGCTTCTCTGTTTCAGCTCCCGAGGCGTGCCCATGGCCACAATCTTGCCTTCATCCATGATCGCCACCCGGTCGCACAGCCGCTCCGCTTCCTCTATGTAATGCGTGGTCAGCACCACGGTGCGCTTCTCCGCTTTCATCTCTTCAATCAGGCCGTGAATCTCCAGCCGTATCTGCGGATCAAGGCCGGTGGTGGGTTCGTCCAGGAAGAGCAGTTGTGGATCGTTGACCAGCGCCAGGGCCAGGGCCAGCCGCTGCTTTTGTCCCCCGGAGAGCGTTTCATAAAACGCCGCGCGCTTCTCCCATAGTTGCAAACGCTTGAGCAGTTGTTCAGAACTGATGCTGCGTGAGTAAAACGATCCAAAAAGCTCCAACGCCTCCTGCGTCCGGATCTTGGCCGGCAGGTTGGTGGCCTGAAGACACACGCCAATGCGGTCTTTCAACTGCTGCTTTTGCCGGTCAGGATCAAAGCCCAGTACGGTGGCCTCTCCGCCGGTGCGTGGCCGAAGCCCTTCCAGAATCTCGATGGTGCTGGTTTTGCCGGCGCCGTTCGGGCCCAGCAGGCCAAAAACTTCCCCGGAACTTACCTGAAAGTCGATGCCTTTAACGGCCTCAACTTTGTCATAACGCTTCTGCAGCGACTGTACCTGGATCACGGGCGTTGTGGTCATGGGTCTGTCTAGGGTATAAACGCAAAGCTGTTCTGTCCAGTTCCTTGCGGGCAAGAACCAGGACTTAGCCGCGAATTAACGCGAACTGCGCGAATTTTTCAGTAATTCGTGTTCATTCGCGAAATTCGCGGCTCGAACTTTTTGCAATCTTCAGCGCTCCGGTTTACCCTTCTCGCGCAATCTTCAGAGGATTTTTTCGCCCATGGTCAAAAGAACCGCAATCGCGCTGGTTTCGTTCTTCCTGGCAGCGGCCCTCCGCGGCCAGACTGCCGATCCCCAGTTGCTGGCCGAGATCAGCAAGATCAAAGCCATTGACAACCATTCCCACCCGCCCAAAGTGGTGGCCGCGGGCGAAAAGGATGACGATTTTGACGCCCTGCCGTGCGATCCCCTGGAACCCAGCGATCCCACCACCGTCTCCCGCCCGGAGAACCCGCAATACATCGCCGCCTGGAAGGCCCTGTACAACTATCCCTACAACGACCGCAGCCCGGAGCATGTGCGCGAGCTCCTGGCTGCCAAGCAGAAGATCATGCAGGAGCAGGGCGATAACTTTCCCAACTGGGTGCTGGACCAGCTCGGTATTGAGACTGAATTGGCCAACCGCGTGGCCCTGGGACGCGGCCTGCAGCCGCCCCGCTTCCGCTGGGTGCCGTTCGATGATGCATTGATGTATCCGCTGAAAACGTCAACACTGGCCAATGACACGCCGGACCGCAAATTCTTCTTTCAGCGCGAAACCATGCTGCTGCGCCGTTACATGAAAGATGTTGACCTGGACGCGCTGCCGGCGACGTTACAGGATTACGTCACCAAAATAGTGACGCCGGTGCTGGAATTTCAGAAGAAGAACGGCGCGGTAGCCATCAAATTTGAGGCGGCCTACCTGCGCTCGCTCGACTTCGGCCCTTCAGAGCCGATGCAGTTGGTGCAGCAGATCTACGCGCACTTTGTGAAGGGAGATGTTCCGCTCAAGCCCGACTATACCCGGCTGCAGAACTTCCTGTTCAGGTACATCGCCCGCGAGGCCGGCCGGCTGGGATTGCCGGTTCACATACATACCGGCGGCGGCTGCGGCAGCTATTTCATGCTCATGGGATCGAACCCGGCGCTGCTGGAGTCGGTGCTCAATGAGGCCGCCTTGCGCAAGACCAACTTCGTGCTGATCCATGGCGGCGCTGCCGCCTACACCAAGTACACCAATTACCTGTTGATGAAGCCAAACGTCTACGCCGATTTCTCCGAGCAGACCTGGCTGATTTCCACCCGCAAGCTGAGTGAGGTCGTCCGCGACTGGCTGGAGTGGTACCCGGAAAAAGTCATGTTTGGGACCGACCTGTACCCCAACACTCCGGAGATCAACTGGGAAGAGATTGGCTGGCAAACCACGCAGTCCGGCCGCGAGGCGCTGGCGATCGCGCTGACCGGCATGATGCAGGATGGCGAAATCACCCGCGAACGGGCCCTTGAACTCGCCCATATGGTCTTGCACGATAACGCCGCCAAGCTCTACGGATGGCAGCAGCACTAACGCCTACTTGCGCCAGGAATCTACGGCAACCGTCTCAAAATAAGACACCCTAAACCCACCATTTTAATGTGCTTTCGGCAACTTACCCCTTGACTTGGGCAAAGGACACTGCAAAACTCAGCATTGTCTAAGCGGCACTTTTTCTCGCTTCTAGCTGATGCCGGTGAACAATGCCGTGCAAAGGAAGCTTTGGCTCGAAAAACGTAATTGTAGAAGGCACGTAAGGAGCAGGATTATCAAGCGCTGGCCGTTCCCCCTCGGACGGTCCGGCTTTTATATAAACAAGGCGCAGCAGGCTCGAGTTTCATTGGAGTTTTGTCTCATAGGTTTTTGTAGTACACACACGGCGGGGCCGTGTGGGGCCGAACCCGTGGTAGGGATTCATCCGGGGAAATCCATTGCAAGACGTATGTGCTCTGGCCGGATTTTCAGGGTGAATGCAGGAAAGGGGGCACTCTCAATGGAGTTCCAGGACAAGGTTCTCAAGTGTGTGGACTGCGGCGCCGATTTCATTTTCACCGCTGGTGAACAACTCTTCTTCCACGATAAACAATTCAAGAACGAACCCAAACGCTGCAAAAACTGCAAAGGCAAACGCGCCCAGGCATTAGGACTGCCGCAGAACGGCGGCAACTACCAGCGCGTGGAAACCAAGGCCATCTGCTCAGGATGCCAGAAGGAAACCACAGTGCCGTTCAAGCCCACGCAGGGACGCCCTGTGTTTTGCCGCGAGTGCTTCCAGCAGCGCAAGACGACCGCTGCTACAGCGTAGCTTGAGGCGCTCAGAAGGCGTAAGCGAGGAAACGAGCGAGGGCCTTCTGCCGAAAGCCTTTTGCCGAAATGCTGAGGGCGAAGCCCGAAGGACCTCACCGCGATAGCTTTCGCTTGAGAAGTAGGATCTTATGAGCGCGTGAGGCGTAGTGTGTGGAGCGCGGCGCCCATTGCTAATTACGTCATGCCCTCAGGCCGGCTTTTTCGCCGCCTGGAGCTTGCTGGGCTTGTTTCCCAGCCGCGTGGCGGTCCGCTGTTGTCTCTGGTCTTCGTGTTGGATCAGGAGCACTTCTATGCGGCGGAGAAGATCATCTGTATTCATGGGCTTCACCAGCATGGACTGTGCGCCCTCGGACTTCCAGTCTCCTCCCAGCAGGGGATACGCGGTGAGGATCGCCACGGCCGGATTGTAATCCGTCTTGTTGGCCGCCCGGATCACGTCATAACCGGCCTTTTCGTGCTCCATCTTCATGTCCGTGATCACCATGTGATAGGTGTTGGCTTTGAGCTTGGAGATGGCTTCCTTGCCTGAAGTGGCTGTTTCAACGTCAAAACCATGAATTTCGAGAATAGCTTTCAACGTGAGCAGAATTGCTAATTCGTCGTCGACCAATAGGATGCGGCGTTTCATGGGAAACTCCAGGGGATTGTGAAACACTTTTATCGCGCTAATGAGATGCAGGCAGCAACTCCCAGGGTTGTGAGCTGCCGCAGGAACTCGTGCAATCGGAAGTCCCCATTATAATACCGATTGTGCCGGGATTTTTTGTGCAGAACTTCGGTTGCAGGGCCACCCAGGCTGACGGGGCCGCCCTGGAGCGCCAACTTGCGACAGAGGGCCTTTCCCCAGCCAATTCTGCCTTCGAAGCGGACATTGTCGTGCTCAACACCTGCACCGTCACTGCCGCCGCCGACCAGGATGCCCGCGCCGCTATCCGCAGGATCCATCGGGAAAACCCTGATGCCAGGATTATGGTCACCGGCTGCTACGCCCAGCGAGCGCCGCATGAATTGGCCGCGCTCCCCGGGGTAACTTGGGTGGTGGGAAATTCACACAAGCACCAGGCGGCGGAGATCGCGGCTTCCCATGTTTCGCTGGATAACGTTTCACTGGATGAGGTTTCGCTGGATGATGTTTCGCTGCGCGATGTCTCGCCACATGATGCTCCGCGGAATTTTGTTTCCCTGGAAACCGTGGGACTTTCTGTACCAGCTTTCACCTTGGTAGGCGACATTTTTGCGCACACTGAACTCATCGCCGCGCCGGTCTTCGCCGGAGACGGTATCTCGGAAAAGACCCGGCCCAACCTGAAAGTTCAGGACGGATGCGACAACCGCTGTTCCTTCTGCATCATTCCCAGCGTCCGCGGCCAAAGCCGGTCAATGAAACTCGACCGCGTGATAGCAGAAACCAACGCGCTCGTGGCTGCTGGTTATCGCGAGATCGTGCTCAGCGGGATCAACCTGGGCCGCTGGGGCCGCGATTTCCAGCCGCAACAGAGATTTGAGCAGCTTGTCCGCGCCCTGCTCGAACATACCAGCATCGAAAAAGTCCGCGTCAGCTCGGTTGAGCCCATGGACTGGAGCGACGAACTCATCGCGCTGGTGGCCGGCTCGCCGCGAATCGCCAGGCATGCGCATGTTCCACTGCAATCCGGCAGCGACCGCATTCTCCGGCGCATGCATCGCAAGTACCGCCCGTGGCACTACGCGGAGAAGATCAGAAAGATCCATGAAGCCATGCCCGATGCGGCCATCGGCGCCGATGTGATGGTCGGCTTTCCCGGCGAGACCGATGAGTTGTTCGAAGAGAGCCGCAGCTTTATTGAACAACTGCCATTCACGTATCTGCACGTATTTACGTATTCTTCAAGGCCGGGAACGCCCTCGGCGGCCATGCCTGACCAGGTGCCGGTGCATGTGGCACGGGAACGAAATCGCGTTTTGCGGGAACTGGCGGCGGACAAGAATCGGGACTTCCGGCGTAGTTTTGTTGGACGCACGCTGGAAGTAATCACTCTTCAGGCCGGGGGCGATGGCTGGACGGAAGCATTGAGTGACAACTATTTGAAAGTCCGGCTGCCTGACCGGCATGAAGCCAACAAACGGATGCATGTAACTGTAACGGAGATGGGTGATGAAGATCTGGTGGCCGTGGCGGAAAACGAAGCCTGCGCTCTCGCTGTTTGAGAGGCGGACTACGGGGGTGGATGAGGATACGATGGCCAAGCCTGTAATTTTGTCCGACAACCGTCTTGTCACGCTTGGACCACACCCCAAGAACGCGCCTGGCTCATTTTATGTCGAAAACGGAGAATGCATCACCTGCGGCGCACCACACGTCCTTGCTCCTGATTTAATGGGCTGGGATGACGATGCAGACCAGCCAGGCAGCCACAAACACTGTTACTTCAAGAAGCAGCCCAGCCAGCCGGGAGAGCTGAAACAAGCAATCGACGCCATTGCCGCCAGTTGCTGCGGTGCACTGCGCTATTCCGGTACCGACTCGGAAGTCTTGCGCGACCTACGTAAGAGCGGCAATCGCGCTGCGATCGTGAGACTCAAAGGTTAATGAGTGCAATAGCATGCTGCTCGGTGCGAGCCCGAGGACTTTCGCCGCGAAGCCGGCTTGCGCGCTGAGCGGCATGCAACAAGAGCAGAAGGATCATCCTGTACGCCGTTGCTGTTGAGCGGTTTGGAGCGAAGCGACACTAATGATGCTATAATTTTCAAGTCTTGCCGCATGTTTGCGGCACTCCCCGCAATTCCACTAAAAGCGTGAGTTTGCCGGAGTGTTCAGGAGGATCGCATAGTAGATAAACGCTTTATTAAGATGAATGAGCGCATCCGGGCGCGGGAAATACGCGTGATCGGCCCGGACGGCGAGCAGCTTGGCATCATGACGCCGCAGGATGCGACACGAAAGGCCCGTGAACAAAGTCTTGACCTGGTAGAGATCTCAGCCACTGCGGTGCCTCCGGTGTGCCGCATCATGGACTACGGCAAGTTCCTTTACGAACAGGAAAAGAAAGAGCGGGCGGCGAAGAAGAACCAGAAGCAGATCGTCCTGAAGGAAGTGAAATTCAGCGTCAACGTGGACGAGCACGATTACGTCACCAAGCGCAACCATGTGCTGCGTTTTCTGGACGAAGGCGACAAGGTAAAAGCCAGCCTGCGCTTCCGCGGACGCGAAATGGCCCACCAGAACCTGGGACGCAAGGTGCTGGAGCGGCTGGTGACCGAGGTCGGCGACAAAGGGATTGTGGAATTCAGGCCGCGCATGGAAGGCAACACCGTGCACGTGATCCTGGCTCCTCCGAAGCAGGTGCCGGGCAGCAAGAAACCGCAGCAGCAGCCACACGCGGCGTCCGGCGGCCAATCGCAAACCCGCAGTTAGCTTGCTGGTTAAGCAATAGCTCGCCGGTTAAGCAATTGCAAATAGCCAAAAGCAAATGAATGCTGCAACAAAAGCGCAGGTGGAAACACCGGGCTGTCGGTACAACGAGACAGGGCTAATTACTAACTGCTAATTACTGAGAATTTTATGCCTAAACTAAAAACGCACAAAGGCGCAGCTAAACGCTTTAAGAAGACCGCGAGCGGCAAGATCAAACGCGGTAAAGCGTTCAAGCGCCATATTCTTACCTCCAAGGCGACCAAGCGCAAACGCCATCTCGATACCGATACTCTGGTGAGCGATGCCGACGCGCCAAAAGTCCGGAGAATGATCCCGTATTAGAAATTCGGGACAGAGTTTGGCCCGCCTGATCCTCGATCAGCGCTGAGGCTGGACCTGAAAAAAGCGAGCGCAATCGCAAGATTGAAGCTCATCGCGAGTGAACAGGGACCTACAACCTTCCCTCCAGCCGCGACAACCGCCGGAAATCCGGCAACAAAAAGGGAGCGACACATGCCTCGCGTAAAACGTGGTACCAAGCGCCGCCAGCGCCGCAAAAAGATACTTGAGCGCGCCAGCGGGTATTTCCTGACAAAGTCAAAACTCTTTCGCGCCGCCAAAGAATCGGTGGAGCGCGGACTAAAGTTTGCCTACACCGGCCGCAAGCAGAAGAAGCGGCAGTACCGCTCCATATGGATCGTGCGCATCGGCGCCGCCTCACGCGCCCAGGGCGTCAGCTACAACCAATTCATCAGCGGCCTGAAGAAGGCCGGCGTGGAACTGGACCGCAAGATCCTGGCTGACATCGCTGCGAATGATCCTTCCGGGTTCACCGCGCTGGTGGAGACGGCCAAGCGCGCCAACAGCAAAGCGGCGTAAGCCAAGAAAAAACTTTCACCACAGAGGGCACAGAGCAGCACGGAGGAATTAGTTCTCCGTGTTCCTCTGTGTCCTCTGTGGTTTTATCTTGCTGGAAAAGTTTTCCCCGCCCAGAGTACAATCCCTGCCATGCTTTCCCGCAGGTCCTTTTTCAAGACCGCTGGTCTGGGCGCAGCTGTGGCCGCGACCGCTAGTTTCCCCACCGAGCTTCTCACCTGGGCCGAGCCGCCACGCACGGTCACGCCGGGCGGGCCGATCCTGCTCAACAGCAACGAGAACGCTTACGGCCCGTTCCCTAGCGTTCTGGCCTTGCCGAATCCGTTCCAGGACGCGAACCGTTATCCTGACCGTGGCTATGACAAGCTGATTGAGCGTCTGGCCGCGATGCACAAAGTAAAGAGCGACCAGGTGCTTTTGGGCGCCGGCTCAACGGAAATCCTGAAGGTCGCGGCTTGCGCGTTTACCGGGCCGGGCAAAAAGCTGGTGATGGCTTCGCCCACGTTTGAGGCGATCGGGTCTTACGGTCAGGCAGTAAAGGCCGACGTGGTCAAGGTCCCACTGGCTTCCAGTTACTCGCATCAGCTCTCGCAGATGGCGGAAGCGGTGGGCAAAGACGGCGGGCTGATTTACATTTGCAATCCCAATAATCCCACGGCCAGCCTGACGCCGCGGCGTAGCCTGGAAAATTTCATTCGCGATCTGCCGCCCAACACCTACGTGCTCATGGACGAGGCGTACCACGACTTCGTTCCTGTCTCCGCCGATTACATCTCTTTCCTGCAAACGCCGGTGGATGAAGACCGCGTGATCGTGGCCCGAACGTTTTCCAAGATCTATGGCATGGCCGGCCTCAGGCTGGGATACGGCGTGGCCTCGGCCAGGACCATCAAACTCATGGCGCCGCACAAGCTTGACGACAGCACCAACATCCTGGCGCTGCGCGGGGGGCTGGCTTCATTGGACCATGATGATGATCACAAGATGGCCGTGATGCGAAACGGCTTTGACCGTGACGAGTTCCTGCGCCAGGCCGCGTCGCGCAAGCTGCAGGTAATTCCCTCCTGGACCAATTTTGTAATGTTCAACACCCAGCGCCCGATTCGCACGGTGATTGATCATTTCAAGAAGGACAACATCCGGATTGGCCGTCCTTTCCCGCCCATGGACACATTCGCGCGAGTCTCATTAGGCAAGCCGGACGAGATGAAAGCGTTCTGGCAGGTGTGGGACAGGCTTTAATTCTGTCGCTTCGCTCCAAACCGCCAGAGTACATCGCTCGACTTTGCCTCATGTGTGCTCCTGGTAGAAGCCGTTCGCCGCGCAAGCCGGGCTCACGGCTTGTCTCTGCTCCAGACTGCTTCCGCCGGCGTGGACAACTCGCGCACGTTCATTCCCATCAGTGGTTTAGTTGATCTCGATGGATGGGGGTTGCTATGCCACTGCTACACCAGGCCACCAAATTTGCCACCAATAAAATGCCCAAAGTCATCAACCCCACAGCCCACGCCATTATTGACTATGCGATGGCGGCTTCATTTTTCGGCATGGCGGCGTTTTTCTGGCGGCGCAATAAGCGCGCCGCGGTAAGCGCGCTGGTCTGCGGCGCAGCGGAGACCGTCACCGCTCTGTGCACGGACTATCCCGGCGGCGTGGTGGACAAGATCAGTTTTCCGGCTCACGGCGGCATTGACGTCGGTCTCAGCGGCGTGGTGGCGAGCTTGCCGGGCATACTGCTCTTCAGCGACAAGCCCGAAGCGAAGTTTTTCAGGGTCCAGGGCGTGGCCCTGGCGGCGGTCACCGGCCTCACCGATTTCACCGGCAGCGGCAAAAGCGGACAGATGGAAGAGCTGGATAGGCGGTCGGCGTAGGTTTTTCTGCAATCCCGAAGCGAAGCGAGGGAACCCTACCGCAACCAGAGACTCCGAGGCACCAACACAAAAATTCGCCGATCTCTTAAGCACAACAAAGCAGCGTTTTACAAGATTGATTGACAGGCAGAACCGCAAACTCATGGTAGCCATAATGATCCCTCGCTGCGCTTCGGGATTTCAGAGAACGAGCTGAGTGCTGACTGCTGAATGCTTTTCTTTCTTTCTCCTTTCCACAAGCGAGTGCGCTATACTCCGCTTAACTTCATCCCCCGAGGTGCTGCGCAGTCATGTCATTGAAATTAGCCCGCGAACTGGAACCTGAGACGGAAACAAGGGCCGGCAGCGACGATTTTCCCGCGCTGGAAGAAAAAATCTACAAAGCTATTGAACTCTTGAAGTCGGCGCGCGAGGGCAAGGCCGCCGCCGAGCGCGATTCGCAACGGCTGCGCGACCAACTGGAGCAGCGCGAAGAAGAGTTGGACGTGCTGCGCGGAGAGATGGTCTCGCTGCGCAAGGAGCGGGAAGAAGTCCGCGCGCGTGTGGAGAAAATGCTCAAGCAGATGGACGCGCTGGTGGCGGAAGGCTGACAAGACCGGGAGATCTCATCAAAATGCGTTTTGCCGCCGGTGTATTTGTTGTCCTGTTCTGTGCAACTTTCGCCTTTCCACTCCAGACTGCCGAGTGGAAAGATTACCCGTACGCGAGCGATGGTTTTGTCGTCTCATCTCCATCTCAACCTGCGATGAGCAAGCAGACTGTAAAGTCCGCTGCCAGGGATGTCGAGATACACTTTTATGCTATTTCCCTGACGGGCGACAAAGGCCTCATGATATGTGCCAACACCTTGCATCCCGATGACCGGCGAACGCCGCAACAGATCCTGAACGAGACCAAGCTCGGAGCAGCCAGCGCGGTCAAAGCTAAGATAACCTCGGAAACTCCCATCTCGATTGCAGCCTATCCCGGCGTTCAGATTGACTTCGAAGCCGAGAAGTACCACGGGCGCTCTCGCATATATTCGGTGGGACGCTTGCTCTACCAGATCATGGCCGTTACGCCCACTGGGCAGCCACTGCCAAACGAAGCGGCCCGTTTTTACGATTCCTTCCGCCTGCTGAATGCGCCCAAGTAGCCGCTAGCTTGGCAGTGATGGTGGGATTTCCCCGTGCGGAAGCGGAATGAGGCTTTGGCGCAGCCGACCAGGATAAATTCACACGTGCAAATGTCAGAATCTTCTTGACCTTCGTTCTGAGCGAACGATAATCAATGCAGCAGGAAGTATCTTTTGAAGGAGAACCACCTTGGTCACTCAACCGACAGCAGCGCCGCCCATCCGAGTGGAAATCTACGATCAGGTCTATAACCTCCGCGGCGTGGATGCGGAATACATCACCAGGCTGGCCCAGTTTGTTGATGGCAAGATGCGCAACGTGGCTGAGCAGACCTCCACCATCGATTCCCTGCGTCTGGCGGTGCTGGCCGCGCTCAATATCGCCGACGAATATCACATTCTCAAGAAAAAGTACGAGCTGCTGGCCGGAGAATACAATCGCCGGGCCGGTCAACTGGCGGGAGCGCTGGACGAAATTCTGGAAGAAGCTCGCCGGGCCGGGTAGGGATTTTTTCGCTCGCCATCCCGCGAGCGCGCTGCCCGCAAGGGACGTACCATGCTACGTCTCTACAGCCGCATTCTTAACAAACGTCAAATTTCTCACTCCCTTTCAGGGTCAACAAATCTAAATCTAAAAAAGGCCGTCCGGCCACTTGCCATCTACTCTGCTTTTCTTTAGCATCAGTCCAGATAACCGGCCTGCAACGCAGGTGAGAACGGTAACCGTTCATGAACCAACATTCAATGAACAGGGGGCCTGACTCGTATAATAACGGCTCGGTGTGCGAGGTTCCGCCAGTACGGAAATGCCTAAAGAGCCGCGGCGGGTTCCCACCGTCTTAGGACGGGTTCAGAACGGCCCGGTCGCACGGCCAAGTGGGTCGGTTTTCCTCTTTTTTGTCGCTGCGCTCCACACCGCTAACGAGCGCGCTCGACTTCAGATTTCCTTGCTCCTGTTGCGGCCGACTCGCCGCGTGGTCGGGCTCGCCGGCTTATCGCTAGAGAAAATCGCGCTTCGCTCCAAACCGCTCTAGGGCATCTGTCCCTTTTAGATTTTCGTGCGCCTGTTGCAGGCTGCTCGGCGCGCAAGTCGGCTGCTTCAGATTCATGTCGCTCCCTCCGAAACCGCCACAGGAAACTTGCCAGCCCAGGATTTCTCGGATGCTCCTGAACAGCGCCGCTCGCCGCGCAAGTCGGGCTCGCGGCTCTCGATCTGGTCACTATGGCTGAATGCTGATTGCTGTGTGCTGATTGCTTCCCTACAATCCTCTCAGTGGCAGAGACTCCTCCAACCCACGCTCTCACCGTCCCGCCTGATGCCGTCGGCACGCGTCTCGACCAATGGTTGGTTGCACAGCTTCCCGAGGTAAGCCGCGTCCGCATACAGCAACTCATCGAGCAAAAAAAAATCCTGGTGAACAACGGCGTGCCCAAGCCTTCCATGCGCCTGCGCGGAGGAGAAGAGATCATCATCACCGGGGCGGTGGAATTGCCGCCGCTGAAGGCCTTCGCTGAAGATATTCCGCTCGACGTGATCTACGAAGACGAGAGCATAGCGGTCATCAACAAGCCGGCGGGCATGAGCGTGCACGCAGGCTCAGGCAAGGACGATGCGGGCAATCGCGGCACCATGGTCAACGCGCTGTTGCACCGCTTCAACGGGCTGTCGCAGATCGGCGGTGAGTTCAGGCCGGGGATCGTGCATCGGCTGGACAAGGAGACCAGTGGGCTGGTGGTGGTGGCCAAATCTGATCTGGCCCACCGAAAGCTGGCTGAACAGTTTTCGCGGCGCGAGGTAAAGAAAACATATATCGCGCTGGTCCACAGCTGGATGAAAGAGGCCAAAGGAACCATCAACGCGCCCATCGGGCGTGACGTGGTGCGCCGTGCGCGCATGACCACGCGCCGGGGCATGCAAAGCAAAGCCGGCCGTGAGGCGATCACCCACTGGAAGGTCGAGCAGCGGATTGAAGGCGAGCGCGGCAAGTTCTCATTGCTGGAGGTGGGGATTGAGACCGGCCGCACGCACCAGATCCGTGTGCATCTGGCTTCGATCGGCCATCCCGTCGCTGGTGACACGCTCTATGGCGCTCCCCGGCCGGAGAGTTACCTAGGTACAATGTCAAGGGTTGCATCTCTGGAAAGAAACTTTCTGCATGCTTTCGAGATACAATTCCGGCATCCAATCAGTAATAGGCCGCTTTCGTTTCAGCAGCCGTTACCGGCTGAGTTAACAGAATTTCTCCGCGAGATTGGGCATTGAGGTTTTGTTTCCCAGACTATAATGGCCATGAGAGTTCCTGACATGTCTTCCCTACGGTTTTTTGCGGTCTTGCTAGTGTTTACTCTCGTTTGCTGCGTGGCTGAAGCGCAAACGCAGCCAGCCGCCACGCAGCCAGCCGCTTCGGCGCAAACGCCGCCGGCCGCGAACGCGGTCGCACCCAATGCCACGCCTGCCGTGGACGATACGCTGCCGATCCAGACCTTCCATAGCCGGTCAGACGAAGTCAACGTGATTTTTACCGTCACCGACAAGCACAACAAGTTCATCAAAGACCTGAAACAGAGCCAATTCAAGTTCCTGGACAATAACCGCCCGCCCAAGCAGATCATGAATTTTTCCGCGGAGACCGACCTTCCGCTGCGGGTCGGACTGCTGATTGACGCCAGCAACTCCATTCGCGACCGGTTTTTGTTCGAGCAGGACGCCGCGATCTCGTTTCTCCACCAGATCATCCGCCCCAAGACCGACAAGGCGTTCGTGCTGGCCTTTGACGAAGTTTGGGACCTGACTCAGGACTTCACCAGCGATCTGGACAAGCTGACCAAGGGCGTGAAAGTGATTCGCCCGGGCGGCGGCACCGCGCTGTGGGATGCCGTATTTTATGCCTGCCGTGACAAGCTGATGAAAGAACGCGAGACCGGACCTGTCCGCAAGGCAATCATCCTGGTTTCTGACGGCGACGACAACCAGAGCCGGGTTTTGCGCCAGGAAGCCATTGAGATGGCACAGCGCGCCGGCGTGATCGTGTACACCATCAGCACCAACCTGAGCAATAATCCTGATGAAGGCGACCGCAGCCTGAAGATGCTGGCGGAAACCACCGGCGGGCAAGCGTTCTTCCCGTTCAAACTCCAGGACGTGGCCAACGCTTTCCATGACATCAACGAAGAGCTTCGCAGCCAGTATTCGGTGTTCTACAAGCCGGATAACTTTGAGGCCAACGGACAGTACCGGCCGATCCAGATCGCTGCGGAAAACAAGAAATTCAGAGTACGGGCCAAGCGGGGTTATTACGTGCCCCGGCAATAGGCCATTCCTTCTTCAGCCATCCGCAGGCCCGGCCAATGCCGGGCCTTTTTATTTTGTGCTGCGCACCATCTCTCTGACGTTCGGTCGCAACCCCAGGGATGCAACTATAATGAGAGTTCTGGACCCATTTATGCATCGACTGCGGCATCTCGTCTTCTCGATCTCGCTTTTGCTGATCGCGCACGCATCATTCGCCCAGGCGCAGCAGCCTGCTTCCCCTGCGCAGCCGGCTGCAAGTCCCACACCTGCCGAAGGCGCTCAGCAGGGTACAAATCCGGGCAGCATTCCCACGGTTCGCGTCAGGTCAGACGAGGTCAACGTCGTCTTTACCGTGGTGGATAAGGACGGTAGGTTTGTGCGCGACCTGAAACAGGACCAGTTCCGGATCATTGACAACCATCTGCCGCCGCAAAAGATTCTGGACTTCAGAGCGCAGACCGATCTCCCGTTGTACGTCGGTCTGCTCATCGATGCCAGCAACTCCATCCGCGACCGCTTCCAGTTCGAGAAAGACGCAGCCTCGGAGTTTTTGTACGAGGTCATACGCCCCAAATCCGACCGCGCCTTTGTGCTGGCCTTTGATGAGATCCCGGACGTGACCCAGGACTTTACCGGTGACCTGGACAAACTCAGGAACGGCGTAAAGTCTATCAGGGCGGGTGGCGGAACGGCGCTGTGGGACGCGGTTTTTTACGCGTGCCGCGACAAGCTGATGAAGGAGCCTGCGCGCAGTGCCGTGCGCAGGGCCATCATCATGGTATCGGACGGCGAAGACAACTTGAGCCGGGTCTATCGCCAGGAAGCGGTTGATATGGCGCAGCGGGCCGAGGTGATTATCTATACCATCAGCACCACGCTGATGAACAGCCACACCAAGGGCGATGACAATCTGAAACTGCTGGCTGAAGCCACCGGCGGCCGGGCGTTTTTCCCGGTGAAGCTGGACGATGTTTCGGCGGCGTTTCGCGAAATTCAGGAAGAGTTGCGCAGCCAGTATTCAATCTCTTACCGGCCGGAGAGCTTTCTCGCCAACGGGCAGTTCCGGCTTATCCAGATTTCGGCCGATAACAAGAAACTCAAAGTACGGGTCAAGAAGGGCTATTACACGTCCACGCGATAATCCCGCAGGCCACTCGACTGGAAAAGACTTCTACCGGCTGGCCGCCACGTCATTGGGAGGATAGTATCCCTTGCGCGCCTGGACCTTGTGACCATCTTTTGATTTCACCTCAATGCGGCGGAATTTGCCGTCATTGACCGGATTATCCGAAGAGAATCCCAGGCTGTATTGGCTGCGAAGTTCGGCGGCGATCTCGGCAAAAGCCTTGTCCAACTTGCCCGGATGGCTGACGGTGATCACCCTTCCTCCTGTCTGCTCGGACAGCTTGTTCATATCGCCATAATTGGAGGGAAATCTGGGATCGGTAATGAGCAAAACGTAAGCAATCACATCAGCTTTCTGGGCTGCTTCAATGGCATCTTTCAATTTCAATTTGCTGCCCACGTCGTCGCCATCGGTAAGTATGATCATGGCCTTGCGCCCAGACTGCCGGCCCAGCATTTCATACGAAGCAAGATACGCAGCGTCAAACAGCAGGGTGCCCTTGTTGTCGCCACCAGCTGTAGGCACCGGACCGGGTCTTCCCATCGGCGCCATGCCTGCCGTGTTGGTATTGATGCGGGCTTTGTCCAGTCCGCCCCGCAGCAATCGCGTGTCGTTGGTCAGGTCCTGCAGCAGGTCCACTGAAACATCAAAACTGATGACGAATGCCAGGTCTTTGTTTGTGAGGACCTTTTGCAAAAAGCCGCTCGCAACTACCTTTTCCTCAGGTAAGGTCCGATTCATGCTGTAGCTGCTATCAATAAGCAGTCCGATCGTCAGCGGCTGATCGGTGAGGGCGGAAAAGTACTTGATCGTCTGGGGCTTTCCTTCTTCCCGCAGCTCAAAATGCTCCTTAGCCAGGTTCGGGACCAGCACACCATGCTTGTCCTTCACGGTAAACAGGACGGTAACCAGGTTTACGTTCTTGCGGAAGGTGGGAACCTTTTCCTGGTCGTTTCCCTTGGCGCCTTGCTGATCATTGGCGGGCGGCTGCTGGCTCGATGAGGGTGCGGTTCCCTGCGCGTGGCCGGAGAGCGTGAGCAGGGGAGCAAATGCGAGCATCACGGCGAAGAAATAAGTCCGCATAAGGGCTCTTGACGCCTTTCTGGCTTAATTAGGTTTGATCTATTGTATTAGATGCAGCTGAGTTGCCTCAGTCGGCCCTGGTAAGCATTACAATTGCTCCAGCGCACTTTTCCGGGAATGCGGTGCAAAGTTCCCGCTCTGCAGACGTTCTAAGTGGTAGGAGGACTGATGTTTAGGTTGACCCGTGGGATGACCGTGTTGGTCTGTGCTCTCGTGATGTGTGCTTTGCCCGGCTTGACCCAGCAGCAGAACCTGCCTGACGGCCCCAAGCCTAAGGACCAGTCACAACAAACGGTCCCCGACGCACCGCAACCCAAGAACCCCAACCCGCAAAACCAGTTCCCTGAAAACGCACCGCCAGCCCCCAAAAACGCACATCCAGAAGAACCGGCAGCCGCACCAACGCCAGCCCCGCGTTCAGCAGCACAAAATGGGATCTCGACGAAACGTGACGATCTTTACCAAATGAACATCTCCGTCAACTTTGTGCAGGTTCCGGTCACGGTCAAGGATGGCTCCGGCAAGCTGGTTTCCGGTCTTAATTCAAATGATTTCAGGGTTTATGAAGATGGAGTCCCGCAGCCGCTCAAGTTTTTTACCTCCGACCCGTTTCCATTGTCGGCCGCTATCGTGGTGGCCACTGACCTGCCCTCCACCACCATGAAGAAGGTGAATGAGACGTTGCCGGCGCTGATTGCTGCATTCAGCGAGTTTGACGAGGTAGCTCTGTATCGTTACGGCCACACGGTACAGCAAGTCTCCGGTTACACCGGCGCCTCCAGTGTACCCACCGCCAGTCTCAATCGGCTCAAGCGGCCTGGGCGTGAAGGCGGTCCTCCGATGACGGGCGGACCTTTTGGTGGCGGTCCCAGCATCAACGGCCATCCAGTAAACGATCCAAACGCCAATGGCGGCAGAGCAGTCGACGTGCAGACTCCACCGCGTGAGTTTTACGTCCTGAATGACGCCATCCTGCGCGCGGCGCAGGACCTGAGCAAGCGTGACCGCGCGCGCCGGCGCATCCTCTTTGTGATTAGTGACGGGCGAGAACTGGGCAGCAATGCCGGCTACGACGAAGTGAAGAAAATCCTGCTTTCGAACAATATCAGCGTCTATGGTGTGGGCGTGGACACTGCCGCCATCCCGATTTATGACAAGCTGAACCGCATCCGCGTGCCCGGCTTTGGCACGGGAAACATCCTGCCCAAATACGTCTCTGATACCGGGGGACACATGCTTGCGGAGTTTGACCGCCAGGGCATTGAGCAGGCATATGCCACCATCGCGGACACGGCGCGCAATCAGTACACTCTGGGTTATACCACCAGGGCCACGCAGGCGAGCACCTATCGGACCATTGACGTACACGTTCTCCGCCCCAACGTGAGGGTCATCGCCAAGCAAGGCTATTACCCGCTGCCACCACAGCCGCAAAAGCGCTAAGAGGTTACTTTCGCGTGTTTCGCAAAGGGGTAAGCGTTTGGATACTTGGCCAAACCGCGTAGAATTAGAAGCCGCCCTCGCTCCGTACGTTATGATATAAAAAAGTCTTTCAGCAGCATGGGGGTTTCGGACTGCAACCGTTGCTAAGCGCGGTGCGGACCGGATGCTAGGAGAGCCTTGAGCTTTATTAACTTTGCCGCTCGCGAAATTAACTGCAAGATCGTCTATTACGGCGCCGGGTTGGGCGGTAAGACCACGAACTTGCAGCATATTTTCGATAAGACGGTCGACAAGCAGAAGAGCAAGATGATCTCCCTGGCCACGGAAACCGATCGTACCCTCTTTTTTGACTTCCTGCCCTTGGATCTGGGCACGGTGCGTGGCTTCCGTACCCGCTTCCATCTTTATACCGTTCCCGGACAGGTGTTTTACGATGCCAGCCGCAAGCTGATCCTGCGTGGGGTGGATGGCGTGGTGTTTGTGGCAGATTCGCAGGAAGAGCGCCTCGATGCCAACATCGAGGCCCTGGAAAACCTGAACGAGAACCTCAAAGAACAGGGCTACGACTTCAAGAAGATCCCGTATGTCCTGCAATTCAACAAGCGTGACCTTCCCAGCGCCATGCCTGTGGATGACCTGAAACGCGAGCTGGTGAGAAAAGCCGAACCTACCTTTGAGGCAGTGGCGTTCCAGGGTAAAGGCGTGTTTGAGACGCTCAAAGAGGTAGCCCGGCTGGTGCTGATTGAGCTGAAGAAGGGCTGAGCGAGCAATTGGCAATTAGCCAAACCCTTGGCCGCAGATTTGCGCTGATAAACGCAGATAAGAATAAGTCAGCCGCGAATTAACGCGAAGTACGCGAATTTTTTAATTCATGTTCATTCGCGAAATTCGCGGCCAATTTTCTTCTCTGCTGATCTGCGCTTATCTGCGGGATCTGCGGCGATTTTGTTTGGCTAATTTGCTAATTGCCAACTGCTAGCCGCTCACTTATGCGGATCCAGTAACGATGCTACACCGCCAAAATCGCGGCCCTTATTGGCGCCTCGGCCGGCTTTGGCGGCCATAGGCGATCCAGGGTTCAGCCCTCCGTATTTCTCCAACAACACCGGTACCAGTGCGCCTTCGGCCTCTTTGGTAAACGTAAACTGGTCGTCGGTCCGATCAATGCGGATGAAGTCGCCCAGCTTGACCTGGCTGGTGGCCACCAGGTTCGCCAGCGGGAAGACCACGTTCTTCTCGATGGCCCGTTTCAGATGGCGCGCACCGTACTTGGGGTCAGTGCCTTCCTTCAGGAGGAACGCCTTCACCGGCGCAGTGCAGGAAAACACGAATTGGCTGTTGCCGGTGGCCTGCAGTATCCTCTGCTGCACCATGCCCAGTTCGATCTCCAGAATCTGCTCCAGGTGCTCCACCTTGAGGGTCTTGAAAACCACGACCTTGTCAATGCGGTTCATGAACTCCGGGGAGAACTTGCGCCGGGCCGCATCCTGTGCGGTGCGGGTAATCTTGTCATCGAGCGCGGCGTCCATGTGGCCCTGGCGCTTGGTGTTGCCGAAGCCCAGGCCTCCGGTCATGAGGTCATCCATCTCATGCGCGCCGAGATTGGAGGTCATGACGATCAGGCACTGCGAAAGATCGACGCGGCGGTTATCGCCCAGCGTCAGCGTGGCCTTATCCAGGATGCCCAGCAGGAGCTGCCACAGCGCGTCACTGGCTTTCTCGATTTCGTCAAAAAGAAGCAGCGTGAGCTTGAGCTTGTCAGTATGCCACTGGTTGAGCGCTTCCTGCGTCAGCAGCGGATGCGTCTCACGGTGTCCCAGATAACCGGGGGGCGAACCGATGAGCTTGGCAATCTCATGGCTGTGCTGAAATTCCGCGCAGTCAATCTTGATGACAGCGCGCGGGTCGCCAAAGAGCGATTCCGCCATGGCTTCCACCACACGCGTTTTGCCGGAGCCAGTAGGCCCAAGAAAAAGTAGATTCCCCACCGGACGCCCGGGAGCGTTCAGTCCGGCAAGAAACATCTGGTAGATTTCAACAACCTTTTCTACCGCCGGGTCCTGGCCAACGATCTTCCGCCGCAAGGCGGTTTCAAAGTCCTGCGCATCTGAGCTGCGCCGCGTGGGATCAAGAGCAGTATTAAAGCCGGTCCTCATATTTTCCTCGCCTCTTTTCGCCGAGGACGCCTCCATAATAATAAAGAGGCATGAATCCTGAGATGGGAGCGCAAGCTGCTGAGTTGTAATAACTGATGTGTCAACAGTCCCGCATCCCGCATCTCACATTTAGATGCTGAAAGTGTGACAAAAGGTCAAGCACTACAGCCATTTTGATCAGAGTACCGGGATGCGTGCTAAGATGCCTGCAAGACCCCGGGAAAGAGTCCTGCATGTTATCCAAGAAGTTCCGTTTCATCTCCTCCGCAGCCCTGATTGTGCTTGGGCTTATCGTTTTTGTTGTGGTTTTCGCGCGGCATCCGCAGATTCAGGCCGCCGCTGCCGCACAATCGGCGCCGGCCGCACAGAATCCGCCTGCCAATGGCTCAGGCCCGGCGGCTCCGGCGCCAGAACTTCCGCCCGGAACAATCACATACACGGCTAAGGCCCTGACCACGGCCCAATTTCTGGCCCGCGGACATCTGTCCGAGTCGCAATACATGACCGTGGCGGAGTATGTGGCTGCCATCGCCAAGGCCAACAACGGCAAGACGACATTCAAGAAGGGTGAAACCGTTTTCATTCCCGGGATTGAGCCGCAGCCGATCGTGGAAAAGACGCGGCCCTTCCCGAAAGATACGGAAGTACGTGCCATCTACCTGACCGGCGGAACGGCTGGCAGCGCCCGAGGCATTGAACTGGTGCGCCGCTGGCGTGATGCGGGCGGAAACGCCGTGGTGTTTGACATTAAGGACAGTGACGGCACCATCAACGTTCCTTTTGAGCATCCGCTGGCGCGGAAAATCAAGAACTATCCCATCACCAACCTGCCGAAGTACGTGCGCTACCTGCATTCGCTGGATCTGCATGTAATCGCACGGCAGGCGCTTTTCCGTGACGACAATATCGCCCAGCACCATGGCGCTCTGGCGGTGCAATCCCGCAGCCTGCACCAACCCTGGCGTGAAAACGGCAAGCTGGTGTGGAGTGACAGCTCGAACAAGGAAGTGCAGGACTACAACATTGCCCTGGCCAAATACGTGGCCACCTCAGGCGTGGATGAGGTCCAGTTTGACTATGTGCGCTTCCCTGCCGAGGGCAACCAGGCCGACGCGCAGTTCGCCTTCCAGAAAGATCCAAAAACAAAGCTGCACCGCGACGATGTGATCGCTGATTTTCTGGATCGTGCTTACACCGAACTGCACCCTATGGGCGTCCTGGTGTCGCTTGACGTTTTCGGCATCATGGCCTGGCAGCGCCAGGTCGATCTCAGCCATACCGGGCAGGACATCGTGAAGATGGCCAAACACTGTGACGTGATTTCGCCCATGATCTATCCATCGCACTTCTTTGGCATGGACGGTTACAAGGCGCCGGGCGACGCTCCCGAGCACTTCATCAGCATCTCCATGGACCGTTTTGACAAGATCACGGCCGGCTCCGGCGTGGTGTTGCGTCCGTGGCTCCAGGCCTTCCGCTGGAGGACCAAGACTTATTCGCCAGAATACATCCTGAAGCAGGTCAGTTCGTCGAAGGGACATCACGGCGACGGGTTCCTCTTCTGGAACGCAGCCAATGATTACTCCAAACCGTTTGCCGCCATGCCGACCATGATGGCAAATCCCAAAACCTACCTCTACACGCCGCCTGCGGCTGTGGCCCAGAATACGCCTGCGGCTCCGGGACAGGAAAAGACGCCGCAGCAGGCCGCAGCAGGAGATCCGCACCGCTAATCGCTTCCGGCAAAACATTTGTAATGCAACCGGCCCGAACTTGGGCCGGTTGTTATGTTAGCTGGAAAAAATTCCGTCAGATATAATGTGCCGTACTGCCTTGATTCTTATCTAAAATGATAAGGGACTCGCCTTAAGCCTTTTCAGGCAGCAGCCGAAGTCCAAGTGTGTGAGCGGGACATTCAAAATCTGAAGGAGCCTCTCCCTATGGCGATTCAAGCAACCGAGAAGATCTGGCACAACGGAAAACTGATTCCGTGGAAAGACGCCCAGATCCACGTGATGTCCCACGTCATTAACTACGGTTCCTCCGTATTTGAGGGCATACGTTGCTATGCGCCATCGGGCGCGCCGGCCATCTTCCGCCTGCGCGAGCACATGCAGAGGCTGATCGACTCGGCCAAAATCTACCGTATCGAAATCGACTACAGCCTTGACCAGCTTTGCGTCGCGGCCCTGGAATTGGTGGGGAAGAATGGCATCTGGCCGTGCTACCTGCGCCCTATCGTGATGCGCGGATACGGCGAGGCCGGCGTGAATCCCTTCAACTCGCCCACGGAGGTCTATATGACCAATTATCCGTGGGGTAAATATCTGGGCCACGGAGACGTGAATGAGGGCGTGGACGCCTGCGTTTCATCCTGGTCGCGTATTGCGCCCAACACCATGCCGGCAATGTCCAAGGCCGGCGCCAATTACATGAACTCACAGCTCATCAAGATGGAAGCCATTGTGAATGGCTACGTTGAGGGGATCGCCCTGGACGTAAATGGCTACGTGAGCGAGGCGTCCGGCGCCAATATTTTCATCGTACGCAAAGGCAAGCTCATGACGCCGCCGCTGGGCAATTCCGTGCTGCCAGGCATTACGCGTGAAAGCGTGATTACGCTGGGCGAAGACATTGGGCTGCCCGTGGTGGAGCAGATGATTCCCCGCGAAATGCTCTACCTGGCCGACGAAGTCTTCTTCTGCGGCACCGCATCTGAAATTACTCCCATCCGGTCCATCGACAAGATCAACATCAGCAATGGCGTAACTGGTCCGGTCACGCTTGCGCTGCAGCGCGAGTTCTTCGGCATTGTGAACGGAACGGCGGCTGACCGCCACAATTGGTTTACCAAGGTGCCGGTAAATGAGCGTTCCAAACAGCCGGTTGGGGTTTAAATAGCAACTGGGTCAGCTTCCTACCACAGCTTTACGCTAGAGAATCACAAAAAGGACGGGCAGAAGCCCGTCCTTTCGTGTTTTCTGTCTAGCGTTGAACGCGCATCCAGGGTCCAGACGAGTGCCACACTCCGGCGCCTTGGTCGGCGGCATGCTGCATGTGGGCCACATACCAGAAAACCACATCCTTTTCCTGGATGTCCTCGTTGTTGTCATATCCCAGGTGTCCGTTAGCGCCAAAGGGCCACGGTTCGTCTTCCGCATAGTGGTAGAGACGCGCCCCGATGTCCTTAGTAGAAAACGAATCGGCTTGGCCGTCATTTGCGCCCGGCAAAACCCAAATTCCATGCGACGTGGGATTGTCACGCACGAACCAGACACGCCCAGTGGCCGGATTCTTTAGGTCATTTCGTTCGTTGGTGTATTTCAGCCAGCCAGGTCCCCATCCCTGATTGGGACGGTTGTTGTCAAAGACGAAGATCTGGTCATTGGGAAAGCCATTGAGGTCAAAGTCCATCCGCCAGTACGGGTGATGTACGTGATTGATCTGGCATTGCAGTCCTTTGCTGAACAAATGCGCTCCCAGCCATCCGTCCTGGCTGAGATACCACACTTGGTACAGATCATACTGGCCAATTTGTGCCTCGATCCCAAGTTCCAGCATGGTGTGCCCGCCGGACACATACGACTTCTGGCAGACCATATTGTTCCCGCACCATGAAATCGGTTTTAGGCTGGACCAGTAAATGCGGTCGGCGTATGGGCCGCAGGATTGGCCGTTTACAGTGTCGTATTTAACGCGAATCACCGGCATGCTGGCCTTCCACAGGACCAGTTCGTTTTTGAAGAAAACATTGCGGACCGCAAGGCCGGCTCCGTCTTTTACTTCCCAGTCAAAGCTCCAGCCGTTCCAATTGGTATGACCCGACTGGGCCAGGAGCGGTGATGCCACTGCAGCAAGAAGCAACAAAGAGCGC
>Ga0209647_1001130_pt1 | contig 23373 bp, 20 predicted proteins | sample GraSoi_2013_60cm_FD_185827 | JGI IMG/M metagenome (GOLD analysis project Ga0209647, IMG submission 185827) | Grasslands soil microbial communities from the Angelo Coastal Reserve, California, USA - Sample 9_17_2013_60cm (SPAdes) (version 2) | ecosystem: Environmental > Terrestrial > Soil >... | reverse complement strand
ACTGGATGCTGCACATTCCTACGCGTGCGGAACACGTCTCCATGAACCTGGGACAGGCCGTAGCAGTCTGCCTGTACGAACTAGCGCGCGACTCGAGCATGGATCGGCCTGGTACCGGCAGAAAAGTCGGTCAACAGAAAAGAGAAAAGCCGGTCCGCCGTTCTGACAGAGACAATTTGCAGCAGCTTGCGTCGCCGCATGCGCCGGCGGCCGCGGGCGATCTGGAGAGAATCACTTCACTCCTGCTGGAGGCTCTCGGCTTGAGTGGTTATCTGGGAACACGCTCCGTTGCAAAGGAAGACAAGGTTCGCCGCATGGTTCGCCGCCTCGACATCCCCGCGCGCGACGCCGAGTCATGGCTGGGCATGTTACGGCAGATCGTGTGGAAGCTTGGTAATCGTTAGTAAGTGATCCCAGCGATCTTCTCGCTCTCCTGCCAGAGCCGCCGGGCAGAGTCATCATCCTGGGCCTCTTTCGTAGGCGTGGCAGGCTTGCATTTATAGAAATAAAGACCGTTGGAGCCAGCCGCTTCGCTGGACGACGCCAGATAAACAATCGTCTCCGCGCCCTTCTCCGGTGAGATTGCGAAGGTCTTTGCCGCTCGGACAGCGAACGAAAGCATGCCGCCGCTTTGGTCGCCGAAGCGCGTGGCCACAAACCCCGGGTGCAGGCTGTTGGCGGTTACGCCAGTGCCGGCCAACTTCCGCGCGAGTTCGCGTGTGTACAGGATGTTGCAGAGCTTCGACCGTCCATAGACGTGAAGGCCGCGATAGTTTTTCGCTGACTGTAGATCACCGAAGTCCAGTTTTTCTCCCTTGTGCGCGTCTGATGCCACGTTGACAATGCGCGAAGGCGCGGAGACGCGCAACCGTTCGCGCAGGCCGTAGGTCAGGACGAAATATGCCATGTGATTAGTGGCAATGGTGAGTTCCAGTCCGTCTTCGGTGATCTGGCGTGCAGCGAAAAGAGCGCCCGCGTTGTTGATGAGCACGTCGATGCGCGGTTCCGCTTCGGCGATCTCCGCGGCAACACGCTTCATCTCCGCCACGCGCGATAGATCGGCGTAGTGAATAGCGTGGTTGACCCCGGGCGCAATTTCGCGCAGGCGCGCCAGCGCCGCTTCACCGCGTGTCTTATCGCGCGCCACCAGCACCATGCGCGCGCCCATTCCAGCCAGTTTTTCCGCCGCAATCTTGCCAATGCCCGAGGTCGCTCCGGTGATCACAACGGTTTTGCCGCGCATTCGCTCTCCCATGTCTTGAAAACCAGTTGACTCCCGGTTTCCTAAGATCTAAATATCGGATAGTGGCTGGCCACGGCCATCATCAGCAGCATGGGAAATGACAGCACAAAATTTGTCCGCGCCGCCAACTGGACCAGGCGCGCCAGTTTGGCAGCTTCCGGTGGCATAGGCGTTCCATTGGCCGCACTCTCCTGTGTCCAGCGGATGATTTTTTTCTGCATGCGCCAGACAATGCCCCAGACGTTCAGGAGCATGAACCAGCCCAGCCCGCCGCCAATGCCGATGGCCAGCAGGCGATTGCTTTCCCAGCCGTGGGCGTTGAACTTGAGATACAACCATGCTGCGCCGATAATCACCCCCGCCATGACCGGGGCGAACACGGGACCTTTGCGGAGAAAATCAGCCGGCGACATCAGCAACGCCATCTCTAGGGCGAACGCTAATGTCCACAGCGTAAAGAAACTCCCTATGGCATGACCCTCAATGGCATGGCGGCTGATGCTGTGTCCGCCGCTCCCATCCACTCCATTCACGTAGTTGAGCGCGTCGGCGCCCACAATCATCATCCAGTACCAGATTCCCGCCACCACGGTCACCACAGAGGCCCAGCGGAACCACCACAGAGCGCGCGGCATAAGGACGGGCACAACTTTCATGCGCGTGGCCGGGTCCAGCGCGGGAAGAAATTTTGCATTAATCAGAACAAAGAAGTACAGCAAGCCAACCCAGGTTATGCCTGCGGCAAAATGGACCCAGCGAAGTATGAGCTGAATGTGTGGCGTGGAGCCTTCGGGAAAAGCAATCTGCGGCGAGTGGAACAGCACGAGCGCCAGCCAATGCATGCAGCCTCCGTATTCTAGTGATCGTCGTCCTTGATGGTCATGCTTTGCATAGAGGCGGCAATTTTTTGTAATTCGTCAGCCGACGTGGCAAAGATGTCGATGGTCAGTAGCGAGTCACCGGCCAGCGTCTGGATCTGTGACTGGTAGATCTGGGAACGGCCGGAGCTGCGTTCAAAATCGGCGCGCAGGAACTGGTGGTCCTTGACCAGAAATTCCAGGGCGGGCGCAGTGATCTTCATGCCTGCAGCGCTTGCCATTTGCTCGGTCATGTCGCGAAACCTATTGGCGTTGAGCGTATCCAGACGGCTGGGCATGGCGGTGATGCGCATGGAAGGAATACCCATGTGCTGGCCATCGCCCTCGCCCTTGCGTGAAGCATAGAAGATGATCCGGGGGCTGACGAAACGCATGTTGGCGCTCGCAGCTTCCGGATGCTGCTGCAGAAGCGCTGCCTTTGTGGCGGCCTGGGCACGTTCATTGACTGCGTCAAGCGATTCTGTCTTGGCGGCAATCCAGCCCTGAGGGTAGCCAAAAGAAAAACCCAGAGCTTTGTTGTTGTAGACATTTCCTGTGCCAGCTTCAGGGCGCGCATCGGTCGCGAGACGACTGTCGTTGCCAGCGGCACCAGGCACAGATGAGCCTGCCGTTTCGCCCGCCGGCGCAGGCGGAGGCGCGGCCGTAGCAGCGGCCAGCAGGGCTGGATCAGAGTTGCGCTTCAATGCCTTATTGATGGCGTCCTCAAGATCGCCCTGGGTGGAATCTCCCAGGCCGGACTGCCGGTAACGCACCACGCCGTCTTTATCCAGCACAATGTAAGTAGGGAACGACTGAATCTTGAAGGCCTGTTGCACGTCGCCCGATAGATCAATGTACTCTGACCATGTCATGCGCTGTGCATCAATATAGGTGCGCCAGACGTCCTCATCTTCGTCAGAGCTTACACCCACGAGCTGGAACGCTTTGCCGCTGTACTTTTTGTTCAGGTTGCGGAGTATAGGCACAGATTCCCGGCACGGCGGGCACCACGTGCCCCAGAAGTCGAGCAGGACGACCTTGCCGCGCACCGATGCGTTGGAGATGTTCTCTTTTTCCAGCGTGGTGAAGGTGAAATCAGGAGCGAACGGCTCACGCGCCCGGATGGGACTGGCAATGATTCTGCGCGCTTCAGCAACAGTCGACGGATCGGCATGAGGCGACGATATGAATGCGTTCATTTCCGCCAGGCCGTCCGCATCACGCTCCTGCTTAAGGAGCACCATGCCCAGGTTGTAATGGGTGATTGACAGAGCCGGGTCGAGCGCCAGCGCCTGGCGAAGTTCGTCTTCGGCTTCCTTCAGTTTTTTGTCCGTAGGCTTGCCGGACATTTGAGTAAGCAGAGTCGAGCGGACAAGATGGGCCTCCACGGCCTTAGCTTTATCGTCTCCCGCGACTTTTACTGCTTTCCTGGAGTCATCCAGAGCGGAAGTGAAGTCGCCCATTTTGATTTCAACTTCCACCAGCTTGAGATAAACGACGGCCGAAGAATGATGAGACAGCTTGTCCGCCTTGTGATACGAATCCAGCGCAAGCTCATACTTCCTTTTCGATTGAAAAAGATCTCCTTGCGAAATGGCTTTGGCCAGGGGGGCGGCTGCCTGTGGTTGCGCCAGGCCAAGCGTGCCAGTGAACGCGATTACAAGTGCAATTGAGCTTCGCAACATCGGGTAGATAATAGCATTACTCATTAGCCCAGGCGGCAGCGAGAGCATGGTCTCCGTATGTGTGGCGTTTTACTCTTGACATCAGTCGTATATTTCTATTATTGTAGAAATATGGAAATTAAGGCAAGTGCGTCCAACGATCACAAGGTTTCGCGCTTCGCGGACATGTTCTCTGCCATGGGCGCTGAACCTCGGCTGCGAATTCTACGATTGCTGCTGGCGGCGCATCCTGATGGGATGGTCGTGAATGAGATCGGTGAAGAACTGGAGATCGCCAACTCCACGCTTTCTCATCACCTGGACAAGTTGAAAAATGAAGATTTGGTCGGGGTGCGGCGGGAAGGCACGTTCCTGCGTTACTCGGCGAATACGAAGGCCCTGACTGAGTTGCTGGGCTTTCTGTATGCCGAGTGCTGCACCCGCAACAAGGCAGTAGAACCGCAGCGCATTGTTTGTTGCAAATAGCAAGTTTGGAAGTCGGCCGCACCCGGCTGTACGATGCGAAATGAGCGGCCAATCACAGATCCACGGAGAAGACCATGAGCACCCAGGACGTTAAAGAAGTCGTTAAAGAAAAATACGGAGCAGCGGCGCGTCGCGTTACCACAGGCGAGGGAAGCTCCTGCTGCGGGGCGTCCGCGTGCAGCGGAGCGGAAATCGATCCGATCACGCGCGACCTGTACGAGAGCTCGCAGACTAGCATCTTGCCGGAAGAAGCGGTGAAAGCTTCACTGGGGTGCGGGAATCCCACGGCGCTGGCGGAGCTCAAGCCGGGCGAGACTGTTTTGGACCTGGGTTCCGGTGGCGGAATCGATGTTTTGCTTTCCGCGCGGCGCGTGGGACCAACGGGCAAAGCCTACGGCCTGGACATGACCGATGACATGCTGGCGCTGGCGTGTGAGAACCAGAAGAAGTCTGGCATTACGAACGTTGAATTCCTCCGTGGTGAGATCGAAAACATCCCGCTGCCGGCGAATACCGTGGACGTGATTATCTCCAACTGCGTAATCAATCTTTCTGCCGACAAAGACCGCGTACTGCGCGAAGCATTCCGCGTGCTCAAGCCGGGCGGCCGTTTTGCCGTTTCTGACGTTGTGGTACGCGGCGAGATCCCGGAAGAGATTCAAAAGAACCTGATGCTCTGGGTGGGGTGCATTGCCGGCGCGCTGCGCGATACCGACTACGTCGCCAAACTGGCTGCGGCGGGCTTTGAAGAGGTCAGCATCGAGCCCACGCGTGTTTATCAGATTGAAGATGCCCGCGCCTTCCTGACCGGCCAGGGCATGAACGTGGATGAAATCGCTCCTCTGGTAGAGGGCAAGTTTATGAGCGCTTTTGTGCGTGCCGTAAAACCTGTCGGCACCGCCGTCTCCGATCAAGCACCAGCGCTGAATATCGTCAAATGCTGCGGCTAAGCATTTAGAAGTTCGGCTGTCGGGCTGTGACAAAATGGCAGATGCCTGTCACAGCCGCTTGTGCCATCTTGTCGCCGGGGTCCTTCGGGCGCCTAGTTACAGCCTTTATTTTCAATAGTTTATGCGTTCCTCCATTTGGATCAGCGCTTGCAATATAGAACAGCAGACGGGAGCTAAGTTGAGCGCGAGCTACCTGCAGTTGGGGTCGGTTGGTGACGGTAGCAAAAGCGCTGGTAGCAATGAGTTCTGCCTAAGGAGAAGCGATTGTGGCTGAGATAAAAGGATATCGTCAGTGGCGCGTTCCGGGGATAGTGCCTCCAAGCCTGACCTTGCGCTCGGATATCCTTTTATCTCTTTTTTCTTCTATTCTGTATGGTCCGATTCCTAAGGCCCTGGCATGGGCCTGTCGCCTGTAAGTTTTCTCGCCCGGCCTTCCACCGAAAATCTGACTACCAGGTCTTGCGCAGCGGATGCGCTTCCGTGTTGAAGACCACTTTATTCAGATCGAGAGTTTCCTTAGGCGCAAACAGCAGATAAAGATACTTGAGCGTTTCCGCCAGAAAATAACTTTCCATGCTGTCTCTCTTTGCCTTGGTTGTAACGTCGCTCAATGCGGCATAGCCTGCGTCGGTTTTGCAATAGCGCACCAGGCTCAGAATGAACGTGGATCCCATCTCCTCATAGCGCGGGTCCCTGGTAAAAAACTTGAGATAATACGCCGACTCGATAATCTCCGGGCGAAGTTGATATCCCGGCGAGATGGCCTTCATGGTGGTGTAATCGAGCGCTTCCGGTTCAATGCCGAAGGTCGTCCACATCTTGTAAGACGATTCCTGCAAGCGCCGTGCGCGGTCAAGATCGCCGGAGCGCGCCAGCACCGCAGGAAAAAATGCATCCAGCGCGCCGTACTGTGTGGAGAGTCGCTTGCCCGTGTTCATGTCCGCCTGTCCGTACCACAGGCCGGTTCGCGTGTTGTCAGCCAGGTACTTATTCACGGCCTTCACGCTGGACTCCCACATCTTTTTGCAGTCCTTGTCCTCAAACAGCAACCACGACTTCAGCAGGTATTCATAGTAAGAATCAATTCCGCCACCGATGTGGCTGGTAGTGTCCAGCCATTTGCCGGTTTCCACGTTGATAGTGGAACCAACCAGCCCAATGGATGAGCGCCGGCTGTACAGTTCGACGACCGCACGCTTGGCCTTGTCATAGTAGATCTGCTTGCCGGAAAGCTTGCTGAGCGTGCCGAACTCCAGCAGTAGCGTGCCGATTTCGGCCGGGTTGCTCTCCGCACCACGGGTTTTACCTGTCTTGAGATTTACGTACATGTAAGGCATTCCGGTGGGCGAGTTGAAGACGGGCAGCAGACGATTGCCGAGATCGTCAGCCAGCTTCAGCAGGCGCTCGTCGCCGCTAAGCTGGTAGCTGCTCAGCAATCCGCCCAGCAGCCGGATCGTGATCTCAAAATTCTTGACCTCGATGTCCTGGTCGAAAGAGAGATTTTTGGCGATATATTCCCGCGTCTTGTCGGCCTCATCGGTCAGCCCCATCAAGATCATGGTGTCCAGGGCATCAACCGGCGTCATGAGCAGGGATCTGCTGCTGTACCAGTCGTGGTGTCCCTTGCTCAGCGGTTTGAGCTCGTCATGTCCCCAGGCGTACTGCTTGTAGGCACTCCAGGCATAAAGAAACTCGCCCCGGACTTCCAACGCCATGGGACCGGGTGAGGGAGCGTGAGTGGTTTGGGCCAGGCCGGATTGATGCGGGACGATACACATGCCGAACAGTGCGGCAACGCCGAGCCATTTACACATGAGGTGAAAGTCTCCTCGCGGGATTTAAGCCGATTCTTCATGATAGCTCAAAGGGCCAAGTCCACAGCTTGAAGGGGATGCCATTGGCCTGGTCGCGCTCGATCCGGGCGATAAAACAGCCGGCCTCCGTGTTGCATACATGGATATACCGGACGGCGGGAATCGCGAAGCAATGCTGGATTGCTGCTTCAACCTCATCTGGACGCGGCCGTTCGCGGCCGAGGATCCATCGATCATCGCCAAAGGCCTCCAGCGTGAGCGGCAGCTCTCTCAACTCGTCAGGAAACTTTCCACGCTCGGAAAATGCTGCGCACGAATCTGCATGAATGAAAACTGGTCCGGGGGAAGGATAAGAATCGATGCCGGCGAACGGATCGTAAGTAAAAAGGATGCGGTCTTCAGTGCCAACACGGAATTGCTTCAGGCAGGCCCGGCAGGGGCCATATCCGGCGGCGGTCTCAACATGCGCGGGGTGTCCGTACTGGGGAGATTTATGCGTGCTGCGAACCTGGTCGCAGATTGTGGGGTCAATGGGGATGGTACGAAATCCGGTCACGGTGTCCTCCTTCGCGCCTTACCGGCGCTACTCTATGAGGCTAATCGTGCGCCGGACCTCGTCCACTCCGTACCTTGCTTTCAAAAAATTATTTGTTGATGTCGTCCTTCGCTTCCAGCCGCTTGGTGAATCCATCAAGCGCGCTTTTGATCTGGTCCGGGGCCGCGGCGGAAGCAAGCTTCATTTCTTTCACCGCGGTATCAAAGTCGCCTTTGGAACATGCTATTCGGGCTGATTCATTGTGGGCGGTCCAGTGATTGGGGTTTTTCTTGATGTTTACACGAAAGATATCGAACGCCTGGTCCTGCTTGCCCTCCTGCTGGAGTTGACGGCCATAGCTGTGTAGCTGGACGACACTGGCCATACCGAGGGCCTTGTTGCGAGCGACGGTTGCGTCGTCTTTCTTGTTAAGCGCGTCGAGAATACGCGCCTTGGTCATGAGGTTGTCATACCGTTCTTCCACTCCAATCGAACGGTCCTCATACTTCAAAGCCTCTTCCAGGTTGTATTTGTTGGTCAGAAGGTAGTTGGCAGCGTCGTCCCAGCCGTCCCAAGTGTATTGGGCCAGCCCGCGCAGCTGCCCGTGCAGGCTCTGAGCAACGATCTCGTTGGTGGTGACATCGACCTTGAAAGGCACCGCCAATTTTTCCCAGCGCAGAGCGATCACAGCCGAAGTGGGCGTGACTCCATCCACTTCATAGGCCAGCGCTTCTTCAGCGTCGGCGACCCGTGGCTTCACTGTCACTCGCAATGCATCTTCGGCCTGGTTATAGGTAAAGCTGCCCCAGGCGGTTGCGTTCTTGGAGAAAATAACGGTCCATTCATTTTCAGTGGGAATCATGTGCAGGCCATAAATGCCTTTCGCCAGCGGCTTACCTTCAATGCTCACCGGATCGCTGAATTCGATGGTGGTATTTTCATTGGCTCCGGCACGCCACACCTGGCCATAGGGCACCAAGCCGCCCCAGACTTTCCTGCCCTTCACCAGCGGGCGGTGGTAGTTGATTGTGATGTCGGTGATTCCGACGCGCTGCATGATCTTTGCATGCTGGCTGTCGCGCGGCAGGTCCAGCAGAGCGGATTGCGCGTTGCCGGGGATCGCGGCGAAAAAAGCTGCTATGAGGGTGGTTGCGAGCAAGAGCGTTCTGCGCATGGTGGCGCCTCCAGAGGCTGATTTTTGCAGACGAGGATGAACCAGAGTTTTAGACGGGAAGCCCGCACGGTTGTTAGCGCAGGCTTCCGCTTGGGAACGTGACTAATTCTCCAGCTGTGCGTCCATGGTGATCTTGGCGTTAAGCAGCTTGGAGATCGGGCAGCCCTCTTTGGCATTCTTGGCCGCTTGCTCGAATTTGGCTTTGTCAGCGCCGGGGATCTTTACCTTCACCTGCAGGTGGGACGAGGTGACGGCAAAGCCGGAGTCGACCTTTTCCAGGGTGACTGTTGCGGTGGCATCGATGGATTCCGCCGTCATTCCGGCGCTGCCGAGCTGGCCGGAAAGCGCCATGCTGAAGCATCCGGCGTGGGCTGCGGCAATCAATTCCTCCGGATTGGTGCCCGGCTGCGATTCAAAACGGGTGGCAAAAGAATACGGCGTGTTTTTCAAGACTCCGCTGGGGGAAGTGAGCGTGCCTTTGCCATCTTTCAGCCCGCCACTCCAGTGTGCGCTTGCATTCCGTTGCATGAGTTTGTTTGCTCCTCAAAAGCGAGATGCAAGAATTGTATACGGGGACGCGCCGAAACGCTTTGCTTCACTGCCAGCCGCGAGGAACATACTTCAGGCGCAGCCTCCCGGGAATTTGTACAATGGTCGGCTGTCTTTGTTAACAGAAGGAATATCGGATGTTTGAGCGATACACAGAGAAAGCGCGACGCGCGATCTTCTTTTCCCGTTACGAGGCCAGCCAGTTTGGCAGTCCCTATATCGAGACGGAGCACCTTTTGCTTGGCGTGCTGCGCGAGGACAAATCCCTCACCCATCGCTTTCTGGGCAGCCACGTACAAGTTGAGGCTATCCGCAAACAGATCGAATCGGCCACCACCATCCGGGAGAAGGTTTCAACTTCAGTCGACTTGCCGCTGAGCAATGAAAGCAAGCGTGTGCTGGCCTATGCGGCTGAGGAGGCGGAGAGGCTCTCCCACAAACACATCGGCGTGGAACACCTCTTCCTCGGCCTGTTGCGCGAAGAAAAATCATTTGCCACGCAGCTCCTGAAAGAGCGCGGCGTTCTGCTATCCGGGGTCCGCGAGCAACTGGCCCAAACGTCCAGGGAAGGAGAGACGGCGCGGGAAGCCAGGGAATTCGTGCTGCTTTCAGATTTCAGCACATATCTCACGCGGCTGGCAAAAGAAGATCGTCTGCTTCCACTCATTGGACGGGAAAAGGAACTCGAGCAAGCCGTGCATATTCTAGGGCGATCCAGCAAAAACAACGCAGTGCTGGTCGGTGAGCCGGGAGTAGGCAAAAGAAATATCGTTCAGGGCCTGGTACAGCGTGTGGCAGAGGGCGCGGCGCCGGCTTTTCTTGAAGGCAAGCTTTTTGTAGGCGTCGATTTATCAATGGTGGTTACCGCCATCCAGCATAGCGGGCATTTCAAACAATTCTTGAGCGCGATTACTACCGAGCTGACGAGTGCCGGAGCCGATACGATTTTCTTCTTTGACGAACTGCACGCGTTGCTGGCCGCCGGGCCGGCGGGTGGCGCGCATGAGATCACACTGCTGCTCAAGAAGGCACTCCTGAACGGGGACGTGCGCTGCATTGCCTCCGCCACCCCGGAGGAGTATCGGGCTGCCATCAAGAAGGCCCGCTGGCTGGAGCGATGCCTCCTCACGGTTGAGGTGCAGCCGGCAACTGAAGCGGACGCGATCAGGATTTTGCAAGCGGCCAAAGCCCGGTTCGAGGAATTCCACTCCGTCCAGTACACGGAAGACGCTTTGACCGCAGCGGTCGTCTATTCCAGCCGTTATGTGAAGGACCGCAATCTGCCAGACAAAGCCATTGACTTGATCGACGACGCCGGAGCGTTTGTGAAGATGCAGCAAGAGAAAGTGGCATTGCCAGAAGAGGTGATGGAAAGCCGGAAGCGCCTCAAGTTCATCGCAAAGCGCCATGACATGGCTGTTTCCAACCATGAATTTGAAAAAGCGCGCTTCTACTCTGACGAAGAACGAAAGGAGCGAGAAACCCTGCGTGAGCTGCAACAGAAACACAATATTAAAGATACGAACGTAGGTACGGTGACCGTAGAGCACATTGAAGAAGTGCTGGCGCGCTGGACGGGAATGTCTGTAACGGCGATCCGGCAGGAGACTTCCACGCCTGAGATCGAAGCGCAGGAACCGAGCGAGGAACCGAAGCAGCGCGTCAGGAAACCAAAAAAGAAGAAATCTCCTTAGCCGGCCGTCAGCTCTTCACCATCGGGATGGCGGCTGCGTCCAGTAGGATCAAGTCTTCGTGAACGGCCGCTTTCACCTCGGCCAGCGAGGCTACGATCGTATTAGCGGCTTGCAATTCCCGCACCGGATACGTGGTCTGGAGCGCAACCACCTGCATACCCGCAGCCCGCGCGGCGGCGATGCCGGCAGGAGTATCTTCAAACACCAGGCAATCAGCCGGAGCAACTCCAAGCAGTGCGGCGCCTTTCAGGAACGGTTCGGGCGAGGGCTTGCCCTGAGTGACATCGTCGGCTGTGACTACGTGCCGCGGCACCTGAATGCCTGCGTATCCCAGACGTGCAAGCGCCAATGGTCGGGTGGCGGAAGTGACAATCGCAAATCTTTCAGAAGGCAGAATGCTTAGAAGATGCGCCGCGCCGGGAAGGGCCGTTACGCCTTCTTTGTCGTCAATTTCCATTTGTTCGACTTTGACGTTTTCACGTTCCGCGTCCATGTGAGGGGCGACAGCGCGAATGGTCTCAACGCTGCGCCGTCCATGGGCCTGCTCCACTACGAGGTCGGGATCAAGACCGTATTTCAGGGCCCATTTTCGCCAGACGCGTGCCACGGCCGGCGCTGAATCAATCAGAACACCATCCATGTCAAAAAGAATTGCCTTTACCTGGAAGATCATTTTCCAGAATAACAGCTACGGACGCCCGCCGGGCGCGTCGGCACTCATGCTGGCCGGCCAGGGCGTCGGAGGACTTAGTCCATGCAATGAAACCAATTTGATACCATCGGTGTCTGGACATTCTCAGCTCGCGGGTAGGATAATCCCGTTTAGTTTGCTTATAGATCGAGAGTTAGACCTGCACACTGGGAGTTGTTCAATCTTCATGGATTGGAGAGTAACTTGAAAAAAATATCGTTGTTGATTGCGTCTTTTTGTTTGTTTTTTCTGTTGGGGAGCGCGGCGCAAGCGCAGCAGTTTGATTTGACCTTTGGCGTTTCCGGCCTGACCGGGCCATCCTCGACCGCCAATCTGCAAACCATCGGCGGCGGGGCCTATCCAAGTTTCGGAGTAGATTTTCTTTTCTTTCATAACCTGGGCGTTGGTTTTAACGCGGCCTTTCGCGCCAAACAAAACCTTTACCAGGGATTTCAACCATTCCGCCCATTCTTTTATGACGTGGATGCGGTCTATGCGCCGCCGCTGGGCAAGCGCGCCCAGGCCGAGCTTGCAGCGGGAATCGGCGTGGAGAGTCTCCGCTTTTACACGCCTACGTTCACCTGCTCTTTCACCGGATGTACAAATTTCGTCAGCAGCAACCATTTTCTGGGACACTTTGGCGGCGGCCTCCGGGTTTATGTCACGCGCAGCGTTTTCATCCGTCCTGAAGCCCACCTGTACGTGGTGCGCAACAACTTCGAATTTCCCGGGGCGCGGGCGACGCGCTTTGGCGTTTCCATCGGCTATTCCTTTAAGAACCAGGAATAATTTTCCCGGTCTCAATTTCGGATCATTCCCTAAGGCCCACTCATTTGATGAATGGGCCTTTTGTACATTCGGCGCTCCGCCGGGAGGACAATGACTGCCGCTGAGCGCAATGTTTTATGTGCAGGGCTGTCCAACGGTGAGCAGCTTGGAAACATCTAACACCCGTGGAGTAGATTCATGGCGACGCGGATTTTGTTCGTCGATGATGAGGCGGGGATACGCGAGACGCTGAAGCTGATTCTGCGACAGCACGGATTTGAGGTGACCACGTCATCAACGGTCCCTGATGCCCTGGAATACATCAACCACCAAACCTTTGATGTGCTTCTTTCTGACTTGAACATCGGCCAGCCGGGAGATGGTTTTACCGTGGTAAGCGCCATGCGACGGGTGCAGCCGGAAGCGGCCACGTTTATCCTTACGGGCTATCCTGATTTCGATACCGCGCTACAGGCGATCCGCAGCCAGGTGGACGATTACCTGCTCAAGCCAACTGACGTGCCGACGCTGATCCAAACTATTCAGCGCCGGCTGAAGCATCGGCATCCCGTCCCGCCGGACAGGCCACTGAAACGTGTTTCGGAACTTATGCGGGAAAGCCAGGCTGAAATTTGCCGGGAGTGGCTTGTTCTGGTGAAGTCTCACCCTGAGCTCACGGCCATACACTTGCCGGACAAACAACGCATTGACCATCTTCCCCGCGTGATTGCAGAACTGGCCAAGCGGGTGGACAATCTCTCAGACCAGACCACACAGAGCGGCAAGATGGCGGCGGCCGAGCACGGCAAACAGCGGGCCCACCAGGGCTATACCATCCCCCTTATTGTGATCGAAATGCGCTTATTGCAGCGCGTTCTCTCTTCCATCCTGCAGCACAACTTGATCCGCATGGACTTGAGCACGGTGATCGGAGACATGATGCAGGTGGGCGAAAGCCTGCAGGAACAACTGGAGTTTTCCATTCGCGGCTTTCAGCAGAGCTCTCGCGAAGCCGCATGAGCGCCCGCGCACGGCCTATCGCCCGGAAGGCATGATTTTTGGTTGTGGGATTGCCGGCACGTGCCCGCGCTTATAGATCATCATGGTCCGCGTGAATTCGACCACCACACTTCCATCCTGTTTGTAGCCCGTGGTCCTTACCTTCACGATGCCAACGTTGGGCCTGGACTTTGATTCGCGTTTTTCCAGGACCTCGCTGCGCGAATAAACCGTGTCGCCTTCAAAGAGGGGATTGGGGAGCCGCACTTCGTCCCAGCCCAGGTTGGCCATGGCGTTCTGGGAGACGTCCGAGACTGACTGACCGGTGACCAGCGCCAGGGTGAAAGTTGAATCAACCAGCGGCTTGCCGTACTCGGTCTGCGCGCTGTAGGCCGCATCAAAATGAATAGGGTTTGTATTCTGCGTAAGCAGCGTGAACCAGATATTGTCGGCGGCGATCACGGTGCGCCCCAGCGGATGCTGGTAAATATCGCCCACTGCAAAATCTTCGTAGACTCGTCCCGTCCAGCCTTGTTTTATGGTCATTTCTTCTCCACCATGTCAGTACGAACGAGGCAGCCCAAGCACGTGTTCGGCGATATAAGCAAGGATCAGGTTGGTGGAAACCGGCGCAACCTGGTAGAGCCTGGTCTCGCGAAACTTGCGCTCAATATCGTATTCCTCGGCAAAGCCGAACCCGCCGTGGGTTTGCACCGCAGCATTAGCCGATTCCCAGGAAGCATCAGCCGCCAGCAGTTTGGCCATGTTGGCTTGCGGCCCGCAAGGCTGGTGCGCGTCAAACAAAGCTGCCGCCTGCACCACCATCAGCGACGCGGCTTCAACATTGGCGTAAGCCCGGGCCAGCGGAAACTGAATGCCCTGGTTCTGTCCAATCGGCCGGCCGAAAACCACGCGGCTTTTCGCGTAACTGCAGGCGCGCTCCACGAACCAGCGGCCATCTCCAATGCATTCGGCGGCGATCAGGATACGCTCGGCGTTCAGGCCGTCCAGCAGGTAGCGGAAACCCTGGCCTTCCTCGCCAATGAGATTCTCCGCCCGGACTTCCACATCGTCAAAGAAGACTTCCGTGGTGGCATGGTTCATCATGGTGCGGATTGGTCGAATGGTGAGTCCCGGCGCGTTGCGCAAATCGACCAGCAGAACGGAAAGCCCTTCACTGCGCTTCTTGACCTGTTCGATCGGGGTTGTGCGCGCGACCAAAAGCATTAGGTCAGAGTGCTCGGCGCGCGAGATCCAGATCTTCTGTCCTGTTATCACGTACTTGTCACCAGAGCGGCGAGCAAGGGTCTTCATCTGCGTTGTATCTGAGCCGGTAGTAGGTTCGCTCACGCCGAACGCCTGCAGACGAAGTTCTCCGCGCGCGAGCGCAGGCAGATATTTCTTCTTCTGCGCGTCTGAACCATGACGCAGAAGCGTGCCCATGATGTACATCTGGGCGTGGCAGGCCGCGGCATTTCCGCCCGAACGATGAATTTCTTCCAGGATGATGGCGGCTTCGGTTATTCCCAGGCCCGCTCCCCCATAGGCTTCAGGAATGAGCGTGGCCATATATCCCGCCTTGGTGAGCGCCTGCACAAATTCTTCCGGATAAGCGCGCCTGGCATCGAGTTCGCGCCAGTATGGATCGGGGAAGTTGCTGCACAGCTCGGCGACCGCGTGTTTGAGTTCCTTGTGCAAGTCAGTGTTGGTGGTGAGTGGCATGGGACGACAGCGCAACGAGCCGGTTTCTTACAGAAGCGCGTATTCTAATTCCCCTTCCTGAACGCGGCAACCGAATGCTCAAGCCAGCGCGAAAGGTCGGATAGGAGAGCCGGTTCCACCGCGAATCTTCAAGGGCGACGCGACGAAGGTAAATTCGTAGACCCGGTCAGCCGCCAGTCGCTCCAAGTTGAGGCACTCGATAATGTGAATGCCGCTTTCCACCAGCAGATGCACGTGCACCGGCATGGTGCGCGAGGGCACTAACTCAAAGTTGATGGTGTCTGATCCTGCCGCGAAAACCCGTTTGCTGCTCAGCCAGCGTGCGCCTTGTTCAGATGGCCCGGGACCGTGCATCTGCGATTCAAACCGTGCCACGTCTTCAAAGAATGCGCCCCAACCGGTACGCAGCAAGACGACGTCACCGGGCTTGATCTCTACGGCTTGTACGCGCGCGGCTGTCTCCAGATGTTCGGGCGTGATCTCAAATGCGGCGGGCAGGCTGGTAGCTTTTTGTTGTCCGGCAATATCCAGCAGAACACCCCGGCGCACGATGGGCGAGAGCGTGTCTACGGAAAACTGCGTCATGCCGCCGCTGTAAGACTGTGCTGCCGCCACTTCATGCCCGCCATGCAACTTGCCTTCGCAGGAGAAATGGCACAACGCATCAATGTGCGTGCCCATATGCCCGCCGAGGGCCAGCGCCTCAGAAGCCGAGCTGCCGCCGTTGGGCATAACGTAATCGCCGTGCATCTTGGTCAGGCTGAACAGGAATGGCGGGTGCGTCGGATGGTGCGGCATGCCGACAAAATAGGGTTGAGCCAGATCGTAGAGACTGGCGTGGGTGAGCAGTTCCAGCAGTGACTGAGTTTTTGTTCCCATAGTATCTGCTCTCGCCTACAGCAAGCCGGCCTTCTTCGCGATGGCCAGTTTCTTGCGTTCGATAGGCAGGCTGGCGGCATCTACCATCTCATCTTTATAAACCAAAGCGCCCACACCTGAGTTGATGTCAGCTTTCTCGTACAACTCAATGATCTCCCGCGCGCGCGTGATTTCTTCCGCGGAAGGAGTGAAGGCGCGATTGATGACCTCAACCTGGTCCGGATGGATGGCCCACTTGCCATCAAAACCCATCTGCGCGGCAGAGTGCGCATCGTGCTCGCATTGCTGCAGGTCGCGAAACTGCAGCGTGACGCCATCCACCACGTCAATGCCCGCAGCGCGCGCAGCGGCAACTGTTTTGGCCTTGGGATAGTGATAGAGTGCAAATTGCTCGCGCACGGATTCGCGCGCGCCAATGGCGCCGGCATAATCCACTACGCCAAAAATCAGCCCGGCCAGCCGCGGAGTGGAAGCAGCAATCTGTTCAGCATGCAGCACCGCCCTGGGGCCTTCAATCAAGGCTTCCAGCCGGATTTGCCCCACAGGTAGTCCGACGTTCTGCTCGATCTGAGTGAGCAAGCGATCGGCAAAAAGCACGTCGGCTGCGTCCTGGATCTTGGGCAGAACGACGACATCAATCTTTTTGCCTGCCGGCTCAACCACGTCAATCACGTCGCGATAGAAAAATTTGGTTTGGATTCCGTTGGGACGAAAGGCCCGCACCTTGCCATGAAAATCGAGAGTGTTGAAGGCTTCAACCAGCGTCTTTCGCGCGGCGATCTTCTGTGATGGAGCACAGCCATCCTCCAGGTCGAAGACAACTTCGTCGGCCTGACTGGCGGCGGCTTTGGCCATCATCTTGAGCGAATGTGCCGGGCACGCAAGCTCGCTGCGGCGAAGTGTGATCGTCGCGTCGCGCCGGAGTTCTGGCATTATTGGCTCCTCCGATTTGCGTCGAGCGTAAACGGCAAACTATTGTCCGCCGAGAGACTTGATGAACTCATAATAGAAATCCACGCCATCATAAAAATCTTTTACGCCGATGCGCTCATCTTTGCCGTGAGCGCGGGTATCGTCAACATCCTCAAACACGCCGGGAACACCAAAAGTGGGAATGCCGCCAATGCGGAGGTACTTGCCGTCACTGGCTCCGGTATCCATCACCGGCACGATTGGCAGACCGCCGTAAAGTTTGCGGCCAAGCGCTTCCAGCTTGCTTACGATCGCGGGATTGATGGCGGACGCGGGCGCAGGCACGGCCTCGCCGACCACGCTCACCGAGATTCGATCATCGGCCAGCACGCGCTTCAGTGTCTGCTGAACGTTCTGCAGGGAATCCTGGGGAAGCATGCGGCAATTCACGTTTGCCGCCGCGGTCTGGGGCAGAGCGTTGTTGGCATGGCCGCCCTCCAGGCGCGTGGCGACGCAGGTGGTGCGCAGAAGCGCATTGAAATAAGCTGACTGACTAAGACGCTTGGCGGCGGCCTCCGCTTTAGTGTGGTCCGCACCGATGACCGCGCGAGAGTCGGCGGCGGTCGCGGGAGATTCCAGCGCGGCGGTGCGCTCGAAATAACCGCGCGTGGTCTCATTCAGGCTCACGGGAAAATCAAATCCGGCCAGCCGCGAGAGCCCCTGGGAAAGATGGTAGATGGCGTTGTCTTTCACTGGACGCGAACTGTGCCCGCCGTTGCTTTTTACCTCCAGGCGGAAGTCGACGTAGTTCTTTTCGCTGGTCTGCATGCCCAAAAGAAGGCGCTTACCTTTTTTGGTTTCAAAGTTGCCGGCATCAGTATTGATGCAATACTCGGCGTCAATCAGTTCGCGATGGTTCTTGATGAGCCACTGCACGCCGTTGGACTGGCCGCCTTCTTCGTCCGCGGTCAACGCGAGAATGAGATCGCGCGCGGGTGTCCATCCTTCTTTCTTGAGGCGCAGGAAATTGGCCACCAGCAGCGTGTCACCTTGCTTAATATCGGAGGTGCCCCGGCCATAAAAGAAGTCATCGACCTCGTTGAGCTTGAACGGGTCCATGGACCAGTCCTGGCGCAGCGCTTCAACCACGTCAAGGTGGCCGATGAAAAGTATGGGCTTGCCCGGTCCGTGCCCGTGCAGACGAACCACCAGATTTTTCTTGTTTGGAAGCGGCCCAAGGATCTGGACATCCTCCGCCGGGAAGCCGGCGGCATGGAAGCGCGCAGCCATGGCCTCCGCCGCGGTGGTCACGTTGCCGGCAGGAGTGTCAGTAGTGTTGATCTCAATAAGTTCTTTAAAAATGTCGTGTGCGATCTGGTGTTCCGGAGTGAGGTCGTTTTGCTGCTGGGCGCCCGCGGCGATAGCAAGAAAAATCGTGAAAGCGCATGAAAACCGAAAAGGACATTTTTTCATCGTCCGTGGATTATAAATTCTTCAAAGGAAAAACAGCTCGGATTGGGAGCAATATCCCTATAATTAAGGCATGGCTAGAGGCTGGGAGAGCAAACAGGTTGAGGCCCAAATGGAAAACGCGAATGACGGCGATAGGTCAGGACCAAAGCAACCGCTTACTGACGACGAGAAGAGAGCGCAGCGCGAGCGAGATAGCCTGAAGCTTTCGCGCGCCTATGTGCTGCATCAGATCGAATCCTCCACCAACGAACGATACACCGAATCGCTGCGGAAGGCCCTGGGCGAGATCGAACAAAAACTCGAGCAACTGGGAAGCGTCCGCTAAACACAGCGTACGCCGGACCAGAGTACCTGCTTAGGCCGCGGTAATGGCGGAATGGCGTGGTCAGACGGCTGCCCGACGCCCTGTGATCAATTCAATTACCATCACGATCAGCGCAATCACCAGGATCAGGTGAATCAGGCCGCCGGCAACGTGGAATCCCCATCCCAACAGCCACAGCAACAGCAGAATGGCAAATACTGTCCAAAGCATGCAGTTTTCTCCAGACCGGGGGGAACTCCGGCCGCTGAAGAGTTGGATGCGATTCTCCGCGGGGCGAGTTGACCTTTTGTAAGCGGGACAGCAGCAGCAAAGCACGAGCAGCTCAGATCGTGGACATAATTCATGCCGGCCGGGCAGCAGCTCTCGTCTGAGAGCAACAAGAGAGGCCTCTCGCAACTCTAACCTATGTAGTTCGTAAAACGCGGCGCGGCCCCTTACGCGACCGGTAGAACCAGCGAGAGACTCTCAGACGCAATGAAAAACTTCGGGTGTTGGATCGGCACTTCGATTGTGGTGGCGGTGATAGCGGCGTTTACTTCCGTGGCGGCAACGCTCCATGCACAAGAAATCCAGGCGACAACTGCGGCAGTCTCATATGAAGGACAAAAGGTCGCGTCAGTGCAACTGGCAGGACAGCCAGACGGAAGACTGAAGAGGGTCCGCGCGCTGATCGCGCAGCCCATCAACGCGCCGTATGAGCAGGCCAAGATCGACCAGAGCGTGGCCGCGCTCAAGTCCGCCGGGAATTTTGAAAAAGTGGAAGTGCAGGTGGAGCCGTCAGCGGAAGGTCTGCGCGTGATTTTTGTCCCGCAGCCAGCCTATTATTTCGGCGTCTTTAGCTTTCCCAAGGCGGAGAAGGTATTCACGTACACGCGTCTGCTGCAGGTGGCGAACTATTCCAAGCAGCAACCCTACACCCAGGAGAGCGTTGAAGAAGCGGAGTCAAACCTGCTGGAGTTTTTTCATCGCACCGGGTACTTCATGGCCACGGTTGAGCCGAAATCGCAGATTGACCCGGCGCACGGCGTGGTGAACGTGACCTATGACATCAACCTCAAGCGGCACGCGAAGTTCGGCAACCTGACGATTACCGGCGTTCAAGAAGCCCAAAGCAAGAACTTATCCAGCAGTCTGCATTCCATCAAGGCGCGAATCAAAGGCGCGTACATGAAACCGGGGAAATCGTATTCACTCAAAAAGGTACGGGCGGCCACAACCTATCTGCAACAGCAACTGGGGAAACAGCACTACCTGGCGGCGCGGGTGAAGCTGGTCTCCACGATTTACAACCCGGAGACCAACCGCACAGACATAACGTTTAACGTCACGCAGGGGCCGAAGATCGCCATTCAGGTGGCCGGGGCGCATATCTGGGGACGCACCCAGAAAAAACTTATTCCCATGTACCAGGAAAATGCGGTGGATCCCGACCTGGTCAACGAGGGCGCGCAAGACCTGACTTCGTACTTTCAGTCCAAAGGCTACTTCGACACAAAAGTGCAGAGCCGGATTGAAAAGCAGGAGTCCGGCGTGACGGTTGTGTACCAGATCGACAAAGGCAAACGCGGCAAGGTGGAATCGATTGAGTTCCACGGAAATCGGCACTTCTCCGACAAGGACCTGAAGTCCCACGTACCGGTCACCAAACGTGTGCCGTTGATGCCACTTTCCCACGGGAAATACAGCGAACAACTCGTGCGCAAAGGCGTGAAGAATATTGAAGGGCTGTACCGTGGCGCCGGCTACAGCCAGGTGAAAGTCACGCCCAAAGTAGTGAGGAAGGACAACGAACTGCAACTTGCCTTCCAGGTGGAAGAAGGCGTGCGCGATGTGGTGCAAACGCTCCAGGTGGAAGGCAACAAGTCCATCACACAGCAGGAGCTCGCGCCCAAAGGCATGAATCTGGAACCGGGCAAGCCTTATTCCACACAGTTGCTTACCAAGGACCGCGACCAGATCATGGCGACTTATCTCGACAAGGGATACCTGACCATGACGTTCAAATCCAAAGTCGAGCACGCGAAGGACGACCCACATCACGTCCAGGTTTTTTACCAGATCGATGAAGGCCCGCAGGTGCATACGGCCAGCGTGGCCCCGGTGGGCGGGCTGCACACGCGTCCGGAAATTGTGGAGCGCAATACCAATATCAAAGTGAATAAGCCGCTCAGCGAAACGGCGCTGCTTCGGGGTGAAAGCCAGCTTTACACGCTGGGCGTATTTGACTGGGCGAGCGTGGATACACGGCGGCCCATCACGGACCAGCCAAACGCCGAGGTACTGGTAAAACTGCACGAATCCAAGCGAAACTCCATCGCGTACGGATTTGGATTTCAGGTAATCAATCGCGGCGGAAGCATTCCCAGCGGGACCATCGCGCTGCCGGGACTTCCGCCCGTAGGCCTGCCCAAGAAGTTTGCCACCAGCCAGCAAACCTTCTGGGGGCCGGAAGGATCGATCGAATACACACGCAGGAATTTCCGCGGACGCGCAGAGACGGTTACGCTGTCCGTCCTTGGGGGGCGGCTCGATCAGCGCGGGTCGGCGAGTTGGGCGAACCCAACACTCTGGAACACCGGCTGGAGCCAGACGGTGACGTTCTCCGTGGAGCGGACAAGTGAAAATCCGATTTTCACGGCGCGATTGGGCGGAGCGGGAATGCAGTTCCAGCATTACCTGGACAAAAACAGGCAGAAATCCGTGATCTTCAGGTACGACTTCCGGCGCACGAACTTGTCCAACATCGCCATACCGGGCCTGGTCCAACCGGAGGACCAGAACGTGCGGCTATCAGCGCTCTCCGCGTCCTTCAGTCGCGACTCACGCGACAATTCGCTGGACGCGCACAAAGGCTTTTACGAGAGCTTTGAAGTCGACATTGACCCGAGTTCCCTTGGCTCGAACACGAGTTTTGGCCGCTTCCTGGGCCAGACCGCGTACTATCGTTCACTTACCAGCGACTCCTCCCTGGTCTGGGCCAACAGCCTGCGCCTGGGCATGGAGCATGCCTTTGGCGGCCGCCACATTCCTATCAGCGAGAGCTTTTTCTCCGGCGGCGGCAGCACATTGCGCGGTTTCAGCTTGAATGGTGCGGGGCCGCAGCGGCTCGTCTCGGTATGTCCTGCGGACAATCCGGGCTGCAATGAAACCATCAGCGTGCCGGTGGGCGGAAAGCAGCTGGTGATTCTGAACTCTGAGTTGCGTTTCCCGCTGGGGATTTCAATGCCGCTGGTTGGCGGGCCGCTCGGAGGCGCCGCGTTTTACGATGGCGGCAATGTTTACACCAACGTTCGTCTCAGCAGCATATTTTCCGATTTTAGCCACACGGTTGGCTTTGGACTGCGTTACAAAACGCCGGTAGGACCGGTCCGCGTTGATATAGGACATCTGCTGAACGCGCCGCCCGGCGTGAAGTCATTGCAGTTCTTTGTGACCCTGGGACAGGCATTTTGAAATGGTGAACAAAGTGAAAAAGTGGAAAAAAATTGTTTTGTGGGCCCTGGCAGGGATCGTTGTCCTGGTTGTCGGCGCCGTGATCACGCTGGTGATGCTGCTCAACCACAGCGAAGGTTTTCGCCGGAGCATTCTGGCCAAGGTGGAGAAGAGTATCCAGGAATCGACTGGAGCGCGGCTTGAGGTGCGCGATTTCAACCTTCGTCTTTCCAACCTCAGCCTGGACCTTTACAACGTGGTTGTGCACGGCGCCGAAGCCGATCCCAACCAGCCGCTGCTTCAAGTGGACCATTTGCAAGTCGGGCTGACCATTGATTCGCTGCTGAATCGCAAGTGGCACGTAAGAGACATCATCGTGGACCATCCGGTTGCGCGCATGGCGGTCAACAAAGCGGGCGAGAACAATTTACCCAAGCCGCCAAAGAAGAGCCAGAGCAGCAGCAATACAAATGTCTTTGACCTGGCGATTCGCGAGCTGCGCCTCAATCGCGGCGAGATTTATTACAACGACCAAAAGACGCCGCTGGAGGCGGACTTGCACGACTTCACTGTCAACGCAAACTATGAGCTTGCCGGAAAAAAATACTCCGGTGACATTGGCTACAAAACAGGAAAGATCGTCTATGGCGCATATGCGCCGGTAGAGCACAACTTGCAGGCCAAGTTTGGCTTCACGCAACAGCAATTTACCCTGGACAAGCTGGATCTTGCCGCGGGCAAGTCGCATGTCGGGCTGAACGCGACGGTCAATGATTACAGCTCGCCCAACATGCAGGCCCAGGGCAGCTATGAAGCCACGCTGGTGACCAGCGACTTCCAGAGAATCCTGAAGGACCCCTCGCTTCCTGGTGGGACGGTGAAGTTGACTGGGCAAGTGACATACCAGGCCGATCCGCACCGGCTGATGCTGGAGACGGTCTCCGTGGCCGGCAACGTGAGCAGCTCCGGGCTGGCAGTGAAGACCCCAAGTTTGCAAACTGAGGTCCGCGACCTCTATGCGCGCTACAAGCTTTCACGCGGCGATGCCGAGGTCAACGATATTCGCGCCCGTATCATGGGCGGCACATTGATCGGCAAACTGACGATAAGGGACGTGGCGGGCGCGTCGGTGGCGCAGCTGCAGGCATCGCTGAAAGATTTGTCACTCGACGAGGCGCAGGCGGCCACGCGCAACACGTCACTGCG
>Ga0209647_1001127_pt1 | contig 23409 bp, 18 predicted proteins | sample GraSoi_2013_60cm_FD_185827 | JGI IMG/M metagenome (GOLD analysis project Ga0209647, IMG submission 185827) | Grasslands soil microbial communities from the Angelo Coastal Reserve, California, USA - Sample 9_17_2013_60cm (SPAdes) (version 2) | ecosystem: Environmental > Terrestrial > Soil >... | reverse complement strand
GGCCACGCTCGCCTACGCCGACGACATTCTTGTCCTGGAGGACGGGCAGGTGCGCGAGTACGGACCACGGCTTGCCCTCGCTGCCGACCCCACTTCACGCTTTGCCGAGTTGCTGCGGGTCGAAACTTCGGAGGTCAGCCTATGAAGCCGCTCCCAACCTGGCGCTACCTGGTGAAAATGGCCCGCTACAAGCCCTGGCTCTACCTGCTCCATGCGGTGTTGTGGGGCGCGTTCAACATGTCGTCGCTCCTGGCGGGGCTGATCGCCCGCGCCTTCTTCGATACGCTCACCGGACAGGCACACCTGCCCGTGGACACGACGGGACTGATCGTGCTGCTGGTGGTGCTCGCGGTGAGCCGTGTGGCCGTGTGGCTCACCGCTGGCTTTGTGGAAATCATCTTGCGGTTCACGATGAGCGGGCTGCTGCGCCGCAACCTGCTGCGGCACGTCCTGAACCGGCCGGGCGCTCATGCTCTGCCCTACTCCATAGGCGAGACCATCAGCCGCTTTCGCGACGATGCCTATCAGGCTGAGGACAGCCTGGATTGGACCGACGAGATTGTGGGCCAAGGCCTGTTTGCCGTGGGGGCATTTCTGGTGCTCCTGCATATCGACGCCCGCATGACCCTGGTCACCATCCTGCCCCTCGTGGTCGTGGCGGCAGTAGCGCGGCGGGCGAGCACTGCGCTGGGCCGCTACCGTGCAGCCAGCAGCCAGGCCACCAGCCAGGTCACCGGAGCCATCGGCGATATCCTGGCGGCGGTGCAGACGGTGCAGGCCGCCGGTGCCGAAGAGCGAACCGTGGCGCGCTTCCGACGGCTGAACGAGCAGCGCCGTACAGCTATGCTGGCTGATCGTCTGGCGACGCAGGCTCTGGACGCCATCACGGCTAACACGGTGAGCGTGGGCACGGGTCTGATCATGCTGCTGGCTGCCGGCAGCCTGCGCGGCGGCAGCCTGACGGTGGGCGACTTTGCCCTGTTTGTCTCGTACCTGGGCTTCATCGCCGACTTTACCGCCATGCTCGGCAAGCACCTGGCCCACTACCGGCAGACTGGCGTTGCTTTCGCACGCATGAGCGACTTGTTGGGTGGTGCTCCGCCAGCTGCGCTGGTGGAACCCACCCCGCTGCACCTGCGCGGACCCCTGCCCACCGTGCCACCTCCAGCGCGCAGCGCGACCGATCGGTTGATCCTCGTGGAGGCGCGGGGGCTGACCTATCGCCACCCGCAGTCGGGGCGCGGTATCGCCGCGGTGGACCTGCGCCTGCCGCGTGGCACCCTGACGGTGGTGACGGGGCGCGTCGGCGCGGGCAAGACAACGCTCCTGCAGGTCCTCCTGGGCTTGCTGCCCCGGGAGGCGGGCGAGATCCGCTGGAACGGCCACGTCGTGGACGACGCGGCTTCCTTTCTTGTGCCGCCCCGCGCGGCGTACACGGCACAGGTGCCGCGCCTGTTCAGCGAGACGCTCAAGCAGAACATCCTCCTGGGGCTACCCGACGACCCTGCGGCCCTGGCCGCCGCCGTGCGGGGCGCCGTCCTAGAGCACGACGTGCAGACGCTGGAGGCAGGGTTGGAGACGCCAGTGGGCACCCGCGGCGTCAAGCTCTCAGGTGGCCAGGTGCAGCGCACAGCGGCGGCGCGCATGTTGGTGCGCGCCGCCGAGTTGCTGGTGATCGACGACCTGTCCAGCGCGCTGGACGTCGAGACCGAACGTGCCCTCTGGGAACGCATCTTTGAGCGTGAAGATGCGACCTGCTTGGTCGTCACGCACCGACGCGCCGCCCTGCAACGTGCCGATCACATCATCGTTCTCAAGGATGGCAGGATCGACGCGGAAGGGACGCTGGACGAGTTGCTAGCGACCAATGAAGAGATGGGGAGGTTGTGGCGGGGAGATTATGGGAATGGGCATGAATAAATTTTGATGATCTCATGGAGAACAGAAGGCTATAAGGAGGAATGTGACTTCTGCTGGAGAAAGGCCGTCAAATCGAAAGGCAGGACACGAAAAGGTGCACACAGGACCTATATACACGGTCACGAAACTGGTATATTCTAATTAGGCACAGGAAATATTAATGCTCATTGGAGGAGCAGGGTTGGGTATGGCAACAATAAAATTATTGCTGGTTGATGATCATGGGCCTCTGCGCAAGGCATTGCGTGAAGGTTTGGAAGCTACGGGAGTTGTACAGGTTGTTGACGAGGCGGCTACTGGGCGAGAGGCAGTGGCGCGCGCGCTCGAACTCGATATGGATGTTATTTTAATGGATGTGCAGCTACAAGATCCGCAGGCAGGGCGCAACGCACTGAGTGGAGTGGGAGCGGCGATAGCTATTCGTCGTGAGCGTCCCCGCATGCCTGTCGTCTTTTATTCTATCCAGGATGACGATGAATACTACCGTGAGTTCCGTGCTGCGGGTATCTTGACTCATTATGCTTATGTGCGCAAGAGCAATTACCTTTTGCCCAGTATGCTGATACCGCTCTTACGTGATGCTATTAATGGGCGTAGCCTGGTTGATCCTGAGATAGAGGATAGGGTGCAGGAGGTGCGCGAGTTGGATGCTCAGTCACCGCGTGCTCTCCTTGAACCGAACGAAGTGCGTGTGGCTGAACTGGTTGCGCAAGGTATGACCAACGAGCAGATAGCGGCGCGACTTAACCTGCACGATAAGCGAGCCGTTAGTCGTACCAATGGACGTATTTATGCTGCCTGGGGCTTAAGCGAAACAGCGGTGGATGATAAAGTTGCGCGTGCCCGGGCAACTCTGATCTATACCATGAACCGTATGATTATCTGGGATGAGGACGGAGCAGCGCTTATCCAGGATCGCAAGGGTGAATGGATTCCCCTGTATAAAGAGGAATAACATGCCGCTGCAGACTTTCCTGGAACCTGAGCATTTTCTACAAACGCTTGTTCTGGCACTCTCTACATTTAACCTCGTCACCTTTCTCTGGCTGGCACTGACGGTCTGGCTGAATGGCGACCGGCGTGCCTGGATTACGCGCCTGGGTGTAGTTGGACTCAGTTTTTCAGCATTATTCTTTTTTATTCATGCCTTATTAATGTCCAGCCCTCTCAACACGCCTGGTGGGATTGTTTCCTTAGACTTCTTATGGCGTCTGATCTGGCTACCCGCTATCAGTGTCCCGTATATCTGGTTTGCCATTGGCTTATACTATGCTGCTCTCATCAAAAAACATTGGCGGAGGCGACGTCCCATGCTACTCGTCAGTAGTGGCATACTGGGTATGATTATCCTGCTCCTGCTGATTATCTATCGCTCAACGTTCACCTTTGTAGGCACTCTTCGCTTGCTGGCTTATGGAGATCTTTATGAGGATACTCGCGCGAGCCTGCTTTCAGTGTCTGTACTGGTGCCGATTCTCTTTTTATGTTATGTGACCTTCTGCGCAATTGGGCCATGGTTTACCTTGGGACGAGTCAACCGTGTTGTACGTGCTTGCTGGAGGGTACTGAGTAAGCGCCAACCAGCGGCCCAATTAGCAGTTTCCGGAAGTACATCTAACGGAGAAAAACCACTGACACTGCGATGGGCACTCTCCAATGCTTTCTGGGATGATCCAGCCGACCCGGCCTTGCTTGAGGAGCCGGTGCTTTCCTGGCACCTTGCGCGCCCTGGCTTATTTTTTGCGGCCATCTTAATGGTTGGCCTCACAACCACGCTTGGTATCCTGGGTATCGGGTCGATTGTTGACGCGTTTGGTTTGCGGCCACATGCAGACACACCAATGCCTGTATCCCAGCCCATGAGCAGCATTCCGTTAAGCTTGCTTGCCCTCGATACGTTTGCAGCCGGTGCTGTAGCGCTGATTATTTTACTGGTCGGCTATTCGATTGTACGCCATGGTGTTCTTATTGAACGACCCCTGGCACGGCGCGGTTTCTTTGAGCAGTGGCGTGGCATTGTGATTGTGGCTACAACAGTGGCTATCTTTATTGCCCTGCTTGTGACTTTTACACACAGCAGCCTGGGTGGTCTTTTGCTGATCACTGCGCTGGCAACTGGCGTCTACGCGCTATTTACGTGGAATAGCTATACCGCTCATGATCGCTATATTGCCTTGCTAGGGCCATTTATGCGCAGCACCAATCTGCGTCACTGGTTGAATACTGACCTGGAGAAGACTGAACAAGGCCTGGAAGATCTCTTTTTCCATTTGTGCCAGGATGTTCTTATCGTCCAATGGGCGCGTTTGACGGTGGTAGCTGGACCTATACGGCGTAGTTTTAGTTATCGCTGGCCGGCGGATGTGAAAGAGGAAGATCTCTATGCTGCCGCCAATATTGTTGTAAGTAAGGGGCGCGAAGATGTTAGAAGTAGGGGTGATCGTGCGCCTGTACGAGTACGGCTAAGCGTCAATGGATTGCCGATGATCTGCTGGATGTTGCCGATTTATGATGAGTTGGGGTTGGTCGCTATGCTCTATCTGGGACCGCGCCAGGATGGAGGGGCCTTTACTGATGAAGACATGGATCTTGCTCATGCCTGCGGTCAGCGCATTCTCGATACCCTGGGTGATCATGAAGCGATGCAAGCAGTTGCTGCGCTGCTACGCCGTCGGATTGTAGATGTCAAGCTCCTGGGGGCGCAACATCGTCGTATTCTGCACGATGATATTCTGCCGCAAATGCACCTGGCTTTATTGCGCCTGGAGACGCTGCGAGCATCTACTGAAATGGCCCACGCTACGGCTCCTATACCTAAGCTAGAGATAGATAGCGCCACCGCGCAGCAGATGTTAAATGAGGTCGTGGATTTAATCAGTGATGCTCATCGCCGTTTGGCAACGATGATGCGAGCAACTGCTCCCAGCGCTCCTCATCGCCTGGAACGCGATGGTTTAATGCATGCTATTCATAGCATGTTGGAACAAGATTTTCAGCATGCCTTTGACGAGGTTGAGTGGTGTGTAAGCGAAGAGACTGCTTGCTGTATTGATGAAGTTACCCCGCCAGCCATTGCTGAGCTTATCTTTGCCGCTGTACAAGAAGCACTACGCAATGCTGCTCGCCACGCACGTGGCTCAGACGTCCATCGCCGTTTGCGGATGGTGCTCAAGGCATCTAGTGATCGCCTTGATCCGCACCTGGAAGTGATAGTGGCCGATGATGGTGTTGGCATTATTTCTGCCAGCAGTTCGACGACAGGTACTGGTGGTGGTTTGCTCACACACAGTGCTTTGCTGGCTATTGCAGGCGGTAGCTTAACTATTAAGAGCGCTCCAGGAGAAGGAGTTACAGTGCGTATTTTTTTGCCTCCTGAGTCGTTGCGTTAAGAGGGGGAGGAAGGGAGGAAGGGAGGAAGGTGAAGGTGCGCCTCGGTTTTCATGGGTAGGCTCACATTTTTAAATGTGTTCAGGCTCTCTAGGCTTTCCTGTTGATGTTGGCTATACTGTTGATAGAATGGATGCAGAGAATGTTACTTGCTTTGGGCCTGCATAGCGTCTTTGTGGTGAGGACATAGATGTACAGAGCATTTAGGCGTAGATTTTCTGGTATTGCATTTTTGATATACATTGCAAAGAGGAGGGCCACATGATACTTATTACTGGCGCGGGAGGCTATATTGGACGACATCTTGTCCAACGCTTAGTTGCCCAGGGAGAACGGCCACGCTGCCTGGTACGAAATATCCAGCGGGCAGAGATGATACTACCTGCCGATAAGGTTGAGCTTGTGCAGGGCGATACAACTCAGCCTGCAAGCCTGATGGCAGCGGTACGTGGTATCGATACCATTGTGCATGCAGCTTTTATTACGGCTGATCGTAAAGAATCCGTGGGCAATCACTACGAGGAGACGAATGTACGGGGTACTGCTAACCTGATTAAAGCGGCCCAGGAGGGGGGAGTCAAACGGATAATTGAAATGAGCGGACTGGGCACCAGGCCAGATAAGCCTGGGAGTTATATGCAAGGTCGCTACCTTGCCGAGAAGATGCTCAAGGAGAGTAGTTTGGATTGGACAATCGTTCAGCCCTCGGTTTTATTCGGTAAGGATGCACCTTTTATTAAGGGTCTGGCGGACCTTATTCGTTTTGCTCCCGTGGTGCCGCTGATTGGTGGTGGCAAGATGATGTTTCAACCAATCTATGTGGAGGACGTGGTAACGGTGGTGATGAAAATATTGGAAGATCCCACAGGCACAAATAGACGCACCTATACTATTGGTGGTCCAGCTTACTATTCGTTTACAGAGATCATCGATGAACTGCTGCGAGCAATGCATAAAACGCGTATAAAAGCTATAGCACCTACAGCTATGGTGGGAGTGGGTGCCGCGATGATGGAGGCTGTCTTGCGCAAACCTCCTTTAACGAAAGCTGCTATGACTCTTTTTAGTTTTGATAATACGACAGATTTGAACAGCGTCGAACGCGATTTCGGCTTTACGCCGATGTCTTTTACCAGGTACCTGCAAGAGCATGGAGTTTAAAGTCAATCTAAATGTTGCTGTGATATAATTGAGGAGCGTGAACGTCTTTACAATAGAGATGCATGCCCTTCATTTTTTATGTAGTTTGCACTCTACCTTCTTTGGCTTGTGCATGGCAGGATGTAGGAAATGACATGGCGCCTGTTTTGTTGTGCTTATTAGGACGGAGGTATCTGTTTGACCGCATTACCATCTCCAGATGATATGCCGCGGAAGGCCAGTAACGACTTCCGCGTGATTGGCGATACATTGCTACGCATTTCGCGCGTACTGCATGAGCACTCACATAAATTAGAGATAGCAGTCGAAGGAAAGTATGCTAACGAAAGCAGCGATCCGCGCATTCGTTTGCTTATTGATACTCTGCACGTGAGCCGCATGGCCGATCTGGAACTGGGACGCCTCAATCAATCTATGCAGCGCATCTTACATGTGTTGCCTGAAAAAGTAAATAGCCTGGCGCAGGAAGGAACAACCCCGTCTGTATCTGCCCCTTTTGAGCGCGAGCGAGCAGCCCTTACGTCAAGCATTAGTACACTTAAACGCGAGCGTAACGAGCTCGAGACACTTTACGATATCGCACGTATTCTTAACTCTACACTTGAATTTGACAAGGTGCTGCAACTGGTCATGGAGCAAGTGATCGGCTTTGTCAACGCAGAACGGGGTTTTCTTGCGCTGGTAAACCCCGTCACAAGTGAGCTGGATTTTACCATTGCGCTTGATAAACAGGGACGAACTATCGACAGGAGTGCCTATAGAAATAGCCGCAGCACGGTCAATCGTGTTGTGCAAACACGCGAACCTGTGTTGACTGATGATGCACAGATTGATGATGCTCTGAAGGCCCAGGAAAGTATTATGGCTTATGGTATTCGCTCAATTATGTGTGCGCCATTGGTTGTTCGCAATCACTGTATCGGGGCTGTCTATGTTGATAGTCGTATTAACGCCAATCTTTTTGTGCCTAAGCATCGTGAACTACTGCTGGCCTTTTGCCACCAGGCAGCTATTGCTATTGATAATGCGCGCCTGTTTGCAGATTTGAACAAAACGATACGCCAGGTCAATGAAGATAAGCAATACATGGACAATATTTTTGCGTCTATTGCAAATGGCGTAATCACCATAGATTCGGCTGGTATTATCACAATGTTTAATGATGCTGCTGCGAAGATTTTACGTATGGATCCCAAAGCAGCTGTTGGTCGACCCTATCAAGAGGCGTTTAGTGAGCGGCCCCAGGTTGGACTGGACGAGTTATTACAAAATGCCAGGCATTATCATGAGCATGGTACGATGGTTACGAACTCATTTGATGGTGAAATACCGGGAGCTGGCGAAGTGAATCTTAATCTCTATGTTTCCGCTTTGCGCGATACGCAAAATACACATATCGGTATGGCACTGGTGATAGATGACCGCACCGAACTGAAGCGTTCAGAAGCGCAGGCAAAGCAAATTCGGCGCATTTTTGAGCGTTATGTGCACCCAAATGTTGTGCAACAATTGATTAAAGATCCCATGGCCTTGAATCTAGGAGGAGAAACCAAAGAGATCTCCGTTGTCTTTGCCGATATCCGTGGCTATACGCGCCTGAGCGAAAGCATGGCTCCAGAAAAGATGATGAACTTGCTCAACAGTTACCTGGAAATTATGGTTGAGGAAATCTGGCATGAGGAGGGAACGCTGACAGCATTTATGGGTGATGCCTTGATGGCAATTTTCAATGCACCTTTACTACAAGAAGACCATGCAGCGCGTGCAGTGCGTGCAGCCTGGAATATGCGCCAGGCCGTGCAGAAATACCAGCAGGAACACCCACAGGGCATACCTATCGCTTTTGGATTTGGAGTGAATACTGGACTGGGGGTTGTGGGAAACCTGGGGTCAAAGGGACGTATGCAGAACTATACGGCGATTGGTGACGCGGTCAATGTATCGGCGCGCTTGCAACAGAATGCTATTGATAACAACATCCTTTTAAACCATTCAACATTTGTTCAGGTGCGCCAGCAGGTGCTGGCTTCGAAGGTGCCGCCTTTACAGGTAAAGAACAAATCTGCACCTCTTGATGTGTGGACGTTGTTGGGCCTCGTCTGAATTGAGTGCCACATTTGCGCGTGACAGGTCCAGTAAAGGTGTGGTTCAAAATGAAACGATAGAGGTTTGCAGGGACGCTGGCAGCTAAAGCAGCTTGCGCAGTACGAAGCCAATTTGGGGAATACGTACAAAACCGAACCATTCATAGAGACGATGTGCATAGGTATTATCTTCCTGGGTATTGAGCATGATACGTATCACTCGTTCCCGCTCAAAAAAGTGGATGGCCTCAGCCATTAGACGGGCACCGATACCCTGACCTCCTACTGTTGGATGAACAGCGATACGTACGAGATAGCCGAAATCACCATCGAGCGCGTTAAACTGGTACCCTACTACATTGCCGTGCAATTCGGCTACGACAAAATAGGGATGTGTTGAGGCGATATCATCGAAGGCCAGGCTATCGTAGCGCCAAAGCTCCTCAAAACAGGCCTCTTCGATAGGCAATAAACCTGGTATATCGTTTGCTGTAACAGGTCGTATAATGACCTGCTGATTACCCTGGGTTGGAATGGTGAAGTCAAGTTTGTCGTAGGAAAAGAGTAAACGGTACGGTAAAAAGCCACGGGTGAGTAGGTTATCGCGTAACCAATCATGTTCCACGTCGTTGCCTGAATAGTGGAGGTAGTGCACAGAACGTGCTACCAGGTGGGGTGCCAGGTGGGCGAGCAGGGTTTCAAGCAGCCTGGCATAAGCGCGGCTTTCGGTCCAACTGACGCAAAACCCCGCTATCCATGCTGAGGGCGCACGTACTGTTTGGGTGAGAATAAAACTCCGCAACGAGGAGTTGTTAAAGACGCCCAGAGCTGGATAATGAAGAAGAATTGTGGGTAGCTCTTCCAGAGTGAAGCGCTGGTAGACATATTCAGAAGTTTGTAGCAAGCGTCTGATCTGGTGTATGTCTTCAATGGTCAGCAAGCGTACCTCTTCAAAACTTCGTGACATTCTTCCTCACAACACTAGGCATCCGGTCCCTTTATTTCACGCCTTAAGCGTTCAATATCGGGTTTAGGTGCATTGCGCATACGATAGCCTGTGAGTTTATGAATGCGCCGTAACTCTGCCACCAACACTTCAGTGTTGAGGTGAAAGGCAGGTGTTGTAGGAGGTGGCCCCAGGCTATCTACAGCTGCATCATCGCCAAGTAACCAGTTAACGCAGGTTGCTACGGCTGCTCCCATGACATCCAGGCTATACCCACCCTCTTGAACCATGACGAGTCGCCCATGGCAAAGATATTGTGCCAACTCGATGATGATACCAGTGAGCCTGGCAAAACCAGCGGTGGAAATATTCATTTGCCCAAGGGGATCATCCCAGTGGGCGTCGAAGCCAGCCGAGACCAGGATAAGCTGGGGATCAAAACGGTCTGCGGCGGGTGCTAGCACTTGGCGGAAAATGGGTTCATACGTTTCATAGCCGGTGGTTGCCGGGAGTGGTATATTGATGGTCGTGCCCAGCCCTGCTCCTTCACCACGCTCGTCAGAGAGCCCCGTGCCGGGGTAGAATGGGGCCTGGTGAAGCGAGACGTAGAGGACACGTGGGTCGGTATAAAAGATGTCCTGGATGCCATTGCCATGATGCACGTCATAGTCGATGATCATGACACGTTCTAGGCCGTAGTGATCGAGGGCATATTGTGCGGCGACCGCTACATTATTAAACAGGCAGAAGCCCATGGCCTCGTCAGGCAAAGCATGGTGTCCAGGAGGGCGAACTAGGCAGTAGGCGTTATCGATCTGACCATTCATAATGGCGTCGATGGCTGTTAAAGGCGCACCGGCAGCTTTAATGGCTGCAGCATACGATTGGGCAGAGACATACGTATCGGTAGCAAAAAAGCGCGTATGACGTCCACTATGTTGCTCTTCCAATGCGACTTCTTCCGCGGCCGCTTTTACCCTTTGAATATAGGCGCGATCATGCACCGCTGCCAACTCATCCACACTGGCTGCGCGAGGTGGCATGACTACCAACCCATCGCGCTCCAGCCAGTTTAAGGCTTCCAGAACTTGCAGAGCTGCTTGCACGCGCTCTGGCTGCTCAGGATGGTTGCGAGGTGTAATATGTTCTAAAAATATCGGATCATAGATCAGGGCAGTGGTCATATCTATCCTTTATGCAGGAGCTATGTGATGGAGAGACTTTCACATTTGCAACTTCTCGATCACATAGTTAGCTCCTGTTTATTATAGCTTAGCCAGGGCTTTTTGTACCAGGTCGGGAATTTCAAAGATAGTATCGGCAACAGGCACGTTGGCTACCTGTAGCGCCGCTACTTTCCCTTGAGCTGTACCTGTATTGCCGGAGATAATCGCGCCTGCATGTCCCATGCGTTTGCCTGGAGGGGCAGTACGCCCTGAGACGAAGGCTACGACGGGCTTGCTCATGGTTTTAATGAATTCCGCGGCATCTTCCTCGTCACTACCACCAATTTCACCGCACATTACCACGGCTTTCGTACCCGGGTCGGCCTCGAAGAGTTTCAAGTAGTCTACAAAGGTTGAGCCGATAATGGGATCTCCTCCAATACCAATGCAGGTAGATTGGCCAATGCCCGCTTCAGTGAGGAGGGCTACCACTTCGTAGGTTAGCGTGCCGGAGCGTGAAATGAAGCCTACCAGGCCAGGGGTGAAGATTTGATAGGGGATAATGCCGATCTTGCCATGTCCAGGAGTACACATTCCCGGACAATTGGGGCCGATCAGGCGCGCACCATGTTCGCGTACGACGATCATAGCACGAGTCATATCGATGACGGGAATGCCTTCGGTGATACAGACGATCAAGCTGATACCTGCACTGGCGGCTTCCATAATCGCATCAGCGGCACCAGGAGGAGGCACAAAAATGCAACTAGCTTCGGCGTCTGTGGCCGCTTTAGCTTCGGCGACGGTGTCGAAGACCGGTAAACCTTCAACGGTGGTGCCACCTTTGCCAGGAGTTACGCCGCCAACCAGGTTGGTACCAGTAGCCTGCATATTGCGCGTGTGGTACAGGCCTTCGCGTCCTGTGATGCCCTGTACGATGACACGTGTTGTGTTGTCCAACAGAATACTCATAAGTGTTTTCCCTTATCCAATTGCAGCGACGATCTTCTGCGCTGCCTCGCGCATATCTTTACCCCAGTCGAGACCGGCATCTTTGAGCAAGGCTTTGCCTTCTTCTGCACCTGTGCCCGAGAGGCGAACAACAATAGGCATACCTTTAGGCAGTTCTGCCTGGGCCATAATGACCCCTTTGGCGACCTCTTCACCGCGTGTAATACCACCAAAGATGTTGACGAGGATGCCCTTAACCTGGGGGTCGCGCGCTACAAAGGTTAGAGCCTTGTACATGACTTCAGCCTTGGCACCTCCACCTATGTCGAGGAAGTTGGCGGGCTTACCGCCAACGCGGGCCACCATATCCAGTGTGGTCATGACAAGTCCCGCGCCATTGCCGATGATGCCTACATTGCCGTCTAGCTTGACATATGTCAAGCCAGCTTGTTTGGCCTCGTACTCCAGGGGGTTAGACTCCTCAGACTCTGCCCATAAGGCATATTCTTTCTGGCGGAAGAGCCCGTTATCGTCAATAAGGATTTTCGCATCGGCCGCTTGAACCTGTCCACTGGTGGTCAAAACGAGAGGATTGATTTCGGCGAGACTGGCATCACTTTCGATAAAAGCTTGAGCGAGCGCGCTAAGAATAGCGCCACCTTTACTGATGACCTGATGGGGCAGTTCTGCACGTGCCAGGATATCGCGGGCCTCAAAGGGACGCAGACCCCAACGCATATCAATGGGTTGCTTAATGATCTTTTCGGGTGTATTCGCAGCAACCTCTTCGATGTCGATACCACCTTCTTTAGAGACCATGACCACAGGTGCCTGTGTTTTGCGGTCGAGGATAATGCCGAGGTAGTACTCCTCTTTAATATCGACTTTGTCAACGACGAGTACTTTTTCTACTTTCAATCCTTTGATGTCCATACCCAGCACTTTTGCTGCGGCGGCACGAGCCTGATCAGGAGTATCACCAAACTGAATACCGCCTGCTTTACCACGTCCACCAACATAGACCTGGGCTTTAACAACGACTGGTCCTCCGAGTTCGCGGGCAATGGCTGCAGCCTCATCTGGGGTATACGCTACACGTCCGGGTTGAATTGGGACCCCATAGCGTGCCAGAATATCTTTGGCCTGATATTCATGAATCTTCACGAAAAAACGCTCCTTAGTTAAATACTGTACGCCTCTGCGGGGCGGAGATGTGCCAATTAGCTAGTTCATGCTAACATCATAGCACGGGGGTGTCAAGAATTGCGGAGTAGTAGAGCTTCCATAGGTACAGTAGCAAGTTTTGGTATTTAGCTTATTTTGAATATCCTCGCGTTTTTGTGTATATAGGGGTATGAAGAATTGTGAAAACTTGTTACAATAGGGAAGGATATGAAATCCGCGAAAGGGGGAATGTTCATGGCAAAAAAATCGTCAGCTACCCCGCTGCTGACACGACCTAAAGATAAAATGCCATTACCAGAATTTAGTATGCATATAAAGAGTGATCAGAAACCAACGAAACCATGGCTTGGCGTATGGTTTAGCGCTTTTCTTGTACTGGGTTTGGTTATTCTTATTGTAGCTAGCACTTTTGCATGGAACTTGCTGAAAAATGTAAAAATCACGACAAATCCCGAACCTACGCAAGCGCCTATAAATACTTTGAACGTGCAACGTACAGCGGATTATGCGGGCCTGGAATTTACGGTGGTGAATGTACAATATGCGACATCGTTCCTGGATGATAATATTCATTCAGGTGCAGCCATTGTACGCTTGAATATGAAGGTTGCTAATAAATCATCTGACCAGGTTACTATCGTTTATTATGATGTTGCTCACCTGTTAAGGTCTAAATCGAGCATGTTCAATCCAACCAATGTACACCTCTCGATTGGTCCCAAACCTGGTACGAGTGAATCTGGCTGGATTGACTTTGCCGTACCCGCAGGATTGCAACTTGATACAATGCGGTTACAGATGGGATCTACTCTCCTGGGTGAATCCCTGGTCACAATACCTTTTACGGGTCCATTTGATGGCAGCCGCTATAATGACCGGGCAGTGGCGCAAACTCTGACAATTAATTATTACTTCCCCTATAACAATCAACAATTGCTAATTTATCACTTGACACGTGTAGAAGTTCGCTATGACTATCGAGGCATGCAGGTTAAAGCTGGGCAGCAATATTATGTATTGTACTTTCGTGTAGAAAATCCCAACGTGAATAAAGTGTCGCCGGGCTTTGGCTACGATTACATTCGCCTCATGTATAATGGTGGGCCTCTGCATCCTCCGGTTGATAATACTCTACCTTATGGTTTTAGTGCTGGCAAGACAACAGGTGGTCAGGTGGCTTTTGTTGGACCAGCGGGCATGCGAGCAGTTACGCTTGACTTCCTGGTGCAGTACGGCAGTGGAGGGAGTAATTATCATGTTTCGCTCTAAGCGAAACTTACAGCAAGATGAACAAAGTGGGGACAGGCGTCTGTCCCCACTTTGTTCATCTTGCTGTAAAAAGGTGGAACGATGCAGATTGAGCCGCCTCAATCGCTGTTGTTATGCTGGCAACGGATCCAGCGAGGCTGGATATGCTCGATGGGACGATCAAAGAGACCTGATTGACCATCCAGACGGAAGAGTTGTTCAAAGTCATCAGCCAGAAAAGCTTTGCGCAAACGTGCAGCGTAGGATGTAACCAGCACTTGCAGGTAGTGCTCCACATCGTAGTCCTGGCTATGTGCTGTGTTTGTCTTGTCTGTATTAACCTCTTGCTCCCAGGGCTGATTAATCGATGCTTCGGTATTTTCTTCGGGCAGCCAGACATAGTTTTTGCCACGAGCACGATAGAAGCGTACACGTTCACCTGGATACCAGTTGGTACGCCCGGCAGCCAGCAAGGCTTCATATTGCGGCTCAGGGTGAGTCACACGGCTAGCCATGTAGGCTGCGGGCGTTTTGGAGAGGCGTATGCGTGCGCTTAGGTCGGTGGTTGACAGCGAGTGTCTACGCAGAGCATTGACAGTGGTCAGGTAGGCATCACGCACACCAGCTATATCATTGGTCATGGTACAGAGAAGCGCCTTACGCAAAAAACGCTCGCCAAATGGTTCAGCGCGGCTGGAACGCAAGGCAACGCCGCGCACCACTAGCTGGTCGCTGTAGGTAAGTAGAGCATAGTTTTTGACCTCATGGCTGAACATGGCACGGTACCGCCCTTCATATTCCAGGCGAATACCGGCTGGCAGCTCGCTGCCGATCTCTGCTACCAGGGCGCGCTCTTGCTCTGCTGTCCAGTCGGAAGGTACGGCAAAATAGACGCCGTCGGTGTCTGCTTCAATCAAGGCCATGCCGCGCCGACGCAGAGCTGCCAGGACCTGATTGAGTATTTCGCGCCCGCGCCGCGTCACTTCACCTGCGGCGGCACTATCGGCAAAGAGGGCCATAGAACCAGCACCCATATAACCATATGCGGCATTAATAAGTAGCTTCATCGCAGCCTGCGTTGCTTCATGCGCATTGGCTTCTACAGAACCAGGAGAAGCGATACGAGCCGCAGCTTTATGACTCAGGCGCAGATCGGTCAAACGTCCCAATATGCTGAGCAACACATGCAAATGGTCGCATGCTGGACCGATTTGGAAGCTGCGCATTAACGAGGGATAGAGCGAGGCCACGTCTGCTTTGACCACATGTTCGGCCACTCCTTCAGCGAAGAGGTGGACCGCGCCACCTTCGTGCAGGCCGTCTTGCACAGCATCGCTTGCTTCATGATGGGGAAGTGCTGCTCCTGCACGTAAATAAGCGCGTACTAGCATTGGTTCAAGAATGCCCATGGCTGGCCCGGCCGAAGCCAGGCGTTCATAACGGCGCGGAGCCATACTTGCCAGGGCGAAGGGGGCGCCCAGGAGCCGGCGTGAAAGGCCATCTACCTCCTCTACATCATCCAGGGCATAATGACGAACCAGCTCAGGATTACTGCGGTATGTCTCAAAAATTGCCTCGCCTTCCAGGTACACGCGTTGAGGAGGGGCAATGCCGAAGTAGCGTGCCACTTCTTTAAGGCTGTGATTGGGCATGTCGCGCACGACAAAATCATAGCGGCGCACAGCATCCAGGGTATCGATCAATTCGCGTCCTGCCAGGCTATAGCGGGTGCGTTTACGTGCCTCGGGTCCGATGGCGAGAGTTTCCTCCCGGCTCTCCAGAAGTAAGCTGGGGCCCCCTACACGTCCCAGCACCAGCGGCAGATTGAGGACGGCTGCACGTCGCTCAAGAAAAGGTAAATCAAAGCCAAAAAGGTTGTGGTTCTCAATTACATCGGGGTTGCACTGGCGAATCAATGCGCATAAAGTGGTGATGAGCTGAGCCTCGTCGGCAGGGGTAGCTGCTTCCAGCGTTGTGGCGAAACCGAGACTATCGCGGATGGCGACCATAAAGATGCGCCCACGTTGCGGGTCAAGCGAGGTCGTCTCAAGGTCAAATTGCAGACGATGTATGTTTTCATACGTGAGCCCGCGGAAATAAACGCGACCGGTAAGCATAAGATACTGTTCAACGGGACCGACGCGGTAATAGGTATCTTGCAGGTCATTCAGGCTGTTTACCTGGTGACCTAAGCGCCGGGAAGCTCCAGTTAGAAGGGCGCGTTCAAGCTCACGACCGTCGCGGGCCGAGAGTAGATAGCGATAGGATGAGGCCGAGCCATCCAATTCGCGATAACTGAATATGGTGGTATCCTTTGCGGATGCGAGGGAAGCTTGCGAGACTGAAGCAAGCTGAGGCAGGTCCGCAAGCGTAGTGGCAAAGAGCCAGGGGCGGAAATGTTCTGTTGTGCAAAGAATACGCTCACCGTCGCGCCGCCAGAGAATAGCGGTGCCTCTATGGTTAGCCCAGACAGAGACGATGCCTGGCAGAGGATCCCAGCCAAACAGCCATTCATCTTGTGATGAGGGAGTAGTATGGAAAGGTATCATTGTGCTCCCGTTGAGATACTGAAGTAAATACACATTGCTGGCTGAAGGTTGAAGTAGTAGTTTGTGACTTACTACTTCAACCGTAGCAGTGAGGCTAATGTTAGCCACGAATAAAAGCCAGCACCTCGTCGCGCTTCTGTTCCATAAGTTCGCGGCTGTTTGCTTCAAGGTTGAGCCTGAGCAAGGGTTCCGTATTTGAGGGACGCACATTAAACCACCAGTTGCCATAATCTATGGTGATGCCATCCAGCTTATCAACTGACTGCGCATCTTTGCCGAAGCGGTCTTCAAGGGCCTGTAGCTTGCCTTGAACATCGTTGACAGTACTATTGATTTCGCCGCTGCGTACACCCTGGTCCAGGGGTTTGAGGATCTCAGAGAGAGGCTTGTCCTCAACGGAGATAAGCTCTAACAAAATCAGGAAGGCGATCAGGCCGGAGTCGGCAAACCAGTTGTCGCGGAAGTAGAAATGGCCGGAGTGTTCGCCGCCAAAGATCGCATCGAGCTGGCGCATCTCAGCTTTGATGTAGGAATGGCCCACACGTGTGCGTACAGCTTTACCGCCTGATTTGTTGATGAGGGCAGGTACACTTTTAGAGACGATCAGGTTGTAGAGGATAGTTGAGCCGGGATGTTTGCGCAGCAGGCTTTGAGCCATGGCTGCCGTGACCATGGAACCATCTACAAGGTTACCATGCTCATCTACGGGAAACATGCGGTCAGCATCACCATCGAAGGCACCGCCTAGATCTGCGTGGACTTCGCGGACTTTCTGCTGGACATCTACCATGTTTTCTGGCTCAATAGGGCTGGCGGGGTGATGAGGAAAGCTGCCGTCAAGTTCAAAGTAGAGCGGGACGAGCTCGCAGGGCAGGCGTTGAAAGACGCGTGGTAGTACCAGGCCAGCCATACCATTGCCAGCATCAATGACGACTTTGAGGGGTTTGATTTTGCTGACATCTACGAATGTAAGAACGTGATTGATATAATCATCAGTAATATCGCGTTTAGTGATCTTCCCATGGGTTGCTGGCTCGGTGAAGTGTCCGCTAACTGCCAGATCGCGGATCTCAGCCAGGCCGGTTTCGAGGCTAATGGGAAAAGCCTGGGCGCGACAAAATTTCATGCCATTGTATTTGCCCGGGTTATGCGAGGCGGTGATCATTACGCCTGCAGGGTAGTTGAATTTACCCACAGCAAAGTAAAGACCATCGGTGGTTGTCATTCCCAGGTCAACCACGTTGACACCCTGATCGGTGATGCCCTGCAATATGGCGGCAGCCAACTGGGGCGACGAGAGACGCATGTCCCGACCCACGGCGATCTCCGGGACATTTAAGTATTGGGCGGCGGCTCGGCCAATACGATAAGCCACTGCATCGGTCAACGTTTCGCCATAGATGCCGCGTACATCATAAGCGCTGAAGATAGTGGGATCGACTGTTGTTTGTTTCGTATTCATGGAGTCGTAAAATCCTTCCTCTTCTTCCAAATTTCTAAGAGTACCCAGGGTTCACCCGAACTACGAGGATCAAAAATTTCGCCAACCTCCACAAAATGGGCCTTGGCGAAAGCCCGACGTGAGGGACGATTGGCGGCGGCTGTTTCAGCGTAAATGCGTCTGAGTCCAGGGACAGTAAAGAGATATTGCACCAGTGTACGAATGGCCTCTGGTCCATAGCCTTTGCCCCAACGGCTCTTATCCCCTAAACCTAAGCCAATTTCAACCTGTCCGACCCGATAGTCCATATTGAAATAGGTAATGGTGCCGATGGGTGTATGTCTTTCGTCCTCGATGATGAACCAGAATTGCCGTCCGTTGCCATGTACGTAGTTGCGTTCAAAAATGGGAAGGAATTCGGCCATGCTGGGAGAATATGGACGGTGTGGGTCGTAACGCCACACCTCATCATCGCGTTCCCAATTAAAGATCCTTGCGGCATCCTCCATGGTGGGCCGTCTCAGATGTACTCGTTCACCGCGCAGCTGTATTTCCTGTCCTCTTGATTGATTCCGTTGCGTGTCAGTCATAGTAACCCTATCTCGTGTGCGAAACTGGTTCCCGCTGCCAGGTCTCCAACGCCAAAGGCCTGGGACAGAGTTTGGCCCAAGTCTGCAAAGGTGGCACGAATGCCAAGGTTGATGCCTGCTCGCACTGGCTCTCCATATACCAGGAGAGGCACCTGTTCGCGCGTATGATCTGTACCACGATACGTGGGATCGACCCCATGATCAGCAGTAAAGAAGATGGCATCGCCAGGGCGCATTGCTTGTTGCACCTGGGCAAACCAGTCATCGACATCGCGCAAAGCCTGGGCATAGCCGTCGCTATCGCGGCGATGGCCCCATAACATATCAAACTCTACCAGGTTCACGAATAGCAGCCCTGTAAAGTCTCGCTCCAGCCAGCGCAGGGTAGCGGCCATGCCATCGCGGTTCGTTTCGGTATGGTCGCGCTGGGTCAGCCCGCGTCCTGCAAAGAGATCCTCTATCTTACCCAGGCCAATAACCGCTTTGCCTTTGGACTTTAAGAGATCGAGCAGGGTTGTTCCCAAGGGAGCGAGCGAGAAATCACGGCGATGTTCAGTGCGTTTGAAATTGCCCGGCGTGCCAATAAAAGGGCGAGCAATGACTCGTCCGACAGCATGGTCTCCCGTGAGTAAATTCCTTGCGATCTCACATATATGATACAGTTCTTCTAAAGAGATGACATCCTGGTGGGCGGCGACCTGAAAAACGCTATCGGCGGAGGTATAAAGAATGGGTTTTCCGGTACGCATATGTTCTGCGCCGAGTTCCTTGATAATCTCTGTGCCAGAAGCGGCTTTGTTGCCAATTACTTGACGACCGATGGCCTGCTCAAATTCGCTCACGAGATCAGCGGGAAAGCCATGGGGATAGGTTGGCAGGGGCTTTTGCAGGACAACGCCGGTCATCTCCCAGTGACCGGTAGTGCTATCTTTACCTGCCGCGGCTTCGGTCATACGGCCATACGCTCCCAGGGCATGGTCGGTTGGAGGAGTGCCCACAATAGGAGTGATATTACCCAGACCGATTTTCCCTAGCTGGGGGAGTGTCAGCCCTCCAATGGCCTGGGCGCAATGTTCAAGTGAACTAGCCCCATCATCGCCATAGGTGGCGGCATCGGGATTAGCTCCGGCCCCTACACCGTCAAGGACGACGAGCACAGCTCGTTTGAGTTCTGTCATACATGTATCCTCGTCATTTTTAGCTTTGCGTGCTGTGGCAATGGCTCGCCAATCAGAGGTAACGCATAGTCGTAGAAGGCTCGCGTCACCATCGTTTTGCTTTCATCTAGAAATTCAGCAGGCATCAATTGCTGTACATTGGCAATCTTTGCCAGTTCAACCAGGCCAGTTGTACAGTGGTAAGTGGGCTCTGTGTGCCGTATCAAGGTCACCAATTTGTTGCTTTCACCCGCGAGGAGGGCCTGTACGGCCATCTTTCCAACGAGATAGGCCTCTTGCTGGTCAGTATGTGAAATAGAGTGTGATGCCATGCGCTGTAGGTCGCCAGGTTTATCGAAGCGCGCGCGCAATTTCAGATTTTTCTTGACCAGTTCTACCAGGTACTGCGCGGCACCGCTCAACAATGGATGGTGAAAAGCGTCCTTGCCAGCCTGGCCTGCAGTTCCAAGTGGCTTGCCAGTTTCGTCGCGCAAAGCTTCTGAAACAATCACGATCACGTACCCTATACGGCGATAGACGACTTCAACCTGCTCCAGGTAACGCTGGGCGTTAAAGGCCTGCTCTGGCATGAGGATAATATGTGGTGGATCGATATCATCACGCTTGCCTAGCGCTGAGGCTGCCGCCAGCCAGCCTGCATTGCGTCCCATGGTCTCAATCACTTTGACCGGGTAGTGCTGGGGAATGGCAATAGTATTCAAGGTGGAGTCCATAGTGGCCATAGCGATGAAACGGGCCGCGCTGCCGTAGCCAGGGCAATGATCGGTAAAAGGCAAGTCGTTGTCAATGGTCTTGGGGACGCTGATGGCTTGTAATTCATAGCCTACATGGCGGGCTGCCTCTGCCAGGCGATGAGCTGTATCAGCCGAATCGTTGCCACCGATATATACCAGATAGCGAATATTATATTTGCGTAACAGGTTTATTACGCGTTCGGGATCTTGCTCTTGTAGTCTATAGCGACAGGAGCCAAGCGCGGCCGAGGGTGTATGAAGCACCCCAGTCAATAAATCAGAGGGCTGTTGGCGCAGATCAATGATATCTTCCTTGAGGAAGCCTTCAATGCCGTGCAGCATGCCATAAATATTGTCTATCTGTCCCTCCTGGAGCGCTGCCTCGATCGCTCCAACAAGGCTGGCATTGATAACAGCGGTTGCGCCACCCGATTGGCCAATAATAAGATTGCCATGTGTATGTGATGACAAGAAGTGTCTCCTATCAAGTCTTTTTTCATTGTCATTATATCAACTGCCGGGAGCAGCGTCGAGGGGAGGGGTAATGATGGCAGCAAGCTGCGTCGTCTGCGGCTGCATATATATGAATCTTGTGCTCTTGCTCTTCATTAAACGCTACTCTTATGGTATAATGGCCTCGTTCCGTCTGCTGCGATGGTGCTTGATGGAGTGTTTGCCCTATGAGTCAGACAATTGATGAGAGTCGCGCACAACTCATTGCGAATCTGCAAGATCGGGCAGAAGAGCTGGCACAACTCAACCGTATCGCTGTTGCTCTCACCTCCGAATTTGATTTGCAACGACTGTTGCAGATGATCACCGATGCTGCTCGTAATGTGACTGCTGCCGAATATGCCTCATTCTTTTTGACGCCTGGGCCTGCAGAGAAGCAGGTTGATAAGCCAGCCCATAAGGTCATTTTTCACCTCGCTGCTATCTCTGGTGCGACCCCTGCGGTTGAGAAGCACTTCAGGCGCTTGGGTCCGGTCGAGGGTAGAGGTATTCTACATCTAGTGTTCTGGGAGGGCGAGTCGATTGTTGTGGATGATGTGCATCAAGACCCACGTTATATCGGTGTGCCATTGGGTCATATCCCTGTACGGAGCTTTCTTGGAGTTCAACTGCGCACTCGTGAAGGAGCCATTCTGGGAGCATTTCTGATTGGCGATACAAACCCTGGTCGATTTTCTTCTCGCCATGTGGAGTTGATCGAGGCATTGGGCGCCCAGGCTGCTGTAGCGATTCATAATGCCCAACTGATTGCTCGTGAACGTCACTCCATGGAAGAGCATGCGGCCCGTCTGGAGAGCGAAGTTAATGAGCGCACTGCTGAACTGGAACGACGTAACCAGGAGTTGAGTAAGGTTGCCACCGACCTTCAAACGCTCCATCATGAACTCACTGAGGCTCAGAAACGTCAGATGCTTGGCGATGAACGCCATCGTATTGCCCAGGAGTTGCATGATCGGGTGCAGCAGACTCTCTTCACGATGGGTTTGAAAGCTGACTGGGCCCTGGAACGTCTGCCCCCTGACTCACCACTCGCTCGCCCTTTGCGGAGTATCGAGCAACTCGCCTCCCTCGGTACAGCGCAGGTACGGGATGCCATTTTTGCGCTCTCTTCATCCGCGAAACAGGAGGGAGGGTTGGTGAGTATGCTCTATACGTTGATACATGATCTGCGGGAGTCAACCTCTATCGAAGCTGATCTTGTTGTAGCTGAATGGACCGTATCTTTACCATCGCATATTGAGAATGCACTCTTTACCGTTGCCCAGGAAGCTCTCTCGAATGTGCGTCGCCACGCCCAGGGGACGACGGTCATTGTCACTGTACAGATCACCAGTGAACAAGCTGTGCTGGTTGTGCAAGACAACGGAGTTGGTCTCTCTCCCCTGGTACTCCAGACCTATCGCAGCAATAAAACCCATCTTGGTCTTGCGGGCATGCATTATCGCCTTGAAGAACTGGGAGGGCAGTTTTTGCTGACCAACGGGGAAGAGGGAGGAATGATTTTGAAGGCTGTGGTGCCATTGTGATCCGCATATTCATTGTCGATGATCATGAAATGGTTCGCGAGGGACTGAAGGCGATGTTAGTCGCAGAACCTGACTTTACGATTGTGGGGGATGCAGCGAATGCTGAACAGACACTTGAAATGATCGGGCATCTGCGCCCTGACGTGGTCTTACTCGACATCCGCCTTCCAGGTATCAGCGGCATTGATCTCTGTCGCACCATATCGAGCCAATACCCACAAACAGCGGTCTTAATGCTCACCACTTTTACTGATGAAAGCCTGGTAGTACAATGCATTGAGGCAGGAGCACGTGGTTTCATTGTCAAAGACATCGAGCGTTTCGACCTCAAACGCTCGATTCGTGCTGTTGTACGAGGTGAAGCAGCCATTGACCCCAAGGCAGCTGTTGTAGTCCTGGCCCAACTTCGTCGTGCGCTGCAGATGAGTCAGGAACCGTCCCCTGAACCCCTGAGCACCCAACAAATCGTCATCCTCCGCCTCATTGCTCAGGGATTTTCTAGCCGCGAGATTGCTACTCAGCTCTACCTCAGTGAAAATACTGTGAAGAGCTATGTGCAGGAGATATTACACCGCCTTGGTGTGAAGAATCGTACCGAGGCGGTCATGGTTGCGGTGAAACAAGGGTGGCTATGATATGCCTACAAATTATAACTGATAAGCTACTAAAATACGGGGAAAAAACCTCCTTTTGTATACCCAGATACCCTCCTTTTAGGGTAACGCCTGTTCAACTTGCAGCCTATACTGTACATATGGGGGCGCTGCATATCTGAAATAGCTCCCGCTCTGGCTGCCCTATGGTATTTTTGTTCTGATGAATCGCAGGAA
>Ga0209647_1001126_pt1 | contig 23429 bp, 18 predicted proteins | sample GraSoi_2013_60cm_FD_185827 | JGI IMG/M metagenome (GOLD analysis project Ga0209647, IMG submission 185827) | Grasslands soil microbial communities from the Angelo Coastal Reserve, California, USA - Sample 9_17_2013_60cm (SPAdes) (version 2) | ecosystem: Environmental > Terrestrial > Soil >... | reverse complement strand
CCGTCGCGCCGATATTGCAGGCGAGTGATTTCGGTCCAAGGCATCGTGCTCTCCCTCGAATCTCGCAAATCCGATGGAATCACATGCGACTGAAATCACTCACTTCTTTTTCGGCCAGCCTTTCAGGATGCCTCCGGAGCACGCCCTTCGATGAGCGAGGCTGGGAAACTATGTAGCAGCGACGCAAATAGTAGTCAAGGTATAAATTCAATATGTCTGGCGTAGGCAAATTGCGGGGTTGGGTGAAGCGAAAGCCGTCGAGGAGGTTTTTGTCCTCCCGGTCGAGCGCAGCGGCGTCGGTTTACGCGTGGACGCCTCCATTCGACATGTAGCGGCGCAGCGCAGCGAGCCATTTCGAAAAGCCCTCCGTCTCGAAATGCTTCATCCATTGGTCTCGCTCCTCGGGAGCGCAATCGAACGTTGCCCACCACTCAACAAATGACCCAGCGTCGGCAATGGCCGGACTAACACGTATCGTCGCTACATAGTCCCGCACCGGAACGGGTGGAGCCCCACAGAATCCGTAGCTATAGGAACGGTCAATGTCGGAATGGGCGAGCAGAACCTGGCGGACGACGTTGCCTGCATAGGTGAAGCGACGCACGGCTCCGACCTGATCTCCGGCCTTGCCTTGTTCGATGATGGTCTCGCTGTCGACGCCCGCCCAGGCATAGTGATCAAATGGGCGGATCACTGCCCACACTTCTTCGGCGGGGGGATAGAGCATGACGCTGTAGTAGGCTTTTGCCATTGTTCAAAACCGCGCTGCGTTCGGCGTGCTGACCTACTCCTCGCATCTCGGCCGCAAGCGCGGCTATCCGTTTCTTGCGCTCAATTCTACGGGGGAAAGATCGGGAGGGGGTGATTAGGCGCGAATCTTTTCGCGTGCCCCCTCCCTAACCCTCCAGCCGAAGTCGGATGTTTCCGACTTCGGCCGGTGAATAGAGTGGCCGAACTCGCGTAAACCCGAGTTCGGCTGCAAGCGGGGGAGGGAAACAGACCGAGTCGCGTGCGCATGGCGTGCTCGCAGACCGAGGATGCGATGCACGCGCGATTAGGGCGCTTGCGAGCCGGCAGGACGCCTCGGCAAACCTACAGCCGCTCCTGCAAGAAGCGCATGAGGCGCGGCGCCATGAAGCCGGAATAGCTGCGAGACTCCTCGATCGGGTCGTTGAGCCAATAATGCGGCGCGCCCTGCACGATGCAGGGGCGCACGAAGAAATTGGCCTGCTTGAGCCGCAGCAGGAACGCGTCGGTCTGCGCGCGCCGGTTGACGAGGTCGTCCTCGGTGCCCACGGCCAGGAACACGCCGATCTGATTGTTGGCGAAGGTCGCGTAGTTGATGGGCGAGGCATCGAAATAGCGCTGCGGATCATCCATCGGCGCACAGCCCAGGAAATTCTCGATATTGTTCTCGCGCGGGCTCTGCAATTGGTAGCGCTGCCACATCTCGACGAGATCGTAGACGCCGTAGACGCCGACGAAAGCCTTCACCTTACTCACCGCGGCATGGGCGTCGTTCGGATAGGCATCCTTGAATTTTTCTCCCCCGAGCGCAGCGAGCGCGGCGAGGTGCGCGCCGGCGGAAGCGCCGAACAGGCCGATGCGCGCGGGGTCGAGCTTGAACTTGCCGGCGCTGCCGCGCACGAATTGCACGCCGGCGCGCACGTCGGTGACCGCCTGCGGAAACATATTTTCTGGCCCTTTTTCGCCAGCCGATAGCTGATCGCGAACAGCGCATAGCCGCGCGCGGCGAGATAAGGCCCCCAGTACTGGAACGCGCTGCGCGCCCGCCTGCCATCCGCCGCCATGGGCGGCAACGAGCGCGGGAAACGGCCCCGCGCCGGCGGGCAGATAAAGATCGCCCGCGAGCGCCACGCCGTCGTGCGTGGCGTAGGTGAGGCCGGCATGCGTTTCGATGGGTTGTGGTGCGGGCATTGTCTTACGTCGCAGAAGGATAGGCGACCTACGTTGCGCTGGCTTTCACTACCAAGCGTGCCGCGACTCGGTGTGCTCCCCTCCCCAACCAAACCCCGGCCCGCCGGGGTTTGGTCGCTTTAAGTTTTGCCGGAAGCGGGCAAGCCCGCAGCCGGTTGGGGAGGGGTTGGGGGTGGGGGTCGTTGTTATGCGACAACTCTCGTGCGTGACCGCACCACCCCCACCCCGGCGCTTCGCGCCGACCCTCCCCACAAGGGGGAGGGTAGCACCGCGTTTGTCGCTAGCCATGGCTGGCTAAACTCGAATCGGACACGATGATTGTCGCATATGTGTGTGACATCCGTGCCAGATATTACGCGCGCGCGTAGCGGCCGCGGTTGAAGAAGCGGTCCTTGTCCTCCTCGGAGGCGGTTTCGCGGTTCGACTTGATGGCGGAAATCTTGGCGAGCGCAGCCTTGACCGCGGAACGCTCGCTGATCGCGTTGAACCAGCGCGCGAGATTGGGATTGTCTTCCCACTTCACGCCCTGCGCATCGTGGTTGCGCGTCCATGGAAAGGTGGCGATATCCGCGATCGAGTACTCCTGGCCGCCGAGATACGGCGCCTTGCCGAGCCGCGTCTCCAACAGCTCGTAGAGGCGCTTGATCTCCGATGTGTAGCGCGCCATCGCATAGTCGTTGCCCTTGGGCGCGAACAGCTTGAAATGCGTCCACTGCCCGAACATCGGCCCAACGCCGGTGAGCTGGATCAGCAGCCACTGCAGCACTTCGTATTTTTTGCCCATGTCCTTGGGCAAGAACTTTCCGGTCTTCTCGGCGAGATACATGAGGATCGCGCCGGACTCGACCACGGGATAGGGCCTGCCGCCCGGTCCCTCGTGATCGACGATTGCGGGAATCTTGTTGTTGGGGTTGATCTTGGCGAATTCCGGCTTGTACTGCTCGCCTTTCCATACGTCGACGAAGTGCTCCTTGTAGGGGAGCCCGCATTCCTCGAGCATGATGTAGATTTTCTGCACGTTCGGGCTGGTGAGCGCGTAAAGATCGATCATGGGGGTTGGCCTTTTTGGTTGTGCGGAGGGGTGGCAACGGTAGCGAGCAGCCGCCCCCCGGGCAAGCGTTGCAACTGGGCTCATCAGCGTCCGCAGTCAGATCCGTAGGGTGGGCATTGCGCTCTCGGTCGCTGCCGCGCGCACCTGTCGTCGGACGCAATGCCCACGCGTTCTTTCCACGTGGGCAAAATCGCCATGCCGCCGTCACTGCAAGCCGCCTCACCTCGCCAGGCGATTTTGCCCACCCTACCCATCTCGCATGCGACGGATATAGAGTGTGCGCTGCGGCAACACCGGGAACGGCCAAGAAGATGGCGGAGACGAAGCGATTGACCGGCCGCATCGCGGCCGAAAAGATCAAGCTGATGGAGGTGCCGCGCCCGCCGCAGGGCGTGGTCGCGCGGCTGATCGCGCTGGGCGACGCGACCGGCATCATCTCCGACACCATGGACGAGCTCGGCATTGCGGCGCGCGTGATCGGCGCCTCCGTGCTCAGGCCGACCATTCCCGGCCGCACCATCGCCGGGCCGGCGCTGACCGTGCGCAACATTCTTCAGCGCATCGATCCGATCGAGGGCGCGAGGCAGCACGTCAATCGCATGGCGGAGTTCGAGGCGCACAACCTCGCGCAAGCTGGCGACGTGCTGGTGATCCAAGGCGTGGCCAACGTCTCCAACATGGGCGGCATCTCCGCGCAGACCGGCAAGCGCCAAGGCGAGATCGGCGCTGTTGTCTTGGGCGGCGTGCGCGACGTCGCCCATTCGCGCGCGATCGGCTATCCGATCTGGGCGAGCGACGTCACGCCGGTCACCGGCAAGTGGCGCATCGAGACGGTGGAGATCAACGGTCCTATTCAGATCGGCGAGGTTCGCGTTGCGCCCGGCGATCTCGTCGTGGCCGACGACACCGGCGTGTGTTTCATTCCGCGCGATGTCGTGCTCGAGGTGCTCGACGCGGCGGAGCAGAAGGCGAAAGCCGAAGCACTGCGCTGCAAGGCGATCGACGACGGCGTGCCGGTGCCGGATATTTCACGCGCGACATATGGGGAGAAGTAGCTAGACGCGTGCGGGCGTGCCGGTGCCCGACATCTCCCGCGCGACGTACGGGGGAAGTAGCAAGACTCGCGTCATTGCCGGGCATAGCGCGTCGGAAGACGCGCGTGAACGCGTTATGCCCCGGCAATCCATCCATCTTCGCAAAAACGTCTTGCGAAAAAGATAGATGCGCGGGTCCAGCCCGCGCATGACGAGTCAAGGACAACTGCCGTCCGTATGACACCAACGGCGTCAGGCGCTGACCCATCCACCGTCACTGCCGGGCATAGCGCGTCGGAAGACGCGCGTGAACGCGCTTATGCCCCGGCAATCCAACCGTTCAGAGGAAGCCCTTTTTTCGATGGATGCGCGGGTCAAGCCAGGTCAAGCCCGCACATGACGTCGGCATGAGCTTCGCGCTGCGCCGCGGTCACGGCGAGAGCAAGGCACAATCCTTCCGCCTGCGCGGGCACAGCCAACGAAGCTTGGGACGGCTGCGAGCGTGAGCCGACCGTCCCTTGGAAATGGCAAACCGGATGTTTACGGCTTGGTTACGCATCGCAAGACATGCGCTTTTGCACGATCTTTGCCACCTTTTGGCCATCGTGCCGGGGTCGCTTAGGGCTGCGGAGAGGGGAATCTTCGGGCATCGGGGGAGGCTTTCATGGCCAGAGTTCTAAATGACATCCTGCTGTTTTCCTGCATCGCTGCGTTCGTCACCGGGATCGTGCTCGCGGCGGCAAGTCTGCTCACCTGATCGAGCAGCCGAAGGAAAGAAATGAAAGAGCCCGGCAGCCGCAACTGCCGGGCTTTTTGCAGCTGCCTGCCGCAACCATGCGGTTGACACGCCGGCAGATGCTGCAAGCCGCCGCGGCATCCGCGGGGTTTTTGAGCATGCCCGCGGTCGTGACGCGGGCGTTCGCCGCCGAGTCTGTTCCGCTGCGCGGCGGAGAAATATTGCCCGATCCGGATTTCTCGCGCTTGCGGAGAACCGAGCCTTATCTCGTCGGCATTCGACCGCATCGCACGGGCGGCGTTTGCCTCAAGCTCGACGACGAGGTCATTGCGAGCCGGCACGGATCGAAGTTTCTGATCCACAACTATGGACATGGCGGGGCCGGGATCACGCTGAGCTTCGGCTGCGCCGCCGTCGTCGCGGATCATGTGCGCTCGCTCAAACGCTATATGCGCCGGCCATCGGTCGCGGTGATCGGCTGCGGCGTGATCGGCCTGACGGTTGCGGCCGAGCTGCGGCGGCGATGGCCGAAGCTGCGCCTCACCGTCTACGCCAAGGATCTCGACATCCGGAAAACGACGTCGTTCGTCGCCGCCGGCCAGTTCGAGCCATCCGGCATCTGCGACGAATACGAGACCGAGGACGAGAAGAAGATTCTTGCCGACTATCTGCGCCGCTCGCGCGATCGGATCGTCGAGCTGCAGAATTCATCGCGATGGCACAGGTACGGGATCGCGCTCAGACGCGACTATACGCTCGACCACTGGAATCGCGCCTACGACGAGTACACGCCGGACGACGTCGTGCCCGCGTACCGGTCCGGCACCCTCCCCTTCGACAAGCTGACCACCATCGGCCGCGAATACCGAACCTGGCTCATCAACCCGACCATCCTGCTGCCGCGACTCGTCGCCGAGCTGAAGCGAAGCGCGGTGCGATTCCGGCGCCGCCAATTTGTCGGCAAGGACGATTTTGCCGAGCTTAAGGAGAACATCATCGTCAATTGTACCGGCTATGGCGCGAGGGCGTTGATGAACGACGAGGATGTCATTCCCAAGCGCGGACATCTGGTGATGCTGAGACGGACGCTGCCGAAGCAGTTCTACTTCTTCAGCGGCGGCTGCGGCAATCGCAGGAACATGTACGTATTCTGCCGTCATCACGACATCGTCGTGGGCGGAACGGTGCAGACGGGAAACGATACGGAAGGCATCGGCGAGGCCGATCGCGCTCGGTTCGAACGCATTCTGGAGAACGCCCGGGCGATGTTCGACGGCCGCGTTGGCGACTGCGTCAGCGCGTAGTGCCCCTCACCTTTTTCTCTGCGTTCGTCCCCGCGAAACCCGGGACCCAGAAGCCACGGCAGCGGGCCCTGGATTTCCGCTTGCGCGGGAATGAACGGTGGAGAGCGCCGATTTACGACGTCTGCTCGGGCTGGAAATTCATGGCGACGCCGTTGATGCAATAGCGCAGGTGCGTCGGCGGCGGCCCGTCCTCGAACACGTGGCCGAGATGGCTTCCGCAGCGGCTGCAGTGCACCTCCGTGCGTGCCATGCCGTAGCTGCGATCGGTCGAGGTTTCGACCGCGCCCGGCGCCGGGTCGTTGAAACTCGGCCAGCCGGTGCCGCTCTCGAACTTCGTCTTCGATACGAACAGCGGCTGGCCGCAGCCGACGCAGACGAAGGCGCCGGCGCGCTTCTCGAAGTTGAGCGCGCAGCTCCCGGGGCGCTCGGTACCGTGCCGCCGCATCACTTGGTATTGCTCGGGCGTGAGCAGGCGCCGCCACTCCTCGTCCGTGCGCGTGACCGGAAATTCTTTGGTGTCCATGGCCTCCTCCGCTATCGCGCCCCTCTATGTAGCATCAGACACACGGCGCTGACACAGGGGGCGTGTCCCGGGTGCAGCGCAGCGTGAAGCGAAGCGAAACGGTGCGCTGCAGACCCGGGATCGTAACAGACCGTGGCGGTCCCGGATCAGCGGTGCACCGCTGCACTCCGTTTCGCGCTGCACCGCATCCGGGACACATAGCGCTCAGGCGACGTTGCGATCGAGCAATTCGATCGACACGCCCTCCGGCGCGCGCAGGAACGCGACTCGCACGCCCGGCCGCACGGTGGTCGGCTCGCGCGTGAACTCGACGCCCTTGGCCTTGAGTTCGGCGACCACCGCGTCGATGCCGCTGACCGTAAGCCCGAAATGATCGAGGCCCTGGTAGGGCGTGACCGGGGGCGGGTTGACGCCGTCGCCCGCGGCGACCGGCGCGATGAAGATGTTGGCGCCGCCGAGCTTGAGATCGATGCGCGGCTTGCCCTGCTGCATGCTGCGGATCACCTCGGCGCCGAGCATGCGCTCGTACCACTGGGCGGTGGCTTCAGGGTTGGCGGTGCGCAGATGGATGTGGTCCCAGGTGTACTTGGGCATGGATCGTTCTCCGTGGGTTGCCACGTCAGCGTAGCGCGGATAAAGCGCAAGCGAAATCGAGGAATACGAGGAGGTAGCCCGCATGAGCGAAGCGAAATGCAGGGCAGATCCCGCATATCCCCCCGCTGCCGCGGGAGTCACTCGGGTTACGCGAGCTTAAGCGTCGTACTAATGCCCGCAGGCACCAATGCATCAGTTGGAAATTACGTGCCTTAACTCGCGTTCTTCGGCCCGTTTGGCGAGGCGTTCATAGTCGTAAGAGATACGGATCATCACTGCTTTGGCCTGCAGATCGTCCATATGATCTGCGACAGCGAGCGCCTCTTCAGCACGCTGGCGCCAGTGCTTTGGATCGTTGATGAAGGGAAACGGCAAAGAAATTTCTCTTCCACGATGGATGCGCGAGTGATCATTTTTCCCGCGCCGCCCTACAACAGGATAATATTGCGGGGGACGACTGGCGGACAGTGTATTTTTTTCATGGAGCCCATAAGAAATTTTTATGGACATGAGGCATGCGCTTGCAGGCGCGGCGAGCCACGCGCTCTCCGTGGGTTTGCCGCGTCGAGCCTAGCCTAGCGCGGATGAAGCGGAAGCGAAATTGGGCTTGATACCGTGAAACGCTGTCCCCGCTACGTTTCGTCATAGCGCGTCGAAGACGCGCGTAAACCGCGCTTGTGGCGGGCCGAGGGAAGTGACGAAGACCGCGATGTGATCGCCTTCCATCGCGCGTAGAGCTAGACTGGCGGCGAGAAGAACGCTCCCCGGAAGCAAATTTGTGGTTATTTCGCCCATCACATGCCAGCGACAGGACGCGCCATGACAGGCATTGCCGAGTGGCTGGCGTCGATCGGGCTGAGTGAGTACGCCGAGCGCTTCGCCGACAATGCCGTCGATCTCTCGGTCCTGCGCGACCTGACGGAGCAAGATCTCAAGGACCTCGGCGTTCTGCTGGGGCACCGTCGCAAGATTCTGCGCGCGATCGCCGAGCTCGATGCGGCCGGCTCTGCAGCGACGCAAACAGAGCCGGTATTGCGCGAGGAGGCCGAGCGGCGTCACCTCACCGTGATGATCTGCGACCTCGTAGGCTCGACCGCGCTGTCGGCGCGGCTCGATCCCGAGGATATGAACGCGGTGATGGATGCCTATCACGCCGCCTGCGCGCGCATCATGCTCACCTATGACGGCTTCATCGGCGATTTTCGGGGCGACGGCATATTGGCCTATTTCGGCTATCCGCGCGCGCACGAAGACGACGCGGAGCGCACCGTGCGGGCGGGGCTCGACATCATCGCCGCGGTCGCGCGGCTCGAAACCGGCGCCGGGGAACCGCTCGCCGTGCGCATTGGGATTGCGACCGGGTTGGTGGTGGTCGGCGACCTCAGCGGCGCGGGTGCGTTGCGCAAGCACGCGCTGGTCGGCGAGACGCCGAACCTCGCCGCCCGCCTCCAAGCCCTCGCCGAACCTGGGACGATCGTCGTCGGCGCCTCCACGCGCCGGCTGCTCGGCGATCTCTTTCGTCTGCGCGACCTCGGCATGCGCGAGCTCAAGGGGATTGCCGAGCCAGTCGCGGCTTGGGCGGTCGAGGGGGTGGCGGCTTCGGAGAGCCGCTTCGAGGCGGTTCACGCGGCGGGCTTGACCGATCTCATCGGCCGCGCCGAGGAGGTCGAATTCCTACTGGAGCGGCAACGCCTCGCCTGGAAGGGTGAAGGGCAGGTCGTGCTGATCTCGGGCGAGCCGGGCATCGGCAAATCCCGCCTCGCGGCGGCGTTGGCCGAGCGCATCGCCGCCGAGCCGCACACGCGCCGGCGCTACCAATGCTCGCCCTATCACACCAACAGCCCGCTTCGTCCCGTCATCGACCAATTGGAGCGGGCGGCGGGGTTCAGGGCAGACGACACGCCCGAGCAACGCCTGGACAAGGTGGAAGCGCTCCTCGCCGTCGACGCGTCGCGGATGGAAGCCGCCGCGCCGCTCTTTGCCGCGCTGCTGTCGATCCCATCGGGCGATCGTTACCCGCCGCTGGCGCTGAGCCCCACGCAGCAGCGCCGCCGCACACTTGCGGCATTGCTCGACCAATTCGAAGGTCTCGCCCGGCGCCAGCCGATCTTGCTCTCGTTCGAGGACGCGCACTGGGCGGACGCCACATCCCTCGAATTGCTCGATCTCATGGTTGAGCGGGTGCGCCAACTGCCGGTGCTCGCCATTTTCACGTTCCGGCCCGAGTTCGAGGCGCCCTGGATCGGTCTTCCCAACGTGGGCACCTTGGCGCTCGGACGCCTCGACGCCACCGACGTCGAAAGCATGGTCGCGCGGGTGACCGGCGGGCGCGCGCTGCCGGCCGAAGTGATGAAACAGATCGTCGCCAAGACCGACGGCAACCCGCTGTTCGTCGAGGAGCTGACCAAGGCGGTGCTGGAGGCAGGCATCCTGGTCGAGGACGCGCAGGGCTATCGGCTTGCCGGGCCGCTGCCGCCGCTCGCCATCCCGGCGACGCTTCAAGATTCTCTCATGGCGCGCCTCGATCGCCTCGCGCCGGTGAAGGAGATCGGTCAAATCGGCGCCGCCATCGGGCGCGAGTTCTCGTATCGCCTCGTGCGCGAGCTGGTGGGACGCGACGAGAGTGCGTTGAACCATGCGCTTGCCCAGCTCGAGGAGGCCGGGCTCGTTTTTCGCCGCGGCGAGCCGCCGGAAGCGGTTTACAGCTTCAAGCACGCGCTGGTGAGGGATGCGGCCTACGAAACCCTCCTCAAGAGCCGCCGGCAGCAACTGCACAGCCAGATCGCGCGGACCCTCGAGCAAACGTTTCCCGACATCGTGGCGAGCCAACCGGAAATCGTGGCGCACCACTTCACGCAAGCCAGCCTCGTTGACGCGGCCATCGAATACTGGCTCAAGGCGGGCCATCTTGCGCTGAGCCGCTCGGCCAATGCCGAGGCCGTCAAGCATCTCGCGCAGGGGATCGAGCTAACGCAATCGCAAGGGCCAACGGCCGCGCGTCTGCGCAAAGAACTCGATTTTTACTTGGCGCTCGGGCCGGCGATGGCGGCAACCGAGGGCTATGCCACGCCGGAAACGCTGCGGGTTTTCTCCCACGCCCGCGAGCTGTTGGGCGATGGCGGCACGGTCGCGGAACAGATGACCGTCCTCTGGGGTGTCTATCTCGCACGCTCCATGCGCGGGGAAAATATCGCCGCCCGCGAGGTCGCGCAGCGCTGCCTGGCGTTGGCGCAAGAACATGCGCAGCCCGGGATGTCGGCGCTGGGTCACCGCTTCATGGGTCAAATTCTCTGGATGATGGGCGCGTTCACCGATTCGCGCGTTCACCTGGAGCGGACCCTCGAGCTCTGCGCCGCGAACCGGGAAACGATCACGTCTTACAGGCGGTTCGGCGCCGACGACGAAGTCAGTGCATTGTCCGCGCTTTCCCGGACGCTCTTGCTCCTCGGCTATCCGCAGCAAGCCGCTGCCGCAGTGGGACGTGCCCTCGCGCGTGCACGAAGCCTGGGACTGGCGTTCACCACTGCTCTTGCCCTGGATGCTGAGGCGCTGCTCGGAGCTTTGGGGGCTGATCCAAAACATGCCCTCGTGTGTGCCGATGAAGCGGTGGCCCACAGTATCGAGCATAGCTTCGCCGAGTACGAGCAAAGGGCCCGTGTCATTCAAGGCGCCTTATTGGCGCAAAGCGGAAATCCGCGACGCGGGATCGAGATCATGCGCGGCGCGATGGCAGCGATGGAGCACACCGATAGCCTGAGCCGTCGCACGCTTTATCTCGGTCATTGTGCCCAAGCCCACGCGCGACTCGGAGAGGCTGAGCTGGCCCTCGGTCTACTCGAGGAGGCAAGGCAAATCGCCGACAAAACAAACGAGGGATTTTTTGAAGCTGAGCTCTATCGCCTGCGGGGCGTGATCCTGCAAACGCTAGGCAGAAAAGGTGAGGCAGAGGCTTCCCTGCGCCGGGCAATGACGATCGCACAGCAACAGCAGGCCCGTTGGTGGGAGCTGCGCGCCGCGACCAGCCTCGCCGAACATTGGCGCGAAGAGGGCAAGTACCTCGATGCCCACTCCGTGTTGCAGCCGGTTTACGGTTGGTTCGCCGAGGATTTCGACACGTCAACTTTGCAAGAGGCCAAAGCCCTCCTGGGGGAGCTGGGCCAACTAGCGGGCCCCCCCTCCCGCCTCCGCTTCGACGTGGCGCGTTGAAGGCGCGCGCACAGGTCTTCGCCGACGGCAGGCGGCTGACGTGACGCCCATGCGATCAGTATCATCGCCCCTCCGCGGCTGGCAGTGTTTCCGATGGGCAACAATCACCAAAATTTTTTCGTGCGGACGCGGTTATCGCGTTTGGTGGCCGCGCTCGCACGCAAGAGTCTTCGTATGGTTGGACTGCGCAGACGTCGATTGAGTGGCGACCGCCGCGGCGGCCGGAAAAAGCGTTGGGGGCAAAATGCGGACGAGCGGATCGCCCCTGAGACACAGCTTGTGGTCGCACGTCCTGGCGGGCGGGACCGGCGCGCTTGTCCTGGCTGCGCAGCTCGCATCGGCAGATCAGGTCGGTGAGAGTTTTTGGACCCCGGGATCGTTCGGGAGCCTCGCTGCTACGCCCTCGCAGCCCGGCTTCTCCCTCACCTCGGCCTACTACCACACCTCGACGACGGCCGGCAGCGAGGTCGCGCGGGCGCGCTTGATCAGAATTGGACGGCTCACCGGCGCGGTCGGCGAAAGCGTGAGCGCGATCTCGATATCGCCCGAAGATCTGGCGATGATCACGCCGTCATACACGTTCGCGAAGCCGGTTCTCGGCGGCCAGGCGGCGATCGCGCTGACGGCGAATTATGGCCGCAAGCGGACAACCGATGACGTCGTCACGAATAGCCCGCTGGTGGTCGGATCGGCTGTGACCACGCAGTCCCGGTTCGAGATGATCAGCGATACGGCAACGGGCTTGGGGGATCTCTCGCCGCAGGTGTCGCTGCGCTGGAATGCCGGCGTCCACAACGTCATGACCTACGCGACCGGCAATATTCCGCTCGGCATCTACAACCGCACGCGCCTCTCCAATATCGGCATCGGACACGGCGCGTTGGACGGCGGTGCCGGCTACACCTATTTCAATGAGCAGACGGGGTATGAATTTTCGGCGGTGGCCGGACTGACTTACAACTTCATCAATCCGTCCATCCAGTATCAGAACGGCATCGATGTGCATCTCGATTGGGGGGCGTCGCGGTTTCTGACCAAGCAGCTCCAGATCGGCTTGGTGGGCTACCTCTATAATCAAGCGAGCTGCGATGGCGGGTCCGGAGACCGAGTGGGTTGCTTCCAGTCGCGCGTTGCCGGCGCCGGCGGGCAGATCGGCTATACTGTTCCCATGGGCGACCTCGAGGGGAATGTGAACATTAAAGCCTATAAGGAGTTCGCCGCGGCGAACCGGCCGGAAGGCTGGAATTTTTGGCTCACTTACGCGCTGTCGCCCGCCGATCCTGCGCCGGCGCGGTCAACCGCGCCGCCGCAGCGCATGTACGCGAAATAGCGGCACCCTCGCCCCGCGGAGCGGAGCGAAGCGGTGAGAGGGTGGCGCGAGCCTCAAGCGCGTTCACGCGCGTCTTCGACGCGCTATGGCGAGCGCCGGGTGAGGGGCGGCGTCTCACGGCGATAGGCCTGCTTCACTGAGCGCCGCTGGAATTCGAACGGTCGAAGGAATAGGCTCGCACACGGGAATTTTGTGCCGGGGGCCATGTCGAAGGAATAGGCTCGCACACGGGAATTTTGTGCCGGGGGCCATCATGTCAGCGTTGCGGGCGATCCAAGTGATGGGGGTGGCGGCAATCGGTTTGCTTACGGCCCTTGCGTGTTTGAACAATCTGATGGACTACAATTCCAACTTTGCCCTCGTTCAACACGTCCTCTCCATGGATACCACGTTTCCCGAAGGCACCTTGCGATGGCGGGCGATTACGTCTCCCACGCTCCATCACGCTGCCTATTGGCTCATCATCGCGGCGGAGGGTTTGGCCGGAACACTCTGTCTGGCAGGCGCCTACAAAATGCTCGCGGCGCGAAAGACGGCCGCCGACATTTTCAATGCAGGCAAAGATGTCGCCCTGTGGGGACTTGGCATCGCGTTGGCGCTCTATCTTATCGGATTCATGGTCATCGGCGCCGAGTGGTTCGCGATGTGGCAGTCGCAGCGGTGGGATGGGCGGCAACCCGCATTTCGGATCCTCATGTGCATAGGTGTCATCATCCTGATTGTGCTGCAACAAGACAACAAGCGCTTTGGGCAACGCGATTAGCGCGGCCCCCGATTGTCAATTTCTGCTCGTGCAAGGCGTGGGCAAGTACGACTGGCAGAAGGCCGAGCCGACGACCGACAAAAGCACCTAGAAATCCATGCCACCGTCCGTGTCAGCGATCGTCGCGGTCGCACCCTCGAGACGATCACGTCCAAGGCGATGAAGAATGCCACGAAGGTCAGCGAAACAAATCTCACGTGGAAATGGACGGCCGAGGATCCGACGACAGGCCCGCCGTGGCGCGTTCGCTATGCGCCGGGGTAGCTTACTGCACCGGCGCCGTCTTCTCTTTACGTCGGGTCTCCGCCGCACGCGTCCCGTCGCCGGATAAGCCGAGCTCGGCAAAAATCTCCGCGTTGTGCCGGCCGAGCGTTGGCGGAGGCGTGTCGATGCGCGGACCGCCGTGGGCAAAGGTGAAAGCCGCAACCGGCACGCCGAAGCCGCCCTCGATGCTGTCGCCGCCGGCGTGGCGGTGAACGACGCCGCGCGTCGCGAGCTGCGGGTCGGCCAGCGCCTCCCCCATGGTGCGCACGCGCGCCGCCGGCACGTGTCGCGCTTGCAGGAATTCTTCCCATTCGTCCGCCGTGCGCGTGCGCATGATCTCCGACAGCACCGCAATCTCGCGGTCGTGATCGGCGTCGCGCTCATCATTGGTGCGCTTGATCATGTCGGGACGGCCGAGCACTGACCACAGGCGGCGCTGCTGGCGCAGATTGCTCGCGCCCAGCATGACGAGACCATCCTTCGTCTCGAAGGCGCCGTTGGTGGCATGGGGATGGCGGTTGCCGTGCGGCTTGGGATGCACGCCGTTGCGCAGATAGCCGGTCAGGTGCGAGCTCATAAGAATCATCGCCACGTCGAGCATGGCCATGTCGATGCGCTGGCCGCGTCCGGTGTGCTCGCGCTGGAACAGCGCCGCGGCCAAGGCGAAGGCGCCGGTCATGCCGGTGGCGTAGTCGATCGCCGGGGCGCCGAACTTGATCGGGTGCACATCTTCGGTGCCGGTCATCGCCATGATGCCGGAGGAGGCCTGGATGACGTGATCGTAGGCGGTTTGCGGCCCGCGCGGGCCGTGCTGGCCGAAGGCGGAAAACGAAGCGTAGATCAGCCGCGGATTGATGGCCGCGAGGGCCTCGTAGCCGAGCCCCAACACCTCGAACGCTCCGGGCCGATAATTCTCGACGAAGATGTCGGCGGTGGCGGCGAGCTTCTTGAGGATATCGCGATCCGCAGGTTGCTTCAGATCCAGCGTGATCGCGCGCTTGTTGGAGGCTTGCGTCAGGAACGACGTGCCCATGTTGCGGCGGTTGAGCGCCTTGTCGGTGCCGTTGCCGCGGCTCTGATCGGGCTCGTCGGGATGCTCGACTTTGATCACGTCGGCGCCGAGCACGGCCAATTGATAGGTGGCAAACGGCCCCGCCAGAACGTGCGTGACGTCGATGACTCTGATTCCTTCAAACGGTCGCATGATCGCGCTCTCCTTGTGAGGGTCCGCTCGTCCCCGCGCAAGCGGGGACCCAGTGCTTGGCCCTGGATTCCCGCTTGCGCGGGAACGAACGGAGTCTCAAGTGCAACATTTATCGGCTAGGCCGGGATGTCGCCAACGCTCCATCCGGGCTACGCACTGAAATCACGTCCCGCTTTTCGCCGCCGGGCTCGCGCTCGGCGCTACCGTCGCGATCTTGGTCGCGGTGTGCAGGTGACCATCCCAGCGCTTGGCGAAGGGCGCGGGCAGATCGAATTGGTCGAGCACGCGGGCGACGATGTGATTGACGATATCGTCGACCGACTGCGGATGGTTGTAGAAGGCCGGCACCGGCGGCACGATCGTCACGCCCATGCGGGCGAGCTTGAGCATGTTCTCGAGATGCACCTCGGAGAGCGGGGTCTCGCGCACGACCAGGACCAGGCGCCGGCGCTCCTTGAGCACCACGTCGGCGGCGCGATGGACGAGGTGCTCGCCGTAGCCATTAGCGATGCCGGCGAGCGTGTGCACCGAGCACGGCATCACCGCCATGCCGTCGGTCTTGAACGAGCCGGACGAGATTGCGGCGCCCATGTCGCCCTGGCTGTGGACGACACTCGCGAGCGAACGCACCTGCTCGACGGTGTAGCGGGTCTCGTGCTCCAGCGTTCGCTGCGCCCACTTGCTGATGATGAGATGGGTTTCCACCTCGCTGCCCTTGAGCGCCTCGAGCATCCGCACGCCGAAGATGGCGCCGGTCGAGCCGGTCATGCCGATGATGAGCCGCCGCATTCCGTTTCCTCGCTTCCCGTCGCGCCCGCGCAAAAGGGAACCACCGGCCGCTGGAATATGGGTCCCCGCTTTTCGCGGGGACGACCGGAGAAGATGGTTGTATAGGCTGAATCAATCCTTGAACAGGTGCCCGAACTTCGCCTGCGCCAGGCGGCGCTCGTCCGGCGTGGGCACGTTCACCTTGGGAAATTTGTCGCGCCAGTGCCAAGGGCGGCAGGCGTCGATCACCGCCCGGCTGTTGGTGTAGTCGCCCGCGGCCTTGCGCTCGGGCTCGATGCGCGGGTCGAGCGGGGTCGACCAGGCGTTGCGGATGATGTCGATCGAGGTCGCAGGATCCGAGCGCGTCAGCATGGCCCACACGAGCTCCTCGAGGTTGGACACGTCGATGTCGTCATCGACGACGATGACGTAGCGGCCGCAATAGGCGCCGACGTGGCACATGGCCGCGACATGGCCCACCTGCTTGGCGTGGCCGGGATAGCGCTGATTGAGGGCGACGGCGAGCAGGAGCCGCGCGTTGCCGACTTCGTGCGCCCAGGCCGCCGTGACGCCGGGCACTCCCGCCTTGGCGATATTCTCGCGCAACAGCGCCGAGCGCACCACGGCGCGATAACGGCAGATCTCGTCGGGCGGACGCTGGGGCACACAGCCGAGCAGGATCGGATCGTTGCGATAGTACACGGCCTTGATGTCGAGCACGGGTTCGGGCCGCACGTCGCTCGCGTAATAGCCGGTCCACTCGCCGAACGGGCCTTCGACGCGCTCGTTCCCCGGCGTGACGAAGCCTTCGATGACAATCTCCGCGTGCGCCGGGATCGGCAGGCCGGTGACGGGCGCTTTGATGACCTCGACCGGTTTTCCCCGCACACCCCCCACGATTTCGTATTCGCTCACGCCGTAGGGCACCTCGCTCGAGGCCATGAGGAAGGTCATGGGATCGCCGCCGCAGACCACGGCGACCGGCATTGGCTCTTGCCGCGCCTGGTACTTGTCACGCATCTGGCGGCCATGCTTGCCCGGCGAGATGTAGAAGCCCGCGGTCTTTGCATCGTGGATCATCACGCGATAGGTGCCGCAGTTGATCCAGCCCTCGTCCGGATCGCGGGTGATGTTGAAGCTGCCGGTGCCGATATAGCGGCCGCCGTCGCCTGCGTGCCATTTGGGCGCCGGGAAGACGGTGACGTCGATCTCCTCGCCGGTCATGACGTTCTCGAAAATCGAGCCGTCGCTGACGTATCTCGGCGCGATGCGTGGCATTGTGCCCAAGAAACTGGTGCGGAAGCCCTCGCTCAGCTCGAGCTTGCTCAATTCGGTGGGGAAGCCGAACGTCATGTTCTTGCGCTTGCCGCCGAAGAAGTTGACCAGCACGCGGCTCCCCTCGATCGTCCCCGGCACCTTGTCGAAGACGAAGCAAGGCGCGCCATCGTCGTGCATCGCCACGCCCGCGACCATGCCGATGTCCTCTTGCCAGGAGAGCCCGCTCACGTCCTTGACCTCGCCCAGCTTGCGCGCCTGCTCGAGCCATTGGCGCAGATCGTCGTAGGAGAGCCGCGGCTCGAGGTTCGAGCGCGCCGCAGGCTCGGCGCTTGGCGCAGCGCCAGCCGCGGTGCGCGTAGGGTCAGCTTGTGCAGGCATCACGTCCTCCAGATCGGCGAGCTTACATGGGGGACGAATGGCATGCATCCGGGAAGTCGCCAGCACCCCGATTGAGCGCAGCGAAATCCGGGGTCGGTTTGCTTCCGACGATATGAACCATTCCGGCACCACCAAGCCGGGTTCGCTACGCTCAATCCGGGCTAAGGTTGCGTATCTATGATAGAGTGCGTCCGCAACAAAGCTAAAGACATGGCCAGCACGAACACCTCACGCGGACTGATCGCGGTCGACAAGATCGGAACCAAGATCTTGTTCCTCAATCCCGTGACCTTCGAGACGGAGGCCGTGTTGGACGGCTTTCCCCGCACGGTGCACGAGCTGCTCGTGGTGCCGGAGACCGGACTTGCCTATGTGCCGATCTTCGGTGACGGCATTCACGGCCGCAACCCCAATCCGGGTCACCTCCTGTGCATCATCGATCTCGAACAGCGCGCCCATGTGGGGGACATCGATCTGCGGCCTTATATCGCGCCGCATACGCTGCGGCTCGCGCCGGACGGCATGATCTACATCACTTGCGAGAACAGCGCCGTCGTCGCGGTGATCGACCGCTCCACCCAAAAAGTCGTCGACGCCATCGATTCCGGATCGACGAATGGCCATCGCCTCGTCATCTCGCCGGACGGGGAGCGGCTCTACACCGAGAACGAGGAAGACGGCACGGTCTCAGTGATCGACCTGACGCGGCGCAAGCTCCTCGCCAAGATCAAAACCCCGCGCCCGCTCGCCGGCATCGCGATTTCTCCTGACGGCCGCACTGTGGTAGCGGTCGATGACGCGCAGCCCTCGCTGTTCCTGATCGACACGGCGGAAGGCCGCGTTACCGACGAGGTGCGCCTCGAAGGCGTACCCAAGGCGGCGCAGATCGCGCGCTACGCGCCCGATGACAGCTTTCTCGCCGTCACCAGCCTGAACAGCGGCACGGTGAGCTTGATCGATCCGTCATTCCGGCGGCAAACGGCCATCGCTGTGGGCAGCCAGCCGATGGACATGGCCTTCCGCGGCGATGAATTGTTCGTGGCCTGCCAAGGTGACGGATCGGTGCACGTCATCGACATTCCCAACCGTCGCGCAAAGTATAACTTCCAAGCCGGCGCAGGCTGTGAATGCCTGGGTTTTTTCTAGGACGTCTGCGCTTCATCTCACCACCAATTGGCGCGCTTGCGCAACGCGAGATTGGCGGCGGCAGCTTCGGTTGCGATCTGGACCGGGTTCATCGCGGTGAGTTTGCCGGCGCGCTTGAGTATGCGACCGTCGACGATCACCGTGTCCACATTCGAAGGCTGTGCCGCCGTGACCAGCATGTGAGCCGGATCACCGAATACGCCCAGATTGATATCCTTGGTCGATAAAAGGATTATGTCGGCCCGCTTTCCAGGCTTGAGCGAGCCGACCTTGTTCGCGATGCCCATCGAGCGTGCGCCCTCGATCGTTGCGAGCTCGAGCACGCGACGGGCGGTAAGCCTGAATTCGCTCTCGCTCTTTCCGTTCTCGATATTTTGGATGAATTTCATGATCCCGAACATGTCGGCGTTGCCGGTGAGTTCGACCGTATCGACGGAGAGTCCGACTGGAATGCCGGCAGCGAGCAGGTTCGCGGTCTGCGGGAGCCCGAAGCCGATGCGCAGCTCGCTGGTTGGCGACAGGCTGACCGAGGCTCCCGCCGCCTTAATCGCCGCGATCTCGTCAGGCGTCAGCACGACACCATGGATGATCTGCATGTCGTCGGCGAGCAGCCCTGCTTTAGCAATCGTATCGACCTGACCGGTGGCGGCCCGCGAGCCGCTGGCGTGGACCGAGATCGGCAGACCGAGCCTGCGGGCGCTTTCGATCTCGGCCTTGTAGATTTCCGGGGGAATGGCGGTTGCAGGATTATTGCCGCCCATGCCACGCCAGGCGAATCCCAACGTGATCAGGCCGTCATTGGAATAGTTCCCCCAATCCTTCTTGAGCTGCTCGAGGTCGGCGATCGCGATGCGCTGATTGTTCGGCATGGCCTGCGCGGCTCCGTAAGAAAAACGAGCGCGCAATCCTGACTCGCGTAGCGCCTGCAAATCCTTATCGGCATAGGCGGGCGATCGGATGTTATGGCACCAATCGTGCACAAAGGTGATGCCGCTGGTGATCGCCTCGGCGGCAGCCAGTCGCGTCCCTTGGTACATGTCGGTCGGCTCGTATTTCTGCCCGAGCGCGGCGGTAGTCCGAAAGTACCCGAAGTCGGGCTTGTCGCCGGACATGCTGCGAAGCAGGCTGTTCCACATGTGCCAGTGCGTTTCGATGAGACCGGGAAGTACGATCATGCCAGCGGCGTTGATCGTAGCGGCTCCCGGCACATTGAGCTTTTGCCCCACGGCGACGATCACGCCGTCCTTGACGTGCACGTCGCCGTCTTTGATATCGCCTGTGCCTGCTTCCATCGTCATGATGTAGGCGTTGCGGATGATGGCGTTGGCTCGCGTCGGCAGGCGGGGTGCAATCGCGGGCGCGGCGAGTGCCGGCGTGGTCGAGCATTTCAACGTGGCAAACGCAGCACCGCATTGGAGAATGCTGCGGCGATTGAATTGCAAACTTCCGAACATAATTGAAGGCCTCCGGATGCCGGCCGCGTAGGGAGGTTTTGGCGCGGCGCCGATGGCGTCGCAGGTGGGATTGCGCGGCCTCACGTCCTCCAGGGGGCGAAGCTTACACACCGGGTCGGCGGCGTGCATCCACCTTCCCCCGGGCTGGTCATCCCCGCTCACCGCAGTCGATTATTTCTCCGTACGTGACGCAGCTTTAATTCAGCCTTGCCCAATCGCCCATGGTGCCGCAACATCACGCCATGTTTTCCTTGAGGCAGCTCCTCCCCGCCCTCCTTCCGGCGGCGATTGTCCTTTCTTGTCTCACGGTCGCGACGCAGGCGGGTCCGGCCGATTGCGAGCTCAACAAGGTCGCGCTCGCGCGCGTCGTCACGCAGGAAGCGCGCCTTCACTTTATCGCCGGAGCGAGCAAGCGAAGCTGTCCGTCCGCCGGGCGCGCCTGCAGCCTCAGAGCATATCTCGTGCCCGGAGACGAGGTTCTCGTCGACGCCGCCGAAGGTCCTTACGTTTGCGCATTCTTCAAAGCACAACACGAGACTGAGACGCGCGCCTGGCTGCCGCGCGCAGCGCTGCAAATCGCGCCACCCGAGGCTGCGCCCGCGCGGCAATGGGCCGGCAAGTGGGAGCGCGATCGCGAGGCGCAGATCGTCATCAAGTCCGACGGCGACGAAGTGGAGGTCTCGGGCAGCGCGATGTGGGGCAGCTACGACCGCGAGCGCGTCAGGAGGGGCGCGGTGCACGTGGGCGACCTCGAGGGCAAAGGCAGACCACGGGGCCAGACCCTGGCTATTGGTTACGATCCCGACCAATCAGGCTTTCCGCCCGAAAAAGACGGGCCGCCGGACAGCTGCGCCGTGAAGCTCGAGCTCTACGGTCGATATTTGGTGGTTGAGGACAATATGGGGTGCGGCGGGCTGAACGTTAGTTTCACCGGAATTTATGTTCGAGTGAAATCTCTGCGGCCACTGGGCGGGCTGTGATACCGCAGCGTAGATTTGGGCGGACGCTCGGTTCGGTCCGTCGCGTGCTACACTGCGACCATTACGCCACGGGTTTCGCCGGGTAAGAGTATGCAAGAGCGAGAAGTCGGCCCACAGTGCCTGCGGGATTGGATCGACCGCGCGGCGCAGCGCCATCCGGACAAGCTCTGCATCGTGTCCGCCGAGAACGGACGCGCGATCACCCATGGGGAGCTTCGCTCGGCGACCGGCCGCATTGCGGCCTATCTGCGCGGCCGCGGCCTTGTGCCCAACGATCGCGTGGCGCTGCTTGCCGACAATTCGATCGAGCATCTGGGGTGTTACCTCGGCGTCATGGCCTATGGCGCAACCATCTGCACCATCCACGTGGAGATGAATCGCCATCACCTCGAGCGTATTCTTGCGGCGCTCAACCCTCGGCTCGTCGTCTTCGAAGAGGGATTAAATCTCGAGCCTATCCTGGGCGCGACATCGGGGCCGCGCCTTCCGCTCGGAACCTGGAACGGCGAGAAAAGCAGCGGCTTTTATGCCGCGGTCGGCAAGTGCGAGGCGAGCAATGCAGGCGTGCCCGCGCGCGGCAAGGATGACGCCGTCATCCTGTTCACCTCGGGCACGACCGAGCTGCCGAAGGGCGTGGTGCTGAGTTTTCGGGAACTGCTGAGCAACGCCGAGGCGACCGCGGATGCCTTTGGCATAAGCGGCGCCGATCGCATCTACGATTTTCGCTCGTTCAACTGGTGTTCGGCCCAGACCCTGAGCGCGCTGGCGCCGCTTGCTCGCGGGGCGACCCTGATCGTGGGACGGAAATTTTCCCGCAGCCGCTTCTTCGATCACATCAAGGAATATGACGCGACCATCGCCGCCGGCAATCCGACCACGATCGGCATGTTGCTCGACGCCGATGCGGGGACGCGCTCGGCCGACCTGCCGACGTTGCGGTTCGTGACCTCGAGCTCGGCACCGCTTCCACTCGAGCAATGGGAACGCTTCGAACGGCAGTTCGGCATCCGCATCAGCCAGGGCTACGGCTGCAGCGAGATCGGTTGGATCGCCGCCCGTCCTGGCGAGGAGCGCCGGCTGGGCACGGTCGGCATGCCGATTCCCTACCACCGCCTACGGATCGTCGATGCCGAGGGACGCGCGCTGCCGTCCGGAGAAATTGGATCGGTGGAACTCGGTGGCTTCGAGGACAATGACTACCGCTATCTCGCCGATGACGGAACGATCACCATCAGCAGCCGGGGACGGACGAAGACCGGCGATCAGGGCTTCCTCGATGCAGAGGGCTTTTTGCATCTGACCGGCCGCGAGAAGGAGGTCATCATCCGCGGCGGGGTCAATATTTCGCCGCTGGAGATCGAAAACGTGCTGATGCAGCGGCCCGAGATTATCGAGGCCGCTACCGTGGGCGTGCCGGATCGCCTCTATGGCGAGGAGGTGGTGAGCTATGTGGTCGCGCGGCCGGGCGCGTTCGTCGATCCGGACGAGATGCTGCATTACTGCGCCAGCAAGCTGCCGACGTTCAAGGCGCCGAAACGCATCTTCCTGAGCAAGGATCTGCCCCGCAGCGAACGCGGCAAGCTCGATCGCAAGGCGTTGGTGGAGCGTTGGAAATTGCAAAGCGAAGGCCGGCCGGCCGATAGCGAGCCGAACAAGGCGTGACGCATTGCCGGCGCGGGACGCTGCCGATCGCACGAGTGTCTCCGGATAGCGAGAACCTCCCGACCGGACCGCAAGGTCCGCTCATTCCCGCGAAAGCGGAATCCAGGGCTAAAGCGTGATTGAACCAGCTCACCGCACTCTTGTGTCATGGCCGGGCTCGTCCCGGCCATCCACGTCTTTGATGCTACACGGCTTTGAAGACGTGGATGCCCGCGACAAGCGCGGGTATGACGACTCAACCTAATATCATTTCGCTCTAAAGAGTGGTCCCCGCTTTCGCGGGGACGAAGGGAAAAGACGTCACCGCCCGGAGCGGGCGAGCGAGTGCACCCAGCCCACCATGCGCGATCGCGCGTTCTCGATATCCTTCTTGCTGAAAAAGTCCTCGGGCTTGACCCGGTCGATCGGATAGACCGGGCGGAGAAAGTCGCTCTCGTAGCCGAACGGCACGGTCGCATCGATGCCCATGCCGCCTTCGAAATTGGTGTTGGACGCGGTCCACTGCTTCTCGCCCGCGGTCATGCGCTCGGCCGGCATGAAGGTCTGGCCGCGGCCACCGGGAATCGGGTTGAGGATGTCGGTGCGCGGATTCACGCGCGTGGTGAGGCACCACATGACATCGTCCATCGAATACGGATCGACGTCCTCGCTCACCGCGATCGCAAGCCGCATGCCTTGCGAACAGGAGAGCGCCGCGCCCAAGAAGTTGCGCTGCCAGCCTTCGTCGATCTGGTGGCGTTTCTTCACCTGGATGATGCAGCCGCCCCAGTCGGTCATGCAGTAGGGGATCACCACGTTCTGCACGATGCCCGGCTG
>Ga0209647_1001124_pt1 | contig 23461 bp, 20 predicted proteins | sample GraSoi_2013_60cm_FD_185827 | JGI IMG/M metagenome (GOLD analysis project Ga0209647, IMG submission 185827) | Grasslands soil microbial communities from the Angelo Coastal Reserve, California, USA - Sample 9_17_2013_60cm (SPAdes) (version 2) | ecosystem: Environmental > Terrestrial > Soil >... | reverse complement strand
AATGGTTGTGACAACGTCAGATAGCTATCCAACCACTGGCCGGTGGCCTGGCTGTAAGCCTCTGAATTGACCAGGTCGATCATCAGCCTGGACCAGGTGTCCAGGCCGGCATTACGCATCGTATTCCAGGATTTCAGGCTGGCATCACGCATCGTATTCAAGGTGCCAAAAGGATCGAGTGGATTGGTCGTTTCTGGTTGGTTGCTCGTTTCTGATTGGTTGCTCATTGTAGATAATAGGTCCTTTCCTTTTAATTGCCTCTGCTTTTGTTCAGTGGCATTTGTGTATGTTCCGGCCTCTTCGAGGATAGCGAGCTTTATATATTGCTACATCTAAGTGCAAAATGAATATAAATAGATATTGTATCTATATTCATTTTAGCTTTAGATGCGTGATTTGTCAAGGGTGTTATGAGGACCTCTGGATCTTGAAATCTCCTCAGCTATTGGCAATCTCGTCGATCGGTAAGCGCATATGGAAAACGCTGCCCTTGCCGTTTGAGCTGTTCTCGGCCCAGATCAAACCGTTATGCAGCTCGACGATGCGTTTGCAAATCGCCAGCCCCAGCCCCAGGCCATTCACTTCCCGGGTGAGGCGTGTGTCCACACGATGGAAACGGTCAAAGATGCGTTCGAGGTGTTCATCGGGTATACCTATACCAGTATCGCAGATGAGCATCTCCAACATGCGCCGGGGAATATGAGTTGAGCGCTGACCAGGTACATCGTTCTGGTCCACAGATGGCAGCCGGCCCTGGGTAGTTTGCATGTGTGTGACCGGGCGAAGGATCACCTTGATCACACCACCCCCAGGCGAGTATTTGACGGCGTTCTCGAGCAAGTTGTCCAGGACCTCGCGCAGGCGGCGCTGGTCAGCGAGGATGAGCGGGACGCCAGGAGCAGGGGTTCCGTCAGCATGCTCCAGGGACAGCGTGAAAGTAAAGCGACCGGGAAGCTGTTCTGAAATACGCTCATCGAGCGCAGCCATAGCCTCTGCAGCAAGGTGCGCCGGGTCCACAACAGAGCGCTGCATGGTAACTTCGCCGGTCTCCAGTTGTGACATTTCCAGCAGCCGCTCAATAAGAACCTCGAGCCGATCGCTCGCTTCATTAATGGCTAACAGGAACTGGTGCCGCTCCTCACGGGAGATGCGGCGCTCATGGCGCAGAAGTGTTGCAGCATAGCCCTTGATCGACGCAAGTGGACTGCGCAGTTCGTGGCTGACTGTTCCCAGCAGTTCCGCTTTGAGTAACTCCATTTCACGCAGCGACTCTCGCATTCTGGCGGCCTCGAGTTCATGCACGCGTTCAACCAGTAAGATACTCACGATCACTGAGCTGACTGCAGCGACAACGAAAGGCAGCAAACGATGGCCTCTTGCAACAACCGCGGCGCATTCGCCGTTGTTTTCAGTCGTCCAACCAATTACCATGAGCGCATGTACAGGCTGCCGGACCAGCGTTGGCGACGCTCCATTGCTGGGCAGAGCGTCGATCCCCTGCGGGGAGAGGACATCCTGGGAGGATTGCTCGCTCTCCACCATAAACTCGCCTAGAGGGAGTCTATAGGTAATCCAGCAGGTCATAGCTGGATCAGGCTGGGCATGAGCGCCGGTCGAGGGGAAAGCAGTGAGGAGGGCATGCACTTCTTCTTCGCCTATCCCATGGAGAGCTAAAACACGAAAGGTTGTAGGACGCAAGGAAGAAGGCGAGGAAGGCTGTTCAGACGCAACGTGCTCATCCACCCCCAAAAGGAGTGCACCCCGCTGTGCTGCACAGAGCACAAGCAGACGCGCGAGCAACTCGTGAGCAACTCTACCTGTCGCATCGAACGTGGCAGAGCCAGCGCGTTGTGCTAACTGCGCCAGGTCTATCAACGTTGCTGCCACCTCGGGCGCGAGAGACTCTTCCAGGCGCAAATTTTGTTCTACCATGTTCTGCCTATGATCTGATAATTGGCGTTGCATTTCGCATGCCTGTCATGCATATTGCTTGTATTATAGAATAGACGTGTTCACAGTGAGATCACACAACAATGGTTCGTATCACAGACGCGTCACAATATTGAGAGAGCGTGAGATGGCAGCTTCTACCCCCATGAAACCTGATAATTTTTCCAGGTAATCCCTGTTTATCCTGTCGTTGTCATCAATCAGGCTGCTGTGTATACTACCTGTATGAATGCTATTAAAGATGAAAAAGAGACTGGTCGCCTGGAAGCTTTTAGCGATGGCGTGTTCGCCGTCGCGATTACCTTGCTCGTCTTAAATATTAAGATACCTGGGATAGATTTGCCTCCGAGTCAATTGCAGGGCGATACAGATTTGTGGCACACATTGGGTGATGAGTGGCCGATGCTGGCCGCCTATGTAACTAGCTTCGCGACGATTGGCATTATGTGGCTAAATCACCACAGGCTCTTTCAGCATATTAAGCGCATCAATACCGTATTGGTGCTCCTGAATCTTTTGCTCTTATTATTCATCGTCTTCGTACCTGTGCCCACTGCACTGCTGGCTGAGTATGTTAACCGTCCCGATCAACATGCAGCCGCTATCGTTTATAGTGGCACATTTTTTCTGACGGCTTGCTGCTTTAATCTGCTCTGGCGCTACGCTTCCTATCACAATCGGCTCATAGGCAAAGACGTAGACTCTCGCGCTATACAGGCTATTAGCAGACAGTACTTATTCGGACCGCTTGTCTACCTGATTGCTTTCGCTCTGGCTTTTGTAAGTACACCCGCGACTATTATTGCCAGTTTCGCTCTTGCTCTCTTCTTTGCTCTGCCTGCACGCCCTCCGCGCCAGCTACCACAAGAAGGAGAATAATCTCGTAATTGCTCGCCTGCTTTACGCTTTGCTACAACAGCCAGAATCTCACGAGTCCAATGGCGGCTCCCGCCAGGATGAGCCAGACCGAATTGATCTTGAAACGCATCAGCACGGCAAACGACACGAGCGCAATTGACGCCGTGAGTATATCGAAGAGCGCGTTTTGTCCAAGCTGGAAGAGTACCCCGGCCATGAGCGCGAGCGCTGCGGCATTCACCCCATCAAGTAATGGAGCTGTCCAGGGCGAGCGCCGTATGCGTGTTGCCACGGGGTGAATAAGAGCGATGAACACGAAGGACGGCAAGAAAATGCCCAGTGTTGCCAGCAAGGCTCCCTGCCATCCCCCGACAAGATAGCCAATGAAAGTCGCGGTGGTGAAGACCGGCCCTGGCGTGAACTGACCGATAGAGACCGCATCGAGCAACTGACGGTCGGTCAGCCAGTGGAGGGAGAGGACGAAATCGCTGCGTAGAAATGCCAGCAGGACATAGCCACTGCCGTAGAGGATGGCTCCAATTTTCAGAAAGGTCAGAAAGAGTGTCAACATACTGAACGGAACGGCTGCGGCGGCAACTCCTGCGATGGGTAGGGTAGCAAACCATTGCAGCCATCTTGCCCGCATATCGTTAAAGTTAAAAGAGAGCGGCACGAGTAGGCCCGCTACCTTGTGATCGCGCTTGCTCCTATACCACCGCTCTCCCCCACGGATGAGCCCGAAGAGCAGTCCACCTCCGAAGAGCAAGATCAGCGTATTGACCCCAAGCAGATAGAGCGCCAGCACCAGTAGGGCGAGCACAATAGGCCAGATACCTTTGAGAACCGTGCGACACAAACCCCAGAGGGCCTGGGCAATAATGGCCACCACCACCGGTTTGATGCCGTAGAAGAGCCAGCCCACCTGGGGCAGCGAACCGTAGGACACGTACGCCCAGGCCAGCGCCAGGACGATGAGCATGGCCGGGCCAATGAAGCAGATTCCTCCATTTCGGTCGAGCTGGGGCCTGGAATGAGATTGGTGATGCCCAACAGATCAACAAAACGCTCATCACTGATCCACCCCCGCCGCCGAACGACCTCCTCGCGCATCATGGCAATGTGGGCTGCTGGTCCCCCAAAGGCTGTGAAGCCCAAACGCAGGAATAGTCTGGCGACTTCAGTGAGCCGCGTGGCTCGTTCTCTCGGAGATTGCGGCGATAAAGGCTCACTCTTCTCCCTCATCGAGATTCCCTTTCAGGCCGTGATGTTACCATGATGGGCGGGAATGCGCAAGCCATTGCCTGTTGTGCCACTTGTTCGCGTTTGTTTCTCCATCAGCATCAGGACGCAGTGTATTAACTATTTTCCCCGCGAGCTCAGACCAGATATGACAATATTTTGTACCTTATGCACAAAATATTGTCATAGGTTTCTGACAGATTAGCCCTTCTACGAGGATGATGTTATCGTCTACTATTCTCTTGAAAGCAACGTTGTGATTGCTGCTTAGTACCCGAAGGAACTCATGGATGACGACACGAGAAGATATGCAGCTACTCTTGTATGTGGCTGAGTGGACGGCCCAGAACCATCGCCATGTGATGAGCACTATTCGAGAACTCGCGGGCACAGAGGAGAATTACCTGATTATTGCTCGAGAGCTAGACAGGGTTAAGGCGCACATTGCCCGCGCGCGATCTCTGCATGTCGAAGCGACCCTGACGCTTGTGGAGTGGCTTGTCATTGTGGATGCTTATCAATGGAAATGTGCATATTGCCAGGAGAAACCTTTTGAAGTAATGCATCATCGCATCTCACTACAAGAGGGAGGTACCACACCTTCCAACTGTCTCCCTGCATGCCGTGGGTGCCGCACGCGCAGGAAGAAGAAGCCTCTCGTTCAGGCTTCTCCCATTACTACAGAAAATAGAAAGGCCTGAAGGTAGTTATTTGAGAAAAGATGCTTTTGTATGTCTCCTGACAAGCGTATAAAAGCTTCTGGATTGCTTGGGCAATATGTACAAGTACGCATTTGCGTCCCAAAAATAATAGCAATGATTGTTTGTTTATGCTCAATTTTTGCTCAAGAAACCCCTCATAACTCTCAAGAAGCAAAACGGATATTGTATATTTTGCACAAAACTCGCCTGGGAATTTCTGACAGATTCGCTCTATCAAGAACGGCACCGATTTTTCTATACTGTAATTGAAGAGATACGGTGAGGGATTGCGGTATGGATTCCTCAGATCTCTCATGTAGGCCATACAAATCGCATTTGTGAATGCTCATGATACGCTCAATGGTGAGTACCTTAACCTTACTACTCTCTCCATTGCTAAGAGAGGTAGTCTTTTGGCTGGAAAGGTTTGGAGTTACTTACTATGTCTGTCACCACGCTTCTCGTCCTGATTGCAGGGCTTCTGATTGCGGCCAAGTGCGTAGGGTGGCTGTGCCAGCGTATAGGTATCCCCAGCGTATTGGGACAACTGGTTGTCGGTGTACTCGTAGGGCCATCGGTTCTCAATTGGGTTCATCCTGACCCTCTGCTGAATTCCTTTTCCACGATCGGCGTCATTCTCCTGATGTTCATCGCTGGTATGGAAACAGATATGAAACAGATGCGCCAGGTAGGAGTAGCCGCCTTCGTCTCTGCTTCTGCCGGTGTCGTGGTTCCTTTCGTCGCAGGAACCGCTTTCTCATATGCACTCGGAAATTCTCTTCCTCTGAGCTTATTTCTCGGAACGCTGCTCACAGCGACGAGTGTCAGTATTTCTGCGCAAACGCTGAAGGAATTGGGCAAACTCCACACCAAAGAGGGAACAACCATCCTGGGAGCGGCAGTGATTGACGACGTTCTCGGCCTGATTGTCCTCTCTCTGATCCTCGCTTTTACCCTGGGGCAGAACCCTCTCTGGTCTATCCTGAAGATGGCGCTGTATTTCCCTCTAGCCTACCTGCTGGGACATTACGGTTTCCCGTTGCTCTCCCGCTGGCTCCCTCGCTTGCTTGCGCTGGAGGCTCGCATTGGTTTTGTGCTCGCGCTTGTCCTGCTCTATGCGTGGTCTGCGGAGGAACTTGGAAGTGTGGCAGCGATCACCGGCGCTTACATTGCCGGCATCCTGGTAAGTCGTACGGAGATGCGAGAGTGGGTGCATGATGGCATCTCGAAAATTGGCTATTCGTTCTTCATTCCGATCTTTTTCGTCTACGTTGGAGTTGAAGCGAATTTTCACGGGGTTGCTCACCTCTCACCACTCTTCTTGCTGAGCTTCATCGGGATAGCGCTAGCCACGAAGGTGATCGGCTGCGGCGGTGGTGCGCTCCTGTGCCGTTTCCGGCCAATGGAAGCGCTGACAGTGGGCGTAGGCATGATCTCACGCGGCGAGGTTGCGCTGATTACTGCCACTATTGGACTGCAGGCCGGGCTCATCACTACTTCACTGTTCTCAGTGGTCATTCTGATTACCCTTGTCACAACGCTGGTCACGCCCTTGCTGCTCAAACTGGTCTACCTCGCACGACCGCAATCGGAAGTAAAGCGGGCAGCGGTGACAGAACCATTGTTAGAGCTGATTGAAGAAGGCATGGAGGACATGCCGTTTCAGGAGGAAGCGAATGTACACTGATCTACTTGACAAGGGATATGCCAGTTTACGTAGAGGAGACCCGCATGCGGCTTTGATCCGCTTTCGACACGCCGCCGAATCCGAGCCGGAGCGCCCACAGGCCTATTTTGGGATGGCGATGGTTTATCTGGAGCAAGATTCGAGTGATGAAACCGTGACCGCACTCGAGAAGGCTCTTAGCGTCGATCCATCTTACATACCGGCCAGGGCCTACCTGGGCGTAGAATACCTGAAGCGCTACGATATCGCGAGGGCCGAAGAAGAGTTAGAGCGTGCTCTCAAAGATGAACCAACGAACTTACTGGCGCATCTTAAATATGCTGAATACTACTACCGCTTGGGGTTCTATCATCGTTCCGTCGAGACCCTTGAGCGAGGCTTAAAAGGGCCACATGGCGCGAATGAGCATATCGTCGCGATGGCCCGGCAATTTCTCGTGCAGGCCCGGCAAAAAAGCAAAAACATTATCCTGCGTGAGCCACCCGACCCGCGTCGCTGGTTACGTCTCTTTGCCCGGTTCATGCCACGAAAGGGCGACGAGACCTATACCCCTGGCAAGGTCGAGTTAAGCTAGATTTTACCTTCCCCGTTTTAGAGAAAGGATGGTCTTATGCTGGTTTGGTTGTTGATCGGTTGTTCTTTCATGCTGATGTTGGTACGAATTGGGTTGCCCTTCGGAATCAAGTCCGAGGGGAGTGTAGTCGCGACTGTGACCCTCACCTACCGTGAGAAGTTGCTGCTCCACCGTACTGACCTCTACGCGCTCGGCGCTCTGCTTGTTCTCGGCGCCATTGGTAAATGGTTCCCAACGACGGTAGAGCTGGTTATTATCCTTGTGGCTCTTGCTCTCATCAATCTCCCGGTGCGCTACCAGTTCACGACGGTAGGCATCGCATGTAACAATGTGCTCTTCCGCAAGTGGAAAGAGTTCGAGTACGCGCGCTATCGAGGAGCAAAGCTAACACTCGTGCCACGCAAGGGCTTTGGCGCTTTACCACTATTTGTGCTGGCATCTCGTCAAGATGAGGTATTTCCTTACTTCCAGCGCTTTCTTCAAGTGCGCAATGAGGCGCCTCCAAAATTCCTGAAACGCTCTGTAATGCTGTGGCTGCGGCGGCGTCTCTCGCTCATCACCCTGATGGCTCTGTTCGGTATAAGCCTGCTCTTTCTCTTGAGCGCGTGCGGTGAGGGACCTGATCCAAGTGGTTTGAACACCGCCAAGCAGAGCAACTTGACCGGTGTCTCGGCCAATGGCACACCGATGACGCAGCAGCAGCTCAACACCGCGAAATCGAACGAGCCGTTCGCCTATAATCTTGCCCTACTCGTCGATGAGAACCGTCTCGGCATCAACTTCGTGTGGACGCTGGTGACGGGCTATCTCGTCATGTTCATGCAGGCAGGGTTCGCGCTTGTCGAAACCGGCCTCACTCGCGCCAAAAATGCCGGTCATACGATGGCGATGAACTTCATGATCTATGGCCTCGGCATGATCGGTTACTACATCTGCGGTTTCGCCTTCCAGTTTGGCGGCGTTGGCCTGGTCGGAATACCCAACCTTGGTGGTCTCTCCGCGCTGACCAAAGAACTCGCCATTCCGATTGGAGGTACCAACTGGGGCATCATCGGGTATAAGGGCTTCTTCCTCAACGATGGTAGCTATGATGTCGGCATCGCAGTCATGTTCCTGTTCCAGATGGTGTTCATGGACACCACCGCAACCATTCCCACAGGTGCGATGGCGGAACGCTGGAAGTGGTCAGCCTTCTGTGTCTACGGGTTCTTCGTCTCGACGCTGGTCTATCCCGTCTTCGGCAACTGGGCCTGGGGCGGCGGCTGGCTCTCGCAGTTAGGGGCGATCGGCCTGGGGAAAGGATACATCGACTTTGCCGGGAGCGGTGTGGTGCATGCCGTTGGAGGCTGGTGCGCGCTTGCCGGAGCCATATTGCTTGGCCCGCGCCTGGGCAAGTACAACCGCGATGGAAGCGCGAACACCATCCCTGGACACAACATGGTGCTTGCCCTGCTGGGCTGCTTCATCCTCGCCTTCGGCTGGTTTGGTTTCAACCCCGGCAGTACCCTGGGCGCGGCAACCAATGGTAACCTGCGCATCGGCATCATCGCCGTGAACACTATGCTCGCGGGCGCGTTGGGTTCTGTCACTGCCATGATCTACACCTGGGTCTCGGGAGCCAAGAAGCCCGATATCGGCATGATGGGCAACGGGCTGCTGGCCGGCCTGGTGGCGATCACTGCTCCGAGCGGCTACGTGAGTCCGCTCTTTGCCTGTATCATCGGCGCGATTGCAGGTGTCAACGTGGTCTTCTTCGCCGGTATCATTGAGAAAGTCTTGAAAGTGGACGATCCGGTTGGCGCGATCGCTGTCCATGGCGTGAACGGAGCGTGGGGGCAACTCTCGGTTGGTCTCTTCGCCGATGGACTCGCCAACTATGGTGGACTGCAAGTACGCGGCATCTTCTTCGGCGACCCGGGCCAGTTGGTGGCGCAAATCATCGGCATGGCCGTCTGTTTCGTCTACGTTTTCGGCATCTCGTGGGCCTTCTTCGCGCTCTATAAGAAGCTCTTTGGTCTGCGTGTCTCTGCCGAGACGGAACTGCGCGGCCTTGACATTCCCGAAATGGGGAGCCTGGGCTACAATCCAGACGCCGAGTTCTACAAGCCGCCTATCGCGGTGGCTTCGTCCGTCTCAGGTGGCGGCGAATAAATTTCCTTATGTTGGCTCTCGCTGTGGAGAGTAGTGCCCTTTGGGGACAACGTCCCCGAAGGGCACTCCATTTTCTGCTAGAAACAGGCCCATTGGAATTGCTCATAATGATACCGGCAGGAGATGCAATGGCAAGACGAGTAACCCCAGAGCCAGGAACATGCGCAGCCCCTCGCGCACGACACTATGGTCGCCGGCAATCAAGACACGGATCACCACCGGCCCTTTCTACTCCTTTCGAGTTAGACGGCCATACCACTAAAGGGTAGGCCAGACTCACCCGCTTGAGTGATGCGGTGCAGAACACTCTGCCCTATACTTATCTCAACAGGAAGCATACAGAGAACTGAGCTCGCGTGTGAACTGTACCGGGATCAGTATACCTGCAACCAGTGTACCACAAGGCAGATGAAATCATGGCTTCTTCCTGTCAGTACGTTGAGAAAACGTCTTCGCGAAGAAAGACAGTTGAGCCCACCTATGGCGCAGGCAGCATCACCATTGCCCAAAGGGAACGGACAGCATCAGATCGCGGGCCAGCTCGGCCCTCTGCTCTGCTGGGCGGTCGTCTTCGCCGATATTGGCTCGTCTATCTACTACGTTCCGGGCATCCTCTATGGACGAGTCGGTAACCTCGCCGGTTTTTTTGTACTACTCACAATGTCGGTGTTTGTGCTGCTCACCCTCAAGTATGCCGAAGTGAGTGAACGCTTCCCCGAAGGGGGAGGAGTGGTGACGGTGGCGGCGCAGGCCATGAACTCCTGGGTCGGTGCGTTGGGAGGCATGTTTATCCTGGTCAGCTACTTCCTCACAGCCGCCATCAGTTGCCTGTCGGCGATCCAGTACTTCAGCGTGGTGCTTCCTGCCCTGGCGCCCTTTGTCCTTGGGATTGCTATTGGCGTACTGCTCCTCCTGGGACTGCTTAACTGGGTCGGGATTAGCGAGAGTGCGAAGGTGAGCCTGGTCGGAGCGCTGATTGCCTTTGTGAGCGATCTCGCCATCATTTGGACTGTCTTTACCCATATCCCCATCACTGAGTTCCCTTTCCTCTTCGCCAAGATGTTTGAGCACGCATCCCTCGCTCCTGCCTCGATCCTGGTCGGGTTTGCCGGGTCATTTCTGGCCTTCTCCGGCCTGGAGAGCATCTCACAGCTCTCTCCCTCAATGAAGACACCCCGCAAGAAGATCATCGGGATGGCGCTTTTCCTCGTCGTCGTCACCATTGGGGTGACCAGTCCCCTGCTGACGCTGCTGGCGACCTTGCTGCAACAAGATGCGGCAGCGGATCCCGTCCTTTCCACACAACTGCTCTCGTTGCTGGGTGGGCACTGGGGAAACGCCGTCTTGCAGACAGAAGTGGCGGTCAGTGCCAGCCTGATCCTGGCGTTTGCCAGTAATACTGCCCTGATTGGGGCCTACCACGTCTTTCTGGCCCTCTCGCGCATGGAATTCTTCCCCGAATTTATCTTGAATCGCAATCGGTTCCGCGGAACCCCACACTGGTCGATCGCTTTGGCGACGGGCATCCCCATTGCCGTGCTACTACTCGTGCATGGCCAGATCGACATTCTGGGTGATATGTATGCGTTCGGGCTGCTTGGTGCTTTCACCGTGACGTGCCTCGGACTGGATATTATCCGCTACCGTGAACGCAAGGCGGCACGAGCCGCCGTCGCCTCTAATCAGATAAATGAGCATCATGACAATGGGCATGAGTCGATCGCTACTCGTAACGGGCTCCTTGGTTCTCTCACCCTCAACCATGCGCCTCCCTTTGCTCTCTTCAATGGACAACGATCTCCAGCAGATCGATTACGGGGAGGAGTGCTGATTGCTGTGACTTCGTCGCTACGGAGTAGGGTCGTCAGCCTGTGGCAGCGGCTCCATTTCTGGCTGGGTCTGCTCACTACGCTGCTGGTCATGCTGGCGTGGTCGATAAGCATCGTCTCCCAGCCGCTGGCAACAGCCTTTGGTTGTTCAGTCGCATTCATCGGTCTGGGCGTTGCTTACGTCAACTATGTTCGGGGGCGCGCTCCAGTCGTGACTCCCTATCTCGAAGGACGCGTTCCAGATTCGCTGCTCGCTGTGCTCAGCGCTGGCGACGAACACAATGATGCAGTGATAGGAGCGGCCATCAATAGTGCGCATAGTAAGCCAGTGGTGTTTCTCTATCTCGCTGAGCAAAAAGCGGGTCGAGTGCCACAACTGTTTGAGGTGGTGGATCCCTACCTGGAAGATGAGCCTGCCAAAGATACCTTGAAACAGGCAGCGCTGTTGGCACGCAAGGCCAGGGTGGCATCACGGTTTGTGTACCGGCAGCAAGCGCCCGGGGCGGCCGCGTACGTCTGGCAGACCGTTCATCCGCGTGATGTGGTGCTCACCGCCGAGCATGCCGCGCAGTTCGAGGAGATCAACCCCGACCGCATCCGGTACGAGCTCACCCCACGCGGGAAAATCGCGCACCTGCTCAAACGCTGGTGAGGTACCCGACATGGCTGCACAAGCAACTGAATCGCTCATGACGGAGTGATCCGGTTTCAATCATTGAGATAGCGCAACTCACCTTTCACGGTATGGCGACAGAGGAGACCTTTGCCAGCCAATAGCTCCAGGGCACGGGCCGCTGCATCGACTTCTTTGCGTCCTACCATTCTTTTGGGGGGAGCAAACATCTGGGCCACGTCACAAGCCGTGAAGACCATGAGGGACCCCGGATGCTCGTGTATGGAGCGTGTCACGGCCTCTTTGTACCAGGCCACGAGATTACTGGGGCGTGGGGTGCAAGGAGGGACAACAAGCGTGATAGGACACGAAGCAAGCCGCAAGACACGGTGCGAGGTACTTCCGATCAACACGCGCCGTATCCTCTGTGCAAGGGAGTTTCCGCGACTCCCGATCACAATGCAGTCAACGTGGAGCTCTCGTGCTGCCTTCACGAGTTCGTCCGCAGGTGTTCCCACACGCTGAAGTATCTCTATACGTTCGGGAGCAATCCCCTGTTGCTGCAGGGCGGTACGCGCTCTCCACAAGGCATGTTCTGCCTGCAGACGTTGCTGGGTCGTCGGAGGCAAGGGGCGAAACGGCCCGCTAGACATCCCCCACGAGAGCGAGGTTGCATAGGGAACAGGGATCACATGAAGCACGACGACATGGAGATCCGGCGAGGACTGCTTCAGGAGCGCGCTCGCAGTACGAAGAGCGTGTTGTGTCGGCGGGGAGAGGCTCACATCAATCCCTAGCAAAATGTGCTTGTTCATCGCTGTTCTAACTGTTTGACCTCCTCAACTAGGAGCAGCGTGATCATTGTCTCCTTCCTCATGCACGTCATTCAGGCAGGGTTATTTAAAAGTCGTCTTCTTCCCCTCCCCACCCCTGGAAAAGGGGAAAAGGTGGTCCCTGGAAGCCTCCCAGGCTTCCTTGCCCCACACCCTGCCAAGGGGCGGCAGCCCCTTGGATCCCTGCTTTGCTCAGCTTTTAAATAGCCCTGTCATTCAGGTATCCTCAGTGGCGCAGAAACGCTACCTTGTGGTACACTGGTAGTCGGTGAACTGAACTTGGTAGAGTTCACATTCGAGCCTGGTTCTATACATACCTCTTGTTGAGACAAGTATAGGACAGAGCGTTCCTCACCGCATCACTCGGGCGGGTGAATCTGGCCTACTTCTTTGGTGGTATGGCCGTCTAACTCGAAAGGAGTAGAGAGGGTTGGTGGTGATCCGTGTCTTGATTGCTGACGATCATAGTGTCGTGCGCGAGGGGCTGCGTGTGTTCCTGGGCCGCGACCCGGAATTAGCAGTGGTGGGCGAGGCGGCTGATGGGACGGAGGCGGTCGGCCTGGCGCGGCAACTTCGTCCCGATGTGGTGCTCATGGACTTGCTCATGCCGGTGATGGATGGGATTGCCGCAACCTCAGCCATTCGTAGTGAACTGCCGGAGACAGAGATCATTGCCCTCACGAGCGTGTTGGAAAGTGAAGCAGTGGTCGGTGCGGTCAAGGCAGGGGCGATTGGCTACCTTCTCAAGGACACACAAGCCCTCGAACTGCGTAGAGCGATCAAGGCTGCTGCCGCCGGGCAGGTCCAACTCTCTCCCCAGGCTTCAGCCTACCTGATGCGCGAGGTGCGGGCACCTGAAACGACAGAAGCATTGACCGCGCGTGAAATGGAGGTGCTGCGTCTCCTTGCCCTGGGGCAATCGAATAAGGAAATCGCACGTCACCTATCTATTGTCGAGGACACCATCAAGATCCATGTCCGGCATATCTTGTCCAAGCTTGGTGTACAGAGCCGCACCCAGGCCGTCCTTTGCGCGATGCGTCTTGGTCTGATTTCTACCGAGCAAGGAAAGAAGCCGAAGGAGATACCATGAACTATGGTGTTGTGAAGATGGTTTATCCTTATGCTTGACAAGTTGTTGACCGCTCTCCTATGCTGCTTGCGTCATCTTCACCCATGCACTGTCTGAGTGAGATGAGCAGGGGAATGGACGATGAAGCAAGTTAAACGCATCTCTTCGCTGGAAGCAAAAGTGAAGCCACGTTGGAGTCACTATCTGAGCGATAGTGCGCTAGCGATAGGAGGAGTAACTCTCATCACCAGCGTGATCGCTGTCGCTCATCTCTATCCAAGGATTCCTACTATTGCGTTTGTCTATCTGCTCCTGGTCTTAGCATTAGCCAGTACCCGAGGACTCTATGCTGCAATCCTGACTTCGCTGCTGGCCTTTCTCTGTTTTGATTTCTTCTTCTTCCCACCGCCTTATACCTTTCTCGTCGTCAAGGCGGAAGATCTGCTCACGCTTGTTGTCTTCCTGACGACGGCAATCATCACCGGCCAGCTGGCCTCGGCATTGCGGCAGCGCGCCGAGCAAGCCAGAGGGCGGGAGCATGAAATACGCCTCCTCTACGAACAGGCTCAAGAACTGGCCGCGCTCCAGGAGAGGCAACGCCTGGCCCGCGAGTTACACGACTCGGTCTCGCAGGCCCTTTACGGTATCGGTCTAGGGGCATATACCGCTCGGGAAGCGCTGGAGAGTGATCCTGAACAGGCGATAGCGTCGATAGATTACGTCATTACACTCACCGAAGCAGGTCTTGCCGAAATGCGCGCACTCATCTTCGAACTCCGTCCTGAGTCACTGGAAATAGAAGGTCTGGTGGCAGCCCTCACCAAGCAAGTTGCTGTTTTGCGTGCCCGCTACAAGCTGACCGTCGATGCGGACCTGGGCGACGAACTCGATCTCCCCATAGAGATGAAACACGGTCTGTACCGTATCGCACAAGAGGCCCTTCACAACATCGTCAAGCATGCTCGTGCCAGCACCGTCTTACTACGACTCGCAAGACAGGAAAACGAGATCACCCTTGAGGTGCGCGATAATGGGAGAGGCTTTGATCCGATGGGCCTTTTCCCGGGACACCTCGGCTTGCGCTCAATGCAGGAACGTGTCAATAAGATGGGCGGAATACTCACGATCGAGAGTGCCCCAGGGCGAGGAACGTGCGTAGGTGTTCGGGTGCCTCTGGTAGTGGGGAGCAAGTGATCTCGCTTGCATGCTGTGCCGCCGTTTCCAACCCATTCATGAACACAGCTCGTGAAGCTGATTCGACTATCCTATTGCCGGGTCGAAAGCCTCGCTCTCTTCCTGGTGCCTAATACTTATGCGAAAGTATGGAGAGCCGCCAGTCTTGTACATAAGCAAATAGCATGGTATGATTTCGAGGAAACCAGGCCCGTAATGATTTGTGATAGCAAGAAAGGCCACAGGTGCCAGGCATGGACTCGTCACCCGAGCAACCTGAGAAAAAGCAGGAAGAACGCGCAGGTGTTCTGATAGCTGCTCGATGGCTGAAGGAGCAAATATTCGCCCCCCAGGAAGAGCCGGCTATCTCGAGCTTAGGCGAATTCCTCCTGCCTGTACTGCTCGGAATAATGGAATCATGCTGGTTAGCCGCAATCTTAATTGGCCTGGCAAGCATCGGCCTTTTTTCCTCATCTGAGCCACTGATGCCTCTCTGGGCGCCATTCTTGCTTATTGTGGGTTCCATCCTGCTTTTCTATTTCGCAGGACTGCGGACTACGAAACATGCATCTTCTTCTCAGGATAACGAGGGTGTAAAAGTCTCGGCAGCTGGCACACCTCTATTCATCATCATAACCAGCGTACTGGCGCTGTTTTTTACCTGGCTGCATCTGTATGCGAACACATTTTTTGTGTTTGATCCAAAATGGTTACTGGTGCTGCTAAACGATATTCTACTTCTCAAGGAACATTTCTACGAAGTCGTTCTTATTGTCGGGCTTGCGTTTTTGTTTGGCTGGCGAGGCATGCGCCTCTTAGATCGCCAGATAGAACCCTCTCATGTCTTTCGCACGCTTTGCCTGGGGTTGGGCATAATGATAGTGGTGATTTTGCTGCGGGCTGGACGAGCGAGCACAGGTACAGTATTCCACGATGATGCTACTCTACTCTTTCTGGTCTCTCTCTTCCTCACTGTGTCACTGGCAACACACGCCCTGGCCCGGGTAACCTTTATCCGGCACTCACATCCGACCGGCTTGCAAGGGAGCGTCGTTGCGCAGGAACGCGCGATTATCATAGTGATAGCGGCACTCAGTCTTGTCTTCTTACTCGTTGCTATATTCATGGGTAGCATCATCAACCCCTCGTTTTTACAAGCGCTGGCTCCTCTAGGCGCAGCAATTGGCAAGGTCTATAACTGGCTGGTAGAAGTAATTGCTGGCCTTGCAGTTCTAATTGCTGCTCCTTTTTTCTGGCTTGTCTCTTTGTTCACCGGGCTGTTCCCTCCAAAGCCTAAATCTAGCGCTTCCGCGGGTCAGCCACCTAAAAGGCCGAGGTTTCCTGTTCATACTCCAAGTACCTTTGATGTGATCATACCTTTCGTCAGGATTATTTTACCTATTTTGTTTTTATTGCTGGTCTTTTTGCTTATCTGGTGGGCATTGCGCCGGCGACGGAGGGTACGCGTTACCGCACAGCGGAAAAAAGAAGATGTACATGAAAGCCTGTGGTCGTGGACACTCTTCTGGAGCCAGCTCAGAGCCATGCTGCACGCGCTCTTTGCGCGCCTCTTTCCACATGCCGCGACGACAGGAGACGAACAGGCCATTCTGGCCGAGCAAATACAGGGCGCGCCTGCCGCACGGAGTATGCGCGAGATCTACCGTGCATTCTTAAAAAAAGCTGCCAATCACGACTATGCGCGCAAGAGGTACGAGACTCCCTACGAACTCAAACAGCGCATAGATGAAAAAGCGCCTCTCGTAGAACCACAATTGGAGGTAATTACCGAGGCATACGCCCTTACCCGCTATGGCGGCGGTGTACCGAATGAGGCACAGTTAGAATTTGTGCGCAATATGTGGGTCGAACTGGATCAGAAGTGGGTTTGATACTGTTGTATTTCTCCATTGACCACCTGGTATCGATGAGCCCTGGTTAGAATCTCCTCGGGAAAGCTTCTGAAATCAGTAGCAGTAATTAGCACCTGCTCATGCCGTAGTACCTGGCGCAGGAGATACTCGCGCCGCAGAGTATCGAGTTCGCTGAACACGTCGTCGAGCAAAAGTACCGGCTCTTCTCCGGTAATTGCCTGCATATAAGCCATTTCCCCAAGTTTGGCGGAGAGCGCTGCCGTGCGCTGTTGACCACGCGACCCATAGGTCAGCATGTTCACGCCATTCACCAGAAACTCCAGGTCATCGCGGTGTGGTCCCAGTAAACACACACCCGCCTGAATTTCTCTGCGCCGCGCTTCCCGTAATTGCATACGGTAGCTTTCCAACGCTGCTAGCGTATCCAGGGCCGGGTCAACCTGAAACGAAGGCCGGTAGACAATCTGGAGATGCTCACGACCACCGCTGATTATCGCTTGTAGTTCATCGACGTGTTGATTAAGAGCATCTATCATACGACACCGCTCAAAGATAATCATGTTAGCCCACTCGGTCATTTTTTCATCCAGGTAGTCTAACATGCGCGGGTCTTCCTGGTTTTCGCGGATGCGTTTGAGCAGCGCGGACCGCTGTGCAATGATCTTGCGATACCTGTTCAGGGCGTGGCAATAGTGGGGCTGCACCTGGCAAAGGCCGCGATCAAGAAAACGCCGTCGCTCCTCGGGAGAGCCATCAACCAGGCTCAAATCGTTAGGCGAGAAGAGCACAACCGTTACCAGCCCTATCAAATCAATGGCCCTTTTAGGGACGCCGTTGATCTTGATGCGCTTGCGCTGCCGGTCATTGGGCGCGATGAATTGGGTCCCCACCTCGCCCGCAGCACCTTTTTCAGGTGGAGTAGGATCTATGATTACAATCTCAAGCTGTGCTTCGCTGGCACGCCGGTTAACCGCGGCAGCAACGCGCGCAATGCGTTCGGGCGCTTGCCAGTTGACCACCTCACGATCTGAGGAGGCATGAAAGGAGTTGGATGTTGCCAGTAGCGCCACTGCTTCAAGCAGATTGGTTTTCCCCTGGGCATTTTCACCTTGAAAGAGAAACAAACCTGGCTCCGGGAGCAGGTCGAGTCGTCTATAGTTGCGAAAGTCTTTCAGTACGAGGTGAGAAAGGTGCATGTATGCGTCCTACGAAACGGTCATCATCCGCTATATGTCATCGTAGGGGCGGAAGGGGTGGAGACGTGGGCGGAGACTCTTGTGTCGCCCGGTGGGGTACTTCGACCATGGAGTGATAGTTCCACCAGGGGCGACCACAAGGGTCCCCGCCCCCATCTTCCCCGCTCCCGCCCCTACAGCTATGTTACGGGGGTTAACGGTTGATATGCATGGGCATAATGACATAAGTATAGTCGTTTGCGCCTACGGGTTTGATCACGCCGGGCTTTGTGGGACCATTGGCCTCGAGAGCCACTTCGGGTGTACCAATAACGGCCAGTACATCTGCGAGATACTTCACGTTGAAGATGATTTGCAGTTCAGGTCCGTCAACGGCGGCATTCATCGTACTGGTATTATCCCCCAGGTCCTCGGCTGTCGCTTCGATGGTGACTGAGCCGGGTTCGAGCCCATCATTTTCACCGGGATTGATCTTGACACGCGTGATGTTTGAGCTATCACGGGCAAACAGGGCGGCGCGCTTGACGTCCTCGGCGAATTGTTTCGTCTCGATCACAGCCCGTGTCGCATGCTCCTTGGGAATAATCTGGCGGTAGTTGGGGAACGTACCGTCGATCAAACGCGAGACAAGGTCAAGCTGCGGCGTATGGAAAAGCACCTGGCTGCGATTGGGTGTCACAATCATCTCGACCGGCCCCTCCGCGGGCAGGATACGTGCCAGCTCGGTCAGGGTACGCGCCGGTATAAGGATGTCGCCGCTAGGATGATCAATGCCGGGCAGAGGTGCTATGCGCACCGCCAGGCGGAATGCATCGGCAGCGGCAAACGTTATTTTTTCGTCGCTCACCTGCACCAGCACACCGGTAAAGACCGGGCGGGAGTCATCATCGGCAGCGGCAAACGCGACTTCAGCAATCATCTCTTTCAGCAGAACCGCGTCGAGCAGCACGGGAGGCTCTCCACCTTCGGCGCTGGGAATGAGCGGAAATTCTGAGGCATCCATGCCTTTGATATTCGCGGTGCTGCCCAGGCTTTTGACATTAAGAATATTTGAATCTTCCGGCACGCTGATATCAACAGGAGCCGGCGGCAGGCTGATGACAAAGTCAGTGAGTAGTTTTGCGGGAACGGTCGTCGTTCCCTCTTCATGAATCTGCGCATCCACCCAGCAATTAATACCAATTTCCAGGTTTGTGGCAGCAAGTTTCAACCGACCTTGATCGGTCGCCAGTAAAATATTAGACAGGATTGGGAGCGTGCTGCGACTTGAGACGGCGTGGCTCACCGCTGAAAGTCCACGGCTCAGGTCCTGTTGCTTACATGTAATTTTCACAGTGTTCTTCCTCCAAACACGACCAAAGACACAAAAAGGTTCCCGCTTAGTATACAGGATTCTCTTAGAGAGAACAAGCCATGTGGTACAAATTTATTGCTCTTACCTATTCTAATGAGAGAGCATAAAAGCGGAAGAGCCTCGCATCCCTACACCTTATCATCATCATCCCCCAGCAGCGGCGGCGCTTTATACAGCCGTGCTGGCGTCTCCGACAGGTGGATGGGAGAACCCGAAAGCTTGATTGTTCCAGCCGTGGGATGTTCGCATTCCCAGACGAACCCTCTGGCCTGGATGTGCGGGTCGTTATAACTCTGGCTGACGGTATTGATAGGGCCACAGGGTATGCCCGCGGCCCGTAGTTCCGGCAGCCACTCGCCGGTCTCACGCTGCCGGAACTCTTCTTGTAGGACGGGCACAAGCTCCTCGCGGTTGCGCACGCGTTGGGGGTTGGTGGCAAAACGGGGATCTGCCGCTAAATCCTCGCGCCCTAGCAGGTGGCAGAGCGCCTGGTAGAGCCGGTCATTGCCACACGAGACGATGATATATCCATCTTTGGTGCGGAACGCCTGGTAGGGCACGATGTTGGGATGACCGTTGCCAAGGCGCGGCGCCTCTTCGCCCGAAATCAGGTAGTTAGACGCGACATTGGCCAGCATCGACATGGTAGTCTCAAGCAGCGAGATATCGATATACTGCCCCTTCCCGCTGCGGTCGCGCACGCGCAGGGCGGCCAGGATAGACATACTGGCGTACATGCCTGCGGAGACGTCCCCCACCGGTGAACCGACACGCTGGGGCTCTCCATCGATCTCTCCCGTCACGGACATCAGACCCGACTCGCCCTGAGCCACAAAATCGTAGCCGGGGCGTGAGGCATAGGGGCCAGTCTGGCCATAGCCACTGATCGAGCAGTAGATCAATCCCGGGTTGATGGCGCGCAGAGCTTCATAGCCTAATCCCTGCCGCGCCAGTGTACCAGGGCGGAAATTTTCGACCAGCACCGTCGCTGTACTCACGAGATTCAAGAGTCGCTGCTTGCCCTCCGGAGTGCTGAAATCGATCAGAACACTGAGCTTGTTGCGGTTAAGACCCAGGTAATAGGCACTCTCGCCCGCAATAAAAGGTGGACCGAAGTAGCGCGTTTCATCTCCCTTGCCCGGCTGCTCAACTTTGATGACGGTCGCACCAAGGTCGCCCAGTATCATGGTACAGTATGGCCCGGCCAGCACACGCGAAAGATCGATAACTACTACGTCCGAGAGAACAGCTTCCATGGTACCTCCTGTCGGTTTGCTGATTTAACTACCTTGAATATATCACAACAAGCAGGTACCTAATGCTTAAACTTTTCCAGTTTTGCCTTGCTCCCTGAGAATACTATCTATGAATGCCCTTCATGCAAAGCTGTTTCGAGCATTACCTGGATAAGCCGTGGCCCCTAGATAATTCGGGTAGCAGGTTTGCAGGGAAGGGCATCCGGCATGTGTTGTCACCCCCTGCTTCAGGGTGATTTAAAAGTCCTCTTCTTCCCCTCCCCACCCCTGGAAAGGGGAAAAGGTGGTCCCTGGAAGCCTCCCAGGCTTCCTTGCCCCACACCCCGCCAAGGGGCTGCCGCCCCTTGGATCCCTGCTTTGCTCAACTTTTAAATAGCCCTGCCCCTGCTTGCTTCCCACTAACCTCCTGGTATAGAATACAATACAAGGAGGATATGCTATGTTCTGCTCAAATTGTGGCACCCATATGCGAGATGGCGAACACTTCTGTAACAACTGTGGCGCACCATTGCAGGTACCCGGTGGTATCCTTCAACAGCCCGTTAGTCCTACGCCAGTAGCTTCTCATCGCTCAAGCTCAAATAAGTCGCAAGACCCTTACAAAGATCAGATTCAACAACTCAAGTTGCAGATCCGGCAACTCAAGCTAGACCTCAAACAGATCAATACTCAAATGTCCAGTATCCGCTCGCAGTATTACGAGACCGCTGCTTTTGTACCGCGGGGCTTGCTTAGATGGGGCAAAAAAGCTATAGAAGATTTCCAACTCCTGGGTCCACAACAGCAGAAACAGCAATTACAGCAGCACATCCTGCAGCTTGAGCGGGAGTTACTGAGCCTGCAGCAGGCACAAGCGCAATGGAAAGCGCAGCAGTAGCCGGGACGAGACTTGACAAGCTCTTAAAACGTTGCTATCATAACCGTGCTACAGTATGCCCACAATACTCATGTGGTCAAACTCCCTATGTCTATAGACAAGGGCATCCGCTCCGCAAAATTGATAGATGCTATTGCCAGATGCTGACTTCTCGTCTGGGTTTGTAAACAAGCAAGAACGAGATACTTCTGGGAAACGGAACTGTGACGAAGGCTCTCCACCCATGCCTTCCACGTATCCACTTGAGTCTGAGCGCGGGGACGGGAAAGGAGATCGACAAAAAGTCATGTTTGCAGTAATTAAAAGTGGTGGAAGACAATATAAGGTTTCCGTCGGCCAGACGCTTGAAGTCAACCGGCTTCCTGTCGAGGACGGTCAGCAGGTTCAATTTGAAGAGGTACTGCTGATCTCAGATGCCAACAACACCATGATAGGTACGCCGCATGTAGACGACGCCATGGTGATGGCAACTGCCACCAGGCAAGGCCGCGGCAAAAAGGTAATTGTTTTCAAGTACAAATCCAAGAAGCGCTATCGCCATCGCCGCGGGCATCGCCAGGAACTCACCATCCTCACCATTGACGATATTGTTGCCGGTGGCAAGAGCTTGATTACAGGCGCGGCTCCTAAGGCCAGGGAAGAGGAACTTCCCGCCGTGGATGAGTTAGAAACTCCAGCTCCATTAGAGAGTAGCGAGGCAGAGGAAGCTACTGGTGAAGCGGCCGAAACCGAGGAGCCCGAAGTAGAAACGGAAGAGAAAAGGACATCTCGACGGCGCCGTACGAGGAGAGCTGAGGAGACTGAAAGCGAGGCAGAGGAATAAATTATGGCACATAAAAAAGGTATGGGTAGCTCCCGCAATGGCCGGGACAGCAATCCCAAGATGTTAGGCGTTAAACGCTACGACGGGCAGTTGGTTACCGCTGGCAGCATCATCGTCCGCCAGCGTGGCACAAAGATTAAGCCCGGAGATAACATCGGTGTAGGCCGCGACCACACATTGTTTGCGTTGATTGATGGCTATGTCAAGTTTGGACATCACTCACGCGAACAGCGCTGCGTCAACATCTACACAGAGTTTCCCGGTCGTCCTTCATTGACTGCTATCAAAGAACAGGCTGCCGCGGTCGTGAAAGCCTGAGTCACTCTTAAAAAAACAGAAACGCCCTCACGATATATTGTTCGTGAAGGCGTTTCTATCTGCTTCGCCCCTACAGCCATGCCTCCCGGTCATCAAAGTTCATTATGCGCAGGGTTATTGATGCGATGCCGTTGCCGATTGTTTTTCACTTTGTAACTGCGCAGCAGTTACACTGGAATCCGGGGACAGAAGAGCTTTCACTTCCGCGTCGGTAAGCACCTTATTCGTCTGCGGATTATACACTACGTTGTCTCGCTTGCAAAAATAGAGATTACGCCAGTTCTCCATAGTCTGGTCCCAGAGAGGTAAGCGCTTTTGCGTCTCGAGGTCACCCTGCACCACACGCAGGAAAGCAACGAGGGAAAGCACCAGGGCTACAACGATAGCGGCGATCGTAAGTACAGCCTGTATGACTTGTACAGGCCCCGGCCAGCCTCCATAGCCACCTACACCGCTCCAAATCAAAATGAAAAATGAACCCAGGGCGACCAGCGCAAAACCCACAAGTATAAATGGCATCATGCGCACTGTGGCTACGGGCATAGGGGGTGGCTGATAACGTGTTAGCCCGGCTTCAGAGGCAGCTTGTAATCTCATGGCTTGATCATTCCGGTGGCATACCGGGCAGGGGGGTATTTGTTGTCGAGAAGATACCATAATTATAACAACCTCCTTGCTCGAACAGATGACGAGCGATAAGTATCTATTAAGCAGAGCATATCACGTTGTTACCCATTCGACAATGCCAATCTATTCCTCATCCTTAAATCTTATTATAAGCGACTTTCCTTTTAAAAATCAAAACTCGTTTTGCCACTGACAAAAGGTCTTCACACGCATGAGTCATACTGGGGTTGTGAGCGAAAAGCACGCGCAACGAAGCTACCTACCATGAAACGTTTGATTTGACACATGCCTCTCAACTCCGCTACACTACAAGCAGGCAAGACTTTAGAGAGGACGAGGCATGTCAATATCTACAGCTATCACTATCCTGGGGCTGGGGCCGGGTCGGTGGGATGATCTCACGTTACAGGCACGTACGCTATTGGGAGAGGCAGCATCAAACAACACAACGGTCTA
>Ga0209647_1001122_pt1 | contig 23488 bp, 18 predicted proteins | sample GraSoi_2013_60cm_FD_185827 | JGI IMG/M metagenome (GOLD analysis project Ga0209647, IMG submission 185827) | Grasslands soil microbial communities from the Angelo Coastal Reserve, California, USA - Sample 9_17_2013_60cm (SPAdes) (version 2) | ecosystem: Environmental > Terrestrial > Soil >... | reverse complement strand
CGGTACTCATTCGGCCAAGTCCCACGAATCCAATCTCACCAGCCGTGGGGCCGCGCCTGGCAATTTGATCGCCGCGTCGCCCTGACGGCGCGCTCGTCGCAGTTGCAGACGAGGAGCGGGAAGAACCGGATTCGGCCTTGAACATGAGACTGCTCCAGATCACGTGCGTCGCCGCTGCCTATGCGGTCCCCGACGCTCGCATGGGCATGACGGGCAAATGTCTCAGAACAGGCGCCCTCGGTCTTGTTCGCGATTGCGGGCTTTTATTCGCGCTTGTGGTTTGTCTAGCGCCGGGCATTCCAATCTTCCGCGGGGGAGGGCGGGAGATAGGCCCGCGATCAGCACCGCGAGGATTGCGGTCAGAAAGATGCCGTCGAAAGTGCCGGCTCCGCCGATCGATGCCACCGGTGCGCCGAGTCCTTGAATCCTGCCGAGGTTGAGCAGGTCGGCCCCGATCAACGTGCCCATGCTGCCGCCGATATACGCGAGCGGCGCCGCGTAGCGGCGCGAGAGCACCCACGCGGAAATCGCCGCGGTGAGGGCCGGCACGAATGTGGGCACGGCAATTCCGACACCCGGCACCGGCTGTGCCAGCCAATGGGAGACGCCTGCGACGCAGGCGATCGCGAGGAGTCCGAGGCCCCATACCTGGTCTTTGGCGAGGAGATAAAGCGACATCACCGTCGGGATGAGCGCGCCGCCGACATTGATCGCGATCACGGTGCCGGGCCAGTCGATCACGACGGGGACCGAATAATGCACGCCGAAAAATTCGGCGTGCCGTCCGGAGAGGATGTGCTGCTCCGGCAATTGGACGACCGGGATGTTGATGTAGCTGCCGATCAGCGATCCCAGCAGCAGCAATAGCGCGGCGCCAGAGCTTACCCCGAGCCGCATATAGGCATAGCGCAGGATGCCCACCTGGATCATGGCCACCAGCAGCAAGAACAGGCCGACCAGGATGGCGAAGAAGCCGGGGGTGAGCGGCAGATAATGAATGGGGCTCATGGGCTACGACTATGTCGCACCGCGCCTAACGTGCCGCATTGAAAGACGCGAAGCCATCCGTCAGCGTCTGCATGAAGCTCACGAGGGCGTCCTCCTCTTCCTCCGACAGACCCAGCCGCCCGACTCGCTTCGTGTTCATGTTGGCGGTCGACTCCGGCGCCGGCCAGCAGGTCGTGCCTTCGCCGGGATCATTGGGCCCACAACGCGGCAGGACGTCGCGAGTATTGTAGAAATGCACGATGGATTTCAGGCTCTTGAAATACCCGTTGTGCCCGTAAGCTTTCACAAAATCCGGATAGGGGCGCTTGTCGACGTTGCGCAGCGTCGGTACCTGAAAGCGCGCTTCGTTATCCGGCGCGAGTGGAAGCCAGTTCGTATCCACGACCGAGGGCTGGCTCAGCAGCTGGTTCCGGCGCAGGAAACGGGCGACGCCGCCGTCGACGAACGATGGTCCTGCCGGGTTGGCGACATAGCCGCGGGCGTCCGGCCGATTCTCTATATAGTATGGAAGCCGCGGGTTGGCGGGCGTTCCGATATTGCTGGCGGTGAAATCGGTGAACATCGGATCTTCACCGGGCCCGCCGTCGCGGTGGCAGGCGTTGCATTGCCCTTTGCCGCGGAACACCTCGTAGCCCAGCTGTTCCTGCGGCGTGAACTGCACTTTGCCCGCTTGCACCGCGTCGAACTTGGAGGTGAATGTCGTCACCTCGGCCGAGGCCTCGTAGCCGGCGATCGACTGCGCCATCTGGTCGAAAGTCGCGGCGGCGCGTCCGCGATCGAGCTCATTGAGATGGACCGGCATCGGGTCGTTCGCCGGTGGCGGTCCTGGCTGATCGCAGACCTGCTCCACGTCCTTCGGCCAGTCGATCGCGAAGGCTTGTTTGCCCCAAACAGTTTCGAACAGCGCGCGATATGGCCGCTGCGACGCGCGATAGACCGCACAGGCGATATCGGGCAGCCCCATTTCGACCGGATTGGTCGGTGGACCTTGCGCCTGTTCGGCCGCCGGGTTGCCTAATCGGCGCCCGGTCGCACGCATGTCCCAGAAATTACCGCCGACGAGATCGCCTTGGCCGGGGTTGTAATGCAGCACGGGTGAAAGCGGCGCATAGGCGTGCGTTTGCGGCTTGCGATCGCTGAATCGGGTGCGTACCGACCCGGGATAGGATCCGGTCGTGCGGTTGAGCTCCGACACCGGGCCGGTGAAGCCGGTCTCGGGCATGTGGCAGAAATTACAAGCCTCGTTGCGGTTCACCGAAAGATGCTTGTCGTAGATCATCAGCTTGCCGAGCAGCTCGACTTGCTGAACCTGATTGTCCGGCGGTGCCGCCAGCCGCTCGAGTGCCTGAGCCTCGATGCGGTCGATCTCGGCTTCGACTTGTGCAATCTCCGCAAGCGCCGCGGGCGTGAGCGTTGTGCTGGGTTCCTGCGCGCTCGCGATATTCGCACCATGCACGGTCACGAGGGCGAGCGCTCCAAGCGCCAATCCACCTATCAGCGCATGCATCCAGCGCGACTGCATTATCAAACCCTCCGTCGCCAAAAACGCGCATCTTTGCGGACAGCCATCACTCGATGTCTCGGTGCGAAGATGGAGCCGCGCGATGGCATCAGTCGCGCGGTCTCGATGAGGCGCCGCTGGTTCGCTTCCGCGATTCCCGTCCTGGCGGAATAATACCGATGGGATGGAAATGGCTTTGGCTCGATTGCCGTAATTTGAGCAGCCTTGCCTCAAATCCCTATGTGAGAGTAGGCACCTTTTGTCCATCGACGGGTGCGGCCTTCGTCTCTCGGCAATCGCTGTCGACATGGCGCTAAGCTCTGCCAGGGCAAAATTGGCACAATCACAGCAAGACCGTCAAAGCGCGTCCAAGTGCCATGCCCTAGGTGTCTCGGTAGGTCGCGATGGTCGCATCGCGGGACCTATTCGGGGCGGCGAAGATGAAAAATCGTGCCAAGCTGATTTCAACGTTGCCCGTCTCGGGATTCGCCGATGGCAACGTGCGCCGTGGCGGTGGACAACGTAGCCGCGCGGTAACACGACTGGCAACTGCGGTGCTTTTCGCAACCCAGGCCAGTTCGTTACCCAAGTCCAATCGGCAGCGCAGAATCACAGCCAGGTCGTTCAATTCTGCGTACCCTCAGAGTTAGATTCAGATGCGCACCGATTGTATTGCCGGGATTCGCCAAACGGCGCCACCAGCCCTTCAACGCTAATGTTTTACTCACAAAGCATCCGGGCGGCGCTGAATCGGAATAAATACAATGCAATTACTTAAGATCGCTACGCGGCGCGGACGGATAGCCATCGGTTTCCTGGGGCTGTGCATTCTTGGCGCGTTGGGGTTTCTCGCCTTCGCTTGGCGATCAAGCATCGCGCCGATCGATCCGCCCGCCTCCACGAGCTTTCCGGCCGAGTTGATCGCCAAGGGCGAGGCGCTCGCCGGCGCAGGATATTGCGCCACCTGTCATACCGCTAAGGGCGGTGCGACTTATGCCGGCGGTTATGGCATGCCGACACCGTTCGGCGTCATCTATTCGACCAACATCACGCCTGATCCTGAGACCGGCATCGGCCGTTGGTCCGAGGCGGCATTTGCACGCGCGATGCACGAAGGCGTCGCCCGCGATGGCTCGCATCTCTTTCCCGCCTTTCCTTTCGATCATTTCACGAAGGTCACGGATGAGGACGTGAAGGCGCTCTATGCATATTTCATGACGCGGCCGCCGATCCGAGCGATGGCGCAATCGAACACCGTGCCTTTCCCGCTCAACATCCGTCTGTTTCAGGCCGGCTGGAAGCTCCTCTTCGTCACGAACGGGCGCTATCAGCCGGATACCACGAAGAGTGCAGAATGGAATCGCGGCGCCTATCTCGCCGAGGGGCTGAGCCACTGTGGCGCCTGTCACACGCCTCGCAATCTTCTTGGAGCAGAGAAGTCTTCCCACGCCTATGCCGGTGCCGAGATCGACGGCTGGATCGCCCCTCCCCTGACGGACGCAAGCCCGGCGCCGGCGCCCTGGTCGAAAGCAGATCTCTTCAGCTATCTGCGCAGCGGATCGAGCGCTACGCACGGCACCGCGGCGGGCTCGATGTCTCCCGTGGTGCATGATGGACTTGCCAAGCTGCCCGATTCAGACATCGAAGCGATCGCCACATATTTTGCCGGTATCAACCGGTCGGCTACCCGTGCTGTCGGGTCGCAAGCGTCAGTTATCTCCAAGGCTGTGAGCACGTCTGGTCTCGGGATTAGGCAGGAGCCAGATCCGGATGCCCGTCTTTACGTCGCCGCTTGTGGTTCCTGTCACTACAACAGCGGAGCGCCACTCGAGGTCCGGCCGGAGCTTGCACTCAACACCGCGTTGACCTTGCCTGAACCTACTAACTTTATTCGTGTTGTTCTCGACGGCATCGGTATCCGCGACGGTATGCCCGGGGTGATGATGCCCGGCTTCGGCGGTGCACTTAGCGACCCCGACATTGCACGGTTGGCTGCATATCTGCGGCGCACGCGCACAGAACTTCCAGCCTGGACGAACATCGAGAGCCAAGTGGCGGCAATCCGCAAGGAACGACCGGCGTCGCAATGAGAAATCTGTTTGGAGCCGTGTAATCATGACCACCTTCAAACTCAATGACCGGTCCGTTTCGGTCGATATCGCCGAGGACACACCGCTCCTGTGGGTCATCCGCGATGAGATCGGACTCAAGGGCACGAAATTCGGCTGTGGCATCGGCATGTGCGGCGCATGCACTGTGCACATTGATGGACGCGCGGTCCGCTCCTGCATTACCCCGCTCGCCGCGGTGGCGAACGCGGCGGTCACGACGATCGAGGGGCTCGACCAGAATGGTCAGCATCCACTGCAAAAGGCCTGGATTGAGACGCAGGTACCGCAATGCGGGTATTGCCAGTCCGGACAGATCATGCAGGCCGCAACACTGCTCAAGGATTTTCCCGACCCGAGCGACAAGGACATCGACGCCGTCATGAGCGGCAACCTGTGCAGATGCATGGCCTATATCCGCATCCGCAGGGCGATCAAAGCCGCTGCCGCCGAAATGCGAGGCACACATGGATGAGGTGCTTGCAGGCCCGGCAATGAAGCAAAATCTGGTATCCCGCCGTAGCTTCCTGATCGGCGCAGCAGGAACGAGCGTTTTGTTTGGTTTCCCGCGTCCCGGTTTTATAGCCGCCGATGCTGCTTCGACCTCTGCGGCCGCACTGTTCGAGCCAACGATCTGGTACCGCGTCGATCGCAGCGGCATCGTTACCGTGTCGATCATCCGTGCCGAGATGGGCCAGCACGTCGGCACCGCCCTTGCGCGAATCTTGGCCGACGAGCTCGAGGCGGATTGGGACAAGGTACGGCTCGACTATGTTGATAGCGATCCCAAGTGGGGTCTGATGATAACCGGCGCCAGTTGGTCGGTGTGGCAGACTTTCATGCCGTTCAGCCAGGCCGGCGCCGCAGGCCGCATCGCTCTGATCGAAGAGGCCGCCAAGCTTCTCAACGTAGACAAGGAAGTGTGCAACGCGCGCAACGGCGCCGTCAGCGCGGGTGATCGCTCGATTACATACGGCGATATCGTCGCGCGCGGCTCCCTCAATCGCACGTTCAGCGCCGATCGGTTGAAGGCGATGCCGATCAAGAAACCGGCCGACCGTCGTCTGATCGGTCACGACACCAAGGCCATCGACATTCCGGCGAAGACCAACGGTGCCGCGCGCTACGGCATTGATGCCGAGGTCGAGGGCATGGTCTATGCGCGGCCGAAGATCCCGCCGACGCGTTATGGATCCAAGGTTGTCTCGATCGACGATTCCGCCGCGAAGTCGGTGAAGGGATACATCAAGAGCATCGCGCTCGACGACCCGTCCGATACGGTGCCGGGATGGGTCATGGTCTTTGCCGACTCGTTTTCCGCCGCCGACCGAGCCGCCGACAAGGTGAAGGTGGAATGGATCCCCGGTGATGCGCTGAAAGTCTCCGAGCAGGATTTGCAGGATCACGGCGCGAAGCTTATCGCCGACCCCAGCGGCGGATCACTTTTGGTGGACGATCCAGGTGTCGAGGCCGCATTCGCCGCCGCGAAGTCGACCTTGCAGCGAACCTACACAACGAGCAGCGTACTGCATTTCCAATTGGAGCCGGTCAATGCGCTCGCTTTCGAGAAGGACGGCATTTTCGAGATCCACACCGGTAACCAATGGCAATCGTTGATCCTGCCTGTGCTGGCCAGGGCGCTGGCGGTCGGCGTGGACAAGGTCATTATGCGCACTTATCTCCTCGGCGGCGGCTTCGGGCGGCGGCTCAACGGCGACTATGCTGTGCCCGCAGCCCTTGCCACCAAAGCCATCGGCAAGCCGGTCAAGATGGTCTGCACGCGGGCCGACGACATGCTGTTCGACTCGTTCCGCTCGCCGTCGATTCAGACGCTGCGCATGGCCTTCGGTGAAGGCGGCAAAGTGACCGCGATGGACCATCATGCCGCCGCCGGCTGGCCTACACAGGTCCTGATGCCGAGCTTTATGCCGAAGGGTGTAAACGACGTACCCTACGATCAATTCTCGATCCAAGGGGCCGATCACTGGTACAATGTGGGAGCGCAAAGGCTGCGCGCTCTCTCGAACGATCTCGCGAACCGCGCCTTCCGCCCGGGCTATCTACGCTCGGTCGGCTCGGGCTGGACCAATTGGGCGGTCGAAAGCTTCATGGACGAAGCGGCGCACGCGGCCGGCATTGACCCTGTCGCGTTCCGCCTCCGCATGCTTGACGGCACCGGCCGGAATGCGGGCACGGCGCCGAACTCGGTCGGCGGCGCGCGGCGGCAGGCCGCAGTTCTCAAACGCGCAGCGGAGAAAGGCGGCTGGGGCAGCACGATGCCGAAGGATACCGGCCTCGGCATCGCGACGACCTTTGGTCAGGAACGCACGATGCCGACGTGGCAGGCGTGCGTCGCCCGCGTCCGCGTCGATCGGGGGCGCGGAAATGTGATTTTGGAGAAGCTCACACTCGTCGTCGATGCCGGGACCCTCGTCCATCCGGACGGCGCGCTGGCGCAAGTCGAAGGCGCTGCGTTGTGGGGTGTCAGCCTAACGTTGCACGAAGGCTCGGAGTTTGTGAAAGGCCGCGTGAAGGACACCAATCTCGACACCTATACGCCACTGCGCATGGGCGACGTGCCGGAGATGGACATCGAATTCCTGCCCAGCACCGAGGTGCCGACGGGTCTTGGCGAGCCTGCGACCACTGTGGTCGGCCCCGCGATCGGAAACGCCATATTTGCCGCGACCGGTGCGCGGCTGCGCCACTTGCCAATCCGCCCGGATGCAGTTCTGCGGGCTCTCAACACAAAGAGCTGATCATGTGGGCGGCTCTACGCCGGTTCAAGGGTGACGTGACAGGTTGCAGCCAAAAGAGAACGAGCGAAGGAGACGAGCATGATCACGAGGCGTAACTTCCTAGGCACGACAGCGATCATCGGGGCCGCCGGGACAGCGATCCTGGGCGAGCAGGAATCCAAGCCCGTCGCGATCGCGGCGGAAGGCGGGGCTCCCGAGAGCACCGGCCAGAACCCGGCGTCGAGCGGAGCGACCGGGAGTACCGTCGGCACCTACCTGGCTACCCGGCTGGAGCAGGTCGGGGTCCGCGATTATTTCGCCGTGCCCGGCGACTTCAACCTCATCCTCCTCGACCAGATCCTCGAGAATCCGCGCCTGAGGATGATCGGTTGCTGCAACGAGTTGAACGCTGGGTACGCCGCCGACGGATACGCGCGATCGAATGGTGTCGCGGCAATGGTCATCACCTACAGCGTTGGCGGGCTGAGCGCCCTGAACGCCGTGACGTGCGCGTACTCCGAGGATTCACCGGTCATCGTCATTGTGGGCGGGATCAACAGCGACTCGGAGTGGCAAGACAAGATCATCCACCACGCCCTGGGCGAGGTGCGATACGACTATCAGCGGGAGATCTATGCACAGGTCACAGCCGGAGCCTTCTCGGTGCGGCACGCGGCCGACGCCCCGGCGCTGATCGACGGGGCGATCGACCTGGCGTTGCGGCGTCGCAAGCCAGTGATGCTGGAGATCGCCTGCAACCTCGCTTCGATGCCGGTCCCGGCGCCGCGTCCCCGGCGCTTCGGCGCGGCGCCAGCGAGCGACGCCGCCGCTTTGGCCGACGCCGCGGACCACGCCGCCGAGTTGCTGAACAAAGCATCGCGGCCGGTGCTCGTGGCCGGGTCGAAGCTGCGCCCGCCGGCCTCGCGCGAGGCGTTCCTCAAGTTGGCCGACGCATCGGGCTACGCCGTCGCCTCCGTCCCGGCCGGCAAGGGGATGTTCCCCGAGACCCACTCCGCCTACGCCGGGATTTACTGGGGCCCCGTCAGTTGGCCGGGCGTCGCCTCGGTTGTCGAGTCGGCGGACGCCTACCTCTTCGCCGGAACCCTGCTGTCGGATTACGCCACGACCGGCTTTACCGCGGCGATCGATCCGAAAAAGCTATTGCTGGCCATGCCCGGCGAGGTCCGCCTGCCAGGGGCCACCTACGCCGGTGTCGACCTCGCCGATTTCCTTGGAGCGTTGGCAAGCAAGGTCCGGCGCAACGACGCCTCGCTCGTGGAGTTCGCCCGCAGCCGGACGAAGGAGGGGCCGCCCGCCGCCGCCGCGCCGGGGGACAAACTCACAATCGCCGAGGTCTCGCGCCAGGTTCACGACGCCCTCGGCAAGGACACGGCGCTCTTGGTCGAGACCGGCGACTCGTGGTTCCACGGCATAGGGATGCGCCTGCCCGAAGGCTCTCGCTTCGAGATCCAGTTCCAGGCCGGCTCGATCGGTTGGTCGGTCCCCGCCACGCTCGGCTACCAGATGGGCTTCACGACCCCGACGCGGGTGATCGCGATGATCGGCGACGGGTCGTTCCAAATGACCGCGCAGGAGGTTTCGACGATGATCCGCCACAACACGCGGCCGATCATCATCCTGGTCAACAACCGCGGCTACATCATCGAGGACGCAATCCATCAGGGCCCGTACAACAAGATCAAGAACTGGGACTACGCGGGTCTCATGAATGTCTGGACCAACGGCGAAGGCAAGGGCCTGGGCCTCCACGCCAAGACCGCCGGCGAGATGAAGGCGGCCTTAGCCAGAGCGATGACCCACGACGGGCCGTGCATGATCGAGGTAGCCATCGATTCGCAGGATTGCAGCCCCAACCTGCGCGAGTGGGGCACCCGGGTCGCGGCGGCCAACGGCATGCCCCCCCGGTCGTAAGCCGCGGGTCGAGCGGGCGCGCAATGGCCAAGGCCCAGGCGGCTCCCGAGCCGTGTCGGCCTGACCGACCGCACGCGTGCGCCTCGTGCCGCTTTACTAGCGATGGAAAATGCTGAGGAAACACCGATAGCTCGCCTATATCGCCAGCGTGGAACTCGCACCCGGCAAGGCACGAACCGCCGCGCTATTCAAAAAGCCGAGCCAGGCACTGGAGGATGCCATCAATGACGGCCGCATCGCAGCAGTGACGGCGCACGGCTATATCGAAATGCAAGGCGGGCTGCCGATCGTGGTCGATGGCCAAGTAATCGGCGGCATCGGCGCAAGCTTCGATACTCCGGAACACGACGTACAGATCGCTCGAGCAGGGCTCGCCGCGCTCAACCGTTAGACCACCGGAGACGCCGCACAAAACAGCAGGGTGTGCGGCCTCGTGGATAGGGGGCGCGTGCGGCAGATAAATCGCGGAGCCTGGGTCATGGACGCGGCCGTCTGCGCAAGATCCCAATACTTCAGGCAAGATTGCTAAAGCACACTGGGCCTGCTGCTCATTAGTTTCTTCTCTCAAACGCGCGATCGGGCGAGCTCGAGCCTGACGGCGCGTTGAAGGCCACACGTCAATTGAGGCAGTCGCCGTGAAAAATCGCCTCAACGCCGAGATCGGGCGCCGCGATTTGCTTCGGGTGCTGGCGGTCGGTGCCGCCGCCGCGACGACCACGGCCGCTTGCGATTCGGCGCACGCGGGCGACTTCCCGGACAAGCGCAAGGCCCGCTATCGCGCCAACTCTGCCAACGTGCAAGCCTTCTACCGCGTCAATCGCTATCCGGCGAAGTGAGGGGGTTCGATCGTGCTGATCAAGAGGGCACAACAAGTTCGCCGCGGCACGATCGGCGCAGCGCTCCCACCCGAAGCGGGTGGCGGTTTCGATCGTCGCAGCTTTCTGCGCCGCTCCGGGCTCGCTGCCGGCAGCCTTGCTGCGCTCGGAAGCTTGTCGGTCGGTGCCGTGCGCAAGGCCGAAGCCGGCCCTCCACCTCCTCCCGGCGCCACGGTGACGCGGCGCAAGAACGTGTGCACGCACTGCTCGGTCGGCTGCTCGGTCATCGCCGAGGTGGCCAACGGCGTCTGGACGGGTCAAGAGCCGGATTGGGACAGCCCGATCAATCGCGGCTCGCACTGCTGCAAGGGCGCCGCCGTGCGGGACGACGTGCTTAGCGAGCGCCGGCTGCGCTATCCGGTGAAGCTCGTCAACGGGAACTGGACCCGAATCTCCTGGGATCAGGCGATCGACGAGATCGGCGACCAGCTAATGGAGATCCGCGCCAAGTCGGGACCGGAATCCGTGTACTGGCTGGGGTCGGCGAAATTCACCAACGAAGCCGCTTATCTCTACCGCAAGCTCGCCGCATTCTGGGGAACCAACAACGCCGATCATCAAGCGCGCATCTGCCACTCGACCACTGTCACCGGCGTCGCCAATACGTGGGGATACGGCGCCATGACCAACAGCTACAACGACATCCGCAATGCCAAGACCATCATGATCATGGGCGGCAATCCGGCCGAGGCGCATCCGGTATCGCTGCAGCACATTCTGGAAGGCAAGGAGCTCAACCGCGCCAACATGATCGTCATCGATCCGCGCTTCACGCGCACGGCGGCGCACGCCACCGAATATGTTCGGGTTCGCCCGGGGGTACACATTCCGACCATTTACGGGATGCTCTGGCACATTTTCCACAATGGCTGGGAAGACAAAGAATTCATCCGTCAGCGCGTCTACGGCATGGACGAGATCCGCAAGGAGGCCGAGAAGTGGCCGCCTGCCGAGGTCGAGCGCGTGACCGGCTTGCCGGAAGCGCAGGTCAAGCGCATCGCGGAGATCTTCGCCACGCAGAAGCCCTCCACTTTGATTTGGGCGATGGGACAGACCCAATACTCGTTCGGCACCGCCAACGTGCGCGCGAGCTGCATCCTGCTGCTCGCCACCGGCAATGTCGGTCACATCGGCACCGGCGCCAACATCTTCCGTGGCCACGACAACGTCCAGGGCGCGACCGATCTCGGGCTCGATGTGACGACGTTGCCGCTCTACTACGGCCTTGCGGAGGACGCGTGGAAGCATTGGTGCCGCGTCTGGGAGGTCGATTATGACTGGATGCTCTCGCGCTTCGTGAACAAGACCTTCATGGAAACGCCCGGCGTCACCAGCACGCGCTGGTTCGACGCGACGTTGTTGCCGAAGGATCAGGTGAGCCAGCCGGACACCATGAAGGCCATGTTCGTGATGGGGCATGGCGGCAACACGATCGTGCGGATGCCGCAAGCCGCGCGAGGCATCGAGAAGCTCGACCTGCTGGTCGTGTGCGATCCTTACCCGACCACATGGGCGGTCCTCTCCGAGCGCAAGAACGGTACCTACATCCTGCCGGCCTGCACCAGTTTCGAGATGAACGGATCACGCACCGCCTCCAATCGCTCGCTGCAATGGGGCGAGCAGATCGTAAAGCCGGTCTTCGAGTGCAAGAACGACTACGACACCATGTACTTGCTCGCTCGCAAGCTCGGCTTCGCGGAGCAAATGTTCAAGAACATCAAGGTCGACAACGGTTCGGTGTCGGCCGAGGACATCCTGCGCGAGATCAATCGCGGCGGCTGGTCGACCGGCTATTGCGGGCAATCGCCCGAGCGGCTCAAGGCGCATATGCGAAACCAGTCAAAGTTCGACGTGGTGACGCTGCGCGCGCCGAAGGACGATCCGGAAGTCGGCGACGAAGTTTACGGCTTGCCGTGGCCGTGCTGGGGAACGCCGGAATTCAAGCACCCCGGCACGCCGATTCTCTACAATACGAGCCTGCCGGTGAAAGAAGGCGGCGGCACGTTCCGTGCCCGTTTCGGTGTCGAGCGCGATGGAGTGAGCCTGCTCGCCGACGGCTCCTATTCTGCCGGATCCGAGATCAAGGACGGTTATCCCGAGTTCACGCTCGGCGTGCTCAAGAAGCTCGGCTGGGACAAGGATCTCACGCCGCAGGAGCTTGCGGTGATCGAGAAAGTCGGCGGCAACAACCTCGATGCCGTCTCCTGGTCGACCGATCTCTCCGGCGGCATTCAGCGGGTGGCGATCGCGCACGGTTGCAGTCCCTACGGCAACGCCAAGGCGCGCACCATCGCTTGGAATCTGCCCGATCCGATACCGGTTCACCGCGAGGTGATCTTTACGTCGCGTCCCGACCTCGTCGCCAGCTACCCGACGCGGCCCGATGCCCGGGAATTTCGTGTGCCCAATGTCGGATTCAGCATACAGAAGGCGACAGTCGACAAAGCCACGGTCAAACAGTTCCCGCTGATTCTGACCTCCGGCCGGCTGGTCGACTATGAGGGTGGCGGCGAGGAGACGCGCTCCAACAAGTGGCTCGCCGAGCTCAAGCAGTACATGTTCGTCGAGATCAATCCGGCGGATGCGGCCGAGCGCGGCATCAAGGACGGCGCCTGGGTCTGGGTCTTCGGCCCCGAAAACAACTCGAAGGCAAAGATGAACGCGCTGATCACCCCGCGCATCGGCAAGGGCGTCGTTTGGATGCCCTACCATTTTGCCGGCTGGTACGAGGGCGTCGACCAGCGCAGCAAATATCCGAAAGGTGCCGATCCGATCGTGCTCGGCGAGAGCGTGAACACGCTCAACACCTATGGCTACGATCCGGCAACCGGTATGCAGGAACCCAAGGCCACGCTCTGCCAGATCAGGGCGGCGTGAGAAGGTCCTAGAATATGGCGCGGATGAAGTTTCTCTGCGACGCCGACCGCTGCATCGAGTGCAACGCCTGCGTCACCGCTTGCAAGAACGAGAACGAGGTGCCGTGGGGCATTAACCGAAGACGCGTCGTCACCATCAACGACGGCAAGCCGGGCGAGCGCTCGGTCTCCATGGCCTGCATGCACTGCACCGACGCGCCCTGCGCGGCGGTCTGTCCGGTCAGGTGCATCTTCTCGACCGACGACGGCGTCGTCCTGCACTCGAAGGATCTATGCATCGGCTGCGGCTATTGCTTCTACGCCTGCCCGTTCGGCGCGCCGCAGTATCCACAGCTGAGCAACTTCGGCTCGCGCGGCAAGATGGACAAGTGCACTTATTGCGCTGGTGGTGGTGGGGACGAGGTGCCTGGCAGCATCGAGGAATATCGCAAATACGGCGCCAACCGCATGCTCGACGGCAAGCTGCCGCTCTGCGCGGAGATGTGCTCCACCAAGTCGTTACTAGCAGGCGACGGCGAGATGATCGCCCAGATCTACAAGGAGCGCGTGATCAAGCGCGGCTACGGTTCCGGCTCCTGGGGCTGGCTGACCGCGTATCACGAGGCAATTGCGGTCTGACCCGCGCGGATGTCCACGAGGTGATCTGCGGCGCAGCGCGCGCAAACTCCTTGAGCCGGGCGCTGCATGCAGCACAGTCGATATCACTGGCGCCGAAACGCTCGTCAACGTTGGACGCGGATTGGCTAATGGCGCTCTAGATAAGGGCGTTCGGTTTGCGCAGGATCACCTTCGGTCCGAGTTCGCGCCGATTGCGCTGAGGTCCCGCGAGACTGATTGCTGTGGAGACCTGGCAAGGGACCGAGCATTGCGAGCCGCAGCTTCTGATTCTCCTCAAGGCTCCTGTAGAGCGGCTCTGTAGCCTCGGCCAGCTCTTGCAGCGCTGCTGCTGCGTCCGACATTGCCCTCGCCCGTTGGTGCAAGCGCTCGACGGGATCGTCGCTCGGTAGCACGTTGCGAGCGGCCATCCTGCGGTCCATCTGCAGCTTGTGGTACTGGCGCGCCGCTTGTTCGAAGGCCGCCCAGTTGAGTGTCTGAGCCGACGTCAGCACGAGGGCGGATTTCAGCGCGGCAAGCCGTGCTTGCGCGAATTCGTGCAAATCTTCAGGACTGGATTCCCAGAGCTGCCCCCCATCCGGGTCAGCCGCCGGTTCTGCGTAAACAACACTTGCCTGTTCGGCGTAGAGGAAGGATGCGCTGGCGATTGCAAGCGCGACAGCTCCGACACCAACGAATTTCCACATGCTCGTGCTCCAATTCTCAACGTGTTGTGGGCGAAATCACCCGCCTTGCTGCCACCGTGCGAATGACGCTTAGGTTGCGCCCACCGAGTCGACTTGCTCTATGCGAGGTTCTACGTTTTTGACCCGGCGAAAGTTTGACCTGCGGACAAATCGGAGAAACGAGAGCGGACCGCATTCTCTGAGCGAAAAATTATGCCGTGTTTACGAGAGCCCGCGCATTGCAGATTTGTAATGTTCTTCAATCTCTTGTAAATGTCTGCGACGAACTCGTTGCCTATTTCTTGTGCGCCGAGATTTCTTGCGCTGTCCCGGCAAGAGGAGCTGTCCCGGCAAGAGATTCGTCTTGATCCCGCGACGTTGAAGAGTTGCCGGAAAAGTTATTAGAAGCCGGGCGCTGTCTCGCTTAATCTTGCGCGCGAGATCGGGTGCCAGAGTCGAGTCTCTTTCAACGGCGATCAAGCGGGGGGTAGGACAGCGAGTCTAGTGATAGAACCCGAGTGACTCCCGGAGGTGACAGCGTGACAAAGGTCGATCCTCAACTCGTCGATGTCATGAGAAGTGCGCTCGAAGAGGTTATGACGAGGGTTCCCTCCGAGTACGCGACGTCATCAACAAAAGCCTATCTCGCCGAATGCATTTTGAAGGCTGCTGCGCAAGGGCACACCACGTTTGATGAGTTCGTAGCGGCGGCCGCTGACCAGATACAGGCCGCCCTATCGCTATTCATGTGAGGCCTTCCTTCGCGCTTGGTGATGCTCGGCAAACGTTCCATCATTGAGATGCCCGAGCTGCGGCGCAAATAGCTGCCGTAGGACGCCGATCCGGGTCACACCCCCGACAGACGCCCACCAGACCGCAACATCGTCCTAATCACGGCAAGGGCGATAAAGTCAGTCCCATTCTGCATGATATATCTCCAACGTGCCGCCCCTGCGGCACGGCTGGCCTGCTATCGAAGGGATTGGGCCCTGTCTTGCTGGTCAGAGGAGCTGGGAGAACATCATGAACTCTATCTCGCGTCGTAACATGTTGACGGCGGCCGCGGCTGGTGGCGGCCTGCTGACTGCCGCAACGATCGCCGGCGCACAATCCAATGAACCGGTACCGCAGCCGCAGCGTCCCGGCCATGGCGGCACCGATCGGGGTCCGCGCAATCTTGCACGCGACCGGCAGAACCCCGACATTCTGGTGCCGCCGTCGACCGATCACGGCACGCTGCCAAATCTGCGTTTCTCATTCTCGGACTCGCATATGCGCCTGGAGACGGGCGGCTGGACGCGGCAGGTGACCTCGCGCGAGCTCGGCATCTCCAAGAATATCGCCGGCGTGAATATGCGGCTCAATGCCGGCGGCGTGCGCGAGTTGCATTGGCACAAGCAGGCGGAGTGGTCGTACATGCTTTACGGCACCGCCCGCATCACCGCCGTCGACGCGCAAGGGCGCAACTTCGTCGACGATGTCGGGGTCGGCGATCTCTGGTACTTCCCATCGGGGATTCCACACTCTATCCAGGGTCTCAATCCGGACGGTTGCGAATTCCTTCTGGTCTTTGACGATGGCGACTTCGACGAAGACGATACCTTCTTGATCACGGACTGGTTCAAGCACGTACCGACCGAGGTGCTCGCCAAGAACTTTGGCGTCGCAGCCTCCTTTTTCGGGCATACGCCCGACCCGAGCGAGCGCTACATCTTCCCGGCTCCCGTTCCGGGACCGCTCAGCTCGGACAAAATTCCAGGCGCGACTGCCGTCCCGCAAAGCTTCAGTCATCGGCTCATGGCACAAGAGCCGATCAAGACCAAGAGCGGGACGGTGCGGATCAGCGATTCCAGCAACTTTCCGGTTTCCACCACGATCGCCGCGGCTTTGGTCGAGGTCAACCCTGGCGGAATGCGGGAGCTGCACTGGCACCCCAACACCGATGAGTGGCAATATTACATCGAAGGCCAGGCGCGCATGGGCGTGTTCGCCGCGTCCGGTCAAGCGCGCACCTTCGACTTCCGCGCCGGCGACGTCGGTTTCGTCCCCTTTGCCATGGGCCACTACGTCGAGAATACCGGCGACACGCCCATGCGCTTTCTCGAGGTCTTCAAGAGCAACTACTTTGCCGATGTGTCGCTCGATCAATGGATGGCTTTGACGCCGCCGGAGCTTGTGGAGGCGCATCTGAAATTGGATCGGCAGGTGATGGACGCATTGCGCAAGACCAAGGCGCCCGTGGTGCCAGCGTAGATTCTGGCCCGTAATTACCGATCGACCCTTTTTGCCGAGCAGCGTGCTTTGGCCTAATCTGGACCGTGGGGCACGCTCAGTTCGTCAGCGAAACGGACCCGATAGCCATGAGCAAGTCCTTCTCTCGCCGCCGTCTGTTGGGCGCCGCGCTTGCTGCTGGCGTCCTGCCCATCTTGCCCGGTGCGGTGCGCGCTGCACCCGCGATCCCGAAGCGGCTCGTCGCCGGAACCCGCGTCCTCGAGGTGAATGGGCGGCCAGCCAAGGTCTTCGCCCTTACGGGACCCGACGGACGTCCGGGCCTTCGGCTCGCCCCCGGTGAACGCTTCCGCGTCGACCTTGTAAATCAGACTGGGACGCGCACCATTGTTCATTGGCATGGGCAGCTTCCGCCCTGGATGCAGGACGGCTTCCCATGGCCGCAGTCCCCGCCCATCGCCAACGGTGCGCTTCAAGCCTACGACTATGCTCCGATTCCCGGCACGTACTGGATGCATTCGCATCACGGCCTGCAGGAGCAGAGCCTGCTGACTGCGCCGCTCATCGTCCATGACGCCGCCGAGCTTCGCGAGGACCGGCAGGACGTCGTTCTCATGCTGCACGACTTCACGTTCCGATCGCCGGATGAGGTGCTCGCCGACCTCACCGGCACGAGCATAGCCGCAGCGCAAGAACTGATGGCAAGGGCCGAGGAGGCGCCGGGTCGGGAAGGCGGCAGCAACGTGCCGGAAGCGCCGATGGCCGGCATGGCTCACGACGCCGCCGCCATGAGCATGCCCGCGATGGGTATGCCGGGACCGCACGCCACGCACATGGATCTGAATGATGTGCACTACGATGCCTTCCTCGCCAACGATCGAACGCTCGCCGATCCGGAGGTGGTGCGCGTCGAGCGCGGAGGGCGGGTCCGGCTGCGCATCATCAACGGCGCGTCCGCGAGCCAATTCTGGATCGATCTTGGCGAAGTCGTCGGCCGCGTGGTCGCAACCGATGGCCATCCCGTGCAACCGGTTGCGGGCAACCGCTTCCCCATCGCGATGGCCCAGCGCCTCGACATTTTGATCGATCTGCCAAGGACCGGCGCGTTTCCGATTCTTGCGCAGTTAGAGGGCGACCGCCGGCAGACCGGAATCATTCTTGCGACGCCGGGTGCGCGAATTTCGCAGATGACCGATAGCGCAAAGGCCGCACCGCCGGTCGACAATTCGCTGGAAGCCCGGCTTGTGGCAGTGGAACCGCTCACGTCGCGCTCGGCGGACATCGTCCACACGATCGCGCTCGCCGGCGGAATGAAGCCTTATGCCTGGTCCATGAACGGCGAGTACTGGCCGCAGGTCAAACCGCTTATGCTGGCGAAAGGACAACGTGTTGAGATCGATCTGGTCAACGATTCAATGATGGCGCATCCGATGCATCTGCATGGCCATACGTTCCAGGTGATCGCGATCGATGGCCGGCCGATCCAAGGCGCGGTGCGCGACACCGTTCTGGTCATGCCGATGGGTCGTGTCCGAATCGCGTTCGACGCCGACAACCCGGGAAGATGGCCGTTCCACTGCCACAACCTCTACCACATGATGACCGGCATGCTGACCGAGTTCCGGTACCAAGGGATTGCCGTTTGATGGGCAACTTTCGTCGCAATGACGAGGCTTCGACCGGACTCGAACCCGAACCCGATCTGCCCGTTCGGCATCACTGTGGCGCAGCGGTCACTGAATCGGAATTTTTCTCCGAAACGCCCGCTGTGTCTTGTAACTGACTTTTTTTAGGTCAGGATGCTCCATGTTGAGGCAGGGGGGCTGCCATGACCAAACTCGGCATATTTGCTGCAACGATCCTCGCGGCCGCCGGCGCCGCGAGCGGAGCGTGGGCCGCCGAGCCGGCCGCGAGCAAGGCCGCGCCGGTGAGCACGTCGGCAACCGCATCAACGTCCGCGCCCAAGACGTGTACCGGCGCTTGGGACTTCATTTCAACCGACTGCCAGCTGACCTGGTACGGCATCACGCTCTACGGCGTGATTGACGCAGGCTTCACCTACCAGACTCACGGCGCGCCGCTTGATCCGCGAAGCCCTCCGGGGTCCGCATACATCGTCCAGAGATATAGCCAGGGGCCGCGATGGAGCCTTGCACCGAACGGGTTGCAAAATTCATTCATCGGCATCAAGGGAACCGAGCCGATCGGCGGAAACACCTCTGTGGTCTTTGCCCTGGATGCCGGCTTCGATCCTTATTCACTCAAATTGTCCAGTGGACCGGGATCGGCGGCGCACAACGCCGGCATTCCCCAGAACCTGCAAAGCTCGTGGGCCGATTCGAGCCGAGCCGGCCAGTTTTACAACGGAAACGGGTATGTCGGCGTCAGTTCTCCGACCTATGGCACGCTGACGGTTTTCCGGCAGAACTCGCTGACGTACGACGGTGTCCTCGAATACGATCCGATGGGCGCCGGTTACGCCTTCTCGCCGATCGGCTGGCAGGGAATAACCTGCGGCGGCGGCAACACCGAAAACTGCAGACATACGACGTCGCTCAAATATCGGCTCAATATCGGCCAGGCCCGCGTGGCGGCGATTTGGCAGTTCGGTGGTTACGGGCAGGACAACGCCTCCAATGGCGCCTACCAATTCGGAGTGGGCGGCGATATCCACAATTTGGCCAACGGCGTGCTCTCGTTCGACGCGATTTATAGCTACGTGAAAGATTCCGTAGCGACCACGGCTGTGGGCGGGAGCACTGACGTCAATGGAAACCCGATACCGCCGTTCCTACCGGATGTGCTCACGGCGACGATCTCCGACAATAGGGCCGTGATGCTGCTGGCCAGATACACGAATGGACCCCTGAAGTTGTATGCGGGCTTCGAACAGATTCGATATTCGGCGCCGAGCGATCCGCAGACCTCTTTTACCAATGTCGCCGGAGACTTCGTTTGCCTGGGCTGTCAAGCATTCAACAACACGACTATCAACAATACGTCGTTCGGTGCCGCCGGTTTTGCTGACAGGATTTTCGACATCTATTGGACCGGCGCCAAATACGCCGTTACCAACCAGGTGGATGTGATCGCCGCCTATTACCATTACACCCAGCATTCCAACTTCGGCACGCCCACCGGCGGGGTCCAATTCTGCGACGGCAAAGAGCACTCGCAATGCGCCGGTACGTTGAACGCGGTTTCTGGTGTTGTCGACTGGAGGTTTGCACCGAAGTGGGATGTTTACATCGGCTGCTTTTGGACGGAATTCAATGGCGGATTGTCGAACAGCTTTTTCGTGAACAACAACGTCGCTACCACGGCGGGATTGCGCTTCAAGTACTGAAATCACGAGGCTGCGACCGATCTACGCAACGATGGTTTGGACAGCGGTACTGAGCTTCCATTCCACCGGTTCAGCCGCGTGAGCTTGTGAACATTATCTTGTCGTCCCCGCGAAAGCGGGGGACCCATGACCACCACCTCTGGAATATGGGTCCCCGCTTGCGCGGGGACGACGGCTGAAAGGGAAGTCCTCGCCGTTCATCTCCGGCTATTCTTGCTGGCCATGCTCGGTCATGCAGGCCCGGTACTGATAGATCTCCATGTTGCCCCAGAGGTACTGCGGATATCGGGCCGCCAACAGGTTGCACTCGTGAATGGCCTGCGCGCGTTGCTGACTGATCCTTTCGGGGCCGCGTTGCGCGTAGCTGGGCGATGCCAGCGTGATGACGGCAATTCCTACGGCAAGGGCAGCCAAACCTTTCTTAAAGTTCATCATGACGAGTCTCCTTCAAAATCGTCGCCCCGTCACGCGATACATCTGGGCGTCGGCGGGAGAGCTCGCTTCCTCGGCCTTGCTACGGATAGTTCGCACTTGCGAACGCTTGGCTGCGATGCCTAGGGCGCAATAAGCGAAGCGCATTGCGCCATTCGTGCTCGTCGAATTCGGAGCACGGCCCAGCCATTGTCCGCCAAGGCAAACAGAGCCCCCCGTGCGGCCAGACGCCGCGTATAGGCGCAATACGCTTCGCTTATTGCGCCCTACGAGGCCTGCTTCGGGTCACGGCAGAAAACCGCAAGAATCCACAAATCCCGGCAATCAGAGCCGCGAGCGTCCCCGGCCCGACTGCCAGATTTGAGCGACGCGGCTGTGGCCCGCGAGCCCGAAGTCGACGGATCGGCGCGTAGGAGCATGCGGCATGACGGGACTGGCGGCGCGGCTACGTTTGCTGCTCGGCGCACTGGCGGTTTGCGGCCTCGTTGCCCTCTGCGCGCCAGCCGTTGCGCAAGCGCCGCTGGTCGATCCCGACGCGGGCGTCGTCAACGAACAGACATTGCTTCGCGAAGCTCCGCGCATCCAAGGAGACATCGACCAGCTCGATCCGCAGGCGCGCGTCCTCATTCAACCCGCCGGGCGGGTCTGGGACCACTTCCACGAGGTGACGCTCTATTGGCTCGCCGCGGCCGTGATCCTCGGCACGCTGGCCGCGCTGGCGGCGGCCTATCTTCTGCTCGGACCGCTTCGTGTCTCGGCGGGACGATCAGGACGCAAGGTGCCGCGCTTCAAGGCGTTCGAGCGCTTCGCGCATTGGCTCACGGCGTCGTCGTTCGTCGTTCTCGGCCTGACCGGGCTCAACATCACCTTCGGAAAACATCTGTTGCTGCCGTTGATCGGCTACGACGCGTTCAGCGTCGTCTCGGAAGCCTCAAAGTACGTGCACAATTTCACGAGCTTTGCGTTTATGGTCGGCCTCGCGCTGATCGTCGCGATGTTCATCAGGGACAACATCCCGGATCGGACCGACATCGAGTGGTTCAAGCAGGGCGGCGGCTTCATCAAATCGAAGCACGCTCCGGCGCGCCGGTTCAATGCCGGCGAGAAGCTGGTGTTCTGGGGCGCGCTCGGAGCCGGCATCCTGGTCTCCATATCCGGCCTTCTGCTGCTGTTCCCGTTCTACGTCACCAACATCCTCGGAATGCAGGTCGCGCAGGTAGTGCACGCCGTCATCGCGGTGCTGTTCGTCGCGCTGATTCTCGGTCACATCTATATCGGCACGCTCGGAATGGAGGGCGCATTCGAGGCCATGTGGACCGGCGAAGTGGATTTGAACTGGGCTAAGGAGCATCACGATCTCTGGCTGGAAGACCTGCTTGTCAGGGATCGGCCCGCCGCCGCCAGACCGTCTCGATCAGCCACGCCCGCGGAATGAGCGCAGCGGCCGGGGCCGCGCAAGCGTCACTCGTTCGAGGATTGATCCCATGGATCTCGACGCCCTTCTCATTGCCCGGCTGCAATTCGCCTTCACCATCATTTGGCATATTATCTTCCCGGCCTTCACCATCGGTCTGTCGGCCTATATCGCGACGCTCTGCGTCATGTGGATGCACACCGGCAAAGCGCATTACCGCGAGCTGGCGCGGTTCTGGACCAAGATTTTCGCGGCAGCCTTCGCGATGGGCGTGGTGTCAGGGCTTGTCCTGACCTATCAGTTCGGCACCAATTGGAGCCGCTATTCAGCCGTTCTCGGCAACGTGGTCGGGCCGATGATCGGCTACGAGGTCGAAGTCGCCTTCTTCCTGGAGGCGACATTCCTCGGCGTGCTGCTCTTCGGCTGGGAGCGGATGCCGCCCTGGCTGCATACGCTTGCGGCCGTCGCCGTTGCCGGCGGCACGCTGCTCTCCGCCTTCTGGATTCTCTCGGCGAACAGCTGGATGCAGACGCCGGTCGGATACGAAATGCGCGACGGCGTCGCCTATCCGCTCGACTGGCTCGACATCGTCTTCAACCCGAGCTTCCCCTATCGGCTCGCGCATATGGTGACGGCGGCCTATCTGACCACGTCCTTCGTGGTGCTCGCCGTAGGCGCACGATACGTCCTCGCCGGCAAACATATGGAGCACGGCCAGACCATGGTCCGCATGGCGGTCGCGTTCGCTGCCATCGCTGCGCCGCTGCAGCTCTTCATCGGCGACCAGCACGGCCTCAATACGCTCAAGCATCAGCCGACCAAGATCGCGGCGATCGAGGCGCACTGGGACGGCAGCACTCCGGGCGAGCTCGTGCTGTTCGCATGGCCTGACGAGAGTGCCGAAACGAACCGCTTTGCGCTGACGATTCCCCATGGCGCTTCGCTGCTCCTCACCCACAGCTGGGACGGCCTATTTCCCGGCCTCAAGAACTTCGCGCCGAACGATCGGCCTCCGGTCCTGCCGCCCTTCTTCGCGTTCCGCGCCATGGTGGGCATCGGGCTCTTGATGATTCTGACCGGACTGACGGGGGTCTGGTTGTGGTGGCGCGGCCGCTTGTTCAGGGCGCGCTGGTATCTGTGGCCCGCGCAACACGCCTGGTGGATCGGATTCGTCGCCGTGATCTGCGGCTGGATCGTCACCGAGACCGGCCGGCAGCCGTGGGTCGCATACGGGGTTTTCAGAACCGCCGATGCGGTGTCGCCGGTCGCGGCCGGCAGCATGGCGACAACGCTGGTGTTGTTCGTGCTGGTCTACGGCGTCGTGGGGTCGCTCGGCCTCTATTACATCAATCGACTGATCGCGCACGGACCGCAACCCTCGGCGATCGAGCCGCCCATCACCGGCGCGCCGACGCTTGCGCCGCGGGCCGGGGCTTTGGCCGGCATAAAACCATCCTCGACTCTGAGGTCCGAGTGAACGCGTGACGTGAGGCACACCCATGGAATCCTATCTGCCGGTCATCTGGGCTGCGATCATCGGTTGCGCGGTTGCGATGTACGTGACCCTCGACGGATTTGACCTCGGCATCGGCATCCTGTTTCCGTTCGCCGCAAGCGAGCGCGAGCGCGACCAGATGATGAATTCTGTCGCGCCGTTCTGGGACGGCAACGAGACCTGGCTCGTGCTCGGCGGCGCCGGATTGATGGTCGCCTTCCCGCTCGCCTATTCGATCATTCTGCCGGCGTTCT
>Ga0209647_1001120_pt1 | contig 23515 bp, 18 predicted proteins | sample GraSoi_2013_60cm_FD_185827 | JGI IMG/M metagenome (GOLD analysis project Ga0209647, IMG submission 185827) | Grasslands soil microbial communities from the Angelo Coastal Reserve, California, USA - Sample 9_17_2013_60cm (SPAdes) (version 2) | ecosystem: Environmental > Terrestrial > Soil >... | reverse complement strand
CTCGCCGCAGCACTCGGACGCCGCCATCCAGGCGCTATTCGATACCGGGCGCCGTGCCGCCTTCGGCTATTTCGAGAGCGCGGGTGCCGCCATTATCGGCAGCAATCCCGGCAACAAATATCCGGACGACGCGGTCCGCATCAAGACACAGTGGTTCTCCTCGACCGACCAGCTCGTCACCATGATCATGGGCGGCGAGGTCTACCTTCCGGGCTACGAGAAAGCTTGGAAGATCGGGCGCCAGCTCGGGCTCCAGGTCGCGGCGCATATCCTCTCTCCGTTCGGCATTCGCCCCACCCTGGACTTGCTCGCCCAAGGCAAGGGTGGCGACAGCGGTACGCTCGGGCTCGGGCCCGACAACCTGTTCATTCACATGACCGGGATGTCGGACATGGGCTGGAAGGCGGTCAAGGACGCGGGCGCCCAGGTCTCGGTCGCCTTCCCGATCGAGATGAACATGCGGCATGGCGAGCCGCCCATCATCAAGATGCAGAGCTTGGGGCTGGAGCCGTCGCTCTCCGTCGACGTGGAGTGCACGATGACGGCGGACTTCTTCACCCAGATGCGCGTCTGCATGAACATGCAGCGCATGGTCGTGAACCAGATGATCCTCGAGCAAGGCAATTTCTTGCCGCCCAACCAGTGGCCGACGCCGGCCCCCGGCACGCCGCCCCTGCTCACGACGCGCGACGTGCTGCGCTTCGGCACGATGAACGGCGCGAAGCACCTGCGGCTCGACGGCAAGGTGGGCTCGCTCACGCCGGGAAAGGAGGCCGACATCATCATCCTCGACGCGACCAAGCTCAACGTGGCGCCGCTCAACCAGGTGCCGGGTGCCGTCGTATCGCTGATGGACCGCACCAATGTCGAGACCGTGATCGTCGCCGGCAAGGTGCGCAAGTGGAAGGGACATCTGCTCGATGTCGACCTCAACCACTTGCGCCAGCAGCTCGAGGCCTCGCGCGACTACGTCTTCGCCACGGCGGGCGTCGAACAGGATCTGTTCAGCAACCAGTGAAGCGATCGTCCGCGGCAGGACAGTCGGCGCCGAGTGACCGTCGGCGCCGACTGATTTTCACCAGTCCTACTTCTCAAATGCGGCTGGTGGATAGTCGCATTATCGCGGCCGCCTGAGACCTTCATCCCGCGTCTGTGCAGGGGCCGCTCGTCACCGAGGTGCAGCATGGCACCCTGATCGCCTTTATTCGCCACTCCGGACCATGTCTCCTCCTGGTTCTTGTCATTCGGCATGTCACGCGACATACCCGCCATCGATCGTCAGGCTGGAGCCGGTGATGAAGCCGGCGCTGGCGCTGGCGAGGTAGGCGACCAACGCGGCAACCTCTTCCGGCTCGCCCATGCGTCCGAGCGGCACGAGGGGTTTCACCATCTCGACGTGACCGGCCGTCATGTCGGTGGCTGTGGGGCCGGGCTGGACGTTATTGACGGTAATCCCGCGAGGGGCGAGATCGATCGCCACGCCGCGGACGAGGGACGCAATAGCGCCCTTCGTCATCGAGTAGACGCTAGACCCAGGAAATGCGGTCCTCACGGCTGTGTTGCTGCCGATGGTGATGATCCTCCCGCCGTCCGTGAGATGGGGTGCGGATGCCTGGATCGCGACGAAGACGCCGCGCACATTCGTCGCCAGCATAAGGTCGAAGTCGTCAAGGTCATAGGTGTCCACCGTGCCGCGTATCAGAATGCCGGCATTGACGACCACAATGTCGAGACGGCTGAAGCGCGCAACCGTCTGTGCCACCGCGTCCCTGACCGCCTCCGAATCGGCGCTGTCGGCTTTGATCGTCATCACCGAGCCGCCCTGTGTCTTCGCTGCACGGGCGGTTTCAGCCGCTTTCTCCGGCGAGTTGGCGTAGGTCAAGGCGACCGACGCACCGTCCGCAGCAAGTTGTCTCACGATGGCTGCGCCAATGCCCCGGGAACCACCGAAAACAAGCGCGACCTTACCCGCAAGCGGAGATCCGTGATCCATCATTTCTCTCCATTATTGATCAATCAGTCCAGAACAGTTCACGCCAGTGCCTCAGTACGTGCCGCACGACCTACCGGTTTCTCAACCTCGCGATCGCGAAGGCGGCGGTGTCGCGAAGAGCTTGAGCACTCTCCCCGGCCTTTGCCGCGACCCGAAGCCCCAGCATTGTCGTCTCCACGAACCGGGCAGCATGCTCGATGTCGACCGTCTCTCCGATCTCGCCTGCGGCCTGTGCGTCCTGCAGTCGTTCAACCAGCACCTTGTGCAGCACGCCGCCGCTTTTGGTGCGAAGCCTGGCGAGCTCGGTATCGCCGTTTCCGAATTCGCTGATCGAACCGACACCCATGCAGCCCTTTTCGCGCGCGGTCCTATCCGAGGGAATCATGCCGACAACAAGAGCTTCGATTCCGGCGAGGGGCGATGCAGTTGATCGCAGCCGGTTGATGTGCCCGGCAACGCTCTCCTTCTGATATCTCTCTAGCGCTTCGATATAGAGGCGCCGCTTGTCGCCGAATGTGTCGTACATGCTTTGCCTGCCGATCTTCATCGCCCGCAGCAGGTCGTCTGTCGAAGTTGCGGCGTAGCCCTTCAGCCAGAAGACAGACATTGCCCGTTCCACGGCGGCATCGCGATCGAATTCCTTCGGCCTTGCCATGGGGCATGGTTAGGAGAATCTGGACTAACCTGTCAAGTATGCAGTGCGTTGGCCGTCGGCCTCGTATTCTTGAACCTGATCCCCGATGAGAGCCGTCGCTGGCTCGCGGGACGCGCTCGCGCGCTCACACGGATGCGTGACCTCACGCAGTCATGAGCGTGGTTGAGCGGTGCCCGGAGATAGGGTGAGCCCGGCCAGCAAAGGCGGAATGTTCATGCCGAATCCGCGCTGCCCGTGGTCTCCAATGCGGAGACAACGCCTCAACACAACACCTTGGAGGGGTTTCATGTCTGCTTTCCGCAATGCTCTGCTCGGATTGGCCGCACTCGGCGCGATGGCGGCGCCGGCCTTGGCGCAAGCGCCGACGTTTTATGACGGCGTCATGCTCTTTTACCCGGACACTGGCCGGATGGTGATGGGCCATGTTGACAAGGCGTCGATGGACATGGCGATGAAGCATGCCAAGCCGCTGAACGGCCCGGTCATGATCGTGATGTCCGGCGGCAAGGCCTACATCGTCGACAACATGATGGACAAGATGCCGGACGGGTCGCGCATGATCGACTATTTCGACAAGCGCACCTACGGGAACTTCTGATCGCCGGCGGCACGCGGGCTGGGCGCCGCCATCGGGCTGCTCACGTTGCCCGCGTGCTGCCGATGGCCGACACCGGCCTCGGCGACAAGAACAAGTGCCGGGAAGCCTCCGCCGTGTCGCCGCCGCTGGGAGAAGGCAGCTCGGCGCCGCGGCGGCGACGAGGTGCCGTCCCTGTGGTCCGCCCGTCGGTCACTTCTGGTGCCGAGCTGGTCCACGACGTGGTCCGAATCTGGTCCACTCCGGCGACCCAGCTGTAGCACTCGACGCATGATGTATAGGTTTCACGTGATACATCCGGCCCGGGACGCGCGCTTTCCCGCGGCGTTCGGCGCCGTCGCCCGGCGCGGCCGCCTTCCGCCATGGTGCAAACTGTAGCACTCGGCCGGAGTGGCGCTCAGCCGCGGATCAGCGCGCCGGGACGAAGCTCACCGAGAACACGGCGCCGCCGTTGGCGCGGTTCTCGACCGCGATCGACCCGGCATGCGCCTCGACGATGCGCGAGACGATGGAGAGGCCGAGCCCGGCATTGCCGGAGCGGCGGCGGTCGCGCCGCCAGAAGCGGCGGAAGATGAGCTCGCGCTCGCTCTCGGGGATGCCCGGCCCGTCATCGAGCACGCGCGCCGTGCCCCGCTCGGTGACTTCGATCTCGACCGTCGTTCCCGCGGGCGTGTGATGGATGGCGTTCTCGGCCAGGTTGCGGATCGCCTGGAACAGGGTTTCCGGATTGCCCTTGATCCACACCGGGCCCTTGGCGCCGATGAGGGCGATGCTCTTGTCCTGCGCCAGCGCCAGCGGCGCCATGAAGCTCGCGACCTCCGCGCACACGCTCTGCAGGTCGGCCTTCTCGGCGGGATCGACGACGAAGCTCTCGAGCTCGGCGATGTCGAGGAGCTGGCTGACGATCCGGCTCATGCCGGCGATGTCCTGGCGCAGCGCCTCGCGCACGTGCTGGTCGGCGAGCGTGTCGATGCGCGCACGCAAGACGGTGAGCGGCGTGCGCAGTTCATGCGCGGCATCGGCGGTGAACTCGCGCTGCGTGCGGAAGCCGTGCTCCAGCCGGTCGAGCGCCTGGTTGATGGCGCTGACCAGCGGCAGGATCTCGCGCGGGATGTCCGCCGTCGGCAGGCGCACCTCGGTCCGCGCCGGGCTGATCGTCTGCGCCGTGTCGGAGGCCTTGAGCACCGGGCGCAGCGCGCGACGGAAGATGGCGATGTCGATCGCCAGCAGCAGCAGCAGGATCGGCAGGGTGATCCAGCCGACGCGCGGGAAAAAATCGGCGACGATGTCGTCGATCAGCACGTCGCGGTGCGAGAGGTCCTGCGCCACCTGGATCCACACCGTCAGGCCGCCGACCTGCTTGGGGATGCTCGCGCCATAGATCACCGCGTCGCCGCGGCGCGTCTCCAGGAAGGAGGGGCCGGGCACGCGCCGGTCGTCCGGGAAGATCGGTGCGTGATCGGCTAGCGAGCTGAAAAGGGTCTTGCCGGCGCCGTCGAGCACCGCATAGGCATAACGGCCGTAGCTCTCCGAGTAGAGTTCCTCCAACCCGGCAGGAAGACGGAGCGACCAGGCGCCGTCGCGGCCGGCCTCGAGATAGCGCGCGATGATGTCGGCATGCTCGCGCAACGCGCGATGCTGCAAGTCGGTCGCCGTCGAGCTGAGCAGCCAATAGAGAGCGAGAGGCATGCAGATCGACGTGATGCCGATGGCGATGACGTGCAGCGAGATGATGCGCGAGATGATCGACTTGAAGCGAACCACCGCTAGCGTTCCTCGGCGATGAGGTAGCCGACGCCACGGATGGTATGGATCTGCACTTTGCCCCCGGCATCGGCGAGCTGCTTGCGCAGGCGGTGAATGTAGACCTCGACGGCATTGGAGCCGACGTCGGCGGAGAGGCCGAAGAGATGGTCCTCGACGAGCTTCTTCGACACCACGCGGCCGCTGCGTCGCATCAGGATTTCTAGCACGGCGACCTCGCGAGCGGAGAAGAATTGCGGCCGGTCGTCGACGAAGGCCTGCCGCGCCTCGGTGTCGAAGGCGACATTGCCGACGCGCAGCAGCTGGCCGAGCAAGTCGCCAGGCCGCCGCAGCAACGCCTGCAGCCGCGCCACCAGCTCCTCGAAGGCGAAGGGCTTGGCGAGATAATCGTCGGCGCCGCTGCGCAGCCCGGCGACGCGGTCGTGCACGCCGCCGCGCGCGGTGAGTACCAGCACCGGGGTCGCGTCTCTGCGCTCGCGCAGCTCGCGCAGTACCGCGAGCCCGTCGCCGTCCGGCAGGCCGAGATCGAGCACGACCGCCGCGTAGCGTGTCGTCGCCACCGCCGCGCGCGCCTCGCCGGCCGTCGTCACCACATCGGCGGCGAAGCCCACGGCCTCGAGCCCCTTGAGCAGGAGCTGAGCGAGATCGTTGTTGTCTTCGACCACAAGCAGTCGCATGAGGCGGCGGTGCTCCTGATTGCCGACGGGCCGTCGCGAAATTGTAGCACGTGACGGCGCAAACGGGCGCGGCGCTACGCCGTGGCGTCATTCTCGCGCAAGCCAGACGTCAGCTTCGCGTAAGCCGCGTCGACTATTGATGATACCCAATCATCTGCGCAGAGGAGTCGACGCTCGTGCAAGACCTGCTGCCCTCGCCACTGTCCGGCCTGTCGCGGCCGCTGCCGCGACACGTCCAGCTGGCGATCTTGGGAGGGGCGGCGATGGCGATGGCGGTGCTGCTGCTCGTCGTGCCGGCGGTCCGCACGCATCTCGGCGCGCCGCCCGAGGCGGCGCCAGCGCCGCTAGCGCCCGGCATCTTCCGTCCGACCGATGCGCAGTGGGCGAGCCTCAAGCTCGCGCCGGTCGTGCGCACGACGTTGCGCGTCGAGCAAGTCGCCGACGGCAAGATAGCCATCGATGACGACCATGTGACGCCGGTGTTCACGCCCTATTCCGGCCGCGTCACCCGACTCCTTGCCAAGCCCGGCGACGTCGTCGAGCGCGGCGCGCCGCTGCTGGCGCTCGAGGCGAGCGAATTCGTCCAGGGCCAGAACGACCTGATCGCCGCCGCTGCCGCCCTCAACAAAGCGCGGTCCCACCTCAAGCTGGCGCAGATCAACGAGCGGCGGCAGGCGGAACTCTATGCCGCCCGCGCCGGCGCGCTCAAGGACTGGGAGCAGGCGCAGGCCGACCTCGCGGCGGCGCGCAACGATACGCGCACCGCGGAGACCACGCTGGCAGCGGCGCGCAACCGGCTGCGCATTTTCGGCAAGGGCGACGGTGATATCGGCGCGCTCGAGAGCGCCGCCAAGATCGACCCCGAGGCGATCGTCGCGGCGCCTATCCGCGGCACGGTGATCCAGCGCAAGGTCGGCCCCGGCCAGTACATCAGCGCCGGCGCCACCGATCCGGTCTTCGCCATCGGCGACCTGTCGAAGGTATGGCTCGTCGCCAATGTGCGCGAGACCGACGCGCCCCTGGTGCGCGTGGGGCAGGCGGTGGAAGTGCGTCTACTGGCCTATCCCGGGCGCGTATTCAGCGCGAAAATCGCGTACGTCGCCCCGGCCGTCGACGCCAGCACCCACCGCCTGCCTGTGCGCGCCGAGGTCGACAACACCGACGGCGCGTTGAAGCCCGAGATGTTCGCCAGCTTCAGCATCATTACCGGCGACGGGATCGCCGCGACCGCCGTGCCGCAGGAGGCCGTGGTCTACGAGGGCGATAAGGCGCGGGTATGGGTGGCGCAGCCGGACCGCACCGTCGCGTCGCGGGAGATCCGCACCGGGCGCAGCGGCAACGGCCTCGTCGAGGTGCTCGACGGGCTGGAGGCGGGCGGGAGCGTCGTCACCAGCGGCACGCTGTTCATCGACCGCGCCGCGCGTGGCGATTGATCCGCGCAATCCGGTGCGGATCGGGACAAGGTTAGTGCGGCCATGAACGCCATTCTCGGCATCGCCCTCCGGCAACGCGCCATCGTCCTCGTGCTGTTTCTGGCCTTGCTGCTGTCGGGCCTGTTCGCCTTCATGCGCCTCAACATCGAAGCCTATCCCGACCCGGTGCCGCCGCTGGTCGACGTCGTCACGCAGAATTCCGGGCAATCGGCCGAGGAGATCGAGCGCTACATCACCATCCCGATCGAAGTGCAGATGGCGGGCATCCCGCATGTCAGCGCCGTGCGCACGATCTCGCTGTTCGGCCTGTCCGACGTCAAGGTGCAGTTCACCTACGACTTCACCTATGACCAGGCCGAGCAGTGGGTGATCAATCGCCTGTCGCAGCTGCCGCCGCTGCCCAACGGCGCGCAGCCGCAGATCTCGCCGGAGAGCCCGATCGGCGAGATCTACCGCTACCGCCTCGTCGGACCGCCGGGCTACTCCGTCACCGACCTCAAGACCATCGAGGATTGGGTCCTCGCGCGGCGCTTCAAGGCCGTGCCCGGCGTCATCGACGTCGTCGGCTGGGGCGGCAAGACCAAGACCTACGACATCACCGTCGACCTCGCCCGCCTCGTCAACTACGGCCTGACATTGCCGCAGCTGCTGCAGGTGCTCAACAACAGCAACATCAATGTCGGCGGCCAGACGGTGAATATCGGCCCGCAGTCGGCGGTGGTGCGCGGCATCGGGCTGGTGCATTCGATGGACGACATGCGCAAGACCATGCTGACCGCGAGCAACGGCACCCCGGTACTGCTGGGCGACGTCGCCACGGTGACCGTCGGCCACGCGCCGCGCCTCGGCATCGCCGGCCGCGACGACGACGACGACATCGTCCAGGGCATCGTCCTCATGCGTCGCGGCGAGCGCAGCCTGCCGACCTTGGGGCGGGTCGAGGCCGAGGTCGAGAAGATCAATAGCGGCGGCCTCCTGCCGCCGGGAGCGCGTGTCGAGAAGATCTACGATCGCCGCGACCTCATCAATGTCACGACCAACACCGTGCTGCACAACATGCTGCTCGGCATAGTGCTGATCTTCCTGGTGCAGTGGGCGTTCCTCGGCAATCTGCGCAGCGCCGTCATCGTCGCCGCGACGATCCCCTTCGCGCTGTGCTTCGCCGTCGACATCATGGTGCTGCGCGGCGAGTCGGCGAACCTGCTCTCGGTCGGCGCCATCGATTTCGGCCTCGTCGTCGACGCCACCGTCATCATGATGGAGAACATCTTCCGCCATCTCGCTGGCGCCGCCGCCACACGGCCGGAGCGCGTGCGCCGCCGCACCGCCGCCGCTGGCGCCGGGCTGCCCGGGCGGCTCGGCGCCATATACGTCGCGGCGCAGGAGGTCAGCCGGCCGATCTTCTTCTCGGCGGCGATCATCATCGCGGGGTTCGTGCCCTTGTTCACCTTGGCGGGGATCGAGGGGCACATCTTCGCGCCGATGGCGCGGACCTATGCCTATGCGCTGCTCGGCGGCCTCATCGCCACCTTCACGGCGTCGCCGGCGCTCGCCGCCCTGCTTCTCCCGGACAAGGTGCGCGAGACGGAGACGATCATCATCCGCGGCTTGCGCCGCCTCTACCGTCCCGTCGTCGCATTCGCCCTGGCCAACCGCATCCTGACGCTGGGCGGCGCGGCCATGCTCGTCGCTTTGGCCGCGATCACCGTGCCTTTGCTCGGCCTCGAATTCCTGCCCAAGCTCGAGGAAGGCAATCTCTGGATCCGCGCCACCCTGCCGCCGTCGATTTCGCTCGAGGAAGGAAGCGGCTATGTCAGTCGCATGCGCGCCGTCATCAAAGGCTTTCCCGAGGTCGAGACGGTCATCTCGCAGCATGGGCGGCCCGACGACGGCACCGACGCGACCGGCTTCTTCAATGCCGAGTTCTACGTGCCGCTTAAGCCGGTCGATGAATGGCCCGGCGGTATCGACAAGCCGGCGTTGACACAAAAAGTCGCTCAGGCGTTGGGATCGCAGTTTCCCGGCGTCGCGTTCAATTTCTCGCAGAACATCGAGGACAACGTCGAGGAAGCGGCGTCGGGGGTCAAGGGCGAGAACTCGGTGAAGCTGTTCGGCCCCGATCTCGCCACGCTCGAAAAGACCGCGGACAAGATCAAGCAGGTGATGGCGACCGTGCCGGGCGTCACCGACCTCGCCGTGCTGTCCTCGCTCGGGCAGCCGACGATCCGCATCGACATCGACCGCGCCCGCGCGGCGCGCTACGGCCTCACGCCCGGCGACGTCAACGCCACGATCCAGGCCGCCATCGGTGGCCAGGCGGCCGGCGATCTCTATGAAGAGGGCAGCGACCGGCATTTCCCGATGGTGGTCCGCCTGGCGCCGCGATACCGCCAGAGCCTTGCCGCCATCCGCGACATCTCCGTCGGCGTGCCCGGCGCCAATGGTGTCGTGCAGGTGCCCTTGAGCGAGGTGGCGCGCATCGATCTCGTTTCTGGTGCATCCTTCATCTATCGCGGGCAGCAGGAGCGCTACATCCCCATCAAGTTCAGCGTGCGCGGCCGTGACCTCGGCAGCGCCGTGCGCGATGCCCAGGACCGCGTCGCCCGCGGCGTCGAGATGCCCGGCGGCTACCGCCTCGAATGGGTCGGCGAGTTCGGCAACCTCGAGGATGCGCTGCACCGCCTCGGGATAGTCGTGCCGCTTAGCATCTGCCTCATCGCCGTCCTGCTCTATTTCAATTTCGGCTCCTTGCGCGACACGCTTCTCGCTGCGAGCGTCATCCCCATGGCGCTGATCGGCGGCGTTTTCGCGCTCTATCTCACCGGCACGGCGTTCAGCGTGTCGGCGGCGATCGGCTTTATCGCGCTGTTCGGCATCGCCGCGATGGACGGCATCATCGTACTCGCCTATTTCAACGGCCTCGTCGACGCCGGCGTCGAGCGCACGCAGGCGATCCTGCGCACCGGCGAGGTGCAGATGCGCCCGGTGGTGATGACCTGCATCGCCGCCTGCGCCGGCCTGTTGCCGGCGGCGGTCTCCACCGGCATCGGCGCCCAGGTTCAGCGCCCGCTGGCGCTCGTCGTCGTCGGCGGCATGATCTTGGCGCCCATACTGATCCTCATCGTCCTGCCGGTGGCGATCGAGCAGCTCTCTCGCCACGAGCAAGCGCGCTCCCCGGGCGGGGCGCAGTCCCATGCCGCCGAGTGATGGGGGCGGCGCCATGACCGAACGCCGCGCCGATGCCTCGACATCGCTCGCCGCCGCGTCGAGCTCGGCCAGGCGAGCTATCTCTCGCTGCTCAACGCGCAGCAGACCTATCAGCAGGCCCGCATCAATCTCGTGCAAGCGCAGGCGAGCCGGTTTGCCGACACCGCGGCGCTGTTCCAGGCGCTGGCGGCGGCTGGTGGAACCGCGCCGACGTCACGGCCCAAGAAAGCATCGTTCGCCGCAGCCTCCGATCGCGCGCCGTGAATTTTTTCGACATCGCCGCTCGTGACGCTTGACAAGCGCAGGGGCGTCAATTTATGTGCGCATGGTTGCGACGACTTGAGCAAGTCGCGGCTCATGTTCAACGCCAGAGAGCAAGATGGATAGCCACCCTAGTCGTGCCACCGTCATCGCCGTTCGTACGGCGGTAGCGGCGGCGTCCAAGGACACGAATGTCCCCTGCTGCGCGCAGGGTGACCAGGAGAAGGCCTCCATCGCGTAGCCCTTCTCCGGTTCACCTCGAGCCGCAACAGGGCGGCGGAAGGAAGGTGAACCATGAGGGATACCCTCGCATTGGCCCTGGTTCGGGCCGAGCTTTGCCGGGACGCCGCGATGCGGCACCGGCTCAATGAAACGCAACCGCGCGGCGGTCCGGGTGCCGCCCTCGGCCGAATGCTCCGCTTCAAGCGCCGGATCCCCGCCGAGCCGCGGCACGAGCGCCGGACGGCGTCGGAACCCTCCTCGCCCGACTAGCCAGACGCTACCGCAGACTTTGCACCGCGAGTAATGCCGGCGGGCGCTTTCGCTCGCCCGAGTAGCGAGCGGTCGGGATCGGCCGCCCGTCGGGACAAACGCGCGTCGAGCGCGGCACGAGTTCGAGGAGTTGTACCATGAGCATGAAGCCATCACCGATTCACGCTATGCCCGGCGGGGTATTGCGCAGCGCGCAGCTCGATGAGGCGCATATCGGCCACATCAGCGGTGCGCTCGGCACGATCCGACAGGGCGATATCGCGCCGCGCCTCGGCTGGCGAGCCCGGCTGAGGACGCTCCTCGCCATTCTCGGCCCCGGCCTGATCGTCATGGTCGGCGACAACGACGCCGGCGCCTTCAGCACCTATGCCCAGGCCGGCCAGAACTACGGCACGACGCTGCTGTGGACGCTGCTCCTCCTCATCCCGGTGCTCTATGTGAACCAGGAGATGGTGCTGCGCCTCGGCGCCGTCTCGGGCATCGGCCATGCCCGGTTGATCTTCGAGCGGTTCGGCAGGTTCTGGGGCGCCTTCAGCGTCATCGACCTCTTCTTGCTCAACGCGCTGACGGTCGTGACCGAGTTCATCGGCATCACCCTGGGGCTCGATTATCTCGGCGTGCCGAAGCTGTGGGGCGTGATCGCCGCGGCGGCGCTCGTCATGGCTGCGGCCGGCACCGGCAATTTTCGCCGTTTCGAGCGTTTCGCGCTGGGCCTTGTCTTCGGCAGTCTGCTGCTCATCCCGGTGTTTCTCATGATCCATCCGCCGGCCGGCCAGATGGCGCACGACCTCTTCGTGCCGAAAATGCCCCAGGGAACCGCGCTGAACGAGGTAATGCTGCTGATCATCGCCATCGTCGGCACGACGGTTGCGCCGTGGCAGCTGTTCTTTCAGCAGAGCTACGTCGTCGACAAGCGCATCACGCCGCGCTTCATCGGCTATGAGCGCGTCGATCTGTGCATCGGCATCGGCATCGTTATGGTCGGCGCCGTCGCGATCATGGCGTTCACGTCCGCCACATTCGCCGGCCGGCCCGAGTTCGGGAATTTCGCCGACGCCGGCATGGTCTCGCTTGGAATGGAGCGGTATTACGGCCGCTTGCCGGCCGTCCTGTTCACGGTGGCGCTGGTCGACGCCTGCATCATCGGCGCTTGCGCGGTGTCGTTGGCCACCGCCTATGCCATCGGCGACGTCTTCGCGCTGCGTCATTCGCTGCACCGGAAGCCGGGCGAGGCCAAGGGTTTCTACGCCATCTATTTCGGCCTCGTCGCGCTGGGCGCGGCGCTGGTCCTCGCTCCAGGGGTCCAGCTCGGCCTGCTCACCAACGCGGTCCAGGCGCTCGCCGGCGTGCTGCTGCCGGGCGCCAGCGTGTTCCTGCTGCTGCTCTGCAACGACCCCCTGGGTGAACGGGCGATGGCTCAACCTCTTCACCGGCGCCGTGGTCGCGGTCCTGGTGATGCTGTCGGTCGTCCTGACCGCGTCGGTTCTTTACCCCGCCATTTCCGAGACCGTGATCCTGGCGATCCTCATCGGCGGCAGCGCCATCGCCCTCGCCGTCACCGGCAGTGTGACGCTTGTCAAGCATCGGCGCGGCCGAACAACGCGGGCGCCGATACCCGATCGTTCGCCGCGCGAGACATGGCGGATGCCGCCGCTCGGCGAACTGCCGCCGACGCCGCTCACGCCGCTCAACCGCATCTGGCTCGGCGTCCTGCGCGGCTATCTCGTCATCGCCGGCGGGCTCGTCCTGGCACGCATCGTCCAGCTCGCGACCGGGGGCGGCTAGGGAGAAGAAATGGGGGACGACGGTAGTAGAACCGGTGCCGCGGCCATTCGGCCGGCCGCGGCGCCCGAAAAAACCTGAAATGCTCTCGGTCGTTTGGCGAGGGCGAATCTGAACGCCTTGGCTGCGCATAGGCGGTAGGGTTCGCGACGCCGGCCGCCGGGAGGAAGGCGGTGGGCGATGGAACGGCGTCTCAAGCTAAGCTGGGTCCTGGTCAGCTCCGATCGGCCGGTCTGTGGGAAAACCAAGATCCTTGTCATGAAGTGGTCGGTCGAAGCCGTGCATGATCAGGCGATGCCTCCGCACCGTCATGTCCTTCGGTCGGACCAGGGCGCGCGGGCCGGCACAGCCGACAGGCCGGCGGGGCGGGGCCGCTCGGTCGGGGCACGACTCCTCATCATCGGCGGCGCGCTTGGTGCCCTCCTCCTGGCAATGACGGCGTCCTGCAGCGCGGCAGAGCTCGAGTCGCCGGCGCCAGCGGAAGACTGGAGCCTGCATTTCCAATCGACCGGCATCTGGCAGGGCTATCCCGGCTTCCATTCACCCTTCCGCGGGCCCAACAGCCTCCCCGGCGGCGGCGAGGCGCGCGAGACCATCAGCGGCACCGTGTTCCTCGGCCGGCGGCTGCCCTGGGACGGCGGCGAGCTCTATTTCAATCCGGAGTTCAATCAGGGTTTCGGCCTCGCCCGGACCGAGGGCGTGGCCGGTTTCCCCAATGGCGAGGCGCAGAAAGCCGGTTTCCACACGCCCAAGCCCAATGTCGCGCGGCTCTTCCTGCGCCAGACCTTCGGCCTGGGCGGCGCCAAGGAGACGATCGAGGACGGCGCCAACAGTATCGCGACGACAGTCGACGTGTCGCGCATCACCGTGACCGCCGGCAAATTCGCGGCGCCCGACATCTTCGACGACAACCAGTATGCGCATGACCCGCGCACCACCTTCCTCAATTGGAGCCTGTGGGAGGCCGCCGCCTGGGACTATCCCGCCGACCAGAAGGGCTACACCGACGGCATCGCGATCGAATTGAACCAGCAGGACTGGGCGCTCCGCGGCGGCTGGTTCCTCGAGCCCAAGATCGCCAACGAGCGCGACCTCGAGCCGCGCTTCTGGAAGGCGTTCGGCGCGGTGGCCGAGATCGAGACGCGGCACGAGCTGCGCGGCGAGCCTGGCAAGCTGCGCTTCCTCGTCTTCGCCAACCGCGCCCATATGGGCAATCTGCGGCAGGCCGTCGCGCTGGCGGCAGGGACCGGCGCGCCCGCGGACATCGCCGCCGTGCGCAACTACCGTTGGAAGGCCGGGTTCGCCGTCAATCTCGAGCAGGCAGTGAGCGACGATCTCGGCGTCTTCTCGCGGCTCAGCTGGAATGACGGCCACACCGAGGCTTGGGCCTTCACCGACGTCGACCGCAGCTTTTCGCTCGGCACCAGTCTCAAGGGGACATCATGGCAGCGGCCGAACGACACCATCGGCCTCGCCGGCGTGGTGAATGAGCTCTCGAAGGCGCATCGCAATTTTTTCGCCGCCGGCGGCACCGGCATCCTCGTCGGCGACGGGCGTCTCAACTACGCGCCGGAGGGCATTGTCGAGGCCTACTACAGCTATCGCGTGGTCGAGCCGGTGGCGCTGAGCCTCGACTACCAGTTCGTCGGCAATCCCGCTTACGACCAGGATCGCGGCCCTGTCCACGTCTTCGCCGCGCGGCTGCACGTCGAATTCTGAAAGTCCCTCAGACCGCGAAGGGATAGGTCTCCGGCACCTCGCCCGCCAGCCATTCGGCGGAAGTCTCGAGCGGCTCGACCGCGCGCGTCTCATCGAAATGGAGCACGGCGTCGAACTGGTCGCGCAGCTGCGCTCGGAAATAGTGGCTCGCGCGCTCGCTCTCCGGCCGGTGTGATGGCGCAGATGACTTCGTCGACTTCCGCGCGCAGCTTCTCGCAGGTGTCGGGCGAGGCGGTCGGCACGGCGACGACGATGCGCGCCGGCTGCAGCCGGCGCAGCGCCGCGATCGCCGCGTGCATGGTGGCGCCGGTGGCGAGCCCGTCATCGACGAGGATCACGGTCTTGCCGCGCACATCCGGCGGCGGCCGGCCGCCGCGATAATCGCGCTCGCGCCGCGCCAGCTCCTGCTGCTCCTGCGCCGTCACCGCATCGACCACGTAGCGCGGGATGCCGAGGCCCGTCACCGCCGCGTCGTTGACCACGCGCACGCCGCCGCTGGCGACCGCCCCCATCGCCAGCTCCTCGGCGCCGGGGACGCCCAGCTTGCGCACGACGAAGACGTCGAGCGGCGCGCCGAGCGCGCGCGCCACCTCGGCCGCGACGGGGACGCCGCCGCGCGGCAGCGCCAGCACGATCACGTCGGGGCGATGCGCGTAAGCCGCGAGCTTCTCGGCCAGCACCCGGCCCGCCTCGCGGCGATCGCGAAAGAACCTCGGCTTCATCTCCCCTCTCCCGCGGCAACGTTCGGCTCACAATAGGACGCCGCGGGCGCGACGGCCTTGATCCGCGTCAAACCGCAGGCCGAGCGGACAAGCCACGAAGCGGCCGTGAATGCCGCGAAGCGCGTGGCTGCGGAGCAGCGAACGCCCCGGCGAGACGGCGGAAATCCAATATGAAGACGAGAACGGAGAATGCCGATCGGAGCATGTCGACGCCCACGTGGTGGTGTGAAAGCCCGCCTTGCACCCGCTTGGGGGCGACGAGGCTCGGCCGGCTTAGCCGGCTTTCCCCGGCGCGGCCGTCGTTTTCTCTGTGTTGCCCGCGGGGGCGCCTTCCCTGAGCAGCCCATCGATCAAGGTGCGAAGATAGCTCTCATCCAGCAGATTCGCCTCGCCCACGGGGCGGCTCTGAGCGCGAATGACACCGGCGCGATCGATCACGACGATCTGGGGCACCTGGAAGCGTTCCGTCATGGCGCGGCCCAAATAGCTGTCCACCTTGCCGGACGTCGTGTAGCCAACGGGATATGTGAGCTGCAGAACCTGCACGAAGTTATTCACCGACAGTCGGCTGATCCCGTTATCGATGGCAATGCCGATGGGCTGAAAGCCGCGCGGCGCGAGTTCGCGGTGCAGTTTGTCGATCGTCTGCGCGGCACTCACGCAGCGCCGGCATCCCACGAGCAGGAATTCGAGGACCACCACCTTGCCCCTGAAGCTCGAGAGAAGCGTTTCCTTGCCCGAAGGCTCGACGATGACGAAATCCGGCGATTGGCGCGGAACCGGCGCCGCCGCGAGCAGCGAGGGAAGGCAGAACGCGAGGAGAATGGTCAGGATTGCGGTAGTGCGCCGGCGCATCGTTCACACTCCCATCATCAGAAGCGAATCAGACTTGGCCCCACTTTTCGGCGATTCGGGTAACTTCTGCTTCCGCAACGCTCGCTGCGTCCTCGGGACTACGTTCTCCTTTGACGACGCTGATGAACATTCTCGGGACGACGAAGCTGTTGAACACCTCCATCTCGACCGGGTTGGCAAATCCGGGGAAACCGAGGTTGCGCGTCCAATAGAGCGCGTCCTTCAGCTCCTTGTATTTGTAAGCAGGGTCCGCCTGCGGATCGTTCTCGAGCCGGCGGATGAGGTCGGGGACCGTCTTCTGGTAGATCGGCAAGTTGCACCCGCCGGATTTCTCATAGATCGCCTTGGAGTTGTCGATGAGGTCGGCGAGGAACCGCTTGGCCCCGTCCCGGTTCTCGGCGAAGTTCCAGACCACCGAACAGTTGGTGACGTGGGGAAACGCTAGCACTCCCGCCGATCCCAGCAGCGGCGGGCTGAGCCTGATCGCTTTGGCGACTTCCGGGTTCTCCTTCTCCGACAGCCGTAATAGGCTGATCGCATTGACCGTCGCCGAGCTCTTGCGCGCCAGCATGGCGCGAACATTGCCGGCCGAATCCCAGGTGAGCTGACCCGGTGTTCCCGCCTCGTCATAGAGGGCCTTGACGTATTTCAAGGCCTCGAGGGTGCGTGCGTTCTTGGCGATGACGACATTCCCTGCCGGATCCAGGATCCGGCCGCGGAACGCGAAGAGGAGGGTGTGGAGGGTGATGTTGCTCTCGAGGCTCGGTGCGAGCGCCAAGCCGCAGGGAACGCCCCGCTCGGCCCAAATCTGCCGAGCGCCGGTGCGCAAGCTGCCGTAATGCACCGGTCCGAGCGGCATCCCGACCTCGCGCCACTGGTCCTCGAAATAGTGCAGCGGCGCGGGAATCCAGGAATCGGCGAACGCGAAGTATTTCTTTGCCTTGGGATCGAATGTCGATCGGTGCGCGAGGCGATCGAGATTCCCGAACTTGAGCGCCGCTGTTTGATAGATCTCCGCGTGATCGATCACATGGCGCTGGAACTCGGCAGGCGGCCAAGGGAACATGAACACGTCATGCCCCCGGCGCGTCGCGACCTCGGCTGCGGCGACGGCATGGACCTTCTCCGCGGGGATGTGGTCGACGATGACATTGGTGTCATTTTGCCGGCCCCATTCTCGGGCGAGCGCAGTCTCGAACCACCCGTCGTACTCGGGCAGGAAATGGGCCCATTTCGCAATCTTCAGCGTCTTCTCGGCGGCGCGCGCGCGATCGGGGAAGGCAAGGAAGGGACCGACCGCCGCCATCGTGACGGCCAGGTGCAACACGTCTCGCCGCGAGAGCTTTCTACCTTTGACCTTGCGCATTTGCCAATCTTGAAGGACATCACCTCGGCCGAAGGACCGGCCGAGGTGCATGTCACGCCTCCTTACGAGAGCTCAATTCACAAAATGCTGGCCTGGCAACTGCCGTTGGGACCAGGGAAATTCCCTGTTTTCTGCAGGCAGTTGAAGTTGGTGTTGAAGGCAGGATCGAGCGGCGTGCCATCGGGCTTGCGGACCTGATCCAAGAACGCATCCGCGGCGATCGCGCCGTTGCGGGGATCGGGAATGGCCGGGCAGATGAGCCACACCGCGCCGCCGTCGGCGCCGTTGACGGCCAGCTGGCCTTCGGCGCCGCATCCGTTGGCCTCGAGCTGATTGTTGAGCTCGTTCGCCGTCTTGACGATGGGCGTCCCGTCGAGGCTCAGTCCGTTGCTCTGGGCGAGCTTGGACAGGATCGGCCCGCATACGGGGCCGGGGTTGGCAGGATCCACTGTGTACCAGAAGTAGGTGATGATCCACATGCCCAAGAGATCGTCGCAGAAGTAGCCGAACGGGCTGTTATGCGGCGGCGTCCCGAGGGGATTGTTGCCGTCGCTGCCGTCGAGGGCGTTGCGGTTGGTGGCGAAGCGCCAGTCCTGCCTGAGCTGGGGCGTGGCGACGCTAGTCACGGGGAAGCAGGGCGTGGCTCCGGTGCCCATGCTGCCGCAAGGGGTTTTTGCGAAGGTGCCGTCGGGCAGCCTCTGCTTCAGCGCGGCGTAAGCCTCGAAGTTGCTGACGACGTCCACCATCTGGATGTTGCGGGCGTTGGCGACGCCGGTGAAGAATTTCTGGTTCGTCACGAAGGCGATGATGGAAATGAAATCGGTCGGAGAGCCCGTCCCGTCATCGACATAGCCGCCGGTGGTCGCCAGGATGCGCACGTTCGTGCGCGTCGGATCCTTGATGCTGCAGGTGCTGTCGTTCACCCAATTGACCTGGTTGCCGGTCGCGGGCGGGCCGGTGAGCCTGAAAAAGCCAAAGCGGCCGGCGGCAGCCGAGTCCAATGTTTGCTTGGTGACGCTGATGCCGTTCTCGGTGTAGAAGTTGTCGGTGAAGTCGCAGGGTGGCGGATTGAAACTGCCCGTAGACGGGACCACAGACGTGGTGGTCGTAGTGGTCGTAGTGGTCGTCTGCGCGAAGGCGTTGGCCCACGGCATGAGCAGGAGTGCGAGCAGCGGCAATGAGCAGAGAAGCGGGCGCTGCTGTCTTGTGGTCTTCATCGGTTGATCCTCCTTTATCCGGAAATCTCCGCGGCGATCGGCGCGCGGCCTTCGGAATGACGTCGGTTCACGGCAAGACTCGCCGCGAGGCTCAGGGTGGCTGCACGCGATTGGTGTCGGGCCGAACCATCCAGGAGATGGACTCGGCGATGAAGGGCGGGTGGGCCATCCCCGGGCATGCCGCCCACAGCATCAGTGGCTCGTTGCCGTAGCGGACATTCCCGATGTGCTGCGTCTTGTCCTTATCGATGGCCGGATCGGGGTAGCTGAAGCCGATCGCCTTGCGGAGTTTCTCGATGTCGTCGAGCTTGCCGGTCAGGAATGTCCAGCCTGGGCCGGCGCCGAAGATCTCGCGGTAATGGTTGATCTCCTCCAGTGTGTCCTCTTCCGGCTTCAGCGTGAGCGAGTACATGAAGATCTTCCGGCCCACCTCCTCGCCGAGCAGCTTCTGCACCTCGGCCAGGTTGGCGGTGACGAGCGGGCAGATGCCGTCATCGCGGTCGCTCGTGCCGCAATTGGTGTAAAAAAAGTTGAGGGTGACGACCTTGTCCTTCACGAGGTCGTCGTAGAAACGCACTTCCTTGCCCTCGTGCGTGATGAGGGGCAGGTTGGGGAGATGCATCCGCTGAATGCGCTCGCGCGCGGTGGCCTGCGTCTCGGGGGCGAAGGCGGGCGCGGCGCCGACGGCCGGGCGCGGGGCGAGCGCGGCAATCGGCGTCAGGGCGGCGAGGCTCAAGAAGTTTCGTCTTGCCAAATGCTTCATGACTGAGCGCCTCCTTTTTGCGGCCCCGGCTGCGGCACCGAGGGGTGTGCTTTCGGTCCAAGCTTACGGAACCAGAACGTTGTCTCCCGTCGCCTGGATATGCCAGAGCGCCATCATCGCGTGGTCTTCGTGCACCACGTTGTGGCAGTGGATCGGGTACTTGCCCACCCAATCGCGGAAGCGGAAGAAGAGCTGCACCCGCTCGTTGGGATGCAATTGCGTCACATCCTTGCGGGATTTCTCGACGACCGGCGGCGCCAGCCGGTTGCGCGACAGGATCTGGTGCTCTTCGAGATGGATGTGCACCGGATGCGTCCAGTCGCCCGTGAGATTGGTGAGGAGCCATTGCTCGACGCTGTTCTGCTGCACCGTGAAGCGGAACTGGTTGCAGTCCATGAACTGGCCGTTGATCGACCACTGGCCGTTCAAGCGGTCGAACTTGAAGGTGCGGGTGATCCTCGGCGTCGCGGTGGTGTCGGGGAGCTGGTAGAAAGTCTGCTGGCCTGGCGGCAGGCTGTTGTCGACGACAGGCGTCCCGCTCACTCGGAATTGCAGCAGCAGGTTGCCCTGGCCGGCCGGTAGGATCGAGCGAGTTGTTGTGCCGAGCACCTGGGTGCATTCCTCCGAGAAGCTGTTGGGGCCGAAATCGTCGACCGGACCCTGGCCGTTGAGCTGGTTCAGCCGGTTCTCCAGATAGATGGTCTTGCCGGCAAACATGCTGAAATCGATGATGATGTCGACGCGCTCGGCGACGCCAATGCGGACGCTTTCGACCTGGATCGGCACCGGCAGGAGGTTGCCGTCATTGGCGATGACCCAGAACTGATTCTGCGCGCTGAGATTGTTCGGGTCGGTCAGGAAGAACTGATAGAAGCGCGAGGGGCCGGTATCCAGCAGCCGGAAGCGGTAGCGGCGCGGCTGCACGTTGAAGAAGGGCTGGATCTTGCCGTTGACCAGGAACTTGTCGCCGAGGATGCCGTCGAGATTGAACAGGTCGAAGACCAGCTGGCCGGTCGTGGGATCGTAGACCTTGTCCGCGAAGGCCAGCGGGACGTCGAATTGCGGGAAGCTGGGCAGGCGGAACCCGGTGGTCTCGTCGCCCGTGTCGAATTGGTTGAACAGGAGATAGAAGCCGAGGAGCCCCTTGTAGGTGTTCTGCGAGGTGAAATCGACGCGGTGATCGTGGTACCACAACGTGCTCAGCGACTCGTTGATGTCGCCATTGGGCTGGTGGTCCGAGTTGAACCCGGCGAGCACGTTGGGATAGTACTGGTCGCAGAAGTGCCCGACGCCGTAAAAGTCGCACGGGTTGCCGTCGCTTTCCGACGGGTTGTGCGAATTGTGCAGATGCGTCGTCACGGACGGAATGCCGAAGCCGCCATTGCCCGGAGTGGCTGTGGGCAGCCCGTTGATGTTGCGCGTGAGCTGCGGGATGCCGTAATTGGCCCGATAGGTGGGGCCGGGGCTGCTGGGGGCGTGAAAGCCGTCACCGAAGCCCCATAGTGTCTGTACGGGCAGGTCGATCGACTGGCTGACTTTTATCTCTTGCTGCCTCATCTGATAGAGCCGCGACGGGACGACCGGGAACCTGACGGGATCGAGCTCCGTCGCCTGGTGGCACGCCGCGCGCACCTCGCCCGCCGCCGTGTTCGGGCAAGTCGTCGGCGTGGGAGTGAGCGAGGGGACCGTCTGCGCGATCGGCATGATCGGCAGCGGTTCGATGAAGGCCCTCGTCCGCGGGCTGGCCGGCTGGTTGTTGGGCAGGCACAATTGGTTTGTGCCGCCATTAACGGTCTGACCGTAGGCCCGGGAGCTCAAGCCGCTCTTGGCGATCAGCATGCCGCCCGCGGTCAGCAGCCCCATCTTGAAGAGCTCGCGCCGGCTGGTGAGCCCGGCGGCGATCAGCTCGCGCCGGTTCTTCGCGGCGGCGAGCATTTCCTTGTAGCGGCTCCTCAAGACCTTTTCGCCGAAAACGTTGTAGTACATGTGCTCGCCTCCCTGCGTTGTCGGCCTACCCGATGGCGGTGGCTTCGAAAGCCGCCCGCGCCCCCGCACCTCGATCAAGCGCGCGTTAGTTGAAGCGGTCTAACCACTCCGCACCAAACGCGATCCTCGCTGTGCGAGCAACGCCCCTGGCTCAACTTCATGGGCCAGGATTTCCTGCCCTGGAAAAGCCGTGCGAGGGACAGCAATACTTTTGGATGAATTCGCGTTGATGTCGGTTAAGACCGACAGGCCTCGAACCGGTATTTCGAAAGACCAGGCCCGAGGGGGCCCGCGTGGCGCTGTCGCGGCCCGTTGGGGGTCAACCGTCGGGCCCTGGGACGTGGAGGGAGGCTTGGCGGCAGCGTGGGCGCCACGGCAGATGCCATACAATTAACTGGCGATTTGCCACAATAATTACCCTTGCTTGCGCTCGATGATTAATATAAATTTTATTTAACGTAGGTTAATAAAAATAGGGAGGAATCGGCAACGGCAGAACTTCGCTTTGCGGCGGTCTCTCTTACCCAGCACGACCCCAATCATCGCCTGGACCCGCCTTCCTCCCCGGTACTGCGCATCCCGGGTCGGAAGCTACGGTCATCAACAACGGCAACGCGCTGGCGGGCTTCCCGCACGACATCCCGAACGTTCTGCGTTGCACCGCTTAACCCGTCGACAGTGCGCATGGAGGGCGTGGCACGGGTGGCAGTTGCGGTTCAGGCAATCAGCTCTCATCCGCTGCTCACCCGGGCGGTGCAGGACATACTCGCGGATTTGCCCGTCCCGATTTTGCCGGCCGCCTCAAATGAGGCGGCGGCTACAGACCAAGCCAGTTCACCGCGGCTCTTCCTCCTGGACGCGTGTTCTTTGCACACGGATTTAGGGCCGCTCGCGGGGCGGTGTCGCGCCAGGTCACCTGGCAGCAAATTTCTCGCGCTTCTTCCGCCGGCAACCAGCAACTTTCCGGAGGAGATCCGACTTTTCTTTTGGGGCATCGAAGGCTTCGTGGAACTGGGCGAGACATGGCAGACGGAACTGCCGCTCGCGATCCATAGCATCCTGAAAGGGCAGCTTTGGGTGTCTCCCGAGGTCTTGTCGGCATATGCCATTCTGGCCAAATCGCTGCTCGACGCACAGCTTCTTCCGGGTCATTCTATGACCGCTCGCGAGGGACAGGTTCTTCAATTGCTCATGCGGCGTCTGACGAACAAAGAGATCGCCAACGCGCTTGCGATTTCGGAGCGAACGGCTAAGTTTCACGTCTCGAACATCCTCGGCAAGCTGAACCTTAAAGACCGATATGGCCTGTTACCGGAAAAATTCAGCATGCCAGCACTCCGCCCTGCAGATCCAACCGAAGGTCGAACGTCTTCAGGACGCGTTTGAGGACGCGTCAACGCACGAGGAGGCGCTCAACATCCTGCGCAGCCGCATTGAGAAGGTCGTCATCCATCAAAGGCAGCGTGACTTGGATGTTCGCAAGCTCCAGATCGTCGGCGCGACGCCGGGGTCATACCGTCGCGTCGGCGTCGTTTTCGGCGGCGCGTTCGAGGGAGAGCGGATGTCGGGCGAGGTCCTGGATGGCGGCAGCGACTGGCAGACGGTGCGCAGCGATGGCACCACGGCTTTGGATGTCCGGCTAATCCTCAAAACAAGCGATGATGCTCTGATCAGCATGGCCTATCGGGGAATGCGCCACGGGCCGCCCGACATCGTCGAGCGAATCGAGAAAGGCGAAGTGGTCGATCCCACAACCCACTACTTCCGTATCGCGCCCCTCTTCGAGACCGCGGCTCCGAAGCACGACTGGATCAATCGCATCATCGCGATCGGCATCGGCCATCGCAGAGCCGACGGGCCGGTCTACAGCGTGTTCGAAGTGCTATGACCCACCCGCCGGGCGCGAGCGGGGCCGCCGATATCGCTGCGCCGCGGACGGTGTGAGGTCGCGGTTGACATCGAAGACCCCTCCCGGCTCACGATCCTGGGGCGGAGGGAAGGGCCGCCGAGACCATAAGGCCCGCCTTC
>Ga0209647_1001118_pt1 | contig 23568 bp, 23 predicted proteins | sample GraSoi_2013_60cm_FD_185827 | JGI IMG/M metagenome (GOLD analysis project Ga0209647, IMG submission 185827) | Grasslands soil microbial communities from the Angelo Coastal Reserve, California, USA - Sample 9_17_2013_60cm (SPAdes) (version 2) | ecosystem: Environmental > Terrestrial > Soil >... | reverse complement strand
CTGATGTTGTCCATAGGTTCGTTGGAAACGCCAGGACGAGGGAAACAACATGCCTCCTGTACTACAAGCGAGGAGCCTGAGAAGCCTACTGATGATTTCGCCGCTGAGAGCGACTATGTGTCATCCTTTCAAAAATGTACAAAGTCGAGCTTTGGATCACGTAATAAATTGGGCACAATCCTCTTTGCTTTCCCTGGATAAATGGAACGCTTCTTTCTTCGCCTGGCTTCGATCCCGTATTTTTTCATAACGCGTTTCACACGATTTTTTCCCATCTTGAGTAAAGCTGCCAATTTTCGATGGCCCATCGTATCATCCTGTTCATGCCAGTGCTCAATCGCCGTGGCTACCTGTTTATCTTTTGGGGCTTGCTTTCTTTTGAGATAGAGGGGTCCTCGTGCAAGGCCCAACGCTCTTCCCACCTGGCTTTTGGAGTAGGGGCCGTGAGGCCGACACAACTGGTGCGCCAATTCCACCTTCTGTGCCGTGGCTACCTCCTCATCAGCCCCGAGGCTTTTTTTAGGATTTCATTCTGCACGGTTAATTCGCCGATAATCTTCTTCAAATCGTCGGGAGACTCTCCTGGCTCATACCCTTGAGATTGGGCCTTCTGCTTGGGATCGCGTTTATCATGGAAGACACTGGTTGCATTGGTCTGAAACTCTTTTCTCCAGCGGTGCAGCATGGAGCTAGAGATCCCAAATTTCTGACACACTTCTTCTTGCGTGGTGTCTCGCTGCATGCTTTCCAGCACCACTTTGAGTTTGAACTCTGGCGTATAATTCTTCCGTTTTTTGTCCATTTGATCCAATACCTCTCCTTGTTGCTGTGTTTATTATATCAGGTACTGGACACAACACAGCCCTCGGAATAATGATTAACTCCGTCTGGTTGTATATGTTTTGAGGGTGATTCACCATTTCTCCTAATTCAGTATTGCATCTTATCAGTTAGCAGAAAGGAAGCCAGGCTCAATGTACAAAGAGCAGTCGAGCGTCATTGAGGCAACCCTACACGGATACGAACTATCGGACGCAGAGGCTCGTTCATTCGCCAAGATGACCGATCTCGCGCCACTTCTCACTACAGCATCCCAACTTCGCGACCAGGTTCATCGCCAGAATATCTCGTACTCACGCAAAGTCTTTATTCCCCTGACGCAACTTTGTCGCGATGTTTGTCATTATTGCACATTCGCTCAGCCGCCACGACCTGGGCAGCGAGCTTACCTTACACCCGACGAAGTGCTTGCCATTGCCCGCGCCGGTGCGGAAGCAGGCTGTAAAGAGGCGCTATTTACGCTGGGCGACAAGCCAGAACGACGCTACAAAGTGGCGGCACGCGAACTCGCCGAGCTAGGCCATCCCACAACCATCTCCTACCTCACTGCGATGGCCGAACTTGTTCTGAAAGAAACTGGCTTGTTACCACATGCGAATCCCGGCGTGATGAACGAGGAAGAGGTTGCGAGCCTGCGTCGCGTCACTGTCTCGCAAGGCATTATGCTAGAAAGCGTTTCTGACCGTTTATGCGAAAAGGGCGGCCCGCACTACGGCTCACCTGATAAGCGCCCATCTGTGCGCCTGGAAACAACACGTCTGGCAGGTCAATTGCGCGTACCCTTTACATCAGGTATGCTCATCGGCATCGGCGAAACACGTCTGGAGCGCATCGAGACCTTGCTAGCGCTACGCGATCTGCATCGCCAGTATGGGCATATTCAGGAGATCATTGTTCAGAACTTCCGCGCCAAGCCCGGTACTCGCATGGCCGCCTCGCCCGAACCAGACCTGGACGATCTGCTCTGGACGCTCGCTATAGCGCGCATCATCTTCGGCCCAACCATGAATATTCAGGCACCACCAAATCTCAGCCCTGGCACGTATCAACAACTCATTGCTGCTGGCCTGAACGATTGGGGCGGCGTCTCACCTGTCACACCAGATCATGTCAATCCAGAGGCGCATTGGCCCCATCTACAAGACCTGGCGGACAAAACAGCCTCCACCGGCAAATTGCTGGTTGAGCGATTGGCAGTCTATCCGTCTTACGTCCAGAATGCGAGCGAATGGCAAGATCCCCAGATCGCCACATACATTCTACAAGCCAGCGATAGCGAAGGCTTTGCGCGCGTTGAAACATGGTCGCCCGGCGCAAAAGTCGCCATCCCGGCACTTGATCAAGAGCTAGCCACCCGAAAAATCAGTCAAATCACCAACCCATCGGGCAGCTTTTCTACAATCAAGACGATTATCGCGAAGGCTCTGGCTGCGGAGGCATTGACTGAAGCCGAGGTAACGCGTCTATTCCAGGCACGCGGCGACGAATTCAGCGCGGTCTGCGTGGCTGCCAACGAGCTACGCCAGCGCGTCAACGGCGATGTAGTATCGTACGCTGTGAACCGCAACATCAACTATACCAATATCTGTTATTTCCGCTGCCAGTTCTGCGCCTTCTCCAAAGGCAAACTGAGCGAGAATTTGCGCGGCACCCCTTACGATCTAGGCCTGGACGAGATTGTACGCCGCGCTCAGGAAGCATGGGAGCGAGGAGCAACCGAGGTCTGCATGCAGGGAGGCATACACCCGGAATACACCGGAGACACCTACCTGAACATATGCCGCGCTATTAAATCTGTCTTGCCGGATATGCACATTCATGCATTCTCACCGCTGGAGGTCTGGCAGGGGGCGCATACTCTGGGGATCAGCGTGCGCGATTTCCTCAAGCAGCTCAAAGATGCAGGACTGAGCACACTGCCGGGAACAGCCGCCGAGATTCTTGACGACGAAGTACGAGCGACACTTTGCCCCGATAAGATCAAGACTGACGAGTGGCTGCACGTGGTGGAGGAGGCGCACAATGTTGGGCTCCGCACTACCAGCACAGTTATGTACGGCCACATCGAGCAACCCAAACATTGGGCCAGGCATCTTTTGCGCTTGAAGCAATTGCAGGCACGCACGGGCGGCATTACCGAATTTGTGCCCCTGCCCTTCGTGCATATGGAGGCTCCCATCTACTGGAAAGGCCGAGCGCGCAAAGGACCAACCTTCCGTGAAGCTGTCCTGATGCACGCAGGGTCGCGCCTGGTGCTCTATCCCCACATTACAAATATCCAGGTCTCGTGGGTAAAGATGGGTCGCGAAGGCGTCAAAACTTGTTTGCAAGCAGGAGCCAACGATCTCGGTGGCACCCTGATGAACGAGAGCATCACGCGGGCAGCAGGCGGCGAGTTCGGCCAGGAGCTGCCACCAGCCCAGATGGAGGAGATTATACGCTCAATTGGTCGCATTCCCCATCAGCGTACAACCCTCTACGGTGCCGCGCCAGAGGGACAGCGCCTCGCCTCATTCCAGGCAGCAGAGCTACAACCTATCGAGCTCACACCAAGCAAACGATATAACAGGGTGCGACAAATGTCGAATTAATAATGAGAATGTATGCATGAGTGACCTAGAATTTATGCAACGAGCGATTGCTCACGCTCGTTCGGTGGAGGGACGTACCAGCCCACGCCCTCCGGTGGGAGCAGTAGTGGTGCGCGACGGCGCGATTGTGGGACAGGGGGCGACCTCGCCACCGTATGGGCCGCACGCCGAAATACACGCGCTCAACGCAGCTGGGGCAGCGGCACAGGGAGCCGACCTCTACACGACGCTTGAGCCGTGCTGCATCACCGTCCACACTCCCCCCTGCACGCGAGCGATTATCGCGGCTGGCGTAAGTCGTGTGATTGTCGGCTCGTTTGATCCCAATCCACAGGTATACACACGCGGCATCGAGCAATTACGTGCAGCAGGTATCACGGTGACCACCACCATCGCGTCAGAGGAAACAGACGAGATACTTCGCCCGTTTGCGACCTATATCACTCAGGGACGCCCATATGTCACCGCCAAATGGGCGATGACGCTGGATGGTAAGCTAGCAACGCACACCGGCGATGCCTACTGGATCAGCGGAGCAGCCTCGCGCATATGGGTACATAACCTGCGCGACCGTGTTGACGCCATTCTGATTGGCGCAGGCACGGCACGCAGCGATAACCCTCAGTTAACTGTACGCCTTAGCGATGAGCAACGTAGCATTAAACGCGCTCCCCGCGAAGGTCCGCTGCGCGTTATCCTGGCGACCCAGGGCAAACTACCCGCACACCAGCATGTGCTGCAACCAGAACTCGCAGTCGGCACGTGCATTATCGTCGGTGAAAGCTGTCCCAACGAGCGACAACAGCAGCTACGAGACTACGGCCTCGATGTTGTCGCGGTAGCGATGGACGAGACGGGACGCGTCGATCTGAGAGTAGCGCTGGAAATACTGGCACGCAAAGGAATTATGCACGTACTGCTCGAAGGCGGAGGTCAACTCCTGGGCAACGCCTTTGATCGCGCACTGATCGATCACGTCGCCGTTTTTGTCGCGCCCAAATTGATTGGCGGACATAGCGCACCCTCACCTATCGCGGGCCTGGGGCTGGCCTCGATGCGCGACGCGTTGTCTCTCCGCAGAGTCCATACACAGACCATCGATGGTGATCTCCTCATCGAAGGCGATAGTATCTTAGAAACACAACATAGTAGAGGATATAGTCACTCATGAAAGACCAGAAGGATATTGCCAGACGACACTTGACTGTTGCGGATGCCGCAAGCAAACAACGCCTCAACTTTATGACTGAGACACAATTGCCAACAGCTGAAGCACTATTTCGTTTATTGCATTTTCAGGAGATCGAAACCGGCTTACCATACCTGGCTCTGCTACTGGGCGACCTGCTAGATTGCCAGCAGCAGCCACCATTGTTACGCCTGCACTCCGCCTGCACGACAGGCGATATTTTTGGTTCGCAGCGCTGCGATTGCCAGGCCCAGATGCACGAAGCCCTGCACATTATCGCCAGCGAAGGTCGTGGCCTCTTTGTGTACCTGCCACAGGAGGGACGCGGCATTGGCCTGACGGGCAAGTTGCAAGCCTACGCTCTACAAGAACAGGGATACGATACGGTTGAGGCTAACGAGAGGCTGGGCTACCCCATCGATGCGCGCAATTATGCTGGTGCTATCGAAATTCTGCGCGCATTCGGTATTACGCACGCTCGCCTCATGACCAACAATCCCGACAAAATGAACGCGCTGCAATCCAGCGGTATTACCATCCAGCGCGTGCCGCTAGAAATTGCACCTACTACCAACAACTTGCACTATCTACGAACCAAACAGCAACGTATGGGACATCAGTTGACATCTCTCATGAGACGCCCCGAATTTCCATACTTGGGGTAAAGATGAAGGGTTGTGTTGCAAAAAAGAGGGAGGAGTGGTAAGCTTGGGCTTATTTTGAGGGCCGTTGAGGGCCGTGCGCGTCCGTCCCCAGGCCGCGCCCGCGAAAAGCGTGGTTCCAATGAGAAAGCCCTGTATCAAAATGCTGAGCAGGATCAGGCCCGCTAGTGTCAGGTAGAGAATCAGCGCCCAGCGGCGTGTAACAACCGTTTCTTTGTGCGATACTTGCATCTGTATTTTGCCTTTCAATAATAATCTGTAGCTATAGTCTAGTCGAGTTGCATGACAGCGACATGAACTTTCCCGGGTATTTCTGTCATCAAATTGTCATTCTAAAGAGCTCTTTGGCCCTGTTGCTCAATTGCCAGGGACCTCTGCTGTTGTTGCCACATACGCCAGTAGACACCTTTGTTTTGTAACAGGTTCTGGTACGTGCCGGACTCGATAACACGGCCATTATCGAGTATCAGGATTTCATCGGCCATCTTCATTGTGGTTAGACGATGCATCACCATCAAGGTTGATCTCCCCTGGCGCAGCGCCTGTATGGCTTGCAACACGTTTCGTTCAGCGATCGCATCCAGGTTGACCGTTGGCTCATCCAGGATGACGATGGGCGCGTCTTTGAGAAAGGCGCGTGCAATAGCGAGGCGCTGCCGTTCACCGCCACTCAAGAGTAACCCTTGTTCGCCGACATGTGTACCGTAGCCATTGGGGAGCGTTTGTACAAACTGGTGCAGTTGTGCCTTCTTCATTGCCTCTATCATCTCTTCCTCGCTTGCTCCTGGTCGTGCAAGCATCAGGTTTTCGCGAATAGTGGTGTTGAAGAGATGTGTATCCTGTTCAACCACACTGACCAGTTTGTAGAGGTCGTCCTGGCTATAATCGCGCAGGTCATGCCCACCTAGTTCGATGCGACCTTCCTGATAATCAAAGAAGCGCAAGAGTAAGCGCGTCAGTGTGGATTTGCCCGATCCGCTGGGACCGACAAGCAGAAGACATTGATCCGGCTTGAGTGTAAAGGTGATGTCACGCAACACATACGGCTCATTGGTATCGTAGCGGAAACTGAGATGCTCAACCCTTATCGTCATATCCTGCGGCTCAGGTGTAGGCTGTACTGGATCTTGCACGGCTGATTGTGCACTAATGATCTCGAACAGTCTGCTGGCAGCTTTTAAATTTCCCCCCAACTGCTGGAACGCGCCCGGCAGCGGCAGTACGATTTCAAAGCTGGCGAGAGCCGAGAGCACGAGAAGCGCCAGGAAGATGCCGTTCAGTTGTCCACTGTGGACGTATGGTGTGGCGACGAAGAGCATGCTCCAGGCCGTCACATTCATAAAGAAATTCGTGAATGCACTCTGTGTTCCACCAATGTAGGCCATCGTCATCTGCATGGTATTGAGCTTCTTTGTCATCTCTTGAATGCGTGCTGCTTGCTGCTGTACCTGTCCGAATGCAACCAGGTCGGCGATGCCCTGCACACTATCGACAAGCTGGACGTGCAGACCCGCGCGCATGACGACCATTTGTTGTCCCAGTTTGTTACTTGCCCTCTGAGCCAATAATGGTACGATGACACTGGAGAGCAGGAAAAACCCGAGGTAGACGAGTCCGAAGATACCCCCAAATGCTCCCAGGAAAATCCACATGCAGAGTGCAACCAGGACGGCGACCAGAGGAGGAGCCAGGACACGAATATAAAAGTTCTGGAGTGTATCAACGTCCGATACGGCACGCCGCAGCAGGTCTCCGCTGCGCAGCTCCTGCTGCGTACCGTTCTTCAATGTCATCAACCGAGCAGGTACCAGAGGCTGGAGCGCTTTATAAAACCAGACGCGCAGGTCGGCTAGCAAACGGAAGGTCGCACTATGCGAGACCAGTCGTTCAAGATACCGAAAAACTCCACGGGCGATGCCGAAGAAGCGCACGCCCACGATCGCAATTGAGAGAGCCGCTTCCGATGGATGAAGCCCGGCCTGTGAGATCAGGTACGCTGACGTTGCCGATAATCCAATGCCGCTGAGCACTGTAGCACAACCGATCACTGCTGAAAGAATCATCCATTTCCTGATGGGCCATGCTAATTGAAGTAAGCGACCAAATGTGTTGTTCATGCCAGTACCTCATTTCCCTCGTATGCTCGTACCAGGTTCTGGTACTCAGGAGAATCTTGGAGCAACATCTGATGTGTACCACTGGCAACGATCTGTCCATCCTGCAAAACGATAATCTGATCGGCGTCCCTGATCGTGTGCAGGCGATGGGCAATGACGAGTACAATACGCTCTTTCATCACACGCCCGTGATCGCTCGCAGCACCTGTTCTTCGCTCTCGACATCCAGCGTTGAGGTCGCCTCGTCGAGTAACAAAACTGGCGCATTCTTTAAAAATGCTCGTGCCAGACTCAGACGTTGTACCTGCCCACCGCTCAAGCGAGCCCCCCGTTCACCAATGACCGTGTCATAGCCCTGAGGGAGCGTCTGGATAAAGTCGTGAATATCTGCTGCTTGCGCCGCCTGTATGACCGCCTCAAGGCTTGCATCGGCGCGTCCCAGGCGAATATTTTCCGCAACGGTCGTGTTGAACACATAGGGCTTCTGTGGTTGCCATGCGATCAACTTGCGCCATTCTTCTGCTGCAAAGCTCTGGATAGACTGATCATCAACGCTAATCTTCCCTTGCGTCGGCTCTATAAAACGCAGGAGCAGGTTATCAATGGTCGTTTTGCCCGCACCACTGGCGCCGACGATCGCTACCTTTTGCCCTGGCTGCACCTCGAAAGAGATTCCTTTCAAAGCTTCCTGGCGCGTATGCTCGTCATTGGCTTCTGGATAGCTGTAATGAACATCTTTAAACGCAAGAGAGCGCTGAATGTTCACCTCTGATCGTGTTGCTGTAGGTTTGGAGGCTTCTTGCGGCGGTGTTTCGAGAATGTCGAAGATGCGTTCAGCGCTGGCTGCACTCTCCATGCTGGCGTGGAACTGTGTTCCTAGCGAGCGCAGCGGCAAATAGAACTCTGGTGCGAGCAGCAGAATGAAGAAGGCTGACTCGAACGGGACGGTGTTGTAGAGCAGGCGCAAACCTATTTCTACGGCCACAAGCGCGGTGCTGAGAGTGGCTCCCATCTCCATCACGAACGAAGAGAGGAAAGCCACGCGCAGCACTTTCATCGTGATAGCGCCGTAACGCTCACTTATCCTGCGAATCGTCTCTTCTTGCACGCGGGCACGCCCGAATAATGCAAGGGTCGTCAGGCCCTGCAATACATCCAGGAAATGGGCATTTAGCTGGCTCAGCAGATACCAGCGTTTCTTCGTCATAGCGTTAGCTTGCAGGCCAATCAAGATCATGAAAACGGGCAGGATAGGCCATGTGACAAGCAGAACAATGCCTGAGAGAAGGTCAATTCTAAAGACGGCAATGAGAATCACGGTTGGAATAATCATTGTCGCGGCTATCTGCGGGAAAAACTGGATGAAGTAGGCATCGAGTGCCTCCACACCGTCGGCGGTCGTGTTCACTATCTCTCCGCTGCGCTCTCCTCTTGTATAGAGTGGCCCAAGCTTGAAAAAATGTGTGAAAAGACGGTTGCGCAGATCGCTTTTCACTGTGCAGGAAACAAAGGTTGTAATCGCTTCCCCACCCCACAAAATGGCAGCGCGTACAAGCAGTACGGCAAGCAGAATGAACAATGCTGTCTGCAGTTGTGCCAGTGTTTCCTTGAGCAGAAAAGCTCCGTTGATAATATGCGCGATCAGGCCAGCCTGTACTATAATACTGCTCGCCGTCAGGAAACTCAACATCCCCACCACAGCCACATACATGTACATCGTTTTTACATAGTGAAGAAGGCGCTTATTTATCCTCATTGTATGTACCTACCCATCTTGACCCGTAGCGGCACATGTTAGTAGTGACCGATGGTGTGTGGCTGAATTCTCTTTCTGAAGGCCCAGTAGTTCCAGGCTTGATAGAGAATGACGAACGGTAGAACCGTCAAGCCAATCCAGCTTATGACAGTCATCGAGTAGGCATTCGTGGACGCGTTATGGATGGTCAGGCTCCATGCCGGATTGAGGCTTGAAACCATCAGATCTGGATAGAGACAGACCGTTACAAGGATTGCCGACAAGACGATAACGGCGAACGACATTGCAAAGGCCCAACCCTGGCGCCCGCGTACGTTCAGCCGGAGTAGTGCAATCAGTGTAGCTACTATCAGGTAGCCCAGAGGTATGATCCTCGGATTCAGCATCACCTGTTTGAAGACATTGGTAGCCGTGAAACCGAAGATGATTACCAGTCCTATAAGCACCATGTTGACGATCCAGGCCCGCGTTGCTACACGCTGCGCTCGCTTCACCAGGTCTCCATTCACCCGCAAGCTCAAAAAGATCGCGCCGTGTAGGAGGAAGAACGCATCAAAAGCCAGTCCTACGAGAATGGTAAACGGATTCAACGGCGTCAGGATACTTCCTGTATAGTTCATCTGCGCGTCAATCGGCATGCCATGCATCAGGTTGCCAATTGCCACTCCCCACAGGAAGCCCGGCAGCACGCTGCCAACAAAGATCATCCAGTCCCAGAATGTACGCCATTGCGGACTTTCGCGCTGGCTGCGGAACTCGAACGCGGCCCCGCGTAAGATGAGCGCGCATAGAATCAAGAACATTTCAGGATAGAGTCCGCTCAGCAAGATCGCATACCAACGCGGGAAGGCAGCAAACATCGCACCACCGGTGGCGATTAACCAGACTTCGTTGCCATCCCAGAAAGGACCAATTGAATTCATGATCACACGCCGCTCGGTATCGCTTTTGCCCACGAAGGGCAAAAGCATCCCGATACCGTAATCAAAGCCTTCCAGAAAGAAGAAGCCTGTGAATAGTAGAGCGATCACGATAAACCAGAGTATTTGTAAATCCATCACAATTCCTGTTTTCTCTTCTATCAAATCCATGAAAAGCGTGCCTATTTTCCTCTCGTGAATGAAGCAACTTTGCGCCCGTCACTCCATTCACGTTATCAACACTACTCAACTGGATTTGATATTAAATTAATATGAAAATACCATTTGCTTTTCTTGTACGGGCTTTGTCACTTCCTTAACGAACCCCTTTTTCGCGGTCTTGACAAGCAGGTATCCATCTATGACGGCCAGAATACCATACAGAACGAAGAAGATCGTCAATGTGATCAGCACCTCAACGGCAGTGACCGACGGAGAAACGCTGTTGACGGTCTTGAACAGGCCAAACACCGTCCATGGCTGACGACCCATTTCACCAAGTAACCATCCACATGTATTCGCGATGTAAGGAAGACTCGTCGACGTAATTAGCCCACGCAGAACCCAACGATTGTTGAAGAGCTCTTTTTTCTTGATTGAAAGAAACAGGCTAATTCCGGAGATGGCGGCCATCAGCACGCCTGCACCGAGCATAATACGGAAACTATAGAATGTCACCCATATATTCGGAATATAGTTGCCAGGACCATACACGTGTGTATAGAGCGTCTGGATCTGATTTATCCCATCTACCTTACTGGTAAAGCTCCAGTTCGAGAGGAAACTCAGCAGGTAAGGAACATTCACCGAGAAAATGTTTGTGTGTGTTGCCGCATCGGGAATTGCGAATAGTGCGAGTGCTGCAGAACTTTGTGTGCTCCACAATGCCTCAGCCGCCGCCATCTTCATAGGCTGCACAATGATATTGTACTGACCATAGAGATGTCCTACGATGACAGCGATCGTACTGGCAAGCAAACCAACCACGAGAGCCATACGCATCGAACGCTGGTAGAGCTCCCGGTCCTTTGTCTTGCGCAAGAAGTGATAGGCGCTAATGCCGATGACGAAGAAGGCACCTGTCGCAATAGCTCCTGCCAGTACGTGAGGAAGCTGATAGGCCAGGGTCGGATTTGTAATCAGCGCCCAGAAATTGGTCATCTCTGCATGACCATTATGCATGCTATAACCAACCGGATTTTGCATAAACGAGTTCGCGACGAGAATCCAGTAGGTAGACAGGTATGAACCCACGAGCACAAGCCAGACGGCGGCCAGGTGCAACCTCTTCGAGAGGCGATCCCAACCAAAGATCCAGATGCCCAGGAATGTCGATTCTAGAAAAAATGCCAGGAGTGTTTCAATGGCCAGTGGCGCGCCGATCACGTCTCCGATAAAGCGTGAGTAGCTTGACCAGTTCATACCAAATTGAAACTCCTGCACAATACCCGTCACCACACCCAAAGCGAAGTTAATGATGAAGAGCTTTCCCCAGAATTGGGACATCGATCTATAGACTGTATTTCCACTACGAACGTAGAATGTTTCCATAATTGCCACCAGTAAAATCAATCCCAATGTAAGTGGAACAAAGAGATAGTGATAGACAATGGTGGTTCCAAATTGCAGACGAGCTAATAGTTCTGCACTCACCGTATGTACTCCTTGACTTAGCATCATGCCCACACACATGTAAAAAGGCATATGTGTCTTTTTACATGTGTGGGAAACAAGTTATATTCTGGATGCTGGCTCTGCTCCAGATTGCTCAATTTCCAGACCAGAGCGACGTTGGTATTGCGCGATAGCACGCTGTAGCCATTCGTGCTCGGCAGCCAGCAAGGTACGCATGTGGTCCGTGATCAGCGCCTGCACGTCATCCGGCGCTGCTTCGCGTTCTTCCTGCTGCGCCAGCAACTCTCGCGAACGTATAACCAGGTCCAGCCGCTCCTCCAGGACGGTCAACGCTTCTTGAGGAGAGAGCACGTACAGGAAAAAGAGGCCGAGGTCCATTTCTCCAGGAGCTCTTCCGTAGGCGCGCACGATATCCCCAAAGAGCGCGAAGAAGCGCTGTTGCTCACTGCGCGTTACCGCGGGTAAACAGAGACAAATGATATGCCACATAATTGCCTTTCTTTCTTAGTAATCCTGGCTCTTAGCGCTCTCAGCGCTTTCTCTATCCTCGTTTGGATGGCTGCTACGTTCTCGTAACACGCTTATAGCCCGTTCGATCCAAGACAATTCCGCTTTTAACAGCAGATGAAAATGATCCTGCATCAATGGAGAGCAAATACGCTGCTCTTGCTCTCCGCCTAGCTGGAGCAGCCTGCGTATCCGTTCGTGTCGCTCATGCAGGACAATCAGGGCTTCAGAAACCGCCAGCGCCTGGAGAAAATGAGCCTGTGTGGTCTCGTGCCAGAGCGTGACGAGCGCGTGCTGGGTGGTCTCCGCTGAAAGCGGGCTGGTCATATGTGATTTTCTCCTTCATCGTTGATACATCTCCAGGACGAGTATAGTTCTCAGACGTGACGGGAGCGTGAATATGTACGTGTGTTTTTGTCATCAATTTGTCATCTGGATCTGCCATAATGAAGCCAGAAATATCAACGGCTGACCGATTGTTCGTATCATTGAAACTGTCTATACACCAGACATGATATAAGAAAGCTGATCCATGCGTATTCTTGTAATAGAAGATAACCATCGCCTCAATAGTTCCCTGGCCTCCAGTCTTACCCATGAAGGATATAGCGTGGATAGCGCGTACGATGGGCAAGAGGGACAAGATCTCGCGGAGATGACCGCCTACGACCTGATTATTCTGGATATTCTCATGCCCAAGAAAGATGGTCTAGAGGTCTGTCGGGATTTGCGCAGGCGCCGGGTTCACACCCCGATTCTGTTGCTGACCGCACGCGATGGCGTCGATGATCGCGTCAAAGGTCTGGATTGTGGCGCGGACGATTATCTGGTAAAGCCGTTTGCCATGCGTGAATTGTTGGCGCGTTTGCGCGCTCTGCTCCGCCGCCAGCAACCTTCGAAACAGGGACGCCTGGAGATGGGAGACCTGGTAATTGATCCGACCATTCACAGCGTTGAGCGCGCGGGCCGGTCCATCGATTTGACGCCGAAAGAGTTTGCTCTGCTGGAATACTTTCTGTATCACCCGAATCAGGTGGTCACGCGTGGGATGATCGAGCAGCATATCTGGAATTACGATTTTGAGTGTGAATCAAATGTGATAGATGTGTATGTTCGCCGGCTGCGGCGCAAAATCGACGACCCGTTTGCCACGAAATTACTCACGACCGTTCGCGGCATCGGGTATCGCCTCCAGCCACCGCCGGAGCAAGGGTGAGCCATGAAACAAACGGCACAGAAACAGCATCACGTTCGTGTTCCCCTGACCGCCAGCGTGCGCACACGCCTGACTCTCTGGTATCTGGCTGTCATGGCGTTTATTATGGTCCTCTTTGGCGGAAGTCTCTACGCAACTCAGACATTCTTGAATGTCGATACGGCAAATAACAAACTGGAGACGCAATTATATCAGGACAGCCAGCATTTCACGCCGATTTATAGACAAGCCCTCTTGAATCACCAGGACCTCGCGACCCTTCAGCTCAACCAGTCTTCGCAGGAGATGGCCTTGCTGCTGGGTCCAGATGGCAGTGTTCTGGACGCGCGCGGTCCGCTGACGGACAGCGAGATCCAGCAGCTCCAGGCCAGGGCCGGGCAGAATCCGGGCCTGCTTGATCTCAGTGCTCCCCAGCAGCAGCACTCCCATGGCTGGTGGAGCGACACTACCACGTATCGTGTCCTGGTGACGCCTGTACTGAACCAGAACGCGCGTGTGGCGACGCTCCTGGTGGGTTTGCCGCGCCAGTCTTCGTCCGTCTCGTTTCTCGCTATCTGGTTGATTCACGGCACGCTAGCTCTGCTGGTCGCTGCAATCGGAGGTTACTGGCTGGCGGGCAAAGCGCTGCGCCCCGTGAAAATGATTACGAGCATGGCCAACGAAATCAGCGCGACCGATCTGCGTCGCCGCCTGCACTTGCGGCGCAGGGACGAGTTTGGCCAGCTGGCAGCCACCTTTGATCAGATGTTGGCTCGCCTGGAGGCCGCTTTCAAGCGTCAGGCGCAGTTCACCGCCGATGCCAGCCACGAACTGCGCACGCCGCTGACCATTATCGATCTGGAGACCAATCGGGCGCTGACGCAGCTAGAGTGGCCAGAAGAACACCGCCAGGTGCTGGAACAGATCCAGGCCGAGAATGAGCAGATGGCAGCGATTGTCAACAGCCTGCTCGTGCTGGCGCGGGCCGACACCGGGCAGATGACGTTGGACCTGCAAGAGGTTGATCTGAGCGACATTGCCCTGGCCAGCGTGGAGCGCCTGCTCCCTCTGGCCCGCCGGAGCCAGGTGACGCTGGCGACCGGAGACCTGCCGGAGGTGCTGGTGCGTGGCGATCCACAGTATCTCGGCCAGATGCTGACCAATCTCATCGAGAATGGGATTAAATATACCAGCGGCAGCGGGAAACGAGTGCATATCGAACTGGCTTGTGAAGGGGAATGCTGGGGCATTGTGCGCGTCCAGGATGACGGTCCGGGCATCTCTGACGAGCACCTGCCCTATCTGTTTGAGCGCTTCTATCGCGTGGATAAGGCGCGCTCGCGTAAGCAGAAGGGGTCTGAGCAGAATAGTCAACCAGGGCAGGCTGAGCCTGGTGGCACCGGCCTGGGACTCTCCATTGTCCAGTGGATCGTTCAGGCCCACCATGGCGAGATCCGCGTGGAGAGCAAAATCGGAGCTGGATCGCTCTTTGAAGTTCGTTTGCCGCTGCTGAGCGAAGCGAAAGCATAAGCCATTGATGACAAATTGATGACAAAAAAAGCTGCCAGAATTCGTGCCCTCGTCATCTCCCCGCACTATACTGGTTACATGCTCATTACCGTATAAGGAGGAAGAGCTGCTACGGTTCTTTGTAAGGGCGGAGCGGTGCGGATGAGTGGATGGGACCTTTGCGGTCGCCCTGGAGTGGGGTTGTGGTGACTTACCTTGACGCCTATTGAGCATGACGACTCGCACTCCCTCATGCTATACTGACAGGTATAGAAGTTCAACAGCAAGATTTCTATGATACATGCGAATCGTGGCAAAAAATCCTGGCAGCAACGTGAAATTCAAAGGAGATCACCATGACACAGAATTCTACTCCTAATAACGTGATCTATCCAGCAAACGTATCTCGCTTGAGAAAGGCCTGGACCTATACGACTGGAAATGCCATTGAATCTTCGCCAGTTGTTGCCGGCGGGATCATCTCTATCGGTTCAAAGGACCACAACCTGTATGCACTTGACGCCAGAACCGGCAAGAAGCTCTGGAGCTACACGACGGGAGGCGCCATTTACTCTACACCAACGGTTATTGATGATGTCGTCTATATCGGCTCACAGGATGCAACGCTTTATGCCTTTGAAGCCCGGACGGGTGCTCTGTTGTGGAGCTACACCACCGGCAATGCAATCGAGTCCTCCCCTGCTGTCGCGGATGGAGTGGTGTATGTTGGCTCGACAGACCATACCCTGTATGCTCTGAGCGCAGATACCGGTGATACGCTCTGGAGCTACACGACATCGGCAGGTATCCAATCCTCACCAACTGTTGCCACAGGGATCGTCTTTTTCGGCTCATGGGATCACACGTTGTATGCACTTGATGCCAGCACAGGCGCCAGGGTATGGAGCTACACCACCGGGGATCGCATCAGTTCCTCGCCCGCAGTTGCCAATGGGGTCGTCTACATTGGCTCGCAGGACCATCAACTCTATGCTCTTGACGCTAACACGGGCGAAAAGCTTTGGAGCTACCAGACCGGGAAGATTATACTCTCTTCGCCTGCAGTCGCCAATGGCATCGTCTACATTGGTTCGCATCACGACACGCTCTATGCCCTGGATGCCCGGACAGGTAATGAACGATGGAGCTACAGGACCGGAGGTGCCATCGACTCCTCACCGGTCGTCACTGATGAAGTCGTCTATATTGGCTCGCAGGACCACACCTTGTATGCCTTTGCCGCCGTCACCGGTGAAAAACGCTGGAGCTACACGACTGGCGGCGCGATTGTCTCCTCGCCAGTCGTTGCCAACGAGATACTCTATGTTGGCTCACAGGACGGAACCGTGTATGCGTTCACCAGTGACATATTGTGGAGCTACACGACCGGTGGGCGCGTTGAGTCCTCGCCAGCCATGGCGAATGGAGTCGTCTATGTCGGCTCACACGACCATCGGATGTATGCCCTCGATGTCCTCACCGGTGAGGAACTCTGGAACTACCTCACCGGAAACACCATCAACTCCTCACCAATCGTAGTCGACGAGAGAGTCTACATCGGCTCACAGGATCACACACTCTATGCCCTTGCGGCCAGCACAGGAGGGAAGCTGTGGAGTTCTACCACCAGCGGAAGTATTGTGTCTTCGCCGGCAGTGGCTCATGGGATGGTCTTCGTTGGCTCACACGACCACAGGCTGTATGCATTTGATGTCGACACCGGTGAGCAGCTTTGGAGCTACACGACCGGAGGTGCGATTGTCTCCTCGCCAGCCGTGGCTGAGAGTGGCGTCTATGTCGGCTCACAGGATCACAAGCTCTATGCCCTGGACGCTTTCGACGGGGTTGAGCGATGGAGCTATGAGACGGGAGACGGCATTCAATCCTCACCCACAGTAGTGAATGGAGTGGTCTATGTAGGTTCGCGTGATCATATGCTCCATGCCCTGGACGCCGACACAGGGAAGGTACTGTGGAGCTACCGGGCTGGAGACAGCATTGACTCCTCGCCCGCCATAGCCGACGGTATCGTCTATGTCGGCTCGCATGATCACCGCCTGTATGCCCTGGATGCCCGGACAGGTGACGTGTACTGGAGCTACACCACCGGCGGGATTATTGATTCGTCGCCAACGATAGCAGAGGGCGTCGTCTATGTCGGCTCACAGGATCACTCGCTCTATGCGTTGAGCACGCAGGCTGGCGAGAAGCTCTGGAGCTACGCCACAGGGGGCGGTATCATCTCCTCGCCAGTGGTTGCTGATGGGGTTGTCTACGTCGGCTCCAATGATCATAAACTGTACGCGTTCAACCAAACGCATCTCTCAAAGGAAGCATAACAGGAGGTGCATAGAAGCGGATCACACTCTAGACAAGTTTAGGGCGTAGTCACTCGTCATTAACCCAATCCTCGTGTGCCCGCTCATCCAGGTCCTCCGCTTCGAGACCTCTACGTTGCTTGCTCTGCTGTTTCTGCACATCTCTTCCCTGATGAAGCACATAAAGATGGGATTGTTCAGCCATCGTCTTGCTGTCCTTTCCTGTTCCTATTCACGTTCAAAGTGTCTTGAGGTATTGGACTTGACTCCTTATCTATCAGCCACTGTGTTGCCTCACAGCCCATGCTTCTACCAACAGACAGGACGGCAGCCCCCTGGACTGCCACTTTATGAGCGTAGCTCTTCCATCGCTTAGAGAGCCGACGCCCGTGATCGAATCTGGAAGGCATAGATGATCAAAGAAATCCCGAAGATGAAGGCGCGGAGCACAATGAGAGGGTCTGCGAGGGCAATGATGCCAAAAAGGAGCGCGAGGATTCCTCGAGTCAGAAAGACCCACCAATGGCGGTGAGCGACTTGCACTGTGGCGTTCGTCATATGGTACCTCCTTTTTCTGCCTCTTCATTCGAAAGAGAACAATCAACCTCTGCACAAGCGTGCAGACCTGGGAGAACGAGGGGGATACACACTTCGTCTATCCGGCGCCCTTTGTAACAGAGAGCCTGATCTATTCTATCATGGGATTGTTCCTCCTATGTAGAGGCCTGGCACAGCTTTCAGATGTACATTTTGCACTGATGCTGGTGATCAGGTATACTGGGGAGAGATCGTGCTGGTGGCTCTTTGTGTGTGAGAAGGACTCGGAATGGACGAATCATCCTTCCCGATCATCCATCCTTCTCTGGAAGAGGGCGTCACCCAGACATAACCCCAGGACAGGAGCGGCGCGTCCACTGCTCATCACGCGTCGCCGACCCGAAGGTTACCCATGCCTCCAGTCTATCACAGGTTTTGTGAGGCGTTCTCAATCATACGCGAAAGGTCGAGCAAGTATCCGAGCAGATATGGCAAGATCTCACAGGAGGATTCTTTACGATGAACGCTGACGCAACAGGAGAGCAGATCGTGGTCATTGTCGGTGCTGGACTCGCCGGCGGCAATGCGGCTGTGACCCTACGAGAAGAGGGATGGCGGGGCCGCATCGTGCTCTTGGGCGCGGAGCTGGGCATCCCTTTCGGCCGTCCGCCGCTGTCCAAAACGTATCTGCGGGGTGAGGAAGACCTCAGTGCCTGGAACGTCAAGCCCGCCGATTGGTATGGCGATCACGACGTTGAGCTGCGCACCGGGTCCACCGTGCGGCAGGTGGATACGGCCCTCAAGCAACTGCGACTTGAAAGTGGAGCCACGGTGGACTACGACAAGCTGGTGCTCTGCACTGGCGGAAGAAACCGGCGCTTTGCGGTGCCCGGAGCGAGTCTGCCGGGCGTCTATCAGTTGCGCACGGTAGCGGAGTGTAATGCGATCCGTCAGGTCGCCCAGCCTGGTGCGCGCGCCGTGGTGGTCGGCATGGGGTTCATCGGAGCTGAGGTGGCCGCCTCGCTGCGCCAGATGGGCCTCGAGGTCACCGCTGTGCTCCCTGGAGCAGCACCGCTTGCCACGGTCCTCGGCAACGAGGTCGCCGCCGTGCTCGCAGCGATTCACCGCGAGCATGGAGTCCATCTCGTGACGAACGACCAGGTGATCGGCTTCGAGGGCGGCAACCGGGTGGAGCGCGTGTTGACCGCTAAGGGAGCACAGCTGGCGTGCGACCTGGTCGTCGTCGGTATCGGGATCGCGCCGACCGTGGACGCGCTCGCTGGCAGTGCGATTGCCCTGGACAACGGGATCCTCGTGAATGCGCGATGCCAAACGAGCGTGCCCGATGTCTTCGCCGCAGGGGATGTGGCCAACCTGCTGCACCCGGTCTTCGGGAGGGTGCGGGTGGAGCATTTCAATAACGCCGAAAAGCAAGGCCGTGCGGTGGCCCACGCCGTGCTCGGCACCCTGCAGGCGTATGAGTATATCTACAGCTTCTGGTCTGACCAGTACGAGCACAAGCTGGAATACGTGGGGTTCGCCAGGAGCTGGGAGCGTATTGTTCTGCGCGGCAGCTACGACAGCAGAAAGTTCCTGGCCTTCTACCTGACGCAGGGCATCCTGCAGGCGGCTTGCGGGCTGAACCGTGGGGGTGACCCGGAGCTCGAGGCTGATGCCGAGCTGCGCGCGTGTCAGGATCTGATTCGTGGCCGAATGCGGCTAGCGGAAACCGCCCTGGCGGATGACCGTGTGGACCTGCGGTCATTGAACATCGCTCCGCAGTGAATGCGGTGCTGCCGTATGACCTGCTAGCCACCGATGGATGGGTCTAGGGGTGAGACCGAGCCATGAGGTGCTTCACAGGTGAGTCCACTCATCAGTAGAGCTACAGCAGCACTTTTTCTGACAGATACCTTTCGCATCAACGTGAAAATGACCGTTGACGCGATCCTGGAGGACATAAAATGATGCCGTTTGCTGCACTGAAAAAATATGTGTCAGACCACGCCTGTCTTGCTCCTTAATATAGTGAAATGCGGCGAAATTTTACCCGGTCAGATGCGAAATGTTATGGATCTGACAACCAACAAAAAGCGGGTCATTTTTCCCTATAAGTGAGGATCGTGATTTCCCTCCCACCTTTAGAAGAGAGAAATAATCCCTAAGAAATCGAATTTAGCAACAGTATCCGTTACTACTCAGGCCCGAAGTCAAGTCTGCCGCTTCCTGAGTTGTGGAATTCGACTATGCAATCCATTGTTCTCTCAGAGAGGATCTACTATGTCAAGAAGATGAGAACAGGGAAGACGACATGAGTACTGACCGTGACACAAGCTCCAGCGAAGAAGATACACCTCTCACACGAAAGGATGTCGAGCGACTTCTTCAGATGCAAGGAGGACCTGAACAGATGGAACGAGGTCTGAATCTCAAAGGCAGTGACTTAGCCTATCTCAATCTGGCAGGGGTTCTTCGCGCCGGCGCGAATTTGCGTGAAACTGACCTCACAGGAGCGGACCTTTCCGGCGCGAATTTGAACGGGGCGACCCTCTTCGGAACGATCTTGAACCAGGCGAACCTGAGCCAGGCCACGCTGAGTGGAGCGAATCTGAGCGAGGCCGACTTGAACCAAGCCAATTTGAGCGAGGCGAACCTCTGTGGGGCGAATCTGAGCGAGGCCACCTTGAGCGAGGCCAATTTGAGCCGCGCTGATTTGCGCGGGGCCGACCTCACTGGCGCTGACCTGGGTGTGGTTAGCCTGTTCGGGGCCAGGCTGAGCGGGGCCAATCTTATTGGAGGCGCTGGGATGAGCGCCAGCTGCGTAACGACTCGCATATGAGCCGGAAGATGATTGAACACACCCAGGATGCCGAGCAGGGGATCGGCACCCTCTTGCAGCAATTCGCGTTCTCGCCAAGCACGTAGGGGCAGGTATGTCGCCGCTCCTGCGCGCAATTCGACGGCTGAGACGACCTCACCTTCTCGCAGCACCAGGGGATCGTCTTCAGTGACCACCGGGCCGATGATAGCCTGGGGATAGCGCGCCTGCACCTGGTCCGCAAGATGCTTGAGCGACATGGCCGAAGTGGCCCGCAGGAGGAAGTGGCGCGATGTGGCCGTCGCAGCCAGTTCTAACGCCACCGGATGCTTGGCATCCGGCGCCAGTCCCTGCATCGCGGTTTCGAGCGCCGTGATATCCCTCATACTGGTGGTACGCGGCACGAGCACCGAAGCGAGGTAGCCCTCGGTCTGAAGAAGCCCCTTGACCAGCATTCCACGCAGAGGGTTTGGTGTCCCACGTAAACACCTTACTGCTGTCCGCAATGAGTTCTAGAGTCTTTCGAGCTATGACATGGGAGCCGATTGGTTGACTGCTACACCCAGGAATGAGGCATGTATCGTTTCTGCTCGCCCGAATTAGTAACTTCTCGATTTCTTTAATAAATGGCACTGCTTGTGGGTCCATTGAATTTGCTTCCCTGCTTTACTTGTCCTCGTCTGGTACGCTCTCTATCAGTTCAGAGGCATCCACACCAAGCGCCTTAGCCAGTCGATCCAGGGTGAAGGTGTTCACTTGCCGATAGGGATCTCTGTAAATGGTACGTAGAGTGTTGTAGGCGATGTCAGCATTCTTTGATAGCTTTCTCATGCTCATGCCCTTAGTTGTAGCAACTTCCTTCACCTTCAGCCGTATCATGATGCCTACCTTCATTTGTGGTGGCTCGATTGTAGCAGTGTTAATCACTTGACGGGAGCATCAAAGTAATGCTATTATCAAATAAATGATAGTAGCAAAGAGTTGACACTACTTTCAATCGGCATGAGGAAGGGAAAACAAGAATGGGCTTTGCGGTTGAATACACCCTACCTTCCGGCACATCCGGTATCATGTTCTTCGCGGCTACTGATATGACTGAAGCGGTTGCCTATGTCTCTCTCATGTGCTCAAATTATGGACATATCAACGTCACAAATCTTACTGCCGTACCACCTAATGTCACCATTCAAGACCTTTACCGATTATTCCCAAGTAAACAATCAGGCAGTAAAAAAGAGTGATCGAAAAGTGGAAAATTTTGAGAGGCAACGGCCTTTCTGCATTCTTGCTGTTTGCTTGGTAAGTCCTGACCCTAGCCTTCGCATCAAGCCGTTTACACCGAGCAGCATCTACACAACCCGCTCGCTCGTTAGCCTGTCTCGATGCCTCATTAATCGCGCTACAACGACGATCTGGCTGTTTAGCTCATCCGGACATACAGTTCGTCCTACTCGCTACCCTATCCCCTGCTGTTGCCAATCGTAGACGCTCTTTTTATGTGGGTTGATCATGTACTTGTCATAATGTTATCTTGTGTAACGTCATGTTCCCCTATGTAAACGGCTCGTGGGTCATGTGGTGCGGGGTTATGATTGATGGTAACGTGACTTGAGGTGTGGAAAGGCTAGAAATAGATGCCATCAGAACAGCGTTGAAACTGGCTGAAAAATAGCTAAAAACCCCTGGAAATTCGTGGTACTCAAATGGGTATGTATCCGTTGCGGTAGTACTCAAATGGGTACCCTACTCATTTCGGTACTACCTTGTTCGTTTTCAGCTTACGGTCTTGTGCCCCTGTGCCCACGGGATACGCAACGAGTTGCAAACAAGCGAGCGAAAAGCGGTTCACGAGAAGTCTCGAAACAGGTGGACGGGGAACAGATGAGAGAATTGAAGGGATAAAGAGACAGAGATGGATGCAGAAGAGATGGTGAAGAGAAGAGGTTCGGAAGAGAAAAGGCGACGGATCGTGCGAAATGAGTCAAGCAGCGTGTAGAACGGGAAGGCCGAACGATTGGGCAAACGTCGCAGGAAGACCGTGAAGCGTAATCGAAAGCGTTGGGGCAGTTGGAGGACGAGCATTCCGAGCGAGACGTTCCTTCCAACTCAGCCGCCAATGGGCGCGTTGTGCTCTGGTGGAGACAGGTGGAGAGTGGTCCTTCTCTTGAGCGATCGTCTCAACTTTGCCAAAGGTCATCAGAACAGTTTGTGTCTGGAGCAGTTGGACCCACTGTCTCCGGGTCTGGCAGCGATGCCAATCTCCCCACAGCACCGCATGAGAGGGATGATCGCAAGCCGGTGCATCAGAGTGGGTTGTATCAGATATCGGTGCAGCGCCAATGGGTGTTTCAGCTTGAGGAGGCGTGGAAGAGTGTGGCCAGAACACCGCGCTCACGCGTCGTGGATGGAGAGTCTTCGCCCCGTTTTCCTGACACCGCACACCAGACGACCAGCATACAGCACACGCAGCGAGCCGTTTCGCTCCTGTCTTCGCTCTTGTGCATAGAGGAAATGTCCCGCCGGGCAGCGCAACGTGCCATCTGGTTGCAGAGAGAAATCGGCTCCGGCAAATCCCTTCGTATACGAGAGGCGGGCCCACTGTGCAGGCCCGTATGACGCCAAGGCATCGCCCGACGATGGAAGAGTCGGTGTCTCAGGGGGAGAAGGATTGTCCCCAGAGGGAGACCTCTCCGAAGATTGGGGAGCGGAGCCCGTGGGAGGTGTCTCATCGGGGGGAGGATCGTCATTGGAGGGAGGTGCGCTCACCTGCGAATAGGCCAGTTCCGTCAAACGCATCACCTGAGCCGACGCCTGTTGCCCAAACTCCAAGCGGAGATTCCAGAGCCATTGACAGAGAATTTGCCAGAACTCTTGTCCCCACGGGGTACGAGACACCCACCGGTCCGGATCTTGTTCGTGATCTTCATCTGCCAGCACCGTCTCAAACGATCCTCGATGTAAATAGAGATCGAGC
>Ga0209647_1001116_pt1 | contig 23601 bp, 20 predicted proteins | sample GraSoi_2013_60cm_FD_185827 | JGI IMG/M metagenome (GOLD analysis project Ga0209647, IMG submission 185827) | Grasslands soil microbial communities from the Angelo Coastal Reserve, California, USA - Sample 9_17_2013_60cm (SPAdes) (version 2) | ecosystem: Environmental > Terrestrial > Soil >... | reverse complement strand
AAAATATCAGCAAGGCCGCGCCGTGCGTCGGCTTCATTGATAGCCTCTTTGGCATTAATAAAGTAGACAATAGCTTGCTGGTAGTGCTCCGCGGCGCGCAATGTATTGCCTCGTTGGAGTTCAATATGGCCAAAGGCTAGCGCCACGTTGCCCAACCCTCGCGGATTGTCTTCCGCTGTATACAGGTCGTAGGCAAGTTTATAGGCATCAAACGCACGATCTAGTTGTGTTTGTTGGCGTTCGAGATGCCCAATGGCTAGTGCTGCATTTGCCTCAGATAACGGGCGTCCAGCTTCTCGATATAATTTCATCGCTCGCTGGTAGCTGGTAATGGCCTGCTCTATCAGATTATTGTCGCGCTGTATATCAGCGAGCAATGAACGGCTATCTCCAGCTCGCTTAAGATCACCCATCTGTCGAAATTGTTTTTCTGCCTCAATAAATGCGCCCGCCGCTGCCTCCATTTTACCATCGTTAAAAGCATCTATTCCCGCTTGCAATCGCGACTCCGCGATTGACTTATCCTGTGTTGCCATTCAATCGATCCTCATTCGCGTTAATCTCATAAATGAGCATTTCCTTCGTGTCGTTGCTTCATTTTATTGTCTGATGCCAAGAAAGTCAAAAAAGGCAAGTAGCACATCACTGCTAGGATTAGATGAATGCTTGTGGTAGAATACGGCGTAGAGAAAGAATGACCTGGGAAATCGGTGAATCTCATCAAAAAAGGTATAAAAGGAGCTTTTCGTATGTACGAAGATACTCTAGCGCGAGTTGACCTCTTTTCCAACCTGGATAAGAAGGAACTACAGGCATTGAGCAGCAGTTGCCAGGAACGCAAGTATAGTGCAGGTACTACTTTGTTCTCACAGGGTGATACAGGTGTAGGACTTTATGTCCTGACCAGTGGTAAAGTACGCATTGTCCAGGCTCACAACCCCGATAGGGCAGAGGAAGAAATTGCTACAGAAGGGGCAGGCGATGTGCTTGGTGAGATGGCGCTGCTTGACGATCTGCCCCGCTCCGCAACCGTTATAGCAGTAGAAGATGTAACGGCTCTGTTGCTGCCTGTCTGGGAATTTCGCTCAACATTGCAAAGCCATCCGACAATTGCGTTAAAGTTGCTTTCCGTGCTCAGCCGCCGTCTGCGCAAAGCAGAAAACCGTGGGCATGTTCATTAGTAGAGAGAACATAAGCAAGCATCATACAAAACTCCTTTGTGGAGACCCTCACGCCTTCAGGCTGAGGGAGGAAACAAAGGCGCCCGCAGGCGTCCTTCTTTCTGGGCTATCCCCTTGCGGGGGAGACACAGAAACACGGTCTGTGCCCCAAGTGACCTCGAACAAGACGAGGCCCGTTCCCGTGCGAACGTGAGGTGCTCTTCGCCAAGGTTCAAGAGGCTTGTCAAGCTTGCAACACCGTCCCTACCCATCAGGACTTTTAATCACAAGCGATAGAGCTTGCCACTAGAGCAGGCATGGCAAGGTATCGTGACCTCTCGAACGTAGCACGCTTCCACGTGCTCAGGCTAGTCAGCGAGTGCTTGCACAGGACGGGCAGAAATCACCCCCGCATGCAAGCCCGTCCCCTTTCAGGGGATTGGGTCACTGACTGTCTTGCGTTCAAGAGAAGCGCAGCGCCGTTAGTAGAGTTCGAGCTTGTCTCGACCATTTCCTCAACACAATAATTTGACGCTCGTTCGTAGAGCAGGAGTGGATACCGCAAGATACCTGCTCCTGCTCAACTGCTTATTCCTTTAATTTATCTGTCGTTGGTTTCGCCTGATTGAGCAAATTTTGAATTTCCTCAAACATGGTTTCAACATCGCCAAAAGAACGGTAAACGCTGGCAAAGCGGATGTAAGCAATTTTATCCATACGTCTCAGGTGTTCCATAACCATTTCCCCGATAACACTACTTGGTACCTCTTGCCTCCCTAAGCGATACAATTCTTGTTCGATCTCCTCGACGGCATTTTCAATTTCTCCTACCGGCAAGGGACGTTTCTCACACGCCTTGCGTATACCAACATAAAGCTTTTGGCGATCGAAATCTTCTCGTCGCTGATCGCGTTTAATCACTACCAGGTGGAATGTCTCAACTCGTTCGTATGTGCTGAAACGTCCTTTGCAATGTTCACATTCACGCCTGCGGTGAATAGCGTCGCCAATATCACGCGAATCTTTAACGCGTGATTCAGTGCCTCCACATAATGGGCATTTCATAAATGTACCCCGTTGGAATGATGTAATAAAGTTATTTTACCACAGCGCTACCAATGGGGTACACGAGACGAGGCGAAGTCAAATAATCGCGGGCGTTACTTCTTCAGAAGATTTAGGTAGAACGGTATTCATATTATCTGAGATAGCTGCCGTTGTGCTCGGTGAAGGATGAACTTTTCCAATATAGCCTGAACGTAAGCGGGAACCTTCACGCCAGTAGGCATACCAATATGGCCCATGTCCCTGGCCATCACGGCAGGTACCGCAAGAGGCTTTGCCACATTTGCGATACTGCAACTGGTACGTGATATGTTGATCGCTTGGTAATTGAGTCATAAGCCACTAACCCTCCCAACAAACAAGAAACAATACTATGTTCACATAAACGCCGTAATCAGCATACCATCATTAGATGAACATTATATGAAAATGTTCATCTAATGATGACATAATGTTCATCTTAATACAGTATAACACGGGGAAAAGGATAATTAGATAACATCTTTTTCATGGTTTAAGATTACTTCCTGTGTATGGCCTAAATGTATAATTTCGCTGGCCTGTGACTAAGGTGAGATCGTGTTTCCCTACGAAAGTGATATAATAAAATCATGACTGATCTGCCCGGTTACGGAACCATCCGTTGTGTGTTGTCTTTGTTAGATCGGAAAGAGAAGTAAGCTATGCAAATTATTATCAAGGGTAAGCAAATGGAGATCACTCCACGCTTACGTCGATTCATTGAGCAGAAGGTAAAACGTCTGACGCGTTTAGTTAATGCTGACGCTCGTGTCGAGGTAACAGTCACAGAAGAACAGACGCGCAGTGCAAACGATCGCTATTCGGTACAGCTTGCTCTTGCTTGCACAACGTATCCCGTGCGTAGTGAAGTAAGTGCAGTCAACGCCAACATGGCTTTGGACCTTGTGCTAGATAAAGTTGTTACCCAACTTGGCCGCCAAAAAGGTCGGGAGACAACTACTAAGCGCCATCGCACCCCGGCCGTAAAAATCCTTTCTCTCTCTCGCTCTGGCGACCTTGCGCCTCTTGCTGAAGACTCTTTGCAGAACGATCAGGCTGGTGGAAAGAAGATAGCAACTTCTATTGATCAAGAGTATAATGAACAGATATGGTCAAAGGTGGTCGAAATTCGTCGCGTTCCGACAAAACCAATGGATGATCAGGAAGTAATTGCCCAGATGGAGACCTTCGGGCTCTCTTTCTTGCCTTTCTTTAATGAAGCAACCAATAGTGTCAATGTCATGTACCGTATGGATAAAGGTGGTTATGGCTTGCTTATGCCAGAATTAGATTAGGTATATTCCGAGCCATAAAAGAGAAGGAGCGTCCGCTTAAAGCGGACGCTCCTTCTCTTTTATGGCTCGGAATATATGTACTTTGGCACAGCCTAGATCGTAATTTCAAATTCCCATGGACTCGGTGCAGGGCTTTCAAATTGCCCAAGCGGGTCGGCGGCACGAACTGTCAGACTATGGGCCTCGGACGAAGGAAGGGGGCGAAAGCGAGCGCTTCCCTGATAGACAGCTTGATTTGGTCCGCTGGCTAACTCAGGACGGGCTAGCAGCATGCCGCCACGATCACCTGTCCACTCTACGCCGGTGTTATCTTTGAGCAGAAAAATGATACGGGGAACAAAAGCAAATCCCGCTGTTAAGGGCTGTCTGATCCATAGGTAGTGCAGTTCGAAATGCTTCTCATACATTTGTAGCTGATGCAACATTAGTATCATGCCGTTTTGCTTTTGCTCTAGCTCCACATTGATGGTGCGTTGTGGTTCGCGAGGCATCGCGGCAGTTCCCTCGTCCAGGTTCTGTGGTGCAGCAATGACCACAGGTGGACGTGAAGCTAGTTCCAGAGCCTTTGTGGAAAAGGGTGTTGTATCTTCGAGAATTTCCTCACACAGCTGTAAGCAAGCATCGCAAATGTAGGCTGCTCCGGGGCCGGCTACCATACGGCGCACCTCAGGCGGACGACGACCGCAAAAAGAACAGCGAGCTAGTGATCGGTCATAATTCATGTCTTTCATCACCTCGTTGTTGAAAGTCAACTTACTTAGTAGACGCTGTGTGTATGCAAAGCGGCTACAGCCGCAGTATGGAGCCCCAACCGTTCCAGCAAAGAGGCGTGGGCTTCCCATTCCAGGGTATCATCAAGTGGTGTAAGTACGGTTGACAGATCACGATCAGGCGCTGCGCTCTCATTTATCCATGCTTGCACATCGGTGCTACTTACTTGTTCTAATCCATTCGCGCCATATTTACGTTGCAAGGCCAGGCTAATCAAGTAATCAGCAAAATGCGGGTTCTTAGGGAGTAGAGACCCATGCATATAGGTGCCAAAGGTATTACGATAGATGGCTCCTTCTGTAGCATCTTCAGCATTGTTGCCGTATCCCTTGAGGACTTTTCCCAGGGGCTTACTTGTACCAAGGTAGGTACGGCCCCCATGATTCTCAAAGCCTACCAATATTTTGCCATTCCAGCTAATGGCTATATCACCAATACAGCGCTGTGTGCGCGGTCCCTTATGAATTGTCCAGGCATCGAACACCCCTAAACCACGCATATCAGGTCCATTTGCCGGGCGGTAGTAATGGGCCAGCAGTTGAAAACCTCCACAGACAGCAAGCACAGGCATATCGTCTTCAACAGCTGCCCACAGCCCTATACCTTTCAGATCATACAAATCTTGCGCTACAGGTGCTTGCTCTTTGTCCTGACCTCCACCAATAAACAACATATCGTACTCATCTGGTGCCAGGGCATCGCCGATACCCAGCCCTACAACGCGCAATTCAATGCCGCGCTGCTGGCAACGTCGACGTAGAACCAGGATGTTTCCGCGATCTCCATATAAATTGAGTTGATCAGGGTACAAATGCCCAAGTGTCAGTGACAGTCGTTGTGTATGATTATCTATCAACTGTCGCGTCCTTCCCAGTAGCGAGGCGTCAAACCGCGCCGTTCTAGTTCTCGATGTATTTCTAATAAGCTTGTATACGTGGGTACTACGAACAAAGTTTCACCAACAGGCGTCTGACGCACTGCTGCGTTCAATGCTCCTACGATGCCATACTGGCGTAGTGGTTTTGCATCAACTGCTTGCTCAGTGACTTTGCTGCCTCTATTAGTTCTATTCTTTATGCGCCGATTTTTCTGGCTATGGGTATCCCGTTCGCGCCTCGCAGCTCGCAATGGCATCGAAGGTATCGTAATCATTTTTTCTGGAGATACGCCAGCATATTTCAAGCGCAGGGCCAGGTCCAGAGCGCGAGTTCCTGTCAATACCAGGGTTGCTGTATGATCCACTGTTCGCTCAAAATCGACATCCCAGATCCACGAAATATCGCGACCATCCGCAATATTATCATTTAAAGCAAAAAGCACATGTTGTGGCGTACCTTCACTAAAGAGCGTACGTAGCACTTCATTAAAGCCTGTAGGGTTTTTAGCCAGGAGCAGGCGTAATGTACGTCCCTCTACTTCTATACGTTCGCCACGCCCGAAAATAGGCTTAAATTGTGCAATCCCTGTAGCAATCTCATCCCAACCTACCTCAAGCGCTCGTGCCGCTGTAGCAGCAGCCAGGGCATTATAGACATTATAAATACCAGGCAGAGGAATAATCAGTTCGTGCAACTGTTTCGATGTTGATGTTGCTGAAGTGGCAATGCTTAGGCGCAAGCGGTCAAAATCGTCGGGCTGGGCCTTAAGTACGCGTACATCAGGCTCGGGACGTTTGTGGCCGCAGCGGGGACAATAATAATGTCCTATGTGGCTGAAGAAGCGCATTTCATAGACATAATCATTCCCACACTGCGAGCAGGTACGCGTATCAATAACCTGATGGCGTTCGGCGCCAATTTGCTGCTTGGATAGGTCCAGAGAAGGATCGTCTATGCCAAAATAGAGTACTTTTCCTGTAAATGCCTGGCCGAGATCGGCCGTGGTCGGATCATCAGCATTGAGCACGAGAATGGTCTCATTGGAAAGCTTACTCACTGCCTGTTGCCAACGTGCTGTGACGCTATCGACCTCCCCATAGCGATCAAGCTGGTCGCGAAAGAGGTTGATGAACACGGCTACACGAGGTGGAATAGTTTGCACAACCTGGGGCACAACTGCCTCATCAACTTCAAAAATAGAGATTGCTTTGCCATCTCTACGCAAGTTGCCATTGGGCAAAGCGCGAATAACCAGCGAACTGGCAATACCTCCCATCAGGTTAGAACCTTCGCGGTTGCGCCAGACCCGCAATCCTGCCTCACGGAGAATGGTGGCAATGAAGCCGCTAGTCGTAGTTTTACCGTTCGTGCCCGTGACTAGGATGCTGCCATATTCTAATTGCGTCGCTAAATGGCCAATAATATCCGGATCAACACGCTGCGCTACGAGCCCAACAATGCTTGTACCTCCACCTACATGGAGACGACGACTCAATGCCCCAGCCGTTCTACCACCTAATACTGCTAAACCGGCTCGTAGTGATTTGCGCCGTTGGCGGCGAGGGATTTGTTGTTGTTCACTCTGCTCGTTTTCAGCGGCATCCTCCGTACGCGTGGCCTTACCTCTACCGCGGCCCATGCGCGTAACGTTTAAACGGGGACCTCTACGAAAGTTCCTGATGGATGCTTTCTGTTTTCGCATACTCTTCCTCCAAATCGGCGCAAAATCAGTTGTACTATTTGCAGCATAGCATGGTAGGGCAAGCAGGTCAAGTTGAGATAAATTTGACAGAATGTGATATTCTTGTGGGGAATTTTTTTGTTTGTATTGCGTTTCTTAAAGAGATAACGGATTTATTTCTTGTTTTTCTGCCGCTGGCAAGAAATAGAATGAGACAGGGACTCGCCCTCTTGTCAATGTGTGCTATCCTATGCTTTGTGATAGATGGGCGCAAAATCGGCTGTCGAAAAGAATAAAGGATCGGGTGTAAGTGTATGGCAAAGAAACTCGTAATAGTAGAGTCACCGGCAAAAGCAAAGACAATCGAAAAATTTCTTGGGAAAGATTTTGAAGTAAGGGCCTCCATGGGCCATATTATGGATTTGCCTAAAAAGGGCCTTGGTGTAAATACGCGTAAAGACTTTACGCCTCAATATGAAATTATTGAGAAAAAAGACAAACTAATAGACGACTTGAAAGCAGCCTCCAGGCGGGCCGACGAAGTATTCTTAGCTCCTGACCCCGATCGGGAAGGAGAGTTTATTGCCTGGTCCCTCAAACACTTGCTGGGATTACAGAATCCACGCCGTGCAGTCTTTAACGAAATTACCAAAGGCGCCGTAAGAGACGCTATTAAAAAACCGCGCGATATTAATGAAGATCTTTTCAATGCCCAACAAGCTCGTCGCGTACTTGATCGTCTTGTCGGGTATAAAATCAGTCCGTTGCTCTGGCGGCGTGTTCAATCCGGTACCAGCGCTGGCCGGGTACAATCTGTTGCTCTGCGCCTGATCTGTGATCGCGAAGCCGAAATACGCGTCTTTATACCGGAGGAATATTGGAGCATCACCGCCACCTTGAGCAAGCAGCGCCAGGTTGAACGCTTTGAGGCGTATCTCGTTACACGCCTTAAGGATATCGCGGTCTTCAATAGTGAAGAGAATGGCAATGGAGGTGAAGACGCCCTCCCTGCTGGAGCGAGCAATGGTAACGCTGCGAAGGCCCTTAAAACTGAAAAAGGGCGCATAAAAATTTCTTCGCAAGCAGAGGCGGATGCAATTCTTGCTGATTTACAAGGCGCAACGTATACGGTCATGAAGGTGGACGAGAAGGAGCAGCGACGCCAGCCTAACCCGCCCTATACTACGAGCACAATGCAACAGGATGCCTCTGTGCGGCTCTATATGAAACCTAAAAGAACGATGAGTGTAGCTCAGCAATTGTATGAAGGTATTGAACTGGGTGCTCGTGGTCACCAGGGTCTCATCACCTACATGCGTACCGATTCTACTCGTATCTCTGATGAGGCTCAAACGAAAGTAAAGAGTTATATTGCCGAGGCATATGGCCAACCTTATGTTGGCTCGGGGCGCACTGGTAAGGCTAAGGCCACAACTCAGGATGCTCACGAAGCGATTCGCCCAACCGATGTCACATTAACGCCCCAGGTTGTCAAATCACATCTCACGCCTGAGCAGTTCAAGTTATATAATCTCATCTGGCGGCGCTTTGTGGCTAGCTTTATGACTCCTGCCGTCTTTGATACGGTGCGAGTGGACATTCTGGCCGCCCAGTACGTTTTTCGTGCTAATGGCTCTAACCTCAAGTTCCCTGGTTTTTACGCTGTATGGCCACGCGAGGAAGACGAGAAACTCCTGCCAACGCTCACCGCTCAAGAATTACTTGACTTCCATGGCTTGAAGCCGGAGCAGCATTTTACCCAGCCTCCACCTCGTTATACTGAGGCCAGCTTGATTAAAGAACTGGAAGAGCAGGGTATCGGCCGTCCCAGCACATATGTGCCCATCATCAGCACAATCCAGGATCGTGGATATGTGGACCAGGAACAACGGCGTTTTACCCCGACCTGGTTAGGTGAAACCGTCAACGAAGTGATGAATAAGCACTTTCCCGATATTGTAGACACCAGTTTTACAGCTGAGATGGAGCGCAAACTGGATGGTGTCGAAGAAGGCCGCCAGTCCTGGATAGAGTTTTTACATGGCTTCTATGGTGACTTTAAACTCAGTATGGACAAAGCTGAAGCTGAGATGAATCGCGTCCAAAAGCCGGTAGAGGAAATGGATGAGCTATGCCCTGAATGTGGACGTAATCTCATCATTCGCACAGGCCGCTTTGGACGTTTCATTTCATGTTCAGGCTTCCCCGAGTGTCGCTATCGCCGTTCCTTCATGAACAAAACCGGCGCCCTCTGCCCGCAATGTGGTGGCGACCTGGTGGAACGTAAAACAAAACAGAAGAAACGCATTTTCTACGGATGTAGCAATTATCCCACCTGTAACTTTGCAATGTGGGACCGTCCTGTGCCTGATCTCTGCCCAAATTGTGGTGGTCTGATGGTCGTTCCACGTGTAGGCCAGGATCCCGTCTGTTATACAGAGGTAGTTGCCATTCAGCGCGCTGCTGAGGAAAAACCGCGGCAGAATGGCACTTCCTCGGCCCGTTCATCACGTCGGAAAACAGCCTCAGCGGCGTCTGTAACCGAGCCGACTGCTGCTGATGCAGGTTCAACTGTCAGGAAGCGAACTACTACGAGTAGCAAGAAAGCAGTAGCATCAAATGGAGCAGACAGAGCCGTTCAGGTGAAACCAGTGAAGGCCAGGAAAACGCCATCTCGTGCAACATCTGCTAGAAAAACTACCACACGTGCCTCAACAACGAAAACAGCGCGAACTGTGAGCAAGAAAAGTCCTGCAACGCGTATAAAGCGAACTACCTAAGACCATCCTGTTAGCTTGCTTGGGATATCTCCTCTGTGAGCGCCTTTATATAAGGATACGCTCTGATGGTCCTTTTCTGGGCTTTTTACTTGTAAAACGCAGCCAAGAATTTGCAAGCGCCCCGGCGTACGTAATTAATAAATTACCTGTGTCTGGTGATATAATCGAGAAGAGTTAACAAAAATCCCGATAATCTCTACTTTTGGAGGATTTCATGACGCACGCCATAACGCTCATTCCTGGTGATGGAACAGGGCCAGAAATAACTGAGGCAACACGTCGCGTGCTCGAGGCAACAGGTGTTCAATTTTCCTGGGACATACGTCAAGCAGGCCTGGAAATGATGGAGAAGTATGGGACGGTTTTGCCTGATGATGTTATCGAATCGATTAAATGTACCAAGATTGGGCTAAAGGGACCGATTACTACTCCAGTTGGTAAAGGTGTGCGTAGTGCAAACGTAACATTACGTAAAAAACTTGACCTCTATGCAAATTTGCGCCCTGCTAAAACGTACCATGGACTGCGTTCTCGCTATGAAAATATTGATTTGACGATTGTGCGTGAGAATACAGAAGATTTATATGCTGGTATAGAGTTTCAAAAAGGGACACCCGAACTGGAAGAGATCATAGAGACCATTGCCCATACCACGGGAACGCGCCTGAATTATGATTCAGCTATTAGTATAAAATTTATCTCTGTCATGGCTACGCGGCGCATTGTGAAATTCGCATTTGACTATGCCCGCGCCAATGGCCACCGTAAAGTGACAGCGGTTCACAAGGCCAACATTATGAGGTATTCGGACGGCCTTTTTCTTGCCACAGCTCAGGAGGTGGCAAAAGAATATCCCGATATTCAATTTGAGGATCGCATTGTAGATAATATGTGCATGCAGCTAGTCCAGAAGCCCGAAGCCTATGACGTCCTTGTGCTCCCGAACCTATACGGCGATATTATCTCTGATCTATCTGCAGGATTGATAGGAGGTCTGGGCGTTGCCCCTGGTGCCAATATCGGCAGCCAATACGCAGTTTTTGAGCCAGTCCATGGTAGCGCCCCCAAGTATGCTGGTCAAAATAAAGTCAATCCCATGGCAATGATGTTCTCAGGAGTATTGATGTTGCGCCATCTCGGTGAGCGCGAGGCCGCCACGCGTTTGGAAAAAGCAATTACTAAGGTTATCGCGGAAGGCAAATATGTTACTTACGACCTGAAACCCCGTCCCGACGATCCCACTGCCGTCGGTACCTCACAGGTAGCCGATGCCGTTATCGAAAATTTGCAGCAGCTATAACATCTTCCTGATTTTTTGTGACGAGACGAGGAAACTACAATGTACAAAAAGAGCAGGCATGCTTACCTGCTCTTTTGGTCGGTTTTATGGCCGGGCGAGAGCCCCTTTGCGCCACTTATGGCGGGCCTGGATATAACGGACTGTGCCTGAGCGCGAGCGCATCATAACCGAGGACGTACGTGCACCCCAGCCAAAATACTGGACGCCGTCCATCAGCTCTCCACTGGTAATGCCGGTTGCCGCAAATGAAACATCAGTGCCTTTGACCAGGTCATTAGTACGGAAAACCTGGTCGATTTCAACGCCATCCGCCTTGAGCTTCTCACGTTCTTCATTCGAGCGCGGCCAAATTTTACACTGAATCTCTCCGCCTACGCATTTAATGGCCGCTGCCGCCAAAACTGCCTCAGGTGCACCCCCAATACCCATCAATACATCAACGCCTCTGTAATCTTCCATCGCAGCTTGAATCGCCGCTGACACATCACCATCAGTAATCAGGCGAATACGCGCCCCTACCTCGCGGATCTGCCGAATGATATCAGCATGGCGTGGGCGATCAAGAATAACAACGGTCAGATCATCTATACGCGCATCACGTACCTGAGCGATGCGATTCAGATTGGTTGCCACGGGTGCATTAATATCAATGACATGCCTGGCGGCCGGTCCAACCGCAATTTTCTCCATGTAAAAGACTCCGGGAGGAGCTGAATACATTGTGCCTCTCTCAGCGATAGCCACGACCGCCAGTGCACCGGGGAGGCCCAACGCGAGGAGGCGCGTACCATCAACAGGATCAACCGCTACATCAACTTGCGGGGGAGAACCATTGCCCACTTGCTCACCAATGTAGAGCATAGGTGCTTCGTCTTTCTCGCCTTCGCCAATAACGACGACTCCGCTCATGTCAACACCATCAAGGGCATTGCGCATGGCATCGACAGCGGACTGATCAACCATCTCCTTATTGCCTTTGCCCATCCATCGCCCGGCGCTTAATGCAGCGGCTTCGGTCACGCGCAGTAGCTCCATTGCGAGGTTGCGCTCAATAATGCCAGATTGTATAAAACGTTCTTCAGTCATACCCTCTCCTTGAAGTCTTTTAAATATCGATTTGGCGGATTTGAGTACGAGCGTGCTCCGCTAGCATTATAGCACGCAGTTGCTCGATTGCCTCTTGCAGGTGATTCTGGCGATTGACGACCAGGTAATCATACCGATAGCGTTGTTCCACCTCTTTACGTGCATCAGCTAATCTGCGGGCACGTTCCTCTGGCGTTTCTGTATCACGTTGCGCCAAACGCTCTACTAACTCGTCCAGGGAGCCAGGAACGAGAAAAATAAAAATTGCTTGTGGAACCTTGCTTCTCACTGTCGCTGCTCCCTGAACATCAATTTTGAGGAGTACATCACGACCTGCTTTGAGGTTTTCTCGAATAGCCTTGCGTGGCTGTCCATACCAGTTGCCGTGAACATTCGCATATTCAAGCAGTTCATCCTCATCGATTAACTGCTTGAACCTCTCTTCGCTGATGAAATGATAAGGATTTCCTTCGCTTTCACCAGGTCGGGGGGAACGCGTAGTAACCGAGGCTACAACATAAAAATCCGCGCCTTGTTCCTTAAGCGCGTTGATCACACTATCTTTACCTGTTCCAGATGGAGCTGAAAGTACAAAAAGAAGCCCCTGCTTCTGTGGTTGCGATGCGCCGCTGTTCTGCTGGGACACAGATTGCTCCGTCTCAAGTTGCATGCTGTTTTTCCTAACATTACCGGTGTTGCGAGAGATCGTATACGAACAGACTGCCCGTTTGTTATACTAACAATAATCTCGCGTGTAGAATGTGCTCCAGCATACCCATATGCACAACCTGTAGTCTCACATAGTGGGCATGAAGGTGCAACAAACGCGCTTACAACAACGAGTGAGAAACTTCATATTTATTATTGTACAACACTGGTAGGCAATTCGTAAGGCGCAAGCGCCGAAAGGGTAGTTCATCTGTTTCTCTTTCTTTTCCCACGCTGCAGGCGGCGCTTCAGGAAAAAAGTGTACATAATAGATAAATATGCCTGGTAGGTTTGTATTAAAGAGCGATAAATGAGGAATATATGCAAATAGACGCTATCACCCTTGCAGCAGTAGCTGACGAGTGGCGCACCTTATTAACGGGCGCGCGCATTGATACCATTATTCAACCAACGGAACATGCGATCGCACTTCAGTGTTATGCTCCTGGCAGCCAGGGCGAAGGCGGTCATAATCGTTGGCTCTATCTGTCTGCTCATCCACAATTAGCTCGTGCACACTTGACTGCTATCAAGCCTGCGAAGATTGCCAGTGAGCCGCCGCCATTTGTGATGCTCTTGCGTAAGTATCTCGAAGGTGCGCGTATTGAGGCCGTTGCTCAACCACGCTGGGAGCGCGTAGTGGAACTGATAGCAGGCTATCGCAGCAACCCTGAGAGCGAGGAACGCATCCGTTTTCGTCTCATTATCGAATTGATGGGGCGACTCAGCAATATCATTTTTTGTGATGAGACGGGTATGATACTGGGTAGCCTTAAACGTGTTGGTGCGGATGTCAACCGTTATCGTACCATCGCAGCCAATATCCAATATGTGCCACCTCCAGCCCAGCAGCGTGTCTTTGCCGGTCAAACCCTGCCAAAGGTGGAAGCAATAACATTGAATGCTGCCCAGTTAGCGCTCTGGGCGGGAGACAAGATCACCGTTGAACCACCTGAGCAGGGGAAAAAGCGCAAACGTCCCACAGAATCGGCAAAGCTCTGGCAATTGTTGACCAGGCACTTACTTGGCTTCAGTCCACTGCTCGCTCGCGAAGCAGTCTACCGGACTACCGGTGATGCCGAAACTCCGCTTGACGGTGGAGAAGACATATGGGAAGAACTGGCCTGGAATATACGCGACCTGGCTGCCGTATATGATAACCATGCATGGCGGCCGCAGTTGGCGGAGCACATAGACCCACACGCTGAAATGCCTGCTGCACCGGGTGCGTCACAACCATTGCCAATAGCGTACGCTCCCTATGTATTGGAACAATATCAAAACTTGCCCAATGTGCGCATACGCCAATCTCCATCTATGAATGTGTTGCTTGACGACTACTATGCGCGTAGTGAATGGCGTGATGCTATGGAGGATGTACGGGCACCGCTGCGCAAGATCCTGCAAACCCAGCGTGATCGCTGTAAGCGCAAAGATGAACTATTGCAGCAGGAGCTCGCTCAAACCGAAGAGGCAGCACGTTACCGCCTACAAGGTGATCTACTACTAGCTCACCAGCACGATGTGCAGCAAGGTCAGAGCAGTGTCTCCCTGTCCAACTTTTTTGCCGACGAAACGAATGATCAGCAGGAGGTTGTAACTATTCCGCTTGATCCGCGCTTCGATGCCGTAGGCAATGCCGCCCGCTTTTTCAATAAATATCACAAGTTACGCCGTGCTACTGCTCTTGTCCCAGCACAGATCGAACAAAATGCCACAGAACTGGCTACGCTTGAGCAATTGTTGGCCGACCTTATGCTTGCCGATACTCCGGCAGAAGTCGCCCTGGTCAAAGCCGAGGTCCAGAGTGCAGGTTACATGCGTGGCGCTCCCAAACTCACTGCAAAGAAGCTGCAAAAATCTGCAAAGAAGGGCAAGAGTGGTAAGCAAGCCAAAGGTAAACCCGCTCTGCCGGGCGGAGGCGTGCCTTTGCGGGCCCAGAGTCATGACGGTTTCGTCCTACTCATTGGTAAAAACAGCCGTCAAAACGAAGAGGTTACCTTTCATCAGGCCACAGCCAATGACATCTGGTTGCACGCACGCGGTGTACCTGGGGCGCATGTGATCATCAAAGCCGGAGGACGCGAAATTCCTCGCTCTACAATCGAACAGGCTGCTCGCCTGGCCGCCTACTATAGCCAGGCTCGTGGCACTACTACGGCTCCTGTTGACTATACGCTGCAAAAACATGTGCGTCATATGAAGGGTGGTGGTCCTGGCATGGTAATTTATGAGCGAGAGAAGACAATCTATGTCGCGCCAGAAGATGTATCCGTACGCTAATGCCTACTTGTAGACCTGTGCTACCATAAAAAAAGTATACTCCACACTATTTGGAAGGACAGTTGATACTATGCAAGATATTCGCATAGAGCGTTGGGCACACACGCTCGTTCACTACTCATTGTATGTCAAAGCCGGAGAGACAGTTGCAATTTATGCCACGCCGCTGGCTGCGCCGCTTGTCGAAGCGGTATATCGCGAAGTGCTCCGTGTCGGCGGTCACCCACTTCCGCAAATTGAATTGGAAAACCTGGAAGAGATCTTTTTACGCGAGGCCAATGATGACCAGCTCACCAAAGTATCTCCTTTTGCCGAGACCATGGCGGACACCATTGATGCCCGGCTATATATATCTGCAAGAAGCAACACCAAGGCTTTCAGTGCCATTGATCCAACTCGCGCGGGTAAGCGCCGTGCTGCTATGAGTAGTGTCAGTAAAGTCTGGCGCGAGCGTGAACAGGCGGGTAAGTTTCGCTGGTCATCGACACTCTATCCCACGAGCGGCTATGCGCAGGATGCTGAAATGTCGCTCCACGATTTTGAGGAATTCGTCTTTGATGTCTGCTTCCTCAATGACCCTGATCCCATCGCTCGCTGGCAAGACCTTTCTGTGCAGCAGCAGCGCCTGGTCGACTGGTTGGTAGGACACAAGCAGGTGCATATCCAGGGAGAGCATACTGACTTGACCTTATCGATAGAGGATCGTGTATTTATTAATAGTGACGGAAAGCGTAATTTCCCCAGTGGCGAGTTCTTTACTGGTCCTGTTGAGAACAGCGCCAATGGCGTGATCCAGTTCGATATTCCTGCCTCGCATGATGGCCGCTCTATTGAAGGGGTGCGCCTGGTTTTTCACGAAGGCAAAGTTGTTGAGGCCACAGCACGCCAGGGCCAGGACTACCTGGAACGTATGCTAGAGATTGATGCAGGCGCCCGTTATCTTGGCGAGTTTGCCTTTGGCAATAATGCTCGCGTCAATCGCAGCACGAAGAATGTCTTATTTGATGAGAAGATGGGTGGAACCGTCCACCTGGCCCTTGGTGCCAGCTATCCTGAAACTGGTGGCCTCAATACTTCCGCCCTCCACTGGGACATGGTTTGTGACCTGCGCCAACACGGCGAGGTTCGCGTTGACGGCGAGCTATTCTTTAAGGACGGGAAAATACGTGTGTAGTCCCTCTACCTGAATCCTGCTCCTGAAAGGCTCTCTATTACCAAACTTGATAACATCCATGTCTATAGCATAGAATAGGGTAACTACATACTGATCATCGCTGTGCTGAAAGGCACATCCTAGTTATTTGGAGGCCCTCGTTGGAGCAGGAACAACAAGTTTCCGATTTTAATACCATAGAAGACGTGCAGCGGGCGATGTTTGCCCAACGCTATATTGCTGATCGTAGCCTGGCAACGGCGGTTTTCCTGGCTCTTAAACGACGTAAGCCGCTTTTATTAGAAGGAGAACCAGGCGTTGGCAAGACAGAGATCGCCAAGGTGCTCGCTTCTGCACTCAATACACCCTTGATCCGTCTACAATGCTATGAAGGTATCGATGTCAGTACAGCCGTTTATGAGTGGAACTACACGCGCCAGATGCTGCACATCCGCTTGATGGAAGCTTCGGGCATCAATCGCCAACAGGAACTGAAAGAGATCTTTGGACCTGAATTCTTGATTAAGCGTCCCCTGCTCCAGGCTATCGACGCAGAAAATGCTAGTGCGCCCGTCTTGTTGATTGACGAACTCGATCGCAGCGATGAAGAGTTTGAGGCGTACCTCCTTGAGCTGCTCTCTGATTTTCAGATAACCATTCCTGAGATCGGCACCATCGTAGCTAAAGATCCGCCTGTAGTAATTATTACGTCCAACCGGACGCGCGAGATTCACGATGCTCTGCGTCGTCGCTGCCTGTACTATTGGATCGATTTCCCAACTCTGGAAAAAGAATATTCTATCGTCCTGGCACGAATGCCAGATGTACCTGAACGCTTAGCCAAGCAGGTGTGTACCTTCGTGCGCGAATTGCGTAGTGCCGATCTGTACAAAGCTCCTGGGGTTGCTGAGACTCTCGATTGGATCAGTTCATTACTGGCCCTCAACCAGTTGGAACTTGTGGAAGGTCCTGTCCGCGATACCTTGGGAGCGCTACTCAAATATCAGGATGATGTACTCAAGGTCGGAGGCAGCGATCTGTATAAGATGGTCCAAAAGGCACGAGGAGCCTCCTAAACATGAGCTTAGACGGACAAGAGAATGGAGATTACTTTGCCAAGGAGCCGCTCAGACCGTTAGAACTTGAGCGCGGAGAGCGCTTGCTCTTTCGCTTGACTGAATTTGGTCGTATGCTCTGGGAGGTAGGTATCGATGTGGGGCCGCGTAAGATGTTGGAACTTGCCGAGACCCTGAATTATGTCGATGTCACCTCAAAAGAAGATTTCTATAATGCCCTCAAATGTTCGTTGCTGCCTAAGCACGAGCAGGAGGTGCTGTTTGACCAGCTCTTCTTATATTATTGGTATATGCGTGATCGCCAGGATAAGAAGGCAGAGAATCCTAAGGGAGCTGCCAAACGCGATGATCGCCAGATGCGCCTGCCTCCATCCGAGCGCAAGCGCCTGGCTGAACACATGAATGCCAATGAGCAGCATCGCAAAGACCTCAAAGCTGAAATGCGTCAAACCGAGCGCCGTCGCAAGGCAGAGGAGCGCATTGATGAAGATGACGATGATGATGCTAATCCACAGGGCACAGCCTATAGCGCTATCGAGATGCTGCGTAAAAAAGATTTCGAATCTTTCACCTGGGAAGAGGTACAGGAAGCCAAGCGCTTGATGTCTGAAATGCATTGGCACCTTGGCATGCGCCCAACGCATCGTAAAGCTCCGGCGCGCAAGGGATCATATCCCGATATGCGCCGTATCGTACGCCGCAACCTCAAATATGGTGCGGAATTCCTTGAACTCACCTGGCGTGAAATCAAGCGCAAGCCGCGTCCTCTGGTCATCATTTGTGATATCAGCGGTTCGATGAGCCTGTATTCGCGCCTGTTGTTGCACTTTATTCATACGATCTCTAACGGTTTAATGAATGTCGAGACCTTTGTCTTTGGCACGCGCCTCACACGCATCACTCGTCAACTCAAGAAGCGCGATGTCGACGATGCCGTGCGCGACGTTTCTAAGAACGTGCAAGACTGGTCAGGGGGCACACGCATTGGCGATGCCTTGCACTTCTTTAATCATCACTGGGCCAAGCGCGTGTTAGGACGAGGTGCGGTTGTACTGGTTATTAGTGATGGTTGGGATCGAGGCAATGCCAGCCTGCTACAGGTTGAGATGGACCGCTTGCAGCACAGTTGTCACCGGCTCATCTGGCTCAATCCACTACTGGGTTCGCCTGATTATCGCCCACTGACTATTGGTATGAAGACCGCCTTACCGTATATTGATAATTTTTTACCTGCCCATAATCTGGACAGCTTGATCAGTCTGGGCAAACTTTTGGAGACGATTGATGATAGTCGCCCTGCACGTAGCACGGCTGAGCGCCGTAAAGCAGTTGCGATTTGGACCAGGCCCAGTGCGTTCTAACTAGTTTCATAAGGAGAGTTTCTATGCGTGATGTCCTTCCCGATATCGAACGTTGGCGTGCTCGTGGCGAGCGAGTTGCCGTAGCCACAGTGGTTTCGATGGCCGGTTCTGCTCCGCGTCGACCAGGCGCAAAACTGGTCGTCAGTGAGAGCGGTGAACTGGCGGGTTCCGTCAGTGGTGGGTGTGTCGAGCCGGCGGTTTTCCATACCGCCATGGAAGTAATTGAAAATGGCAAGCCTCAAATGCTGGAATTTGGCATTAGTGAAGAAGAAAACATCGAGAAGATCGGCCTGGCCTGTGGTGGTACCATTCATGTCTTTGTTGAACGCCTGGACTGGTAATTCTCCCAGTCTTTTGTTGTAGTCTGTAGAGGGAGCCTACCTATGAGCGGTGTGTATGAGGCATTGAAAGATCTGCTAGATCAGGAAAAAGGCGCAGCACTGGCAACACTTGTACGCGGTGATGAACATGTTGGTGCAAAACTGCTTGTGCTGCCCGGTAAGCAAAGTTCTGGATCACTGGGCAATGCTGCGCTTAATGCACTTGTGCTTGAAGATGCTGAACCTGCCATCTGGAGTGGAGACGCCTCAATCCACACCTATAAGCTTGAGAGCGCCAGTGGCACGCAGTCCTACGACGTTTTTGTTGAGGGCTTTCCCCCGCCACCAATGTTAATCATTGTAGGCGCTGGACATATCGCTATTCCCTTAACCACCTTTGCCAAAACGCTGAATTACCGTGTGGTGGTGATAGATGCTCGCGCTGCTTTTGCCACTCGTGAACGTTTTCCTCATGCGGATGAGTTGATTGTAGAGTGGCCAGACGAGGTTTTAGAGAAAATGGATCTCAATCCGTCTACCTCAGTAGCGGTACTGACTCACGATCCGAAATTCGATGAACCAACTCTTAAAGTTGTGTTAGCCCACCATGTAGGCTATATTGGGGCAATTGGCAGCCGTAAAACCAGTGAAGAACGCAGCGAACGTCTCAAACAGCAGGGCGTAACAGATGAGCAATTACAGCGCATTCACGGGCCAATTGGCTTAAATATTGGCGCTGCTTCCCCCGAAGAAATGGCCCTTGCGATTATGGGCGAAATTGTCGCTACGCACCATGGCAAGGATCGTACCTCCGTTTCCGCCTGGAAAAAGTAAAAAACGCAACTTCTGGCAACCTGTTTCGTTGTAAATCATAGATACTGATATATACAAATACCAGTGAAGGGTAGAGTTGACAGGGCATAAAGGTGTATTATGTTATATGATGGTTTATAATGGTTTATAAAGAAAAGGACTATTCATGAGCGATAACTCATACTCTTATCAAGATGATCCGACCGAACCAGTTCGTCCATCTTCATATCCACCACAGGCACCCGACAAAAAGTTAGTCATTGGCAACTTTCAGGACGCTCAAAAACGTCCTGAGCGTCGACCATATCACTATCCACCTCCTCAACAAGGAGCACCTGTACAATTTTGGCAACAGGGGGCCCAGGGTGGCTCAACTATGCCTGCCAGTAATCCAAATAGCCCGTCATATCCATATCAACAGCCTGGACAGGCTGCGGGTAATTTTGGCTCTGGTCCAACGCCTCAGCGTTCCCCCCGTCGTCGCAGAGGGTGCCTTGTTGGTTGCCTTGTCGTTCTTTTGCTGCTCTGTGTTGTGGGCGTCTTTACTGCTGTGACGGCTCAGCGCGTAATGGCCTTTGGTTCAGCCATTTCCACACAAGCGCCTTTGAGCACCCAGACTGGCTATATGGGAGGTAGTGATCGCGTCAATCTGCTCGTCATGGGTTACGGTGGTACAGGCCATGATGGTGCATATCTCACCGACTCAATGGTCGTGATGAGTCTGATGCCCCAAAGCCATCATACAACCCTGGTCTCTGTTCCGCGTGATCTCTGGGTACAGATCCCTGCTGGTTCAGGCCAGTATCATAAGATCAACTACGCCTATGTCTACGGCTCTAATAACGGTGCGGACGCTGCTGGAGGAGGAAATGTGGCTGCTCAAAAGATCTCGGTGGTGACCGGACTCGATGTAAAATACTGGCTGACCATCAATTTTGTGGGCTTCCGTGATTTTATCAATGCTATTGGTGGCATTGATGTCTACGTTCCTGATGCGTTTACTGCCAAGTATCCTGCCAACGATGATCCCAATATCAATCCCAATTGGCTTCACGTGCACTTCTCCAAGGGCATGCAGCATATGGATGGTGAAACAGCCATACGCTATGCTCGTGCTCGTTATGTGCTTGACAATCCCGCTGAAGGTAGTGATTTTGCGCGTTCAGCACGCCAGCAGATCATGATCAAAGCGGCGCTGGCCAAGGTCAAACAGGTGAGTACCTGGCCCAGCCTTTTCAAGGCCTTAACAGCCCTTGAGCACGCCATCTCTACGAACCTGTCACTGGCTGACCTGATGCAATTTGCCCTGAAAATGGACTTGAACAATGCTCATCATGTTGGTCTAAGTAATCAAAACGTCCTCGTTGACGCTACCGCGTCTGATGGTGAATATATTCTCCGACCCGCCAATAATGACTGGCAAGCTATTATAAATTACGTAAAGCAGCAATTGTACAACTAATCGCTGCTTCCTTCCTAAAAGGGGGCAAGCATGTCTCAGCGCAATGCTCGAGTGATAGGCGGTATTTACCAACTAGGCCAGGTCATTACCTCTGGTGGAATGCTTAGTTCGTATACCGCCTACAATCGCAATACTGGAGATGTAGTGGGGCTCACCGTAATTGAGTACCCACCTGCTTTTGATGCCCAGGCAATCCAACGGTTGTTGCAACCCCTGGAGCGACGTCGATCAATTTCCTCTCCTAATGTCATACGTGTATATGATTGGGGCCTTGAGGGCAATCGTATCTATATCGCGACTGATCCGCCACGAGGCATTACGCTTCGACATGTGCTGGACGGCGAGAATGTTGATCTCCAGCGTAGTATCGATCTATTGCGTCAAATGGTCCAGGGGCTGAAGGCTTTGCATGAACAGGGGGTAGCGGGATTAGATCTGCGCCCCCAGCTTATTACCGTCGATGCGGTAGCAGTAACTGATCGTGTGCAGCTTGATGACGTCGGATTGCGCTCCCTGCTGCAGGCTCTGGGCTATGTAAATAGCCAGCGCTCGGACGATATCGGTTTTCTTGATCCACGCTACGCACCGCCTGAGTATATTAACAATGGCCAGGTCGGACCATGCAGTGATATTTACCAGCTAGGTATCCTGTTATTTGAGATGGTGACTGGCCGTGTGCCTTTTGTCGGCAGAAATTCAGCTGAGACCGGTGTACTACAAAATACCGAGCCTGTGCCACGTATGATGCAGTATAAACATGATACGCCTGCGTCACTGCAAGATCTGCTGGAATGTGCCATGGCAAAGAATCCTGGCGTACGTTTTGCCAATGCTGGGATTCTGCTCAATGCCTTAGAAACCATTCAGCTTCCACAACGCCGCCCTTCTCAGGTCGAATGGCCCAGGGATGGAGGAACGCCCACTGGTCCAGGTCAGCAGGGTTTGACCGATGAAATGCCTTCTCTCGACAAGGATAATTCGCGAAGTGCTACGCTGATTGGCGGTCAACCTCCAACGGAGATGGCTTCTCGCGATACAAGGCACCAAACCCTGGAAACACAAAACGTCTATGCATTCCTCTGTTACGAGAAGGATGGCGTGGAGGTTCAGCGCTTTCCCCTTACGAAAAAAGACGTCGTAGTTGGAAGAAATGATCCTAAACGTGGCCTCACCCCTGACGTCGACCTGACCCCCGCTGACGTAAAGATGACAGTATCGCGTCAACATGCGCGCATTCGTAATGAAGAGACCTTCTTCTACATTGAAGATCTCAAGAGTCGCAATAAAACGCGCCTGGGTGAGCTGCCACTCGTACCGCTCAAACCTGAGCTATTACAACATGGAGATACTGTTCAGTTTGGCAGCGTGCGCCTGATCTTTAGAATCCCAGGAGTGCGCGATAAGCCCCCCTTGAAAGAAAGTAAGTTATAAATTCCACTTGCGCCATTTTCTCCACGTACGCACAATGCGTGGGCCAAAGAAAATGAGGAATAATCCTATCAGGATAAGCATGATAACTGGTACAAACAGCGAAATGAGCACCAGGATAACCACCACTACATCTTCTACTATACTGAGCACAATATTGAAAAAACCAGCAGTGGTAGCTGTTGAAACCAAACGCGTCGTTGCTTTAGCTGTATGACTCGTCGCGGCCAATACCCCTCCCAACATGAGCATAAGCACCAGGCCAACTACCCCCAGAGGAGTACTACCCGCCGCGAGAACTGTACCTAACAGATGGCTTCCGGTACTGGCACTTTGCATGACAGGTAGAAGGCTACTGCTCGTAACATGGGTGTTGATGGTGACCTGCCCATAGCTTGCGGCTGCAATCAGCGCTCCGGCGATAGGTCGTATCGCGGTATGGATAGCATCCCAGGTGTGATCAATCACAGGAATCTTGTCGGCAACAAAATCGAGCAGCGTAAGCAGTACCAGGGCAGCAATACACCAGTTCGAAGTAATAAATGCAAAGTTTGGATTCACTTTGTAGAGATGAAAGAAACGCGCAGCGATGGCAAATGAGAGCATTGGTAAGTATGCATTAATGCCAGAAGCAAAGGCCAGTCCAAGAGGTGTACCGAGATCCATATTTTTCCCTTATGAGTATTCATATACGCGAGATAAAGCTATTTATATCACGTACATAAACGTTTGGAAAGAGACAGTATCAAAAAAACCGTCAGTGCAAAAGTTACGTATCTGCAAGCGCCTGAACCCAACGAGCCTCAAGACATTGGAGATAGTGGTCGCGGTGGCGTTTGAAACGAAACATCTTCAATTGCACGCTCTGTTTCTGACGGGCTTCGGCACGAGCTTGCCGCCAGTGCTCTCGTGGGACGCGGCCCAATCGCTGCTCGGCTTGCTGGTCGCTGATCCGCTCTT
>Ga0209647_1001115_pt1 | contig 23606 bp, 18 predicted proteins | sample GraSoi_2013_60cm_FD_185827 | JGI IMG/M metagenome (GOLD analysis project Ga0209647, IMG submission 185827) | Grasslands soil microbial communities from the Angelo Coastal Reserve, California, USA - Sample 9_17_2013_60cm (SPAdes) (version 2) | ecosystem: Environmental > Terrestrial > Soil >... | reverse complement strand
GCGCCGCATCTGCGCTAGCAACAACGGGATATCATCGACACGTTCGGTCTCTATGCTCAAGGATTCTTTCATGTCCTTCAGCTTATCAGAATCTTGAGATCGCGTCTAGATTTAAGCGAACGGTGAGTCTTCACTTTCCATATCAATGCCTTGTCCCCAATAATAAATAAAATCCTTTAGTATTTATAATTACGTTGAAATGCAGCATCAATAACATTTTATAACTTCAATAAGATTAAGGAGCATGAACCCTGCTTATGAGAGCAAAGAGAAAACCACAGTCCCGAATTATTGACATCTTGGGACAGAGGACACGATGTGTCCGGTATACCAGATTGGTTATAATACCAAATCATGATATAATTATTAGCAGAGGTTATGGAGTTCCAACTAGATGCCTCTTATTTTGCTCCTATAGGTACGCCGATCATTGTGATTAAAGAAGCCATACATTGTGGCTAGCCGAAGAAAGGATAGGCCATGTCAACTGAGATTACCACTACTGGCGTCCATCATATCCGGCTGATAGTAACCGACCCTGTTCGCTCACGCGACTTCTACACCAGTCTGCTCAACTTTAAAGTGGCTGTGGAGCTGCCGCCAGGGTTTGTGCTGACAAATGGTAACCTGCTGCTGGGTATTACGCCGCCATGGGACGCGAGCCAGGCCCTCCCCGACGATCGTTTTAGTCCTAACCGCGTAGGGCTCGATCACCTCAGCTTTGGTGTTGCTGACCGTGCTGAGCTTAACAAAGCAGCAGCCCTTTTCGACGAGCGTGGCGTAGTGCACGGAGAAGTGAGGGATCTTCCCCCCTTTGGGATTACAATCCTGAGTTTCGACGACCCTGACGGTATCCAGGTGGAATTAACTGCGCCTTTCGAGTAAGTTGCCTATTTACTTCTTCCTTCACCTATGTTATTATGTTCGTAACCAATACATATAGCAAACACGCGAGACATGTCCTTTCCTAAAGGTTTACAGAGAGGAAGCGCCGGCGGCTGCAAGCGCTCCAACCGCTAAGAAGTGGATACCCCTCGCCAGCCTGTACCGAGCCTGCAAGGTACACGTCCCGGCCTCGTTACCGGTCGTTAGAGCGCGTTTTTTCAGCATGCACTAATTTGTTTTGTCTCTATACTGGAAAACGTGAAAACTGGGTGGAACCACGGGGAGTGTTATAACCTTTTCGTCCCATAGCGGGATGGAAAGGTTTTTTTATTGTCGGACTGAGGAGGATTTTAGTATGTCGATAGAAGCAGAACTGGAAGAATCGGTCAACTATACGCCGCTAGAGCGTATGCGGCACTCGGCAGCGCATGTCATGGCCGAGGCCGTTCTTGAGATTTTTCCCGATGCCAAGTTAGCCATCGGCCCAGCCATTGAAGACGGTTTTTATTATGATTTCGACTTGCCACGTACCCTGACGCCTGATGATTTGCCCGATATCGAACAGCGTATGTCACATATCATCGCGGGCAAGTACCCCTTTAAACGCGACCGCTGGCCTCGCGCAAAGGCCCTGGAGTACTTCCGCGACAAGGGGCAGACCTACAAGGTTGAACTTATCGAAAACTTGCCCGATGCGGAAGTCGGCATCTACACGCAGGATACGTTCCTGGACCTGTGTCGTGGGCCGCATGTCGAGAATACCGGTCAAATCGGCCCTTTCAAGCTGATGCGTGTAGCGGGTGCCTACTGGCGCGGGGACGAGCATCGCCCTATGTTGCAGCGCATCTATGGCACGGCGTGGTTCACGCAGGAGGAACTTGATCAATACCTCTGGCGGCTGGAAGAGGCCCTGAAGCGCGACCATCGCAAACTGGGGCGCGAACTCAAGCTCTTTGTTTTAAGCGATGAGCTACCCGCCGGTGTCCCCATGTTCTTGCCCAACGGCGAAACGCTTCGCCACTTGATGGAAAGCTATGTCCGCGAGACGCAGGAAAAATATGGTTACCAGCACGTCTGGACCTCGCACCTTGGCAAAGTGCACCTGTACAAGACTTCCAAGCACTGGTACAACTATCGCGAAAACATGTTTCCTATTATGCAGGGCGATCAGGAGCAATCGGAGGATGATGCCTACGTGCTCAAGCCGATGAACTGTCCGCACCATATCACACTCTACAAAACGCAGATGCATAGCTATCGCGAACTGCCTGTGCGCTATGCCGAGTTCGCCACCCTCTACCGTTATGAGAAGCCAGGGGTCTTAACGGGCCTGGCACGTGTACGCAGTCTCACGCAGGATGATGCGCACGTCTTCATGCGTCCTGACCAGATTCAAGAAGAGTTTGACCGCGCTATCGACCTGACGCTCGAGGTCTTCAACACCTATGGCCTGACGGATTACTGGATTGCTCTCTCCCTGCGTGATCCCAACAAGAAAGAGGATTATGCGGGCAGTGACGAAGTCTGGGAACGGGCCGAGAGCGCCCTGCGCCAGGCTGTAGAGAATAAGGGCATCAAGTATCGTGAGATGATCGGTGAAGCAGCTTTTTATGGTCCGAAGACGGACTTTATGGTGCGCGATGCACTTGGCCGCGACTGGCAGTGCTCAACGGTACAGCTCGACTTCGTACAACCGGAGAATTTCCAACTCGAGTATATCGGCGAAGACGGCCAGCCTCATCGTCCTGTCATCATTCACCGTGCCGTCACCGGCTCGACTGAACGCTTCATGGCCCTGATTATCGAACACTTCGCAGGCGCTTTCCCTGTCTGGTTGGCACCTGTACAGGCCATGATCATTCCCATCGCCGATCGTCACCTGGAGTACGCAAACAAGGTCTTACAGTCGCTTAAAGCCGTTGGTGTGCGTGCCGAATTGGATTCACGCAGCGAGCGTATGAACGCCAAAGTGCGTGACGCCCAGTTGCAGAAGATTCCCTATATGCTCGTGGTCGGCGACAAAGAAGTGGCAAATGAGGCCGTCTCAGTCCGCCTGCGCACCAACGAAAACCTTGGAGCAACGCCCGTTGAGAGTTTCATAGCGCGCATCACAGAGATTATCAAGACTAAGAGTATGGAACTATAGTTCCTCTGTAGGGACGACCCTTGTGGTCGCCCGGGTGGGTCGCCTTAAAGCCTTTTCGTCCCATTGGAGGAAAGGCTTTTTTTCTTATCACTTGTCGTCTGATTGTTTGTTTTCAGACAAGGAGACAAATCCATGCCGGTCGAAGCAGAACCGCGAGCATCTGAACAGTGTGCGCCGCTGCAGCGAATGCGCTATTCCGCTGCGCAAGTTATGGCGGATGAGGATAAAGTCAACGCCTACCAGCAGCAAAACGACTTTCCTGAGCTCTGCCGTGTGCAGGAAAGAGGTAACTGGCCGGCCGGGGTCGCGATCTGCCGGCAGCACGATTTCCTTGACTTGTGTCCCGGCCCGCTTGTAGAGCACACCGGCCAGATCGGCCCTTTTAAACTGATGAGCGTGGCTGGTGCCTATTGGCGCGGCGACGAGCATCGTCCCATGTTGCAGCGCTTGTATGGCACAGCGTGGTTCGCGCAGGAGGAACTCGATCAATACCTCTGGCGGCTGGAGGAAGCCCAGAAGCGTGACCATCGCAAACTGGGACGCGAGCTAGGCATTTTCATGATGTCGCCTGTCCTGCGAAAATAGCTCTCAAAGCAATCGGGCTGGGTCAAACCCCGCCAAATGATGCTTGAGAAAAATAGGCAAAGAAGATCTATGATGACGCAACGACTAGTGATTCAAAACGGCACTGTCATTACAGGAGAGAAAGAACCTGGCTCCTTTCCACGTGCTGATATCCTCGTAGAAGGTTCGCTTATTCGCGCAGTTCAACCCGATATTGAAGCATCTGACTGTACCGTGATCGATGCCTCAGGGATGATTGTGATGCCAGGATTTGTTGATGCCCATCGTCATACCTGGGAAGGAACCCTCAAACAGCTTGCTGCCAATAGCGATCTTGGTGACTACGCGAGCCATATTCTCGCGAAGTTTGGTCCTATCTTCCGATCCGAAGACGCCTATATTGGGACACTTATTGGAGCACTTGAGGCGCTCGATGCAGGCATCACGACCCTCTTTGACTGGTCGCATATTCAGAACACTCCTGAACATACCGATGCTGTGATTCGCGGACTCCAGGAGAGTGGGCTGCGAGCCGTCTTTGGTTATGGTGTTCCTCAAACCGGACCACAGTGGTCCTATGAAAGTCAACTGAATCATCCTGATGATGCCAGGCGCGTTCGCACCCAGTATTTTTCTTCTGCTCAACAACTGATGACGATGGCAATGGCACTGCGCGGACCTGAGTTCTCCACCATGGATGTCACCAGACGGGACTGGAAGCTCGCCCGCGACCTGGGTTTGCCGATTAGTGTCCATGTTGGGAGTGGACCCTTTGGGGTTCCCTATCGGGCAATCGAGCACCTCTCCCAGGCACACTTACTTGGTCCAGATACGCAGTATGTCCATACGACCACATTGACTGATGAGGCAATCCAGCATATTGCAGAGAGCGGAGGGACAGCCGCAGTGACACCAGCAGTGGAAATGCAGATGGGTTTTGGTTTTCCTGCAACCAGTCGCCTCATAGCTCATGGCATCCGACCAGGCCTGGGTGTCGATATCGTCACCAGTACGGCGGGCGACATATTCACGCAGATGCACTCCGCCTTCCAGGCTGCACGTCTACAGGTTTCACAGGACGGTAACAACTCATTACCTGTACCGAGTGCCGAGGATATGTTTGCGCTTGCGACGATTGATGGAGCACGTTCCGCCTGGCTTGATCAGAGGACCGGGACATTGACACCAGGCAAGGAAGCCGATATCATTCTCTTAACCACCAATACCTTGAACCTTTCCCCGATCAACGATCCGGTTGCCTCTGTGGTTCTTGGTGCCTACGCTAGTAATGTTGACACGGTCCTTGTTGCGGGCAAGGTCCTCAAGCAAGGAGGACGATTGTTGCATGTCGACCTTGAACAGGTACGTACGCAGGCGACCACTTCACGCAATTATCTAATGGCGACATCAGGTTTTAGAAAAACGTCATAGCATGTCAACAGGGTTGTTTCACTTTTCGCCGCCGCAGGCGGTATCAGTCGGGTAACTGAATAGCTACGAGATTTCAGCTAATTCAAGTACTTATAGGCGGGCAGCGTCAGGAACTCGGTGAACTGGTCGTCCGTAATGATCGTGTCGAGAATCTCAGACGCGGTTTGGAATTGACGCCTGGCAAACTCCTGCTCTCCGACCGCTGACCGGATTTTCTCAAGTTCATCCTTTGCCAGTTCGTGGAACAAATCAACCGTCACCTTTCTGCCATCATCGAGGATCCCCTTGGGATGGTGTATCCACTGCCAGATCTGCGACCTGGCAATCTCGGTGGTGGCAGCATCCTCCATCAGGTTGTTGATCGGAACACAGCCATTGCCGCGCAGCCACGACTCCAGGTATTGGATGCTGACGCTGATATTGTTGCGTAGCCCGGCTTCGGTGATCGTACCATCGGGTACCTTTAAGAGATCGGCAGCCGTCGAATGCACATCTTCACGTTTCCTGTCGATCTGGTTTGGCCCTTTCATGACAGCGTCGAATTCTTCCATGGCGATAGCAACCAGGCCCGGGTGAGCTACCCACGTTCCATCGTGACCATCGGTAACCTCGCGTCTTTTATCAGCACGGACGCGTGCAAGCGCCTCCTCGTTCGCCTTTGCATCATTCTTGATTGGAATCTGGGCGGCCATGCCCCCGATGGCGTGCGCATTGCGCCGGTGGCAGGTTTTGATGGTCAGCAGTGAGTAGGAACGCATAAAGTGCGTTGTCATCGTGACCTGCGCGCGGTCAGGCAGAATAAAATCTGGGATATTGCGGAACTTCTTGATCACGCTGAAGATGTAATCCCAGCGACCGCAGTTCAGACCCGCCGAATGTTCCCGCAGCTCATACAGGATTTCGTCCATCTCGAAAGTTGCCAGGATGGTCTCGATCAGCACGGTGGCTTTGATTGTACCCTGCGGAATACCCAGTTCGCGTTGTGCTAGCACGAACACATCATTCCAGAGACGCGCTTCCAGGTGGCTTTCGAGTTTAGGCAGGTAAAAGTAGGGCCCTGTGCCTTTTTCGATCAGCGTTTTGGCGTTGTGGAAGAAGTACAGGCCAAAATCGAAGATGCCGCCGGAAATCGGCTTGCCATCAATCAAAACGTGCTTCTCCGTCAGGTGCCAGCCGCGCGGGCGAACCAGCAGTGTCGCGATCTCTTCATTGAGTGCGTATTGTTTTCCCTCGGGGCTGTTATACGTAATGGTGTGATTGACCGCGTCACGAACGTTGATCTGACCTTCAATCGTACCTTCCCACGTTGGGGAAAACGCATCTTCGAAGTCAGCCATGAAGACTTTGGCACCCGAGTTCAGCGCGTTGATAATCATTTTGCGCTCCACAGGCCCCGTAATCTCTACGCGCCGGTCTTGCAGGTCCGCGGGCTCAGGCGCAATGGTCCATTCACTGTTGCGAATATGCTCGGTTTCGGGCAAGAAATCAGGCAACTTGCCTGCGTTAATCTCGGTCTGCCGCTGTGCCCTTCTCCGTAGCAATTCTTCACGCCTATCTGTAAAAGCCCGAACCAGCGTTGCCACAAAATTCATAGCTTCTGGTGTCAAAATTTCCGCAAACTCTGGAGTGACTGGACCGGTGATCTGTATGGTCTCGACAGAAGTGTTCTCTTTCGTCATGTGGGGGATACTCCTTTCGGTGGTAGGTAAGCGATTAGAGAAATTGCTCCACTTCTGTCGAGCCTGCCAGCGCAACAGTTGAGGAATTGCCGCTGGAGATAACCTGGGCTACCTCGTCGAAGTATCCGGTGCCCACTTCGCGTTGGTGCTTGGTCGCAGTGTATCCAGATGTTTCCAGCGCGAACTCGGCCTCTTGCAGGTCAGCGTAGGCAGCCATGCCCTGCTCGCGATATCCCAATGCAAGGTTGAACATGCTATAGTTGAGGGCGTGGAAACCGGCCAGCGTGATGAACTGGAATTTATAGCCCATCCTCGCAAGTTCGTCCTGGAAGGTTGTAATCGTTTCGGTATCAAGCTTCTTGCGCCAGTTAAATGAGGGAGAGCAGTTGTAAGCCAGCATCTTGCCTGGATACTGCTCGTGAATCTCGTCTGCGAAGCGCTGCGCCTCTTTGAGGTTGGGTTCGGAGGTTTCACACCAGATGAGGTCGCAATATGGAGCGTAGGAGAGTCCCCTGGCAATGGCTGCATTGAGCCCACCGTGCATTTTATAGAACCCCTCCGGTGTTCGCTCCGTGGTGAGGAATTTGTGGTCAGCCGGGTCAATATCACTGGTGATTAAGTGCGCTCCGTTAGCATCTGTTCTAGCAACGATGATGGTTGGAACACCCATTACATCGGCTGCCAGGCGTGCAGATACGAGATGTTTGATAGCTGACTGAGTCGGCACGAGCACCTTGCCGCCCATATGCCCGCACTTCTTCTCCGATGACAACTGGTCCTCAAAATGGACACCCGCTGCCCCCGCCTCGATCATGGCTTTCATCAGCTCAAAAACATTTAAAGGGCCGCCAAAGCCTGCTTCCGCGTCCGCCACGATTGGTGCAAACCAGTACGTATCGTTCTTGCCTTCCGCGTGATGAATCTGGTCGGCGCGCTGCAGCGCCTGGTTAATTCTGCATACAACATGTGGGACACTATTAGACGGGTAAAGGCTCTGGTCTGGATACATCTGTCCCGCGAGGTTAGCGTCAGCCGCGACCTGCCAGCCGCTCAGATAGATGGCTTTTAAACCGGCCTTTACTTGCTGCACTGCCTGGTTTCCCGTCAATGCACCCAAAGCTGCTACATAGGGTTCGGCGTGCAAGAGATTCCAGAGCCGATCGGCACCGAGTCGCGCCAGTGTGTAATCAATTTTGATTGAACCACGAAGCCGGATCACATCTTCTGCGCTGTATGGATGCACAATCCCTTGCCAGCGTAAATTTCCTTCCCAATCTCTCTCAAGCTCTGAGGCATAGTGCGCGTTCATTGCATGCCTGTTTTTGCTGTGGCCGTTCATTTCATACCTGCTGTACCCATAGCTGTTTGTAACATGTTGTTCGCTCATTAGGATGACCTTTCCTCTCTGTTGAGGCTAACGGTGGATTCTGCCAGGTAGACACCTTTGTCCATCTCTCTTGTTCCACTCACTAAGACAAGGGTAACATGCAACCACCTAAAAGGGCCAGGAAATTGCTTCGAAGGTTGTGAAGCTATATATAAACAAAAAATTATATATCGGGAAAGCATGAGAATGCCCTGAGAGGGTATGCCTCCCAGGGCATTCTCATGCTTTCCTCTACTAACTCCTCAGGCTCCGTGACACTTCTTATACTTTTTGCCGCTGCCGCACGGGCATGGATCGTTGCGTCCAATCTTGTTTGCCATCACCTGGCGTGGAGCCGAGGTCGCAACTGCTGTGCGTCCATTCCCATGCTGGCGATTACCAGCGCTTTGCCTGCGTGAAGCGGTACCTCTATCTGCGCCATCGCTCTTCGCCTGGCCGCTGGCCCTGGCGATATCATCAATATTTGTGCGCAGGTTGCGTGGGATCTTACGCTGCGGCTCTGGCCGTTGCACTGTAATAGTAATGTTGCCACGTAGCAGCTTAAGCAGCTCATCCACAATATAATGTTGGATGGTCGCTTTCAGGTTCTCGAACATGCGGAATGCTTCGTTCTTGAACTCGACAAGCGGGTCGCGCTGTCCAATCGCGCGGAAATGAATACTGGCTCGCATCACATCCAGGGCATCAATGTGATCCATCCATAGTCGATCTATAACCTGTAAGGTATAGGAACGTTCCAGGTCGCGGATAGTGGGGATGCCGAGACCTGGATTCTCTGCCCCCAGTTTATCAAGCTGCTGGCCTCGCTCCTCGTAGTGGTTTGTCACCAGCTCTGTCAGTTTTCTCGTGAGATCGTCTTTGCGCACGGCGTGCATATTATCCGGCAAGGCCTCATCAGGAATCTGCACCCATGTTTCCAGGACGGCAAACAGTCTCTCCAGCTGCTCTTCTTCTGTAACGAGGTTGCCAGGGATATGCATATCCACGATTCCTCGCACTTCAGCGCGCATCATCCCCAGCACGCGCTCGTGCATATCGGCGCGTTCAAGCACTGCGCGCCGGTCAGCATAGATCACTTCGCGCTGCTTGGCAATCACGTCGTCATAATCAACCACGTTCTTACGTATATCGAAGTTATATCCCTCAACCCGCGTCTGTGCCTGTTCAATGAAGCGCGAAACCATGCCGCTCTCAAGCGGCATATCCTCGTCCATACCAACCATTTGCATCACTTTTGATACACGGTCAGCGGCGAAGCGGCGCATCAGTTCGTCATCCAGCCCCAGGAAGAAGCGTGACGAACCCGGGTCTCCCTGGCGTCCAGAGCGGCCACGCAACTGGTTATCGATACGTCGTGACTCGTGTCGTTCAGTACCAATGATACGCAGTCCACCCAACTCCACGACTCGTTGGTGATCCTCTTCGCACTCACGCCTCTTCTGCTCGAGCAGTTCGTTTATCTCCCCCTCGGACATGTTAGCGAGATACTGCTGTATCGCCTCCTCTTTCTCAGCACGGTCGTCTTCGTCTTGCACCGGCATCTCGCGGATGAAGTCGATGTGCTCGGCATGTTTGCGCAAGATGGCATCTCGATAACCGTCGGGGTTACCTCCCAGGACGATATCGGTACCGCGGCCGGCCATGTTGGTGGCAATGGTCACGGCGCCGCTGCGACCGGCCTGCGCGACAATTTGCGCCTCACGCTCGTGGTGTTTAGCGTTCAGGACGTTGTGCGCTATGCCCTGCTTATCCAGTAGCTCTGAAAGATGCTCTGAGATCTCGACCGAGGTCGTCCCCACCAGGACCGGCTGCCCCTGTTCGTTAAGTTCCTTAATCTCTTCGACTACAGCCCTGAATTTTGCATCTGTTGTGCGATAGATCAGGTCGGGCAGGTCCTGGCGAATCATAGGCTCGTGCGTTGGGATACTTATGACATCCAGCTTATAAATCTTATGAAACTCTTCCGCCTCCGTCAGCGCAGTACCGGTCATACCGGCCAGTTTCTTGTAAAGGCGGAAGAAATTCTGGAAGGTGATCGTCGCCAGCGTATGGTTCTCGCGCTGCACCTTGACGCCCTCTTTAGCCTCGATGGCCTGGTGAAGACCCTCGCTGTAGCGCCGTCCCGGCATCTGGCGACCCGTAAACTCATCGACGATGATTACTTCGCCGTCTCTCACAATATAGTCTTTGTCGAGCTTGAAGATGAACTCTGCCTTAATGGCGTTCTCCATGTAACGCGTCAGATCGACGTTCTCTTCGGCGTAAATGTTTTTAACACCGGCTAGCTTCTCGATCTTCTCGATACCTTCTTCGGTGAGTATGACGGTGCGCAACTTCTCATCAATCGTAAAGTCGATTTCGGGCTTCAGACGAGGGGCCCAGCGGGCGAACTGCACATAGTGATCGGTCGATTCCTGCCCCTGGCCCGAGATGATCAGCGGGGTACGCGCTTCGTCGATCAAGATATTATCCACCTCGTCAACGATGGCAAAGTTCAATTCTCGCTGTACTACCTGGTCAAGAGAGGCAACCATGTTATCGCGCAGGTAGTCAAAACCGAACTCGTTGTTTGTGCCATAGGTTATATCGGCGTTGTAGGCGGCCCGGCGCTCAGCCGTTTGTGGCTCAACTGCGTTGACAAGCACACCAACAGTAAGCCCCAGGGATTTGTAGATCTTGCCCATCCACTCGGCGTCACGCCGTGCCAGGTAGTCGTTGACGGTGACGATGTGTACGCCCTCGCCTGTCAGGGCATTCAGATAAGCCGGTAACGTTGCAGCCAGCGTTTTTCCTTCGCCGGTTTTCATCTCGGCAATTTTGCCCTGGTACAGCACAACTCCACCAATCAATTGCACATCAAAGTGGCGCATCTGTATTTTTCGCTTGCCCACTTCACGCACGACGGCAAAGGCTTCAGGCAGCAGGTCTTCAAGTGTTGCACCTGTTTTGCAGCGCTTCACCATTTCCGGGATAAGCTCATCCATCGCTTCGGCTTTTAGGGCACCGATTTCATCCTGCAGGTGCCGCAAAATGTTGCCGAGCAGTTGCTCAAGCCGCTCGTCCGCGCCATCTTCCGGGTTGGCTGCATTGCGCTTGGCCTCTTCGAAGAGCGGCCACGCTTTCTCGAACGCTTCGTCCAGGTAGGCGTCATCGACCTCGTTTAGGGCCGGCTCGATCTTTTTGAGCAGGGCAAGAGTCGCCTGGTGTGGGTCTTTAGCTTCGTCTGGCCATACCTGGGTTTCCTCGGCCAGGTCCATGGCGGCCGAGACTCTCAACGTATTGAGTGTTGGGTTCAAGCTCTCATAAGCTTTCTCAAAGCACTCTGAGAGCGTATCTCGCAGGTCATCCCGCAGCGTATGCTCTGGATCACGCTGCCTCTCGATTTTCAGGCGCTCTTCTATGATAGCGGCATGTAGTTGCGCATCGCTGCATTTTGCCGCGAGCGGCTCCACTTTGTCTAATGCCTCGTCAAAAAGTTTGACCAGTTCATCCTCAAGCACCATGCCGCCTTTGAGATAAAGGGAGAGTCGTGAGCGAAATTCTTTCGTTTTAGCAGCTAATTCTTCATCGCTCAGCTTTTCAATAGTTGGTTCAAGCTCATTAATTTCATCTATAATAGGCTGTATCGCCTTTATTTCTTTCTTATTGGGATCACCCAGCATCTTCCCAAGTAACTGCATAGTAGTGTATTCTCCTGATGGTTGGCGGTGTTAGCTATCAATAGTAATAACGCTTAGTAGTCAGCAAAAATTCTCGTTCATTATACCATACGGTTGGCGTAATTACGGGGTTGTGGATTTCCCTGGGGTTTCAAACGGAAGTCATCAATTGGCAGCAACATCCCTACCATACCGCTTCATCAGCTCTCTCCTCGACATCCACACCTCATCCGGGTACGACCCATATGTAGTTCCTTGGAGAAGACGGTCAAGCCCTCCCTCACTGTAGAGTACGAGCAAGCCGGTCATGAAAAAGCGGTCCAACCAGGTTTGGAAAGTCTTGGGGCGCTTGCGCAGCGTAAAGCCTATACGGCGCGATGCACGGCTTATCAGCGTCACTCCAAAGAGCGCATGCAGCTCGGCTGGAAAATCGGGCGCTTGTGTCCACGTTGCCAGGGCCTGCAGATCCTGTTGGACCATCTTTACCACTCCCCACGGACCAGTATGCCTGGCTGCATCTAACAGTACGCGATTAACGAAATGGAGTTCGCCGATCAAATCGCCTTTGCCGATATGGGTCCCATCGGGCAAGTCTATCGGACGCCCATGATAGCGTGTGAAATGCACCTGCAAAAGTCCGTTAGGAGCATGAGGAATCGGCTTGACGTGCCAGACGGCCAGGGTAAGCCACTCCCAGAAAGGCCAGAAACGCAGGAAACCACGTGCATGCCCCGCTCGTGTGCGAAACGCCAGTCTCCATCCAAAGCTCACATGGCGCTGGGGAGTCTGCGGCTTAGCAATGGTGCGGATTTCCCGCCTCTCTTTTACCTTCAGAACAAAGATGGAGCCCAATACCATCGCAAAAGCCGCAAGCGCGAAAATGATACGGTAGCCCAATTGGGTCTTCCCAAAGACACTGACGATGGCGAAGATAATGGTGCCCAGTAAAGGGGCGATGATAGCCGGTATGGTCGCAGAGGCATTCCACATCCCCATATCTTTGCCGACCGAGTCCCGCGACGGTAGCGAGTCGATGGTTAAGGCCCAGTCTACACTGGTGTAGGCTCCAAAGCCCAATCCGAATAAGAGACCCAGCGGCCAGAGAGCAAAGGTATCGGGAAAAACGACGAACGCCAGTGCCGCCAGCGCCATACACATTGTAGCAATAGAGACTATCTTGACACGCCCGGTGTGGTCAGAGAAGACTCCAAGCGCTAGGGCGCTGAATACAGCTCCCACCAGTGCGAGTATAGCCACTCCTGCCGTTGCCTGCACAAAATTGCTGACATGCGCGACATTGGCAAAGTAATATTCAATGTACGTCATGAACAGGGTAAGCCCTAACATGACGAAAAAGCGCGTGAGGAAAACCCAGGTGAAATTGCGATCATGCCAGGGCTCAAGCCAGTTATGCGCAAACCATGCGCGAAACCTGGATGTGCCTTTCTCCCTTTCAACGTTGGATACTGCTGGTACAGAGATGTACGGTACTTCATGCACACCGATAATTGTGATAGCCACGCCAGCGAGCAAAACCACTCCGCTTAGAACGTAGAAGAGGATAGCCCCTCTATAGATAGTATCACTTGCCGTTGAAACAAGGCTAATCTGGCCAAGTATCCATGCAGCCAGTGCCAGGCTACAAAGGTTTCCGAGAATGCTCATTAGCCCCATATAGCCCGATGCTGTTCCACGCTGTTCTTCAGGCACTTGATCCGGTATCAGACCCTGATATCCTGCCGTGGTAGCCATGTTGGCAAGATGGAAGACCACGAGGCCCAGTACAAAGAAACCCACGTTCCTGGAAAAGCCCAGGATGACTGCACCAAAGAACATCAGTAGTCCGCCACTCAAGATATATGGCCGGCGGCGTCCCCAGGAGCTGGTGGTGCGATCAGACTGCATGCCGATCAGTGGAGGCACGATCAAAGTTAGAAGTGCCCCCACTGTTGTAATCCAGCCAAGAAAAGTCGCCTGCTGAACATTCCCTACCTGGCCCGGCGCGACAAACAATAAAACCTGTATAGGGATCACGATTGGAAGTAGGGCTGAGTTCTGAAAATTTAAGCAAAACCAAAGGGCGCTAAGCGTGAGTTGCTCGTTAACCGAGAGCCGGTGGGGGCGGTCATGCCAATCCATTGAATTCATACAAGATCTATCCTTGAGGGGCTGGATAATGACAGTAAATCGTAATGTATCCAGTTCCCCGCCGAACTGGATACAGCGTATTGCATATCAATATTTAATTATACAACATTATGAAATGCGTATTTATGCCTATTTGGGCAGGCTGAGAATAAACCTGGCCGGGTTAGCTGTCGCTCCAACTACAGTCTCTTTTACCAGCGCGTCCACATCCTCTCCTACGCATACCTCGCCGGCGCGTAAATAGTGCAAGAATCCCTCAATGGTTATGCGTAGCGCGTCCAACAAATCGGCATCTGGCGTGACATCTGGCTCCCACCACCAGTGCGAAATTGTCCAGACGCCGCGCTCCAATCGAGTATCCATGCGCGCTACAAAGCGCTCACCATAGAAGACAGGCAACACATAATATCCCCAGCGGCGCTGTGGTTCGGGCTTGTAGACCTCCCAGACGTAATCAAAATCGAACAGCTGCATCACGCCGCGCCGGTCCCACAGCAGGCTATCCAGCGGACCCAGAAAGATGACACGCGGCGCGGGCGCGGGCGCTTCCAGCAGCGGCAGCGCGCTCGTTGGCAGATAGGCGGGCCAGCCCTTCGCGCCGTTTTCGCCTATCTGCACGGGCGTCAGCGTGCCCATCTCTACCAGTTCTTTGAACGCCGGCGCGCGTCGGGCAGTCGCGCCACAGCCAAACCAGATGCTGGGGTCCCCAACAGGGCGGATGAGGCCCATGGTCTGGCTGCGCCGGGCCAGCATCCAGCGTGTCGACTCGTCCTCATCCTCCACTGGCGGCGCGTTCAAGTATGCGGGGGGGATGACGCGCTCGGCCCGGTCATAGTAATGGCGACCACCCTGGCGGTGATGGGTCACAATCAGCCCACGATCCCACAGCGCCCGCAAGAGATGCTTGATGCGCTTGGGACCATACCAGGCGCTGCGGTCGGTGAAGTGCGCTTGATCTGCAAACTCCAGCGAGGAAAGCGGCCCGCGTGCATCCAGTTCGGCCAGTGCCGCCGCCACCGCGTCGGCCTGTTCTTCCAGCAGCAGCGGGTGCAGATTATAGGTGTGGGCGCGCAGCCGGGCGCGCCTTGGCCAGTCGCTCATCGGCACCAGACACGCCATCTTGTCCCAGGCGTCATAGACCAGCCGGTCGGTGTAAGCAGTCTTTTGCCAGTCATCCACCTGATAGCCCGGCACTCGCGCCTGCAAGACAAGATCAGGGTTGCGCCCCACCGGGTTGAGCGGGTCATATTGCACCGTGCCCAGGCGCTCAAACACGCCAGGCACATCGGTTGGTGTGAAGTGATAGAGTGCGAGGAAGCGTCGTGCTTGTTCTTGTGAAATATGCAATACCATGGGCATCTTAATCCTGCTTGAAGTTGCGTATTTTAGCTTTGTCTAACTTGAGTCTAACATAAAAAGCGGCTATAATCGGTCCTGATTAGACCGGATATTTGCTGGAAAGGGTAAATCATCATGTATTTCCCAACAACCCGCGTACTTACGATCCTCGAACTGCTGCAGTCGCGCCAGCAACTCAGCGGACCCGAGCTGGCCGAGCGCCTGGAAGTCAACACGCGCACCGTCCGTCGCTACATCACTATGCTTCAAGACCTCGGCATCCCGGTTGAAGCCGAGCGTGGTCGTCACGGCTCCTATCGACTGCGCCCCGGTTTCAAGTTGCCACCCTTGATGTTCACAGAAGATGAAGCACTGGCTCTCACCCTTGGCCTACTTGCTGCTCGTGGACTGGGTTTGACAGCGGCTGCGCCAGCCGTCGAAGGTGCGCTTGCCAAGATCGAGCGCGTATTGCCTCTAGTCCTGCGGGAGCGCGTTCAGGCAGTACAGGAAGCACTGATACTTGATTTTACTCACTCTGGCCCGGCACCCAGGACCGGGGTCGTAGTTACGCTCTGCGCTGCAGCGCAACAGTGCCGCCGTGCCTGGCTGCGTTACTCTTCGTGGCAATCCGAGATAACCGAGCGTGCTGTCGATATCTATGGTATCGTCTACAGGCCGGGTTTCTGGTACGCGGTCGGTTATTGTCACCTGCGTACAGATCTAAGGGTCTTTCGACTGGATCGCATCTTACAGGCCGAGTTGCAAGATGAAACATTCATCCGTCCTCCCGATTTCGACAGTCTGGACTATGTGAAGCGTTCACTGGCAAACGTCCCGGATACCTGGGCGGTTGAAGTGCTGCTCGAAACAACGTTAGAAGAGGCCAGGCGGTATGTGTCGCCGGTAATCGCAACTCTAGATCAGGCTCCTGACGGCGTTATGCTGCGCTGCTCTGCCGGCAGCCTTGAATGGATAGCACGTTTTCTTACCGGCCTGGAATACTCATTCATTGTGCTTAAGCCACCCGAATTGCGCGTAGAGTTGCAAAAGCAAGCCGCAAGACTCGCTGAAATGGCGGCACGTACCAGGTAATCATTAGTGAAATGCGCTCCAATGTCCCCGCCTTTCCCATTCGGGGGAATCCATACGATCTATACTGTTGCAACCCCAAAGGAGAGCAGCTATATCGAATACAGCCAGTGCAATAAGCAAAATGACGATGGTCAGCATCGTGTCCTCTTCTTTCTTGTATGTGGTGCTTTCTTTCAAAGGACAACCTATAACTCTTCACTACATGGATCATGCATGGGTGGAAGTCGAAGTGGTATGCTGGCGCTTCCCCAACGTTCCAAATTGCTCAAGCTTTTTGCCCCAACTAACCAGGTGCATCCGCAGCCAATTAGCAGTCTTGCGGTGGAACGTCCACTTCGTTCTATTCTTGAACTTTGCTGCTCGGGCCATTCTCTCTTGCTCTGCCTGCCGTAGTAATTCCTCACGTCCCCTAAGCAGCGTAGCATAGTGATCAATTGGATACATAAAAGTTCTCCTTTCGGCTTTCACCTGGGATATAGGAGCTAAAGCAACTGGCTCATCCCTTGACATCGGAATAAATTAACTGGTAAAATTGTTTTTGATGGTTATATCATACTATGTAAATCGTAACCTGTCAAGTGATTTTTGCTAGTTAGTACAAGATGTGATAGAGTATATGAGGAGGGTTAGTTTGCATGGTAGAAACAGCAATACAATCGGCACCAGTCTTTGACCAGACATCGGGGAACTGGTTATGTCTTGATTTTACGCATACATTAGAAGATCGCCCGAGTGGCCACCCGCGGGAATTGCTAAACGGCTATAGCGACTTCGTGTCATGGGGCCTTTATATGCACTTGTTGACGGACGACGAGGCGCAGCATCTCCTCGAGGAGGCAGCACGCCATCCGGCTGAAGCATCGCAGGCTCTTCAAAAAGCTATTGTCTCGCGCGAAGTGATTTATCGCATTTTTTACCAGATAGCGGAAGATTCTTCGCCAGCCGGGACTGATCTAACTACCTTGAACACCATATTCTCAGAGACGATGTCTCACGCACGTATCGTACAGGGAGCAGATGGGTTCATCTGGGATTGGGATAGTAACCAGGATATACTTGCACGATTGCTCTGGCCGGTAGTGCGCTCTGCAGCGGACCTGTTGACCGCGGATGAACTACACGTGGTGCGGGCTTGCGCAGCCGAAGACTGCGGGTGGCTTTTCTTAGATACCAGTAAGAATCATAGTCGCCGCTGGTGCGACATGAAGAGCTGCGGCAACCGCGCCAAGGCTCGCAGGCACTACGGCCGCAAGAAAGGCTCTTCCTCTGACATATAGAGGGTCACTCTACATCATCTGTAATTGGGCTACTGAGGGCAATAGCCGCATTGACGGCATCCGTAGCAGAACTCTGGTTTCTCGCCTGTGCCCTATCAAACGGACCATCCCAATGTAGCCCTAAACGGTTTGAACGATCCCTGCCACGGTTCCATATGGCATCAACATTCTTGATAATGAAGTTTTTGTACGTCTGCTTGTTATCTGACTGGTAGAGATAATACAAGTTCTTCATAAAGATGCCCTTAAACTGTGGACCATCGGTCCCGCAGCTATTACTCGGTTCACAACCTTTCTCATAGAGTATGCCATTGTCGTCTATGTTAGTACGATTGTTGGCGTCAGCGATCGCCTCGGCCTGAGCGAGATAGGACGCGTCATCGGTTATCTTATACAGATCGGTCAACGCACCCAGAATCACTCCCTGGTTATAGGTCCATGGATTTCGTCCGTTATTCGCACAAGTGCCACTGTCTAACCCATCGTTGACTAAATTCGAGGCGTTCAGCATCCCGCTGTTTTTGAACCACTGCCACTCCTTGTTGGCCCAGTCGATATAGCTGGTATGCCGGGGACCGCTTCCACCGCCAACTGTATCACCCGGGATGCGTTGGTGCAGCCGTGCGGTCACCTCAAGGAACAGTTCGTTGGCAATAGCGTTCTTATAGGTCTTGTCCTTGTCCCACCAGATACCGCCACCGCATATCGAGTCCCAGCCACGTGTCATATCATTGAAGATGGCTTTTGCCATGTTGAGATAGCTGCTCGTGTTGGTCAGGTCATACGCCTTGATCCAGGCGAGAGCCCACCAACCTTCATCATCATAATATTCATTGAGGAATGAGGAGCTTTTGTTGGCGTTGAAGGTTGCAGCGATGTCGCCAGTATACGTGGTCGTGTTGGTCCGCGACGAGTAGTCGATGACGGTTTCCAGCACATTTGCCTGTTGCCACCACGAAGCATCCGACCACTGTCCAGTATAGGCGTTATACATACGTTGTAGCACCATCATGCTCGCATCAGCGTAAAGCTGATAGCTGCGTACCTCACGTACATGGTCGGTACCCGGCTGGCAAATCAAGAGCAGCAGACCGAAGAAGGCCAAAGCACGAGTGCCCCCAACAATCCTTGAACTACTACAGAGCTTCCACACACTCAGAATTCTCCTGGCATGGGGTTGTAGTTTATTCTCAGCTATGGAGCTAGTATAGCATAATATTGTTGGGCTTGAAGAAGAAAATAGCCCAAAGAGGCTACTCACTGGCACAGATGACTCTGGCTTGTGTGCCGCGCAAGCAGATTGTCAGTGCAGCAAAGGTGTGAGAGAGAGCAAAAATTAAGCCAACGCCTCCGCCAGCTCCCTCAAAAACAGCTCAGCATCTGTGATCAGCCCTGCTGCCTGAAAACTTCCCCGGTCAGCCAGTTTTGTAACAACCGACGGGTTTATATCTACCACAACTGTGCGCACCGTCGCGGGAAGCAGGTTGCCCGTGGCAATTGCGTGCAGCATCGAGGCTACAAGGATCGCCATCTCAACGCCTTTCAAAGCCTGGCGCATCTCTTTCTGAGCTTCCTGCATATCATTGATGACGCCCGGCATGGGGCCATCATCGCGAATTGAGCCGGCCAGCACCATCCTGACATTGTGTTTGACGGCTTCATACGTGATGCCTTCTTTGAGCAAGCCTGTTTCTATGGCCTTTTCCACGGAACCAATCGCTCGGATAGCATTGATGGCGCGTAGATGATTGCGATGTCCACCCTCGACCTGTTCGCCGCTGCGGAGATCGATGCCGAGCGAAGTACCGAAAAGCGTGGACTCGATATCGTGCGTGATAATAGCATTGCCTCCGAAGATCACCTGGACATAGCCACGACGAAGCAGGTCTGCTACGTAACGGCCCGCTCCCGTATGGATGACCGCCGGCCCGAGCACGAAAAGAATCTTGCCATTATGGGCGCGCGTCTCTTTCATCTGGCGTGCGATCTCGTGGATCGCCAGTACCTTAACTTTTTCAGTCGAGACCGTACTTTGCATAAAAGCAAATGACTCGCGATCCCTGGCACGCTCGAACGGCTGCACGCGAATACCCTCATGCCCAATTACCACTTCATCGCCAATGCGCGCCTCGTGCATTGGTTTGCCATAAGCTCGATTATGGTCCTTGTCGATCACAATAGCGACATCCATCTCGATATCTTCAACCTGTACCCATTGGCCATACAAGCGCACCTGGGTCGGTAGATTCGTGGTGGAGTAGAACCTGGCGGGCAGCACCCCATTTTGCTCAACGATGGCAGTTTGCACATCATTCCCATGCAGGAGGACAGCGCCGAACTGCTGTAGCTCAGATAAAATCAGCTCTAGTGCCTGGTCATCAGGAGCCATTACCTTCAAGCGGGCGTAACTAGTCTCCGTTTTGCTTGTGCCGACGCGCATCTCTTCAACAGCGAAATTACCCCCGCGGTCCATAATAACGTCCCAGGCACGCGGCAAGGTCCATGAGTCGATGATGTGTCCACTCAACTCGATTACTTCACTTGGCATAGCTTTCCTTGTATTCCCTTCTATTACTTATTTCTGCCAACGGGACAGATTGCCTGGAAAGTACAGGCGCGGCACTTGGATGCACGTTGCCTGGCTAACGGTGGCGGCTGTTGTGTGCTGCACTTGGCCATCTCCGTTAACAAACGGATGACTTTCTTTTTTAGCGCGGGAGTGTATTCCACAGTGAATTGCTGGTCGGCATAGCGCAGGATACCATAGGTGGGCGCCAGCACAAAATAATCTTCCAGGATAAGGCAGTAGGCTGCTACCTGGATCATATGGTTGCTATATGGCGCTGTTGCATCATGCACGTTCAGCTTGAGCTCAATGGGTACCGGGCGGCCATCGGGCAGCTTTACAACGTAATCAGGTTTGCCTACTAATGGGTAGTCGCTGGAGGATAAAGGCTCCCCTTGCCCATCCGCGTCTTCATAGATGAGTTCGCCCTCCGGTAATCCCAGGGCACGATGGCGTTCAGCGATCAAGCGAGCACGCTGAAAACGGCGATCATTTAACAGCAGAATAACCAGTGCAAGCGCGGCCAATAGTAGACCAAGGCCTAGCGCGAGCAGTAAACTGTTAAGCATCTTTCATACCTAACTTCTGAAGAACTTCACGTGCTTTACCGTAGTAAAATCGATGCGACAATCAGCGCCAGCGCCAGGCATACCAGTATCACCGCGATCACCGTTATAACGCGCATCCGTCCTGTAGCCTTTACCCCCCTACGAGCTTCTTCCCGCATCTCCTCTACATCCTCGGCATGATCAAGATGTTGCCGCTGGCCTTCTTCAAAGGCTCCCCTGCGCAGCAGTAGTTGTTCAACCATCCTGTACTCCGGCAGGGCCGGGGCCTGCGCTCCATGTTCATGCTCCAGTTCTACCAGGCGCGCGAACAGTTCTTCATTGCCGGCTTGAGCCAGTGGTTCGAATTGTTCATGCCACCAGACCAGGGGACAATATTCAAATTCCGCGACCTCGCTCGCAGTGAAGAGGCGCTGTCTTGTTTGTGTTTGCTGTCGCTGCTGCTTAACGTCCATAATGGCTTATAACATCTATCGAGAAACACTTGCAGGGACCACTATCTACACTCACTATTGCCCTGATATGGCCGTTTCCTGTACGCCCGCTAATCCCAGCGTATCCGCAATACTTGACATGGCCTGTATCACAAGGGCAATATGCTCATCCAGGTCAACGCCCAGCTCGGCGGCTCCTTTGACGAGATCGTCGCGGTTAACCCCGGCGGCAAAGCCTTTTGTCCTCATTTTCTTACGCACCGAAGCGACTTCCAGGCCGGTAATGCTTTTAGTTGGACGCACCAGGGCTGTAGCTGTAACCATGCCAGTTATTTCATCGCAGGCATAGAGCGCGTGTGAAAGCAAGTTATTTCGTGGATGAGTGGCAGCATTCAGATCATTGTGTGCCAGGATAGCATAGATAATACGCTCGTCATAACCGCCTTCGCGCAACCAATCTGCAGAGACATGGGTGTGCTCACGCAAGTCTGGATATTCTTCATAGTCGCAGTCATGCAGCAGACCCGTCATAGCCCACAGTTCCTCGTCTTCGCCATATTTACGCGCGTAGAAGCGCATGGCAACCTCAACCGCCTGCATGTGCTTTTGCAGATTCTCGTTTTTTACATGACTTGTCATTAACTGGTATGCATCGTCTCGTGTTGGCATTGTCAACTCTTCTCCAAAATAGATTTTCAAAAGGTAAGCCCATTCATCTGCGTATTATAGCACGCTCGTTTCGTCTCTCAAAGAGTCTCTGTCAGCAAATGCAGGGCTTCTCAAACGTCTTTTTCCTCTTCCCCTCCCCGCCCCAAAAAAGAGTACAAGAGCGTGGTGCCAATCAGAGCGACTTTTGAGAAGCCCTTGTCCTCAACTTGTCCAGTACTTGACAATTCCCAGCAACCTTTCCATACTGTATATGGCTACTATTTGTCTTTTGTGATGAGTTCGCATATTTTAACGTCAGGAGGATTTCAATGCGTCATTTGAAACATTTCAGAGTGATAGCACCTTTCACGCTATTGCTGGTTGTCCTGACTATTGTGGCCACTGTCGGTGGTGGTGTGGCACGCGCCGCTTCACTTGTCACTGTCTCCGGCCCAAGCCCCTACGCCAGTTGTTTGAACGCTGGCGAGCCAGGCACCAACTACGTGAATGCTGAGGTTGAGCCTTACGTCGCCGTCAACCCGCATCTAGCAGGGAATATTGTGGGTGTCTGGCAGCAAGACCGCTGGAATAACGGCGGTGCGCATGGACTGGTCGCTGGCTTCTCATTCGATGGTGGGGCGACCTGGGGCGAGACCACTCTACCCTTCAGCGTGTGCGCCCCCAATGCCGTCCTGGACCCGTTCACCGGGGCGCCGTACGGCCGAGCCTCGGATCCCTGGGTCTCCATCGGGCCTGATGGGACCGCGTATGCCGTCGGCTTGCTGGCAACCGACAACACGATTAGCGGCAACAACGACACTGGCGTCGCAACCGTCACCTCGAGCGATGGCGGCAAAACCTGGGGCAACCAGCGCCTGATCAAGTCCGACAAGGGAACCAGCCCTGTCTTCGAGTTCACCCAATTCTTCAACGACAAGGAGTCCATCACTGCGGATCCAATTCATGGTGGCACGGCCTACGTTGTGTGGGACCGGCTCAAGGCCCCGAGCCACAGCCCGGATGCGGCCCTGCGGGCTCACGCGTTCCGCGGCCCGACCTGGTTCTCCAAGACCACTGACGGCGGCAAGACCTGGACGGGCACCCGGGCGATCTTCGATCCCGGGCAGAACAGCCAAACCATTGGCAACCAGGTCGTGGTCAATCGCCAGACGGGCGTCCTCTACGACTTCTTCGAACTGTTCCAGACGACTGGCTCCCCCAACTTCACACCGCGGGGCCTCAGCGTCGGCTTCATCTCATCGTCTGATGGCGGCAGCACCTGGTCGAAGCCGACAGTCGTCTCGAACCAGCAGACGGTGGATGACTTCGCCCCGAACACGGGCGCACTCCTTCGCACCGGTGCGGGCCTTCCCTCGGTCGCCATCGATGCGAGCAACGGAGAGCTGTACGTGGTCTGGGAGGACGCTCGATTCACGGGCGGAACCGTCAACCAGGTCGTGCTCTCCACGTCCACCAACGGCGGAGCGACCTGGAGCGGGCCGGCCGTGGTCAGCAACCCCAATAGCAAACCCGCCTTCACGCCCACGGTGGCCGTCAACTCGGGGAGCACGGTCGCTGTGACCTACTATGACTTCCGCAACCCTGATGGAAGCACCGTGGGGCAGCCGACCGACTACTGGTTCACGTCATCGACCGACCATGGTGCGAGCTTTGGTAACGAGACGCGCATCACCCCTACCTCCTTCGACATATTGAACGCACCTAATGCTGGGGGCCTCTTCCTTGGGGACTATGAGGGTCTGGATGTCAATGGAACAGCGTTCGT
>Ga0209647_1001114_pt1 | contig 23635 bp, 28 predicted proteins | sample GraSoi_2013_60cm_FD_185827 | JGI IMG/M metagenome (GOLD analysis project Ga0209647, IMG submission 185827) | Grasslands soil microbial communities from the Angelo Coastal Reserve, California, USA - Sample 9_17_2013_60cm (SPAdes) (version 2) | ecosystem: Environmental > Terrestrial > Soil >... | reverse complement strand
CATGATTTGTCGAGCGCAGCGCGGTAAGATGAGTGAGGCGTTGACCGAAATCGGGTTATATGCTGGTCAGGAAATGTTTTTGTGGCATCTTTGGCGGCAGGATGGGTTGACGCAATCGCAGATGGTAGAGCGAATGTGTGTGCAACCACCTACCGTCTCTAAAATGCTCGATCGGTTAGAAAGGACGGGTTTGGTGGAGCGTCGCCCTGATTCTGAAGACAGTCGTATCTCACGGGTGTACCTGACAGAGCAGGGTCACAGGAGCCAGCGCGCCGTGCGTGACATCTGGACTGACTTAGAACAGCGGATTACCGAGGGTTTGAATGTTGAGGAACGGATTGTGCTGCGCCGCTTACTCCTGCACGTTCACGAGAATTTGACCCGAAATCCATAACTGGTCGAACACCAGGATGAGGCTGATACTCACAGATCACTGCCTCCTTTTTTTGCAAGCTGAATTAGCCGGCTAAGTAGGAAGCGATCATCAACCACGATGCACCTTGAAAGCTGGAAGTGTCTCAATGGGATAGAGAGGAACCATGCCAGATAACACCATGCGCACAGTCCATTTTTACGCCTACGGCGGCCCTGAACAATTGGTTGTGGAGCAAGTACCACGCCCTGAACCCCAGGTCGGCGAAGTGCTCGTCCGCGTCCATGCCGCGGGTGTCAACCCAATTGATTGGAAGATCCGCAAGGGTTTATTCAAAGATGTCAGGCCAGTTCCCTTGCCTTTCACGCCGGGAAGTGAGCTTGCGGGAACCGTCGAACTGCTCGGTTCGGGCGTCACAGCCTTCGAGATAGGTCAGGCGGTCTACGGACGAGGGGCACAGGGAGCCTATGCCGACTATGCCGTGATCCCCGCCGACTCGCTGGCACCAAAGCCTCACAACATCAGCTTTGACGAGGCGGCCTCAGTCCCGGTCGGCGCACGCACTGCCTGGTTTGCACTGTTCAGCCTGGCCAATCTGCAAGCCGGGCAAGAGGTTCTGGTCCACGGGGCGGCGGGCGGCGTGGGCAACTACGCGGTCCAGCTTGCACGCTGGAAGGGCGCTCATGTGATCGGCACCGCGTCCTTCAATAACCTGGAGTTTGTTCGTGCGCTCGGAGCTGAGATCGTGATCGATTACCACACGACCCCCTTTGAGCAGGTGGCCCATGAGGTGGATGTCATCGTGGATACCATTGGCGGCGAGACGCAGGATCGGTCCTGGCCGCTGATCAAACGGGGCGGCATACTCGTTGCGATAGGCCATCCTCCAGCAGAGGAAATGGCGGCGAAGCACGGAGTGCGCACGGTTAGCACGACCCTGGATCAACGTGTCCCTCCACGCCTCTCGACTGAACCGCTCCAGGAGATTTCCGGTTTAATCGAGTCTGGCCTGCTGCTTCCTCAACCAGGCACAGTCTTTCCATTGGAGGAGGCGGCACAGGCACAGGCGCTGAGTGAGACAGGTCATGGGCGGGGTCGCATTATCCTCCATATTGCCGAGGAAAGGGGAGACTGACGATGAGTGCCTTTACCGACAAGGAAATTGAGTATCTGCTCAGCCAACGCCTGGGGCGTTTAGCAACCGTTCGGCCTGACTGCAAACCGCAGGTCGCACCCGTTGGTTTCCGCTACAATGCCGAACTCGATGTGATCGACGTTGGCGGACGGTACCTCAGCCAGACCAAGAAGTTTCGCAATATCCTGGAGAACCCCCATGTCTCTCTGGTGATTGATGATGTACTTCCACCCTGGCAGCCGCGCGGTGTGGAGATCCGAGGTCTGGCGCAACCATTCCCGACAGGAGGAAACGCCCTGTTTGGTGCAAATTATCCAGTGGATGAAACCATTATTCGGATTACCCCGGTTCAAATTATTGGGTGGGGTCTTGATCCCGAAGCCGGATGGTCGCTGAATCGGCGGGTCGAGCACAGGTGATTCGTTTTGCCATTGCATTTGAGCAAACCTACATCCACCGGCTGTGCCGTTCACCTCAACTGTGAAGAATATGTGGGCAGGTCTGGTTGACCCGCTGGCAGAGGGCTCTGTAAGGTCCACCCACCGTCAACCACGAGGGTGTGCCCGGTCACATGGCGTGCCTCTGGTGAGGCTAGATACAAGGCGGCAGCCACGATATCCTCCACATACCCAACGCGCCCTGCTGGCGTCACGCTGGCCCAATGCCTTTCATACTCCGGATCATCTCGCAGCGTGCGTTCGGTGAGGGTCGCCCCTGGGCTGATGGCGTTGGCCGTAATGCCATAGCTGCCCACTTCCAGCGCGATGCTTTTCGCCAGCATCCCAATGCCCGCTTTGGTGATCCCGTACCCCCCCAGGTTCACGTGTGCCTGGATGCCAGTCACAGAAGCCAGCAAAATGATGCGTCCAGGGATGTGCATATCGATCATGATCCTGGCTGCGGCTTGCGCGGTGAAGAAACTTCCCCGCAGATTCACGCTCGTCAAGCGATCAAACGCTTCCGGCGTGTAGGTCAGGAAGGCGCCGTAATTCGTGATGCCAGCATTAGCGATGGCGATATCCAGTCTTCCCGCTGTGTCAACGAAGCGTTGACACATGGTCCGGACGGCTTCCACATCGGCGACGTCACACACATACGGGTGGACCCGTGCAACGCCCAGGGTTCCATTGATCTGCTGGGCGGCATTTTGGCAGAGCGTAGAATCGATATCGTTCAATGCCACCGTGGCTCCGGCACTGGCGAAGGCCTGGCAGAGCGCATAGCCAATCCCTGTTCCGGCCCCGGTGACGAGAACCGCTTTTCCAGCAAAGGTGCTCATGCGTTTCCTCCTCAAAGTGAATCACCAAAGGAAGGCGCGAATATCAGCGTCCCTCACAGATTTCTCTCCTTATGGCCTCCTCTGCGTCCGCCTTTGTGGCACATGTTGCGCAGCACCCCGGCGAGCTCGAGTCCTTCGTGGTAGGTAGGGGAGCGCCAGATACACGCACAGCAAAATAATCGCCACGATGATGACCAGGCGAACGAGCGCGTCAAGATTTCCTGCGATCTCTATGCCAACCAGGACACCTACCAGAAAGCAGATGACTCCAAAGACAATCTGACGCTTCGTCATAGGTACTCTCCTCTCCGATTCTCATGCTGGTGATCGTCCAGCATCGGATACGCTGACAGCCGGTGACGCAACTCCTCAAGCATATCTCATTCTACCATGGAAAACAAGTGTTCTAGCGGGGCAACCATGCTATCGAATATGTTGGCCATCACCGATTCATTTTCAGTAATCGCCTAGGGGTAGTTGAAGAGTTTCAAAAGAGTCCGATAGAAGAAGATTTTTCTTTTCAACCTGCTATGATGGTCAAGTACGGGCCTGTAAAGAAATAAGGTGAAGGTCTTCGATTGTTTGAGTATTCTGTCACTGAATATAGTGAACTGGAAAGAATCAGGGTAATAGAGTCCCCTGGCGTAACATATCGTAAATTCAATGAAGCTAAACGTTTGTATTCACAATACGGAACGAGCCAGGCATGGTAGCCGCATCTGGCTCACGAGCGAGCCAGGCCGTGGCAGCACATTTTCCTTCTTCCCCTCGAGCAAACCTATTTTCTCTGATACAAAGAGCAGAGTGGAAGCATTTAGAAGAGAGCCTTGCCCGTATCCGTGTCAAAGAGATGCATCTGCTCATGCTCGATATGTAAGCGCACCGTGCCACCAACGCTGACGTGCGAACGGGGACTCAGCATCGCGACCATGCGTGTTCCCCCGGCCGTCAGGTAGACTTGCAACTGATCGCCCAGGTATTCGAGCACATCGACCTGACCATCGATGACGGAACCGGTATGTTCTTCCGGCGGGATCAGGTTCACATCTTCCAGATGAGCTGGACGGATGCCAAAGGTCAGGTTCAGGCTTGCTGCCTGCTTCGCTTGTTCGACATACAGCTGCGTCATTGACGGTCAGGTTGAGATCATGCACCACCTCTACGTTGCCGAAGGACTTGTTGATGTGCTCGAAGCGAACACTGGTCATAGCTCATCACTCCTTTTCTCGTTCTCGTCGGTCCAGACATCGAATATGCTAGCCATTGCTCTTCCTCTGGGACAAGTAAACCCATCAATATACCACTGTGAGCACGCCAGGAAGGTGTGATACTGCTAGGATGCGCCCGCTTCTTCGAGTGCAGCCAGCAGTGCTTCCTGCTCCCAGGACCCTGGATAGAGGACGCCGTTGAGAAAGAACGTCGGCGTTCCACGCACACCGCTGCGTATGCCGCTCTGAAGATCCTCCTCGATACGGCTAATGGACGGACGTTCTGCCATGTCACGTGCGTACTGCTGCATATCCAGGCCAACCGCCTCGGCAAATTGCTCCAGGTCGGCATCCTCAAGCGTATGCTGGTGGTGGAAGATGTAATCATGCATCTGCCAGAACTTGCCCTGAGCTGCGGCGGCCTCAGCAGCCAGAGCCGCGTGCAGCGCGTGGGGATGGATTTCGGTGAGTGGGAAGTTGCGAAAGACAAAGCGCAACTGGTCCCCGAGTTGTTGCTGGATCGCTCTCACAATGGTCGTCGATTGGCGGGTGTAGGGGCATTCGTAGTCGCCATATTGTACCAGCGTGGCGGCGGCTGTTGCAGGTCCTTGACTGTGGTCCCGCTCACTGACGGGTCCCACCAGATGTTTTCCCTGTGTCATCGTCATCTTTCCTTTTCGAGGTATCTTCTCACTACAAGCCATGGTGTCTCTGGAAGGTCACGCATAGATCAAGCAGGCTCGAGCATCACCTGATCGATGTAACACCAGATCCAGTCCTCTCCAGGCTGGAAGGACTGAATGATCGGATGGTTGGTCGCGTGGAAATGCTTGGTTGCGTGCTTGTTCTTTGAAGAGTCGCAGCAGCCCACATGTCCACACGTGAGACAGAGGCGCAGGTGGACCCAGGTATCTCCCATTTTCAAACAATCCTCACATCCGTTGGCGCTCGGTGTGACCTCTCGTATCTGATCAAGATGCGTACAGCTCTGTGCCATGTTCTCTTCCTTCCTGATGCGTGCGTCCGACTCGGGCCAGCTCTCATACTTCCTCCTGGAGATGCCGGCGAACTTTTTATGGTCCGAACCCTTGCATAGAGGTACGGATGACTCATTCGACAGACGTTTATGCATATAGACATATATAGTATCACTTACCTGAGGACGCTGCTGCATGACCAGACAGGTATTGACGTCCCTCTCAGCTAAGGATACTATAGCATGGTATTCTCTCACCTGGTAAGTAGGTACCTGAAAGTGCCTGAGAGCAATGAAGGAGGTGAATGAGGTGGAGACGACGCAATACTCACACCCGACAGTATTCGACTCGCAGTATGGTTCGCGGCAGGTGCTTGATCTGCTCGCTGAGAAGTGGACGACACATGTTCTGTATGCCTTGGCGTTTGGTGTGAAACGGCACGGCGAAATAAAACGTGAGATCAAGGGGATCTCCCAGAAAATGCTGACGCGAACACTGCGAAATTTAGAACGTGATGGGCTGGTGAAGCGCACCGTCTACCATGTGGTCCCACCTCGCGTGGAGTATGCCCTGACTCCCTTAGGCGAGACATTGAGTGAGTTGCTGAAGGATATCTGCACGTGGGCTGAAACCCACTTTGCTGAAATCGAGGATGCCCGGGTAGCTTATGACCACAAGGCCAAAGCTGTTGGTTCATGAGAGGCTCTCTCCTATCTCTTCTCATCCTTTCACCAAAGTGGCCAGGAGGCGGATAGCACCTGTTTACCGCTCTGTCGAATTATTTGCGCAAGCTCCCTAAGCCAATGAAAGATCATAGGTAGCCAGGCGCTGGATATTGCCGTGAATCTGTACGGTGCCTCCCTGCGCTGTATTCGTAGTGGGATCGATTTGACCGGTGTAGGCGGATCTGGCGGCAGTTTCCATATCATCAAGTAGAGCCAGAGTACTCTGGGAGAGCAATTGGGTGGGTGTCATCATGACAAGCTGCTTTGCATCCCGGCGCACTTGCTGTAATCTGGCTTGCACGTCCTTTCTGTCCTGCTCGGTCTGGGCAGCAAGTGTATGTTTTTCCTGGGATATATCAGGAGCCTGGACCAGGGCGCTCAGTTGAATTCCGACGAGATACAGTAAGGCAGGAGGATTCTGTTTCTGTTGATCGAACTCAAGCAGAGCAAGAGGGGCAATACGTGGGTTCACCAGATTAGGTGTACCAGCTGGCACATCTTGCTGGACGCCTATCGCTCCATCGAGATAGTCCAGGATACGGATGGTTTGGTTGAGGATACCGACCCGGTCTTTTCTTTCCCAATAGTCTCTGGCACTGCCTGCCCATTCAGAGACTTTTTGTACATTCCTGAAGAGCCATATATCCAGGCCACCAGGTAAATTGACGCTCAGGAGCTCTGGAGCGTCAGCGAGTAGCTGACGAATATGTTGGAGAGCCCCTTCATGCATCATTTCCCTACTTTCAGGTGTTTGGGGAAGCTGGGCGTAATAACGCCAAGTGCTTTTCTCAGGGGAAGGAAGGCTCGGTGGTGGATTTGTCTGCTCTTCTGTAATCAGAAAGCGGCTCGTGATGGCGATTAAGTTGGTATGATGTGGAGAGCCTGGGTAGAGGTAATGTATGCTGCCGTTTATCACGGGTACTTGTCCAAGCGCGACTGGTGGTGCCAAAGGGGTCGCCAGGTCGGGAAGGAGCCATGCATAGTAACCTTTGCCAGGGGCTGGGTTAGGAATGTTCTGGAGTTCAATAAGCACTTCATCGTTGATCCCCTGGTTGCTGTGCTCAAAGATCTGGCCGCTGCTGACAAAATAAGCATGACCCACTATCTGATTTTTTGCGATGGGAGCACTACGAGTATGTGTAAGCCAGTAGAAACTACTCAGACCCGCACCCAGCAGCACGATAATCAGCACAGCGATCGTTGCGAGGAAGAGACCTCTTCGTCGTCTCCATACCGGTGAAGGGGGAGGTGGGGGTGGCACAGCCATAGGAGTTTTGTTTGATGGAGATGCCGACGGTGTCATGAATTGCACGTGGTGAGGGGAATGTGCAAGAGAAGAGCCACCAGGAGTGTTGATAACAGGTGCTGTAAGAGCACCTTGTCCACCACCAGAAACGACTGGTAACGGTGGATTCGATGAGGACGCATCATTTGGAGGTTGACCAGGCGTCGACATCGGCATAGAGGGGGTAGTTGGAATCATGCCTGGCAGGAGGGAACTTGGACGTGGAGAAAGGGAGGGAGGTCCACTCAGGACATCCTGGGAGGGTGTGGGCAAGACTGGTTCCGCAGGTAGAGGGATACCAAATGCCTCGGCCACTGATGCGACGATGATGGACGCGTTATTGAACCGTGCTGCCGGGTCTTTAGCGAGGCAGCGTAAGATCACGTGCGTCAGAGCAGGTGGAATGTTTGGGTTCATGAGATCAGGTAGGGGAGGCATACTGTTGATATGCTGTAGCATAATTGCTGGCATGGACTCACCCTGGAAGGGCTGCACTCCGGTGCAGATTTCATAGAGGATGACCCCAAGAGAATAGATATCGCTCTGCTCATTGCCAGGGTGACCTTGAGCTTGTTCAGGCGAGATATAGAGCGGTGTTCCAAGCCACATTCCGCTGACGGTGCCAGAGGTGACACCCATTAATTGAGCAAAGCCAAAATCAGTGAGCAGGGGTTCACCCATTGCATAATGGTTCGTCTTGTGTTTATCAAGCAGGATATTCGCCGGTTTGATGTCGCGATGGATTATGCCTTTCTGGTGAGCGTAATCAAGAGCGATACAAATGGGTGTGAAGAGTTGAACGATATCGGTGGGAGATGGAAACTTTCCCATGCGAGACGTGTTACGGATGTACTCGGAAAGGGTCATCCCCTCGACATAATCCATGACTATGTAGGCAAGAGTGCTCTCTGATTCAGGCGGGCGTGCAAGGTGAAAGTCATAGACCCGTACAATGTTCGGATGATGCAGTGAAGCGATAACTTGTGTTTCATGTTCGAAACGAGCAATGAAATGGGGATCATTGAGTAAATCGGCGTAGAGAATCTTCAGGGCAATAGAACGCTGCAATTGGGTATCAAAGGCTTTCCATACCTCAGCTATACTTCCTCGCCCCAAACGCTCACGCAATTCATATTTTCCAAGGCGTTGCGGATCTGAGTGTGAGCTTGTAGTCATAGTCGCCTCCCATAGTGACCTTCCCTATCTTGGTCTCCTTTGATCGCTTCTGCTACCGTCAAGGTGATCATGTTCTCTTCACCCGCATCCTTCTTTAAGAATCAGCAACGGTTAGCCCTGCAATAAGCCACCTTTTTGGGTAGCTCATAGCGAATATTTCAGAACATCTATTCCAATTCGCTGGTGCTCAGTCTACTCGGGAAAAACGAGCCTGTCAATATGTTCGGGAAAACGTGACTGTTAGGAAAGCGGTAAAACTGGGGTAAAATAGCAATATCTGCTTGGAGAGGGTTATGCTTGTACAATCTGGATTTGCCTTGTATACTTACAATTAGTAGGTACAATTCCTCTCCGAGCCATGGGGCTACCTACCTGGTCTTTTTCATTGCGGGCGTCGTTTAAGTTGTTACTGTTCATCTTGTGGAATCATTCAGAGAGGAGTCATCCATGAGCAGTTCTTCCGTTCAGTCGTCCTTCCCCAATCGTTGGGTCCTGGCCATCACCGCGTTCCTCATGCAGCTTGCTCTGGGCTCTGTATATGCCTGGAGCGTCTTCCTCAATCCCGTCATCGCGTTGTACCATGTTCCGAGGCTGCAAGCCAACCTCACCTTTAGTATTGTGCTGCTTGCCCTGGGTGTCACGGCTGGCTTCGGCGGATACCTCAACAATCGCTATGGTCCGCGTGTTATCGCCACCGTGGGAGGCGTTCTCTACGGACTCGGCGTGCTGCTCGCGGCATTCGCTGCGCCCAACATCTTCATCCTGTACCTCACCTTTGGCATCATTGGCGGCATTGGCATTGGCCTTGGCTATATCGTGGCGCTCGCCATGCTCATCAAGTGGTTCCCAGATCGGCGCGGGTTCATTACAGGCTTAGCCGTCGCAGGCTTTGGAGGAGGCGCTGTTATCACGGGACTGGTCGCAGCGGCCTTGATCAAGTCCATTGGAGTGAGTAACACTTTCCTCTTCCTGGGCATTGCCTATCTTGTGGTGATCGTCATTGTGGCGCAATTTTTCCGCACCGCTCCGGATGGCTACGCGCCTGCCGGCTGGACTCCTTCAGCTCGACAACAGGCCAACCGGTCTGTACGTGACTATACCCTTGCAGAAGCATTGCGCCTCCCAAGATGGTATGTTCTGTGGCTCATCCTGGCCTTAAACGTCACTGCGGGAGCTGCGCTGATCTCGGTCGCTTCGCCACTGGCCCAGAAGTTTACCGGGGTTGCTCCATTAACTGCCGCCATTATCGTCAGCGTCATTGGCATTTTCAATGCTCTGGGACGCCTCTTCTGGGGTTGGCTCTCCGACGGTATTGGTCGCCCCTTTGCCTTCCTGAGCATGTTCGTCATTCAGGCCATCGTCTTTGTCATCTTGCCATCCATTAGCAACTTTACCTTGCTACTCATTCCCGCTGCTATTATTGCTCTCTGTTATGGTGGCGGCTTTGGCACGATGCCCGCCTTCGCTGCTGACTTCTTCGGGCCAAAGAATGCAGGCACAATCTATGGCGCGATGCTCACAGCGTGGAGCGCCGGGGGTATCGTTGGCCCCATCTTGATTACCAGCTTCGGCACGACCGCACATCCTGATTATGTGACGCCGCTCTACATCATTGCCGGTATCATGGTGGTGAGCATAGCGTTACCACTGGTTGCCCGCGCTCTTGCACGTCGTCGCGGCGACATTGTCGAGGTCACTGCCAGTAGCGGACGATAGGAGCTGCATGAGCAAGGAGAGGAGCCGATGTAGGATGCTGTGGATGTGATGGGCCAAGGTTCATCACGTCCACAGTACCAGATGCTTTCAACCCCGTAGCCGCTATTGCAAGAGGAGAACTTTTACCTCGCACTGTGATACGACACGATCATGGGTATATAGCGCCGGGCATCTATGCAGCTCTTAGGGATAGGTTTTTCGGGAAGCCACGAGGTACGTGGGCTACCATAAAGGTCCTGGATACAGCCATCCTCTCTGATCAAGAACTCGTGACGACGTATAAAGAGCAAGGCAGCGTCGAACGCGGCTTTCGCTTCTTGAAAGATCCGTTGTTTCTGGCCTCCTCGGTCTTCGTCAAAAAGCCAGAGCGCATCGTCGCTCTTGGCTTGGTCATGGTGCTCTGCTTACTCGTTTACCGACTGGCTGAGCATCGGCCGCGCACGCGTCTCACCGAAACGGAGCAAACTCTTCCTGATCAACTCAATCGACCCACGGCTCGTCTCACCATGTGCTGGGTCTTTCAGTGTTTTGAGGGCATTGAGCTTCTGCGTATCCACTCTGCTCGCGGCACGCAGTCGCTCGTCTTACGCTTGCAGCCCATGCATCGCCTAGTCCTGGCTTTGCTCGGACCTCCCTACGAAAAAAACTATAACATCTCTTCTTGAGACTGCGAAATGTGGGGTAACACATCATATTAAGCGCTTAAACGTTCCTCCAGAGGGTGTAAAATCACCATAGGAATTTCACGACTGGTGCGCTTCTGATATCCGGCAAAGTTTGGCGCTACCTCTACAAGTCGTGCCCAAAGCTCGGGCTTCTTCTCCGGTCCCGCGATCTCAGCCGTCACTTTTATGTGCTTATCTTTTACCTGAATGGTGGCTTGCGGATTGCTCCGTATATTGAAAAACCAGCCGGGATGTTTATCAGCTCCACCTGCCGAAGCTGTAATCACATAGGCTGAACCATCCATGATATAGATCAGAGGTAGCGTGCGTTGTTTGCCAGTCTTGCGCCCCGTCGTCGTAAGCAGAAGGACAGGTGCTTTGCCCATCTTACCGCCAATACGGCCACCCGACACATTGTACAAAAAGACCATTACTTTGAGAATGAGCTTTAGCATGAGTTCGTATCTCCTTTTCCCGTTTTGATGAGATCATTATAGCGTTTCGACGTTCTTTTTTACAACTGCAACACAATGGGCAGATAATTCGTAGAAAACATGTTAGATGCATCGAAAAGTCGGATAAAGCATCCGAAAACTCCGGCACAACGTGTACAAACGAGCAGAATCGGTTGATGCAACCCTCCAGAGGCTCTTTCTCATCCTCATCGTCCATTCGAATTCGGGTGCTAGTAAATCAGCGTCGAGGGAACAGACTCAGAAGAAGTCTGGATGGTCACTGCAGAATCGGTGATACTGTTCATGTTGGCCTCCCTTGTGAGGAATGTGTTCTTGCTTCCTCATCAAGGAGGCGTACTTTTGGGGCTTGCGTAACCTGGCTAAGGCCGTATAGAGTAGAGGAAGAAGCTCTGGGAGATGCTACGCCTGAGAGCACGATCAGTCAGAAGAAAAACGGGAGGAACATCCACATGTATGCCACTGTCACAGAACTAGCCTGTAAAAGCCCTGTTGACTTCGAACACACCGTCGGGAAGCTGCAAGCCCTCTACGCCCAGGTTCAGCGCCTGCCGGGATTGAGCACGCTCTATGTGATCAAGACGGCTGAGCAGACCTTAGTGATGGTCACGCTCTATACTTCTGAAGCGGAGGCAGAACAGGTCTCGGCTCAGGTGCGGATTCACCTGGGGCATGTCATAGGGGTACATGTCTCTGGACCACCTCGCCGTGCCTCTGGAGAGGTCCTTTTGCACCACTCACCCAACGATTAACTCATCAGCAACCTCGTTGCGCAATTCGTGGGCCTGGCAGCGAAAGCGTTGGCGTGGCACCTGCACCCATCCGAACGTTGTGGCGATGCTCCGGCGCACGGTTCCCTCCAGTCGGCGCTGCTTTTCCCCGCAATGCGGGCACGCGGGCGTTTGATCTTCCCAGTGGCTGATGGCCTGTTTCAACGCCTCGCGCATGGCTTGCTGACCGCCTTCTTGAATCTGCTGTTCCATCTCGGCTAAGCTTGCGCTTGCTGAAATCTCGATGGTGAGCGATACTTGTACGTGCATGAGAAAGTGCTCCTTCTGTGATGGAGTAGGTTTTCATTTCTTTTCACAGTAGGAGTCTCTCTCTTGTTTTGCAACCCCACCTTTTTGTCAGAACCGTTGTGCTTCCTCACCATCATGGTTGGGTTTGCCTGTGAGCCGTGATACAATACCAATACGTCCAGTAGAGCAGACCCGTCTGCTCTCGATCAACGTACGCAACGAAACAGGAGGTTCCAAGCCATGTACGAGGATGTCTTAGCGCGTGTTGACCTCTTTTCTGGCCTCCGGAAGAAGGAGTTACAGAACCTGGCAACCTATTGTGTGGAGAGCACGTATCGCCCAGGCTCGGTGATGCTCTCTGAAGGCGAACAAGGGTTAGGGCTGTTTATTCTCACCAAAGGGACCGTACGCATCACGCGGAAAAACAGCCCTGATGGAGCCGAGCAAGTACTTGGGACAGCAGGGGCAGGGGATGTCGTTGGCGAGATGGCGCTCCTAGATGATTTGCCCCGCTCTGCGACGGTCACGGCGGTAGATGAGGTCACCGTGCTGAAGCTGCCGCTCTGGGAATTCCGCCGTTTCCTGCGTCATAGCCTTAAAAACGACCCTGATGTCGGGCTTGACCTGTTGGCCGCGCTCAGTCGCCGCCTGCGCAAGGCTGAGCAACGAGCCCTTGAGTAACTGGTGAAGCCAGGAGGGAGGGGGAGAATTGCATCAAGGGACAAAAACGGCCATCTACTTTTGACCGTTTGCATCTTTTTGTTTGGTCTGAATATACTGTAACGATAGGTAGGGCCTTACGGCCTTTCCCCCGTTCCAAACCTGTACTGGCTACTTGGGACGTCTGTTCCCGCGGGATGCGCAACGAGATAGGCAGGCTGAGTAGAAACAGGCAAAGATCCTGGTTCTCATTCAATCAGGTACAACATTGTCCTCTTTTTCTGTTACCTTTGAGAAAAGACACTTGTTTTTGTCATGAAAGGACCAGAAAGCATGCTACATCCGCTCATCATTCAATTGCGCTTTGCTCGCAGCGAATTCAAGCGGGCGCTTGAGGGACTCAGCGACATTGATGCACGCCGCCGTTTTCTCCCAATGAACTGTATCAGTTGGAATATTGGTCACATGGCTTGGCAGGAGCAGCGGTACTGGCTCACCTGCCTCCAAGGACTGATCCCATTGCCACATCTCAACGAACTGGTCGGCTATGGCCAACCAGCCTGCTGTGCTGGCTATTTGGGTTATCCGTTCCAATAAATGTGCTCTAATGATAAGCTCTACCCATGTCTTTCCCTCGTTATCCACATAACTGGCAAGGTTTTCCAAATTGCTCTTTCCACTCTTATTTTAGAACGGATATCCCAAGTAGCCACCACACCCGGCCGTCTGCAGACGTTTTATACAGAATTGCCTTCGTACTTGGTACCTCAATGGGCGCATTGCTTGAAAAGCAAATTATGAGCACGAATGACGAACTGACGGATATACCGGAAGGGCTTCGAAACTTTGCTTTGGCTGAGCGAATCCCCGAAGAGGAAATTAAAATGTTAGCTCAGATACACTATCGAGGACATCGTCCATATACGGCTGATGATTGGAAGTTTCTCTATGAGTCAATTAAACGTAGTGTGTGGTCAGGGGATCAATGAGCGTTCGAGAATATAAAGTTCGCTAGGCCATGTCGCTAGACCCAGAGGATAAGAAAAGATACTGAACCTTGCAGGGTAGATAGCTTTGAGCTTACGTGACAACCAAGAGCATACAATATGCTTTTGATCTGCTGCCTATGCTAAACTACGACGCAAAGAACAGTACTAGAGATCTCGGATGGAGTAACTTGCGGACTGGAATACACTTATCAAATGGCAATTCAGTCCGCAAGTTTTTTGTTCGTGAGCGCTTACGCTAAAAACAAGAGTTCCCGACTTTATTGTATGTGGACAACAATCCAGTTTCCAACTTTATTGTACATGGACAACGACACCAGTGTAGACGATAAATAAAGTCTTACACTTTCGAGGGGATGAAGCCAGCAATTACGTGCCTAAAACTCCTGCTTAAAAGTTTTACACCGCTCACCGAAATCTCGTTATCCTCTTTATCATCGTTTGGTTGCTTAAAATAAAGATATACACCGCTGAGCACCTGGGTCATCCGACCGCTCCTTTGTATGAACAAGTGTGCGAACAGACGTCCCAAGTACCCACCACAGGAACACTTTAGCTCTTCTTTGATATCCCTGGAGCTGTGGTCTGCCCCGACTCGACCGTGGAGTCGCCGAGACCATAGCCGCTTTCGATCAAGTCCATCAATTGCTGGGTGAAGCGTGCTGCTGGTGCGCCATCGATGAGGTCATGATCGAAGTCGAGCGTCACACTGAGATACTCGTGCGCCTCTACTTTCCCATCGACGAGCGCTGGCCGCTCGGCAATACCGCCGACCACCATGCCCAGCGTATGGAGGCTGGGTAACCCGATGCCCCAACCTCCCCGGTCCCCGAACATGCCAATCGCCGTTAACCCTACCGTGCCCAGGAATTCTTTGATCAGACGCGGGTTCTTGAACATGAACCACAAGCAGATCTGCCTGGCAAAGGTCGGCAGGAGCGTCACCCACGGTAAAGCCTTCACTTCTCGGCCACTCATGGGCTCAGCCTGGACAGTTCGAATCTCTTCCTGAATGTCTCGGACGGTCTTGTTATTCGCTCCCCTGACGATATGAGGCACAGGAAACTTCTGCCCCTGCATGTCTCTTTCCACCTGGATATGGATGTCCACGTCGTCAAACAAGACGAGTTGGCTGCGCCAGTTGCGATACGCATGCACCTCCTTGTTCCTATCGACGGCCTGTCCCACACACGCCGCCAGAAATGCCGTGAAAGACAGGTGTTCGCCGGTCCTGGCCTTGTGCTCCCGTATCGACTGGCGAGCCCTGGTCACATCAATTTCCACCAGGCCACGAATCGTGTGTTTGTGACTGCTCACACGCCCGATAGTGATCATGAGACGCCGCATCCGCGGGAAAGGGACAATCCTATATCCATCATGACTCTTTTTCATCTCTATACCTCCTCTCGCTCCGAGATCGCTACCATCAACTGGTACCTACTCCCCCATTATACATAATAATGCATGAACATTACTGTACTGCTACTTGGGACGTCCGGTGCGCTATTTAACGGGGCACAGTACAACCGAATATCGGCGGGGATTGGAGAGAGATTCCTAAGGTCACGGGCTTACCTCGAACCGAAAGGCGAGGGGGAAACGAGCATGCCACGAAAGCGGCTAAGGATGAAGACGCTGAGTCCGATGTGCCGCAAGACCCGCGAGCAGGGTGAAAGCGTGTCTCTTGAACCCCAGTCTCCAGTGGTCTAACCCAAGGCCAACCGCAGAGCGTCTGAAGCGGTTCCAGTACCTACGCGCTTCGAACGGATGGAAGCGCGTACTCTCCGATGTGAAGGAACGTCGGGTAGTGAACTCGATAAAGGAGACGAATGGGCACCTACACTCGCTGACCATACTGTGCTTACGAAACTTGGGATTCCCTACGGAAGGAGACTTCTAGGGGAACGGAGTCACCGTAATAGTCTGAGCTGGGGAAAGCCCAGCACGTGGCGAAGGGTGACAGGACTGCAAGCATCTGAAAGGGATCAGATGCGTGATGCAGTGAGCCGACCCGAGTGGATGTCACGGTGCGGAAACATACTCGGTGCTTGAGTGAGATGAAGACACCAGGTACTGATTGAACCCCTCCGTGAAGCTAGGCACGTTGCCAAAGAGTAAGAACAGCATGGACCTCGTTGATTGTGCTCGTATCTTACCTTCTTCGGCAAGGAAGCTTGTTCAATCGTGCTCAAAATGCCGACCTTCACAACGGATGTCCCAAGTTGAGTAGCCAGCACAGCTCTCGTCGAGGGCAGTGGAACCTGTGGCGCGCGTCGGGCAGCGAGCAGATGCCGCTGGGCACTACCAGCACCAACATGCCAAGCCGGGACATATCCAGCAGGAGACAGCGACCCTTGACAAAGACCGGCACGATTGTGTAACATGGCTTCGTGGGCACAACAGCGAGCAAAACAGCGGAAGGGCAGGGAACATGCTTTGTCCTTCCCATGAACACGAAGGAGGAACAGAGACAGATGGCAATAGAAAACATTGTGGGCAAAGGCGAGCTGGTCCACCAGATCGCTGCTCGCTCGGGTCTGAGCCTGAAGGACGCCGAGAAGGCGCTGGATGCCTTTACCGAGGTCGTGCCTGAGAATCTGGCACGCGGGAAGGAGGTGCGCCTCATCGGCTTTGGCTCCTGGAAGCTGCGCGCGATTGCCGCGCGCACAGTCAAGTCGATCCGCACGGGCAAGAACGTGTCCTTGCCTGCCCACAAGCGCGTCGGCTTCTCGGTGGGCACGACTCTCTCCCAAGCAGCGGAAGCTCCCAAGGGGAAAAGCTCGACAGCAGCCAAGAAACGCTAAGACTGCACAAGCCTCGACCGGGTCCCCTCACTGCTGCCAACTGGCAATGTGGGGGCCCGGTCGTTGCTACTGAGCCCTCTCGTCGAGCTCGCTACTTACCAGGGGCAGCGAGCTCGACGAGAGGGCTTACCAGAGAAGAAACGACTTGACACCACCGCTGTACTGCTACTGAGCATATCCGTTCCACTAGCAGAGAGTAAACTTCATGCGGAAAACCCTCACGTCATCTCCCTGATGAGGAAATAGCAAAGAATAAGAACCGGGAGAGCCAACATGAGCGCCCTTTTTAGAACGGATATGCTCAGTAGCCAGTACAGGATCATCGGTCTAACCGCCTGATCTTTTTCTACTGCGGCTGGAAGTTGACCGGCAGCGACCTGATCACAAAGACGATCCCCGCATGAACCATGATCGGGAAACCCTCCACGCGTTGCAGACCTCGTAGTTGTTCCAGCATCATTGGCAGGACAATCCTGGCTTCCAGGCGAGCGAGCGGAGCGCCAACACAGAAGTGAACTCCGTGACCAAACGCCAGGTGGCGATTAGGCTCGCGCTCGATATCAAACCGATCTGGATTGCGGAACTGTGCTGTATCATGGTTGGCTGAGGCCGTCCAGGCCAGCACGATCTGATTAGCCGGAATGTGCTGCCCTCCCAGTTCGATATCGCTTCTGGTCTGACGGAAGAGGAACCAGACCGGCGGCAGGTAGCGCAGCGCTTCTTCTATCGCCTTTGGCATCAAGGAGGGCTCGCGCTTGAGGCGTTCCATCGCATCCGGGTGATCCGTAAAGCATACAATGGCATTCGCGATCAAGTTCTTGGTCGTCTCCTGGCCCGCGCCCAGCAGCAGCTTGCAAAATTGCACCAGTTCGTATTCGCTCAACCGCTCGCCGTCAACTTCAGCCTTGCTCAGCGCGCTGATCAGGTCCTCGCGCGGTGCCCGCCGTCGTTCCCTCAGCAGCGCCAAGAAGTAGTCAGACATCTCCTCTTGCATGGGCCGCCTTCCCTCTTGTCGCGCTTCCGTGGACTTGGGCCCGCTATGTGCCCAGCGTTGAAAGATGTCCCAGTCTTCAGGAGGTACGCCGAGCATCTCCGCAATAACCTTGGCGGGCAATGGAAAGGCTATGTCCGAGACAACATCCATCTTGCCCTGTGCTTTCACCTGGTCCAGCAGCTCTTGCGTCATCTGCGTAATACGATCTGCAAGGCGGGCCACCGCCCTCGGCGTGAACGCTTGATTGACCAGGTTGCGCAACGTGCGGTGGTCCGGTGGGTCCTTCGTAATTAATGTATCTTTGAGGAAGGAACCCATAAACACTCCTAATGCCTGCGAAGAAAAGCGGCTATAATCGGTCAGCACCGTTGCCACATCTTCGTAGCGAAAGACCTGCCACAAGGGCATTGGCATCATCTGATCATAGAAGACCGGATGCTGGGTGCGCATCTCCTCAAACCAGGCGAAGGTCTGGGGAATCTCTTCCAGCGTCTGTGGACGAAACAGCGTAGATGCGCCTGAACGAGGTCCAGATGGTTGTTGCATCTATCAAAACCTTTCTTTTCACGTATACAATGCTTCCGATTAGACACTCTGGCATGCTACAAGACACGTGCTTAACTCCTCAGTGAGGAGGATACAACATGCTTATGAAGACAGCAACCGTCAACCAGGTCCTGTTGCAAATTTTACATCTCTGTTTTTGGGGTATACTCAATAAGGCATGGTTCAGGTGCATGTGACAGTTTCACGAAACGCAATTGCTACCAAGATCGCGCTCAGTAGAGTGGGAAATTTTTTGCTCAGACTGTCTCGCTTGATTGAAGATACATTGAACCCGGCCGAAGGAGAAAGAGGATGGCAGATACCAACGAAGCTAACATCACCGTGCCTGAGATGAAACTAGAAAACGTGCCAGTACCTGTTTCTGATGTTGACCGAGCCAAAGCTTTCTACGAACAGGTGGGATTTAAGCTAGATGCTGATATACGACCGACTGACACGATGAGAGTGGTGCATTTCACACCGCCCGGATCGGCTTGTTCCATTGTCTTTGGAACCGGGATGGGCGAGATTACTGCGATGACACCTGGATCGGTGAAATCACAGATGTAAGTGGTGTGAAGTATGCCAGCTTCAGTGACCCCGATGGTAATTTATGGCTGATCCAGGAATTTCCGCCAGAGGTGAGACAACCTGGACAGAGCTTCTATAAGGAGGAGGACAAATGAGAAAAATAATTGTGACTGAGTATCTCACGTTGGACGGTGTTTTTGAAGAACCAGGTCAGTGGAAGAATACAACCATTATCAACAAGAATGTTGTGGAAGAAATACAAAAACTGAAAGAGCAACCAGGTCAACATATTTTGGTTGCTGGTAGTGGTAAACTTGTCCACACCCTGATGCAGCATAATCTTGTTGATGAATACAGGTTTATGGTTCATCCGGTGGTGTTGGGAAGTGGTAAGCGTTTGTTTCCAGAAGGAACTGAGAAGTGTAAGTTAACACTAGTGGATACCAAATCATTCAAAACAGGAATTGTTGTCCTTCATTATCAGCCCGATAGGTAGTAAAGACAAATAAGTAGGGTAGGGGGCCAGCGAGGTATCATTGTTTCTCAGACCTACCTGGCATCAGCCCAGGTGGTATCAGAAGATGATCCTTTTCCGACCTCCCCCCTCCGAACGAAGCGTGACCGTTTCCGTGTCACTTCGCTCTCCAGTGGCCACTCCTGTCGCCTTTCGGCTTCAAGTCAGGTTAGCTCTTGTTCCTAGAACCTCTCTCACATTCTAGCCGACTGCGTTGGCGATCTCATCGCGCGTGACACGGCGCACGTAGCCACCACAATGCAGTCAACACGTCCAGCCTGGGACACTCTACTTTGGAGAGGCTGTGTAGAGTTCAGCTCAAGAAAGCTCTTCTGCACTCTCCAGACCCCGAAACAAGTTTGGCGGCTAGCTCGTCTCAAGAGAAAGATGAAGGAGAATCATATGGCTTATAGCCAGAAAGAAGCACAACCTATGATCACAGGTATTGGACACGTCGCGTTTCGTGTGACAAGCTTACAGCGAGCACTGGACTTCTACTGCAACAAGCTCGGCTTCTCTGAGGCCTTCCGCCTCGAGCGGGAGGGAGAGCCTTCACCCTGGATTGTGTATATCCAGATTGCCCCTGGCTCTTTTGTGGAGTTGTTTCCTGATCCGCAAGATGCCCCAGGAACGATTCCAGCACGGGATCCTCAAGCGAGCTACAAACATGTGTGCCTCCTGGTTGATGATCTGCCGGCAACCCTCCGCGAGTTGGCAGCACGAGGCCTTGAGATCAGTGGAACCCCCACTCAGGGGTTGGATTCCAACCTGCAATACTGGCTCAACGATCCTGACGGCAATCCGATCGAATTGATGCAGATCATGCCCACTTCTCCCCAAGCAGCCGCCGATGCGAGGATGCAAACCAGGAGCCGGTAGTGAAATGAAAATGAGCAAGCAATTGTGTCTCTCTTGCTTCCAGGCTTTCTTGTTTCCTGCACCCCTTGACACAACTTTCGAGATGGCATCGACTTGACGGAAAAGGGCATCGGCAGTAGTATTACGGGACCGTTGGTCAACGGTCAAATTATCTCTATCGCAAATATGTTAGCTTGAAAGGAAAGGAAGGCATTATGGTACAGTTTCCTAAAGACTTTTATTGGGGGACTGCCACAGCTTCATATCAAATTGAGGGAGCAACCCACGAAGATGGACGAGGAGAATCGATCTGGGATCGTTTTTGCGCGACTCCCGGCAAAGTGTTGCATGGAGATACAGGCGACATAGCCTGTGACCATTACCATCGTTATCAAGAAGATGTGCGTTTAATGCAAGAGTTGGGCTTCAACGCCTATCGCTTCTCAATTGCCTGGCCACGCATTTTGCCTCACGGAAGAGGGCAGGTAAATAACAAAGGGCTGGATTTTTACGACCGGCTGGTAGATACGCTGCTCGCGGCCAAGATTGAGCCATTTGTAACCCTGTACCATTGGGATTTACCTCAGGCTTTGCAAGATGAGGTTGGTGGCTGGAACAGCCGTGAGACGGCGCAAGCCTTTGCCGAATATACGAGCGTCGTTGCCCAGCGCTTAGGTAATCGCGTGAAGCACTGGATTACGCTCAATGAGCCACGGGTAGCTGCTTTTTTGGGCAACGAACTAGGCGTTATGGCACCTGGCTTGCAGGACTCAAAACTTGCCTGGCAGGTATCGCATCATCTGCTGCTGGCGCACGGATTGGCCGTACCAATCTTGCGCGCACACAGTGATCCTGAGACACGGGTTGGCATCACTCTTTCGCTGACGCCAGTTGAACCAGCGACATCTTCTCAAGAAGATCAACTGGCGGCCCAATCTGTTGATGGCAAGAACAATCGCTGGTTTCTTGATCCCGTCTTCCGTGGTAGTTACCCTGCCGATGTGCTGAATACGCTAGCTACACAGAACCTTGTCCCACAAATGGAGCCAGGGGACGCGGAGATTATTGCATGTCCAGTAGATTTCCTGGGAGTCAATTACTATTACCGCACGATTATTGCTCATAAACCGGATAAATCGTTTGAGGATGTTGAGCGTATCCTCCCAAAGGATGCTGAGTATACGGAGATGGGGTGGGAGGTCTATCCGGAAGGGCTTCGACAACTGCTTGTACGCCTGCATACGGACTATGCTATTCCTGAAATCTACGTAACGGAGAATGGTGCTGCGTTCGCCGATGTCGTGAATGAGGACGGTCAGGTACACGACCCGCGCCGCGTGAATTATCTCCGAGAGCATTTCCTAAAAGCCTATGAAGCGCTCTCCCAGGGAGTACCATTGAAGGGCTATTTTGTATGGTCACTCCTGGATAACTTTGAGTGGGCCTGGGGGTACTCCAAGCGCTTCGGAGTGGTCTATGTCGATTATCCAACCCAGCGAAGGATCGTCAAGGATAGTGGGAAATGGTACCAGCATGTGCTCAAGATGAATGGAGCAGTATCATAAAAGAAGTAATGAGGACATGTGTGTGGCCTACTGCCAGTTCCGAAGTAAGGGTGGATAAGATTAAACTGCTTGACAGCAAAGCCAAACAAGAGAGAGACCTGGCAGCGTAAACTCACACGGAGGGTAAGATTACCCCTTTTTCCTCAGAGCTTGTAATACGTCAATTTGATAGTTGGCTTCCGTTTACGTCAATCTCTAGTAGGACGAAGACGTGAAAGGAGAACAACACGATGTATGATCTTTTGATAATCTGGATAGCTCTCGTGCTGCTCGTAGCTGTTGGTACCTTCCTCAGTACCCGCTTATACACTCGATTTGGAAAAGGCAACCAGGCGCGAGGAAATAGACTGAATACGCTCGAAGGAATGCTCTTTCAATAGTAGCGTCCCTGATTCCTGCCCGGTGTCGCTCTAACGGCTATGCGTATTCCTGCCAATGCTTAAACAAACGAAAGAGGAGCTTCACGGCTCCTCTTTCGATTAGCTGCCAGGTAGTGGTATGCCTGTTTCTTCTCTGCTTTTTTTCTTTCAATGATCATTTCTTTCTCTCTCCAGAAAGCTGTCATTTCGGCTCTACGTCGGCGTTAATATCAGACCCCGTCCTATAGGAGAAAGGACTGAGTAGAGCCATTATTGATACTCTTTTTGGAACAGATATCCCAAGTAGCCAGTATAGGGAAGACCCGAAAGTTTGGCCGCGATACGGTAAAATTCGGATCTGTAACGCCCACGGCTCGAGATGCCGTCTCGAGCCGTGGGCGTTAGAGTGCTTATACTAGCTCTTTCCGGCATGGACCAAGCCGCTGACCTGGAAGGTGGCCCAGTTTGAGTGGTCTCCGTTTACGGCGTCCCTCACCCCTGATACACTGCTTGCTCAAACTCAAAAAATAGTGGCAGCGCTTTAGTATCAGCAAAAGGAAAGATCTGCGTGGCATAGGCCCCACCGAGCTTACGCCTCAGATCAATCCAATAATACGAGTTGGCAAGACCGGCCCAGGCCAAGCTCCCCGCTGAGCGGCCAGTCGGAGCCTCTTCGTTGTTAATCATGAAGGTCAGCCCCCAACTTTTCGGCATGCCAGGGAAGAATTCCGCATCTGTGGACACCGCCGGCATCGTGGACTTGAGCATGCTTACCTGCATATCACCCATAGCGTTGCGCGTCATGAGCGCGACCGTCTCTGGCTTCAATAGCTGCTCTGTACCGGCCCGGCCATCGTTGAGAATCATTCGGATGAACTTCAGATAGTCGCCTACCGTCCCATATAAGCCGCCTCCGCCCATCTCGAACTCAGGATTCTGGGGAATCTCGAACTCCATGAGAGGAGTAAGTGCCCCATCCTCGCCGCGCTGATGCACCTTCGCCAGCCGTTGCCGCATGCCCGGCGTAATAAAAAAAGCCGTATCGCTCATGCCGAGCGATCCAAACACGTGCTCAGCAAGATAGGTCCCTAGCTTTTTACCACTCACCGCCTCCACTGCTTTGCCGACCCAATCGATATTAATACCATACTCCCAGCGATCACCCGGATCAAAATGCAGCGTCAGCTTCAAGGTCGCATCCTGGCAACTAATAATAGGAGGCAGGCCCTTGACCTGTTGGTAGCGCACAACGTCCGCGTTCCAGAATTCGTAGCCGAAGCCCGCTGTGTGCGTGAGCAAATGGCGTAGCGTAATAGGCCGCTTCGGTGCCCGCGTGCGCGGCTGCCCATCAGCATCAAATCCCTCCAGCACGACAACCTCTTTCAGTGCGGGCAAGACATCCCCTATCGGTTCATCAAGTGCCAGCTTCTCCTGCTCAACCAGTTGCATGGCCGCCGTGCCGGTCAGTGCCTTGGTCATCGAGGCAATCCACACAACCGTATCGGGCGTCATCGTCTCTGGTTTGCCCAGTGTGCGTACGCCGAAAGCACCCTCATAGATCGTTCCATTTGCATCGGTAGCAGCAGCTACCACTCCAGGAACAGCACCTGACTCTACGCCCTTACGTAAAATAGCATCTGCATTGGCCTTGAGCGACATGATCCCTCCTTCAGTTTCAGGGACAGGTGTCACGCTTCTTCTCAGTGAGCAACGGGGCATCCCGCCCATGCTAAAAAATACCTGATCTATTATACATAACTTCTTAG
>Ga0209647_1001113_pt1 | contig 23640 bp, 50 predicted proteins | sample GraSoi_2013_60cm_FD_185827 | JGI IMG/M metagenome (GOLD analysis project Ga0209647, IMG submission 185827) | Grasslands soil microbial communities from the Angelo Coastal Reserve, California, USA - Sample 9_17_2013_60cm (SPAdes) (version 2) | ecosystem: Environmental > Terrestrial > Soil >... | reverse complement strand
CATGCACCGGAAAAAGTGACTTCGATGCTTAACCAACTAGCTAACTATAGTGGTAGGTACCTACCGCCCATTAATGGCAGCCCATACTCGACCCCCCACCCTAGACCCTCCTCCCGCAACTGCCCTTTCCAGGTTGCCCTTTAACTCTTAGTGGTAGGTACCTACCACTAACTCAATACTACTAACTCAATACCATTAACTCAATATCACATGGCAGCTCCCCTTGAAAAACGAGTTTTCATGACTTTCTCAAAAACTCAGAAACTCGTACCAAAGTCTATTGACTTTTGCCCCAAAATAGTGCATAATATATATAGAGACCGGAACATCCGGACTCAAGACCAGACTCTGGTCACTCTTTAAAAATCGAATACGCACTCCAAGACTCGGGACCCTATTGCCGCAAGTTATGTTCTTGAAGGTGAAAATGCCCTCCCCCGTCAAAAGAGTTACGCCGGTTTTTAGAGACCAAATTTTAAAAGTGGTAGGCACCTACCAGAAAGAAGTTTCTAAAAAATGGCAGAACAAAACAAAGTCCGCAAGTTGTCCGCAGCAACAGAGAAAGTTGCAAATGATGAAGTTGTGATGAATAGGCTGCAAGCAGAAATGACTGCACAACTAGAAGAAGTTGAAGTTGTTGCAGAGGCTTCAGAACAACCCAAACTTCTCAATATCCCAACTGAGCAGGAAAAACTCGAAGCAACAATTGAAGTTGCTGGAGTCAATCCTACTAAAGTTGAAAAGCATCCAGACTTCAAACTTTTATCACCACTCAAGTACAGTGATGGAACTCCAGTTCCTCATACACTTTCTAAACTTTCGGACCTGGTCCCTCTTGACTCAACGCCTATTCCAAATGCAAAGCTCTCAATGAGAACTATTAATAAAGCTCAACTTGAGAGTTTGATGCAAGTGGATGATGAAAAACTTCCTCCAATTAAAGTGCAGCGTTCAACAATGGGTTTCATCGTTATCGATGGATACCATCGTTGGGCTCGAGCTGCACAATTGGCCAAAGCGAAAGCTGAAGAAGTTACACATGAAACAGAGCCCGATGCTACAGCCATTGAAGCTATAATGAATGCAGCTACGATTAAAATTGAAGTCCTCGATTTACAGACTCCAATTGAAGTTATGAAAGCTGCATTCTCGGCTAACCTGGATCATGGACTTCCCGCTTCGCCCACAAGTCGATCTCGTTACGCTTTGTGGCTGATTGAATTGGCCACTGCTGAAGGTCGGGTTCTTTCAATCCGAGCTGCTGCAAAAGAAGCGAAAGTCTCTCATGTTGCAGTCATGGAATATCGTGATAAGCAATTGAAGAGACAAGAAACTGAGAAAATGACTGATGAAACTGCGGATGAAGATGCGAAAAAAGTTGAGGCACGAGCTCAGCGTAGTGCTCAATCCCTTGTAAAGGCTGTTAAATCATTGTACACTGATTTCAGTGATGGAAAGCCCGATGATTTGGCTCAATACCTTGTTGAAGATTATACAAAGGATGATGCAGAAATGTTGCGCTTTTTCGCCACAGCCTTCAGTCAACTCGTAACTTTGGCCAATAAGTAGTTTTTTAGTGGTAGGCACCTAATTGGTAGGTACCTACCACTATTTTTTGAGAAAAGAGGAAAATTCAGGATGGAAAAATTTACAATCGGTGAAGCCGTTATAGGATTGTATAAAGGCATTAATTATGCTGGAATTGTAGAAGATTATACTAGTGGTGAGTATGCAGTAAGAACCACCATTTGGCGAGAGAAAAAATGGTGGAAACCTGAAGAATTATCGCATACTCAAATAAAACTAGTAAGTGATACTACATCAATAAAGAAGTCTAGAAAGTCTAAATCATTTGAAAATGAAGAGATGCTTTCAACTCCCGATATAGAAAAGGAATTGTATGCAGCACTTACTGATTTAAGAACTCTAGATCAAAATGCCCTAGCATTGACTCCTGCTGCAACATTAGAATTGTATTCGACTATGCAGTATAGACTAAGTCGTATACAAACTACTATTGCACTTGCAGTGAATGAGATTGCAGTATTCGCACTGAAGTAAAAAGATACCCACTACATAATAAGTGTAGTGGGTATTTTTATATATACTAGAAAAAGTCTATTGACTTTTAGTCTAAAATATGTTATAATTATAATAGAGGTAGTATAATTCCTTTTATGGATTTTCTAATTGTACTGTACTCTTTATATTAATTTATTGTTGAGTATTCGGTTACATTCTGGGCTTAATACTCTAGTCGAGGTGGGTGCCTATTGCAAGGCACAACTGTGGTAGGTACCTACCACTGGAGGTGTACATGCCTGATGCAATGACTCAAGTCGTACAATTCAATGATTTATCAAAAATGACGGCTCCACCATTTGTGGATATGTCTAGTTGGCAGCCGGATAGTATAGATTGGAAGGTGTATAATGAATGGTCCAAGCAAGTCGATGATAAAGCTAGAGTTTCTATTAGAGCAACAAATGGTACAGAATTAGATACTCATTATCATGAATATAAAGATGGATTTTTATCAGCTGGTGGAAATGAAATATTTCATTATGCATACCCATATCCGAATATTAATGAAGTTATAAGTGTAGCTGATTGGTTTTTTAATGTAGTTGGTGATCTTCATAATAGACCTCAAGATATAGTGATGCTAGATGCTGAACAAGATGTACCACAAGCTACAGCTGAATGGTTTCTTCATTGGTTACAACGACAAGAACAACATTATAGAACGAATAGAATTTCTATTTATGCAAGTCAATCCTATATTCTTTCACGGTTACAACTTCAACAATTAGCACATTATGAATTGATTTTAGCTAAATGGGAATTTAATCCAAATGAAAGACCATTATGTCCTCCACCCTGGCAGAAGTATTTAGCAATACAATATAGTGATAAAGTATCAGTTCCAGGCATAGGAACTAAAGTAGATGGCGATGTATTTATTGGAAAAGATGTATTTGTTCCAGTAAATAATGATATATTTACTTCAATCGATATTGAATTATGGCAAATGATGAGAACTGATATTCCTCATAATACTGGAATTGCAAAGGCCTGGCTTTTAGCACATAGAAAATTAAATGAAATTGGACCTCCGTTAGGGTTAGAAAAAAATGCGGTTCAACGATTTGCTGGGGCAACTGCAGTGTGGTCTCATGTAACACACTTGTGTTCATGGTTCGATGCAAGAGGTAAAATACTATTATGAAAACACACATTAATAAATTTTCTATACCAATTGTAGAAAAACGCAGATCTATAAGAAAAACTACTAGAGCTAGAATTGCTACTAAAGGTCCTGGACTTCATTTGGGGGGTCCAGATAGAAGAGATTCATTTACTAAATTTGTAAAATGGTTTAATGAAGGAAAGGGTTAGAATAGAATTGCCTGAAACACCAGATGTAACAGAACTCAATAAAGAACTTGATGAAGAACTTAAATTTGCAGCAAAAGTGCAAAAAGAAGCTGTATATTCACTTGGAGCTGATGTAACATATCTCAATTTAAGAGTAGAGTCTCTTGAACGAGATAGACGAAAAAGGGAACATAATTCAAGATTTATTTCTGCTGTTATTGTAGGAATTTATCTTGGAGTTTGTTTATGTTTAATTGGACTCTCTTTTTTGAGTAAAAGAGAACAATTAAATAAACATCGAATTGAACTTTCATTCGATGAAAATGATTAGTTGAGTGGTAGGTACTTACCACTAAGAAAGCAGAAGAGCATTGACTCGATTAAAAGGCAATATCATTGGATTTTGTTTAGGAACTTTTTTATGGGCAGTTGTTCTAGGAATTGGATTAACAGTTTATAATCCAGTTCATGCAGCCCCTAAACTTGCAGAAGTGGCTCCATTTTCAATTGTATCGCATACTTGCACTATTATTGCAGATGACCGCAATTCATTATGTGATGCAACATGTCCAATTGGAAATGTAGCAGGAGCAGGTGGATGGAATGTATCGGATGATGGATTATTTACTTTTCAAGTGCAGAAAAGTCGTCAAGGTAGCTCATCTAATCTTAATCCTGGAGATAGGTGGTCACTTGCAGTAAGAGCTCAGGATAATGGTGAACATCTTCAATTAACTGTTTATGCAACTTGTACTCTAGCAAATCCTTCATAAATAGTTAAATTGTAGAATTCATTTGGTAGGTACACTTCATTAAGTTCAGTGCAAGCTTTATTAGTGGTAGGTACCTACCAGTCAAAGGAGTAAAGAAATGTTCGTAGTTTATGCAACGTGCCCGATTATTTTTGCAATGATTTTTATTTTGTTCTGGATTTTAAATGAACAAAATAATCCTAAATTATGGTATGATTATGACCATAATTGGAAGCCGACTTGGGAAGCAGATACAATGTTTCTTCCAGCAATTGGTAAAATTCAGTATACAAATAAGAAAGCTTTAATTCCTGTAGTGAAACAAGAATGGCCTACTATTTATATGGCAAGAATGCGTAGTATAAAACCTAGAACTGGAATTCTTTTCAGAGCTTGGAAAGAAAATCAAAAATTCAAGTATAATACATATGCCTGAATGGTTAGAACGAAAAATTAGAATTGATGCTATGAAAGCAGGACTGAAACCTGGAACTTCAGCTTTTAATAGATATGTATATAAAATTCTTAATAAAATTAAACAAGAACGAGTTAAAAAGAGACATAAAAAATAATGTGGGGATTAATTAGATTTTATAAAGAAAGCAGAAAGTTTACAAAAGGCTGGTCTAATTATAAATACTGGTCTCATTTTCCACGTGCATTAATTATATTTTACTATTTGTGTGTATATAATTATATAAGGAAAAGAGTATACAAATGGGAATGAACCCTGTAGCAATAGCTGAAAGTGCAACAGCTGGAATTATTGCTGCAATTGTAGCAGAAGAAATGGCCAAACATGTAGCTTCAGATAAAAATGCACCATTAATGGTTGAAGCACTCATTCAAATTAGAGATTTATTATCGAATATAAATGCTAAATATATTCATGATGAACAAGAAGATCAATATGAATTTATTCAATTCGATAAATCTAATCAACGCCTTGTAAATCTTCATGGATATGACCATATGCTTGTATTTGTTCCAGTGACTACGATTTTCAATGTAACTTTTGGTAACTTGGGTTCTTTTCTTTATACACCTCCTCTAGGATGGAATACTCTGGATTTTCCTGAATTGACTGTGCTAAAACTTGATGCAACAAATACATCAGCAACTCAAGGAATATACATGCGTCTCACAAATAAAGAAACGAGTATTGTATAAATGGTTATAAATGCTCCACTTTCAAGAGAGGAAATACTTAAAAATGTCCGTGAACAACGAAAGCTTGCCGCCCTCAGTCCTATCGGAATTGAGAACAATAGTTACAATGCAGACAGAGCAGCTTCGGCTAATAGTAGAGCAGTGGACAAAAATGAAGGAGGAAATGCTAGCACATCACAAGAGAGTGGAAGGAACAGTAACCAGTATAGAGTCAACAATGGGTCAAGTGACTACAGTTCTGCAACAATCGGATATTCAGCTAGAGAGATTAGAGGAGGCGACTCTGGCTCTGGTGGAATTGAGACAACCAGGTTAGTACGTAAATCAATATTCGATAAATGGCGTAAACCTAAAGAAAAAGTGGTAGGTACCTACCAGGCTAAAGTTGTAAAAACTGCAGTTATAAAAGCTAGTGATTTTTTAACTAAAATTGAAAGTGCAAAACATAGAGCCAAACTCATTAAAGCATTTATGTGGACTTGCGATCATTTGGATGATTTCATTATAGCAACAACAAAGCCGCATGATGAAAATTTGCGTATTTGGAGTTCAGTTACAAATGATGATGCTGAAGTTATAGTTGATATTTTACTCCAAGCCGGTGAAGTTACAGTTCAAGGTGCCATTATTGTACGTAAAATAATTCAATATTATGACCAGGCTAGAGCTGGAGTTATTCTTATACCTAGAATATATAGAACCATTATATATTATTGGTTGAAAGGTATAAGTATACAATGATTATAAAATTTGGTGAAAATGAAGTACAATTAAATATAGATCAATTTGCTACAATGTTAGTAGAAAAATACGAAACTTTAGCAACTGAAGATATAATTTTACCTAACGGTATAAAAATAAGTATTAAACGTAAATCATTAGCTAGACTCGCACTTCAAGCAATGTGTGAATATATTGTACTTCCATTAGTTGAAGAGGTGTATAAATACTTTAATTTAGAACTTCCTAAATTGGAACGTCATGCTGATGTATTAGATTATGTAGTTAAAGTTCATCATGAACTTTTATTAAAAACTCAAAATAAAATTATTATATCACCAATTTTAGAAATAGAAAATCAAACAGGAACTATGCTTGTTACTGCATTAAATATAGAAATAAAACAAGATAATACGATTATTGTTGAGGCGGGAGTAAATGGGAATATTCCAGTTATTTCATGAAACTGCTCAACAATTATCAATATATCTCCCACTTTCAGGTGGAATACCATTTGAGAAGTTTGCGACTAAAGTATATACTAAAACTAAAGTTGATGAAGGAAAACATATAGCAATAGTTGGACGAACTGGAATGGGTAAAACTACATTAGTTAAAGCCCTCATTCGTGCAATGATATTTAAGAATAGACGATTAAATAGATACTATTTAGATACTAAAAAACTAGGTGATTTTAATAATCGTGATGGTAAAATTATTTATAGTGCAACTGCTCCTCCTCCTATAACTGGAGTTGGACAGAGTTATGTCTGGCAGCCAGTTTCAGATGATTTAGAGGAATTCTCTAAATGGTTTCTATCTATACTAGCAGTTGGACTTCCAGCAATAGTATACGTAGATGAAAGTGTAAATTTGAAGAAAGGAGACAAAGTTCCTCGTGGATATGAAATATTGGCCAAACAAGGTCGTTTGCCTGGGATACATTTGTATACGGGAACTGCTGAGGTTGCAAGGGCACCCCGCCAAATGTTTTCACAATGCACACATATTGTGTGTTTTAATGTATGGAATTTATACGATACTTCAATCATGAAAAAGTATTTACGTATTTTCACTAAATCAAATGAACCATTGCCTATTAAAGGTAAATTTAGTTTTTTACATTTAAATGTAGATACTATGGGTTCACCGAAACATTATACAGATTATCGACAATTTATAAAGGAATTTATGGGCTGGTAGGTACCTACCACATGCAGAAAGATATTGCAGTAGGTGATTGGGTACAATTAAATACTAAATATGGAACATCTATAGGAATAGTTGAGATCATTCATCCAACTATAAATGGTAAAAGTCCAATGGTACGAATAACAGTTCGTCGAACTGTTGCTAAATCAAAAACGTATCATCGTAAATTGAATACTTTACAAAAAGTAGAATTATAGTATGAATAAAAGGAAAGGCACAAATGAAAAGCGTTTTGAGTTTCTTGCAAGCATACTTTATGGCAATCTTCACTCTAGCTATTGCACTTGTAGTATTATTCTTTATTATTAGTCAAGCGCGACGTCTTCCAGCTCCAGTTTCAACTGGCGCTGAAAAACTTGGAGCACTTGTTACAGGAAATGCATATCATTTTGATGGTGTATAAATAGTAAATCTATAAAAGTATATTATAGTATATGAGTGGTAGGTACCTACCACTATAAGGAGTATATTAAAATTATGGCAGGGACCGCAGTTGTTTCATCTCCAAGTGTAGTTACTACCAGTGCAATGCAAGGTAGTGATGCTGCAATTATGAATGCACTTATTGCTGGAATGACTCCAGAACAACAACAAGCTGTTGCTGGACAATTGGCAATTCGTGCAAAGAAAATGGCTAATCGTCGTTATATCACTGAAGCCGTAGAAAAACGTGCATTTGCCCTGACAAATGGTCAAGCATCACAAGCGTATGCACTTGGTGGCCAATTTACATTCAATCTTCCACAGCCTAATAACTCATATTCTAGAGGAGTAGTGATCCGCTATGTAGTCAATTATACACTTGCAGTTGGAACTGCTGCAGTGTATGGTGAAACTGCAGCAGGACGACTTGCATTCTTGGATACAATTGAAGTGCGATATAATAAGTCACAAGTAAAGCTCTGGTTGTGGAATATTCGACAATTGGCACAAGCAGGTGCAATTGATTATCTTGCAATTCCAGACTCAGTCATTTTCCAAAAAACTTCAGATCCAATTGAACAAGCATTTGTAAATAGTACATTAGCACTTTCTACTGGTGCTAATACATATACAGGTGAAGTTTTTCTTCCATTTAATATTCTTAGTACAGCAGAAGATCGTGGACTTCTTCCAACTATGCCTGGAGAAACTGGAGTTCAAGTTATAATCAATACACCTCCAGCTCTTATGAATGCAACGACTCCAACTTTAAGTGATCCACGAGCCCATGTATTCTATGCAGTTTCTGGAACTGGTCATGCAGTTTCAGCTGTATCAGGTACACTTGCAATCGAGTCTGTTTACCTCGATGGTGATACATATCAAGGGCCAAATAAACTTCCATATGATATGAGTGTACTCAATGGCACAATTCAAATGCAAATTGATGCTCCATTAAATAATCTTCTCGCTGGTACCATTATGCGTGGAAAATTAAATATTATGGGCCAACATCAATATGTATTCCTTACGATTATTGATGGGGTGCAGCCTAATTTAATGGCAACTGATAATAATATTCAGTACCTTGAAAGTTCACAAGATGATGTTGGAGCTAATGTATTTTGGAAATACGGGCTTCAAACAAATATGTCATTTAATGAATTCCTCGCTTGGAAACGTAGAATTCATCAAGGCGATATGGATCCTGGTTCTATTGCAATGATAGAAGGTCCTATAAATGCTGATTTAGCCTGGGGTAGTCGCGATGGAACTCAATGGTTGGATAATACAAAGAATGGTTGGCCAGCCTGGAGATATGGGTTCCAACTTGGTGCTATTAATGCGGCAACAATTGTACCTAGAGTTGAAGTTTTTACAGTATTCGTAAATCCAGTTGGACTTCAACCAGTTTAGTTAGACTTGTATTGAATACACGAAGTGTACGAAAGAAAGTGGTAGGTACCTACCAGTGGTAAAAAACTACGGTACATGGCTTGTACTATTCATAGCATTTGCAATTCTAACTACAATTGGAATTGAAGGTGCTGTAGGTAAAGTCATAGCCGTAGCTTTTGCCCCAGATATTATAACTGTAGTCGATTAATAAAGGAGTAGAAATTGTCTCAAGTTTTAGCACGATTTCAATTGAATAAAGTTACATCACAACCTAGTTCAATGAAAGATCCATTGAATAATAATGATTATGTTGCAGTTACTGCTGCATTTGTAGAATTAAGTGCTGTAAAAGGTGAACCATTTGGAAGTTATACTCCTAACGGTTTATTAACTATGTTTATTGTAAATCCTCCAGCTGCAGATGTATTCTTTAAACAAGTTATCGGTAAAGAATGCAGTGTATTAATCACTTTTGAGGATGAATAAATGACGCAAACTCCAGTTTCACAAACTACAACTACAATTCCTCCTGCAGTTGTACCACAAGTACAAACAACTGCAGCCGATAAACTGAAGAATAGGAATACAACTAAAACTGTACCTATTCCTACAACTGGAGTTCCTCCAATTAGTCCAACTACTCCAGTAACTCCAACTACTCCTGAACAAGTACCTGAAAATGATGCAGCCGAGTCATTAAAAGATGTAGGTCAATCAATTCATGATTGGGTTGCAAAACAACCTACTCCAGGTGGATTATTGCTATTAGTACTTGTAACGCTATTTGTATTATGGGCCATAGTACCAGTAAATGGACGAACTAGATTAGAATTATTCTGGTTGACACTTCTAGGTAAAACTCAACTACAAGATACTTCTAGTTCAGATAAACCTACACCTACAACTGATGTTTCTAGTACTGATAAACCTATACCTACAACTGCAAGTGGATCTGGTGAAATTGTAAAGCATTCTGCAAATGAAGCATATCGAGTTCCAATTGAACGAGAACCTTTAATTATTGGTGATATTGGAAGTATATTCTAGAAATGAATAATAATGTAGGTGGATACAATTATATATTAGTATATGGAATACTTATTGCTCTTATAGCTTTATTAATTAAAACTAGAGTGGGATATGTATTTATATACTATTTTGTAGCTCTATCACTTGCAGTATTATTATTAACAAATAGTCAACGTATAGCAGATATATTCGGGGCAGTGCCTATAGGAGCACAACAAACATGAATAAATTTTTCTTTTATGCTGCTGTTCTAGCGGGTATAACTCTTGGACTTGTATATTATAAAGGTTTGACTCAAGATGCTAAAGTTGTACTTCCATATGCAGTACAACTAGGTGAATTGTTTCAGGGTAGAAATCCTTATACTGGAGATTTCAGTCCATATGCAAAACAAGCAGCTTGAATGGTAGGCACCTACCACTAAAAAATGAGGTAGAAAAGCAATGAGTATTAGATTAACTTCACCTAATTTCCCTACAAACCCATGGTTTCAAAATGATACACAATACGATGAAAATACGATTGCAGTTGCTAATGCAGTAGGTGAAAAAGATGTAGTTGCAACTGTAGCTGTATTTCAACCAGTGGGTGCTGGAGCTTTAGCTTCACCTGAAAGGGAATTCGATAATGGCTGGAGTATGCCTAACTTCGATAGACAATTTACTTTACAACCATTTGTTGAAGCGCCGACTATTCCTCAAGTAAATAGTGCATATGATGGTCTAATTCTACGTGCAGCTAATCCATCAAATAAATCATTTAGAAATCTTTTATCATTGAGTGCTCCTGCTATAAATCAATCTCAAACAGGAGGTTAAATGAACCCATTTCAAAAAGTTATAAGTGAAGTTGAAGATCATCCATTAATGGCAGCTGCATTTGCAGTAGCTGGATTTATTATACTATTAATGGTATTTACTCATAGACAACCTGGTTCTCAACAAACTATGAGTACTCCTGGAAGTACTGATGCTTCAACTAATACAACATATAATGTATATAATCCTCCAACTAATGATGGAACTACAACCGTACCACCAATTGTACCTCCAGGTCCACCTGTGAGACCTCCAATTAAAAAATGCAATGTAGAACAATTTCACGGGTGCATTTACGATTATAATAAAGCTCATCCACATCATAAGGGTGGAGAAGCGCATAAACATTGTAGACTACTTATGCCTGAATGTAAAGGTATAAATTAGTGGTAGGTACCTACCACTTGTATCGTGTACAATACAAGTACACAGTAGTTAGGGATGTAAAATGGCCTGGATAATTTATTGGACAGATAAAAAGGGAACTAATCATACTAAAGAAGTTCCAAGAGAATCGGCTGCTAGTATGTGGGTTAGTAGATATAGAGAAAAAGGATATAGAAATGTGTCTAAACATGAAGCTAAATATCCATCAAGAGGTAGTAAATCTGAAAGAACTGGACGAGGATAATGACTAAATGGTTGATAAATCTTGGCTTCAAATTATTATAAATAATTCAGGTCCACTTTCATGTACTCAAGCCTGGCACCGTTCTTGTCCTGGTGGAGCTGCGGCATTTGAAGGTGGAATTGATTTATCAGCTCCAAATGGAACTCCAGTTACAGCATTAGCAGATGGTCAAGTTATTGGTGCAGGAACTTTTGTACATAAAGATACTGGATTATTTGGAGGTGGAGTTTTAACTACTAGAGTGAGAACTCCAGATGGTCAAGTAAATGATTTATTCTATCAACATTTGAAACTTTCACCGCATATCAAATTTACAACTTTACCATCTAAACAAATAATACATCAAGGTGAAGTTATAGGTGTAGTTGATTTTGGCCATACTGAAGTTGGATGCAATGCTGAATGGGGAGGAATTTGGGGGTCTAATCATCCTAACTCTTGGAACCCTAACCCTGAACAATATATTAGATATTTAATCCAATTAAGTGGAGGTCCAACCTCATTTGGACCATTGACTTCAGCTAATAATACATTAAATGCTAATGTACTAAAAGTACATGCAGCATTGAATAATGTACCTGGAATATCGGGATTAGCAATAGCATTAGATGATTTAGAACAATTTACACCATATAATCCAGTACCACAATCTATTAGTTCTAGTTCTGGTTCAGTTGATACATCTGAGACTGCATTTAAAAAGGCTCAACAAAAGTACAATCCTAATGGAATTAATTTTTGTTTCGGTGCAGATAATAATTGTGATTGTATATATAATAGTGATTATGGGGCATGGGTTACTTGTAAACAATTAGAAGCATCTAATCCTGGAGGTATAAGTGTAGGAATTAATGCAACATCGAGTCAAACAGTTCAAGCTGTAGTACAATTTATCACTGGAAATATAGTTGCATTCATAATACGTGCTCTAATAACTCTAGTAGGCATTTTATTATTATATGCTATGGTTCTAAATCTCACTTCTTCAATAACTAAAGAAGAAGAAGGTACAGTTACAAATATAATTGGTGGAGGTTCAACTGATAATGCAAGTACTATTGCTAAAGTTGCTGAAGTTGCATAGAGTGGTAGGTACCTACCAGTGAAAAGAGTTCTTCCATTTATTCCTTCAACTAAAAATGCTAGTGGGGTTATAACAACTAATGGCATCAATAAAGGTGAACAATTAGTTATTTATAATGATAGTAAATTTAGTATTGAATTAGATTTTGCAGACTCTAATAGTGATATAATACCTCCAGCATGGGCAAAAGATTGGATACTTGAAAATGTGCCTATGGGGAATGTGCAATGGAAAATATTAGATCAATTAACAGTTACAAATTATCCCCTTTCTAAAGTATATGGTAGTTTATATGAAAAAGGTGAACATACTGCACGCGTAAATCATAGTATGGCTAGAACAAATGCAGTAACTCCTACAGCAACTGGAGATCCTATTTTTACTGCTAGTGTAGGGTTTGGTGCTACTGGATTTATTAAACAAATACTTAATATTTTTAATCCAGCTAATAGTGATATAACATATGTATTTCATTCAGCTAGATGCTATACAAATGATGCCACTGGCCCGACTGTAAATTTAGCAGTTATATCTGGAGCTGATCTTAATTTAACTAATGCAGTTCCAATTATCTGCCATGATGGTTCAGCTGCACCTAGAGTATCTAGTGCTCATGCTACTTCAGTAGATCAGGCTGGAGGTGTTATAGGTTCTAATCCTATTATTGAAGTACTAAATATGACTGCGAATGTATTTCAAGATATGATATTATTTCCAGATCAAGTATCACTAGCTCCAGGAAATAATTTACTTATGGAATTATCATCCGGTTCTAGTGCTCATATAGTTCGATTAACTATGAAGTTTACTGAACAAAGTACTACGCCCCCTACTTTCGTAGCGGTAGGGGGCGGAACACTTCAAGCATTAGCTACGAGTCTTATAAATGATGCACTTGTAACTGGTTCTACTATAATTGAAGCAAGAGTATTGGGTTCAGGTTCATCTGGAATTTTAGTTACAAATGATGGTCAATTGACATTAGCTGGATTATTGCATGCATTAAGTGATATTCAAACTGATGGTCATTTTCTAGAACCTAACAATGTAGCTTATAGAGCAAAAGATAGTACAAATACATCAAGAGATATTCTAGCTCTTGATGCCGCTAATAATCTTATTCTACATACTGGAGGTGCAGCAGCTCAATTCAATGTTAAACAGTTAGGTGGAGCTGAATTAATAATAATTGATAATTCAGGTCAAACATTTACTCATGGATTAATAGTTACAAGTGCTGGAGATGATTTTGTATTTCAATCCCCTGCTGGAACTGAAGTTGGGCGTATACAGAATAATCAAGTATTAGATATGTCAAGAGGAAGTGGACTAGGTCAAGTAAAATTTAAAGTCGGTACTATAACTAGAATAAGTTTCTTTACAGCAACACTAGGTATCACTTTTTCTAATGTAGCGCATGGACTAGGGGTGTTGCCGGATATTGTGTTAGGTATAAATAATGGAACTAGTGTTACAGTTAGTTCATGTAAATGGAACCCGGCCGCTAGTGATGCGACTAATGCTAGTATGGTATCATCTAATGCAGGTATAACATTTCAATGTGTAGCAATTAAATTTTAGAGTGGTAGGTACCTATCACTAAGGAGACTGAAATGGAACAATTCGTTAAACTTATAGTCTCAAAAAAATTAATGTGTAGATGTGGTCAAATTGCAAGATTTATTATTCTAGATAAAAATATATCATCTAGAAAAAAGCAAGACTTTGAATATACTATGTATTGTCCAACTTGCTGGCAGACTGCAGTTGAAAATAAAGAAGATTTAGAACCTCATGGACTGGTTGTAGGAGGATTAGAATAATGAGACAATTAAATATCACAATGGATCGTGATACTTTTAATATGAGCACTACAATCATATTATTAGTATACTTTATGGTTATGTATACTCTTAGTTGGTTTACTGGAAAACCTCTTGACTTATATGGACTCCTAGCATTTTTAGCACCTGCTCTAAATAATGGAGTGCATATACTCAGTCAAACAGTTTTACAAAAAGCCGTTATTGCAACTGGAAATGGAACTATTGTTACTCCTGCTGCAATTCCTGTGAATGTGACTCCAGTTCCAGTGGTAAATTCATAATTCTTCCATTTATATAATTGGACCAATCTTGTTGAGTCCAGATATATACATCTCGTTCAAGTTCTACAATAATAACTACGTACTCATTATCAATAGTACGTAGTTTAGTTTCTTGTATTTGAGGTTGACCATTTTTGGATGCTTGTAAAGCTTTTCGCTGAATTTTTTCTGCCTGATCTTGAGAAATCATTTCAATTTTCTTTCTTTTCAACTAGAATTTCTATCATATCTAAACCACTTTTACAATGTGGACACACACTCCAGAAAAATTCATTTATTGCTTCAGCAATAATTGAACCTACATTGACTCTTATTTGAGAGAATTTGTCTAAATCACTTTCGTATTTATACATATCTCTATTGCACCTATTGCATTTTAAATGAATTACAATTATCATTCTACCTCTAAAGCTGGAAATTCTCTATCATATACAACTAATTTACAATTAGTTAATATGAATTTAATAAACCAACCCATTAAATGGTGTGTATCTGAACCTTCCATAGTTCTATAAGGTTTTGAACAATATACACCATGAAATTGATCTATATTATTCATAAATTTATCTATAGGCATAGCAAAACGAAAAATAGTTCCTCCTTCACTTAATACACCTATAAATTCTTTCTTTTGCATACTTCCCTTCATATCTTTAGCATAGTCCCATTGACTATTTGCATAACTCTTATCTGGAATATGATACATGTACCAATTCATTTCTTTTCCTCCTTTTCTTTAAATGATACTATACTAATTCCAAATTTTTGTTCCCAAGCTTTCGCTCCAGTATACATAGTTTCTAAACTATGTATAACTTTTTCAGTATATATTCTTTCAGCTTTACTTCCAGCTCTATCAGAAATAAGACACGCTAATCCTTCTCTTATTTCTGCGTATTCCTCTTCAGTTACATACAACCAGATTAATTTCAATGCTCTTCTACTTTCTTAGTGGTAGGTACCTACCACTCTACTATTCCTCATCTTGAGGATATCTATTGAATTCTGGCCAAGTATTTACATCTGGTACTGGAGTATAATCCAGTGTAGTTACTAAATGAATATTGGCCATTTTTCGCACTATTGCTACAGTAGCTTTAGCATCTGCAATTGCACCATGAGCACTGCCATCCCATTTTAGGCCGAGTTGTATCATTGCATCAGATAAACTCTGCCATTTATAGTCTTTATTTCCCCATTGTTTCCGTTCACCATAGACTTTTGCATATTGAGTCATTGCACATCTATGATTAATTGCACTTAAAGGAATTTTCAATCCTCTTCTAAATGCACTACGATGCAGTGCCTCAATATCGAACTTTGCATTATAAATCACTACAATTTTATTCCTCATGAATGACCATATTTCTGGCCATACTGTAGGAAAAATAGGAGCATTTTTCACCATTTCATTCGATATTCTATGCACTTTAAATGCATCAGGTTCAATTGGAACTGCGGGTTTAATAAAACCATGACTAAGTACTTCAGCCATAGAATTGCATAGCGCCCACTCTACAATTTCACCTTTGAAACCAGTAGTTTCAGTATCGAAGGTAACCCAATTATTTTCATCGACTAATTGTCGAGCCCATAATAAGGTACTTTCCCTATCTGATAGAGTCATTTTCTATCCTCACCATTCTTTACAATAGTAGAATTCTCTAAATCAATAGCATAAAATTCCACTTTGTAGTATGCAAAATTATCCATCCATTGTGCATACAATTTTACAGCTTTACTAAAATCTGTGTGAGTTACTGAATAAGATGAATTTGATTCACCATCAGTCCAACCAATAATTAAGTACAATGTTTTTACCATTTTACAATCTTTCGTATGCATAGAAAAGTATTCCTATGCAAGCTATTGCAACCCACAAGAATACAGCATTAATAATTTCTAGCAATACTTGATGTGCTAGAATACCAATTCCCACACTTGCTATACTAAATCCTCCACCTAACAATAAAATCATGGTGATTAATTTCTTGAGGTTCATGTGTACTTCCCTTCTCTAAACATTCTTTACAAACTCTCACTTTATAATTCTCTTCAATTGCATGTTCAATTGTATCAATAACATCTATAGAACAGTCACCACAAACTATTCTATTGCAATCAATACAAATGAAATCGTATTGATTAATGATACAAATTGAACATCTCATTAAAATCTCCTACCATTGTACTCTCTTATTTGTTTAACATCCCTATTATTTTGTTCAATCAATTGATTTCTTTGCATTTGCAATCTTTCCATTAATTCCAAACTATCGATTGCACTCAATGGAACTGTACCATATTGATTTTTAATCCATATAGTACCTTTATCCCACCAAATTCTTAATGTACTAGAATTTTCCATGATCTTCCTCCTGAAGTTCTCTAATTGTACCTAAAGCAATTCTTTTTACTGTCAACAATACTAAACAACCATAACACATATCATGTGTTACAATTCCAATAGTAAGTTTATAGCAATCCTTAAGCTTTTGACAACTATCACAAATTATCTTTCTTGAATCAAAATCAAGATTTAATCTTTTAATCGGTTCTATGCCCATTCAATTCCTCATTTCTTGCAATTTCATTGCAATCAATACAAGCCTCACTAAGTGGTAGGTACCTACCATTGTCTCGCTCTATATCTACAATTAATTGTAGAATTGGATATACTTGAAATGGACTAACTGCATTGCCAAGTTGATGAATTCTATGCTCATCAGCTTTAATATCATTCGATACCCACACTCGGCTTATACCTTTGTATGACCGATTGGAAACCCCATAAGCAGCTCGTAGAATTCCGGGTTGAGAGACTCGAAAGGTTTGCAACCTAGAGTTAATACGGTTGGCAACCTCCTCACAGTCTGATATTCTTTCGCTCCAGAGTTTTTCAAATGATGGTCGTGTGTTGCCATTGGAGTTGGGATTAATTCTAGCAATGATAAATATTCTGCTACGTAAGTGCGCTGCCCCGATGGCATGAGCCGGATATATGACCGGCCAGACTTCGTAGTGCATTCTTTCCAATTCAGTACATAATGCATCGAGTGATATATTGACGAAGTTAGTAACATTCTCGCCAACAATCCAAGTGGGCTTGAAAAGTTTAATGACTCGTAACATTTCCTTCCAGAGTGAGCGAGGGTCTTTATCTCCTCTTCTACTACCAATGATGGAAAAAGGTTGACACGGAAAGCCCGCGGTAAAGATTGAAACATCCATGCTTTCATTGACTTGCTCCTTCACTATATTGTGAATATCTCCAACTATTTGTACACCTGGCCAATTCTTAGCAAGAACTTTTTGACAAGGTATATCATTTTCAATAAAGAGTGCAGTTTTTATATTTCCAGTCCAATCCGCTGCGACTGAAAATCCACCTATTCCAGCAAATGCATCAATCATATAGAGTGGTAGGTACCTACCACTAGAATTATGAATTGGTATTGTAGTACTCATTTATGAAACTCCTCGTTGAAACTCCATCAATTTGTGGTAAATTCGTATCATCATCCCATCCAAATTTATACTTTTGGCTGAGTATTTCAGGAAATAGAACAGGAGCAGGCCATGTTCTTACTAAACTTTCATGACCTCTTTTTTTATTCTTATAATCGTATTCCTCTCTTTTCGCCATTCTATCAGCAGTTATTCCAAGTTCTCTATCTATAGTTTCCCATTGTTGCCAATGTTGATAGAATTTTTCTTGAGTTCCTCGTGCTAAAGCAGAACCTAACCCTATAAATCGTGTTGCTTTACAAGTCAATTTATATTCATCATCTTTCCAAGCTTGAATAACTTTTTCTCTGGATATACTATCTTTATCAAATCCACGAAAATAGTCTCTCGTTATAATAGAACCATCTTTCTGTTTTGTATCGTGCCAATATACTCCAGATTGTACTAAAGTCATTGACTCATGAAATGAAAATTCCCACATTCCAAGTGAGTCACTACAATCTAATTGCAATGGTTGAGTGGAATAAATTCCATCTGTAGCCATTGAACAAATAGCATACGGTTTTTGCATTGCTGCCTCAAATAATCTAGCACGAGTTATTGATGTTATAAGTCCAGCGAGAATAATGTTGTGAAATGGAGGTTTTTTACCTCTTGTCACATCATAACCTACAGATTGAGCTAATTTACCATATATAGAATTAAGTGCAAGCTTTAAAGCTTTCTCCCCGCCTATGCCTAAAAGTTTCCACAGTTTTCTCAATTCAAATAAATCATATATAAATGAAAATGATTGAATATTTGACTCAGGTACAAAGTACCATAATTCATGACATTGAACTGTTTGACCATTTCTATAATGATTGAATGCTGCTTTAATTTCTGGACTCCATATCCAACCGTGTCCAGCAGGAGGAAAATATACATTTCCAGTATGAGCTCTATATGGATATGGATTAAATGGTAAATTATATCCATTCCATTCTATACGTGCAATATAATAATACGAAAGTTCTTTCAATTGTTCATTTGTAGGTTCTTTTATATAATACCATTTTCCTATCATTGCAAATAGAAGCCACAAAGCATATGGATATGCACTACGAATATCATAATGATATATAAATTGTGCAATACCATACATTATAGTTTCTATGCGTCCACCAAAATATCCATATTCACCGGCTAGAATAACTTCAATTGGAAAATCATCTGTATTTAAATATTGTTTTATATTATATTTAGTTAAGAGTGCGGCTGCACAAGCTCCAGCACCATCCCATCTAGAAATTTCAAAATCTGCTTGTTTTATATATTCTCGTAACTTGTTCATTAATTGTACTAAAGCATCAACTTCCATTTTACAATAAGGTTGTACAAATGATTGTAACATTTCTTTTGTAAAATCGCCTCTATGTTTTTTCCCTTTTGAAATATACTCTAAATTCTCAGTTATTCCATATTGTTTTAATGACTCAATAAAACTTAAACCGAAAAATCCGAATACATCCCATAACATAATAGACTTATCGTATTTTTTTAATTTAGGAGTTTTCCACCATTGTTGTCGCAGCCGTCTTATTTCTAAACATTTATGTGGTCTATATTTCAATAAATACTTTCCATATCGTACATCGAACCTACCTTGATGTATTTTCTTTAATGATAAATATGGAATATCTTTAAATATCATATTTGCATCATAACTCATACCAAAAGCTACATGTATAGCTTTTTCGTCTGTACTCATTATTAAATCCAAACATTGTATAGTCGATAAACCTTCGGAATTAAGAATAACTTTACCTTCATTATTCATAAATAATGCATATTTATGCTTTCCATCATTTCCAGTTATTCCTTCCCCATCCCATGCTATAAATCTAGAATTATGAAATTTAGACTCAGTAGAATGTCTATTCAAGTAAGTTTCATATTGAGGTCTTTTCCTATTTATGTATGCATAAATACTTCTACTCAATGCTCTTCTGCTTTCTTAATGGTAGGTACTTACCATTTAATGTACTCCATATACAAATTCTACAAATAACAATAATCCTAGTCCCATTATAATCATAATAAGACCAATAGTGATTAAATTATACCAAATGAATTTAATCACTATTCATACCTCTGAAAACATTTATCACACAAATGATACATACTATGACCATCTGGCAATAAACAATGACCATTTTTACTGCAATGATGCGGGACATTGCATTTAGCATACAACCAATGTAAAAATTTCATCATTCTATTCATTATTAAACTCCTCTTTAGGTTGTGTATATTCTTGATACACAATAAAAAGATATACAGAGTCACTACGCTCTATATATACATGATGAATATGCATTATTTCAATATCCTTTCCTTCAAGCCAATTGTTTATTGCTATTTCCATTTCATCATATGGATAGCCAATTGGCAAATGAAATCTAAAAGTTTTACATTTCATTCTAATGTACCCATCCTAACGCCCCTGCTATGAAATACAAGTATACGAGTACCAATATACACAATGCAATGATCCATGCAACATTCCATACTGAGTTGAGGAATTTCCACAACTTCTTTTTTCTTTTGTAACTTGAAAGTTTCACTTATAATCTCAATATATTCTAGTGGAGTTGCAAAGTATCCACATTCTTGACATTCTACAAATGCAAATGGTGAAAAAATGTCACCATAAAAAATCAACTTTGAATCTCTGCATTTTGGGCACAGATTTTCTATTTTTTCCATATCTCCTCCAAACTAATGGAAATGAAAAATCATCTCCATATTCAATCAACCAGAACCACAATTTATCACCGTAACACATGGTAAGTACCTACCATTTTCAACTATTTCTTTACTTCTTTCTTTATACCAACTTCATGGCATTCTTTATACTTCTTATATAATCCTTCTGATATTTCACCTATTTTATTAGTTTTAACTCCAGTAACTACTTCCAAAGTTCTAGGAATTCCCCACGAACTTCTAGCAATTGCAGTTAAAGTATAAGTATTCAAGGCGTATCTCCTTCTATATACTCATCTCTATCATCTGTCATATCTAAATAGTCCCAAGCATCATTCACTTCTTTTTTACTGAATTCATCTGGATGACTAATTATATAATAATTATCATAGAATTCAGCATCAGAAATAGTATGATCTTCTGGACTTACTCCTCTTTGTTTATTATAATGCTTTCTAGCATCATTGAACCGTTCATATCCATCTTTATAATGTTCTTTCTTTTTCTTTTTAGGTCCGGGTGGAACTTTTTTTACTCCAGGTGGAGCTTTTTTCTCTTTTTTTGGACCTCTTGGCTTTCCTTTATCACTTCTAGGTTTTCTAGGTTTTTTCGGTTTTACAATTCCCTTTTCTTCTCGTTCTTTTTGAAGCTTTGCATGTTTGGCTGGATTTATTCCACCTTTAGCTTCAGTCTGAAATCTATACCTAGTTATAACTTCGCCAGTTGATTTTGATATATATAATCTTTTACTTTTTGAATAACCACTTTCATCTGGTCTTATGGGTCTGAAATCCCCATAATGTAAAGCTATCCTTGCCAATTTTTAACTCTCAGTCTTTGAGTTATATAGATAAAATTTTATATTAATATATGTATATGTATCGACTGAGGGATATAATATACAGTGGTAGGTGCCTACCACTGTATATGTGCAGAACTACTGCATTATTCTAGCGCTTGGGAATTGGTCTGCGTGTAGGAAGTAAACCATCGACTTGAGGAATGTAATCAACTTGACCTTCAATTTGTTCTGCTAATTCCTCTTCAGTTGGGACACAAGAAGTATCGCCACAAGGGCAAATTCCTGGATACTCCTTTAAATCGAAAAATGGGCGTTTGTTACCAGTTCGTACTTCAACGAGGTAACAACTATGAACTGGAAGATCAGTTTGAAGAATGGGCATGAGTTTATCACGGCTCTTCTCGCAACTGAGACCTACAGTGATTATATCTGTAGTTTCAGTCACTCCTTGTACTTTCCCAACTAGGTGTTCAATACTAGAAGGAGTGACTTGGGCTTCCATAACCCATTGTGGACCGAGGTTGGATCTTTGCATACGAATATCTTTTACACAAAACACAATTGAAGCATCGACTAAATTCTGATTGCCGATGAATGGGGGTAGTCCGACTTCTGCACGAGCTGCGCTTAACTTTCCGGCCATTTGGTAAATTCCTTCCTGAATAACTACTACCTTCATAGTAGTCTCCTTAGTGGTGGTAAGTACCTACCACTTAACTAAACTTCATAATCTTGATCTGGTTTACGTCCAACTTGCATATTCTTGACTTCTTTAAGTCGACTTTTAGCCCAATGTACATTAGCTACAACTTTATAGAAAGTTTCTTCACCTGACATTGTACTAACATCTAGAGAATGAGAATAATCTACTAACACATCTATATATGTGTTTAACTCAGTCTCTAATCGAATAAGTGCAGTATTCATATATCACCTCCTTTCTGCAATTAAAATGCGACTACCAGCGCTAGTACTAGAACCTCTACCAGAAGATCCTAGATACTAGCGCTGGTAGTCGCTTTCCAATAGTACCCTATATATATATTATAACATATTTTCAGCTAAAAGTCAATAGACTTTTAATCGAATTTCTGTTTGTACCATGTACAGTCCAAGTACACGATGAATACTATCTATATAGAATACTGCAACTGCAGTGGAAGTGTGGTAGGTACCTACCAGTTGAAAGTGAGCCCTCATTCAATGCGCTGTCCTGTATTGAAAAAGTCTTGTGCAGAACTGATAAATACCTTCCTATATATATTATAACATATTTTGAGCCAAAAGTCAATAGACTTTTTATAGAGATCTCTTTTATTTGTAGAGTTAAAAATAATAAAAAGTTACCGCCAATCTTTCGACTGGCGGCTCTTTTTTCTAAATTTGCTTTCCTTCCCATTTGTATCCAATCTCATTCTTGGCTTTGAATTCTTTCCAAACTTCCAAGAGTGGTCTTGGAAACTTGATTTTGTCCGACCACCAACTTTTGAGTTCCAGATCGAAAACTACGACTATTTGTTTACGACCTGCTTTTACTACACCGGCCATTCCCTCTATTCTATAAGGGAAACTACTTTCAACTGTGAGTGTCAAGTATTCGGTGTAGCCTTCCAACTGAACTAGTTGGTCTGGATAGGAAAAGCGCATGATTTGGACTCCTTTTTGTAAATGTACTCAGTTCTTGAGAACGGAAGTTCCGAACTCTATATAAATTATACACGGTTTTTTGATGAAAGTCAATAGAGTAAAAAGTACTAGTACTGGTAGGTACCTACCAAAGCGAAGGGAGCTGGCATGAGTTAAAGGGCAACCTGGAAAGGGCAGTTGCGGGAGGAGGGTCTAGGGTGGGGGGTCGAGTATGGGCTGCCATTAATGGGCGGTAGGTACCTACCACTATAGT
>Ga0209647_1001111_pt1 | contig 23648 bp, 20 predicted proteins | sample GraSoi_2013_60cm_FD_185827 | JGI IMG/M metagenome (GOLD analysis project Ga0209647, IMG submission 185827) | Grasslands soil microbial communities from the Angelo Coastal Reserve, California, USA - Sample 9_17_2013_60cm (SPAdes) (version 2) | ecosystem: Environmental > Terrestrial > Soil >... | reverse complement strand
CAACTGGTGAAGAAATACCACTCGGCAGCTAACCCGGTATCCAATCTTCCTTTGAACCTAGTCGCGTACACGCTCCATTTTGGGCGCGACAAGACGTTGGATTCGAGGTTCTAACACCGGTTTCCACAAAAGCCTGTATGCTAATTGTGAGCCGGTGTACACGAGTGAGGTATCAATGATGACCGCGATCAATCCGTCGGGCATGCCAGCCGCAAGCTCACCGGCCAGCGCGCTTGTGCAGAAACCCAGGACCAGCGCGGGTAAGAAAGCCGCCAGGAATTTAAATTGGCCTGACCATGTAGGGCGGATAACAAGCATAATGATCGGTGGAACAATCATACCAACGAGAAACGGGGCTGTTTCACGCAGCAATTCCATTTAGTCTAAACTCGCTTTCTCTACTATGACAAATTACATTGCCGATTAAGGCTCTTCCTGAATCTCTACGTCAACTTCTGCTAGCTCTCGCGTGTGCCTTCGGGACCAGCGTTCGCGGATGAACCCTATTAGCTGATCAGGGAGCCAGCGCAGGAAGTGTGGATGCCGCAGCACATGCAGAAAGAGCTGTGGTTGGAGGCGTTTCCACATACCGGGTAGTTCCGCTATCTCACCAGTGCGTCTGGGATGCTCTGCACCGGATGGATCCGCCCAACGATCACGGACATAGATATCCCCCAGGCGTTCCAAAGTCACAGCCTGCTCTGGCGCCTCCTGGGCCAGCGCATGGATATATTCGTAAGGCGTCTGTGAACGTCGTATGGATATACCTGCCAGGTTAGCCAGTACACAGATACGTCCGTAGATCTGTGCCGGGATTCCGTAGCCGCTGAACAGGCGCCGCCACCAGATACCGAAGCATACAACCCCTGCCAGAATAAGCAGGAGTAAACCAAGCACCGCTAAACCGACATCCTGGCGCAATTGCGCCGCCTGTTGCGCCGGTGTTGTAGTCACATCTCCCTGCCCACCACTAGGCAGATCAGCCAGACTTTGACGGTGACCGGTAGTCTTGCCCGTTTGGGAGCCACCAGGCACCCCGCTGATGCCACTAGTTGATCCGTTGGGGCTGGCAGTTGGACGTGCAAAGGACGAAAAGCTTTGCGACGGTTCAAAGTTGATCCAGCCGTAACCGGCAAAGTAGACTTGCGTCCACATATGTGCATCAAAGCCGTGAATCACCCACTGGTGTTGCTTTGGATCGAATTTCCCACTGGTGTAACCCGTCACGACACGCGCAGGAATCCCCAGTTCTCGCGCCATAATTGCCATGGCCGTCGCAAAGTAGTTACAAAACCCCCGATTGCCGCTGCTGAAGAGAAACCATGATACGCCTTCCACTCCAGGCGGCGGGGAGATATTCACATCATAAGCATAGTTGCTGCGCAAATACGTCTCCAGCGCTACCACCTTGTCGTACATGGTGGTGGCACCCGCAGTGACGCGCTCTGCCAACCCTTTGATAGCCGGATTAAGATTGTTCGGCACTTGCAAGTACATCTGGAGAATTTGCGGGTTATAATAGGTTACAGGAGCTGGTAAATCAGGATGTGCCGGGTCGGGCGTAAACGATGGAGCATCGGCCGGCATTGGGACAGATTTCAAGGTCTTGATATCGGCTGCAGAAACATACGAGACAACCGAATAGGAATTGCCCGCTGCCAATTTCCCGAGCTTGCGCTCCCACGCAATTGGCGCACCATCGGCTTTACTGAGAATCACCGTCGCTGCCTGATCCGCCGAAGCAATCTGCGGTGCCCCGAAAATGTACGCGTGTTGTTCACCCGGGGGATTCACTACGGTGATGTTCTGCCTCACGATGCGCAGCTCCACCGAGCCATCATAGGAGGCGGTGTTCGCGTTCAACGATGATCCCACGGTCGGGCTGACCGACCAGCCCCGGCCGTTATACATATCGAAACTGTTCGACTCAAGGTACTGGCCGCTGCCGTCATCGGTCTTGACCGTAAACACCGTATCCCCATTCAGATGGGGATTGCCCCCCAGCACAACTGTATCAGTGAAGTTACCGTGATTTGAAGCAGTACTGCCCCCATTGACCGAGACGAGGCGATCCCAGGCATTCTGAATCTGCACCCATGGATTATTATCGGCGCTCCAAATTTGTGCCGCGGTATCATTTTCGTAGCCCCAGGGTAAGAGCCAGGCAAATATCAGAATACCTATTGAGATTAGCGCCCCTGCCTGCATAAACTCCCACCCCAGATCATCGGAGCTGCGCAGTCCCAGCTTTTTCCAGCGCGTCGAAGATTCATAGAGGTTAAAACGCAGCAGCAGCAGCAGCGCGGCAACCAGGAACACCACCAGAAAGACAATGTAACCCGCGTCAATATAGTTCAGGTTAATCAGCAGTACAACAGCATTGGCAAGAATCATAAGCCACGGGCTACGCGTGCGATAGACAAGCCAGGCGCTTGTATACGCAAGCAAAAAACCCAGAGCAAGAATAAAGAAGAGAAAGATGGAATCGTCACTACTGGTGCCCCCAGCAAGTGCAAGCACTACCCATTGATGCATGCTATTCGCCAGGGCAGCAACATTTCCCCCATAATCTGCGCCTGCCGTCTGCCAGAAAGCAAGCAATATGCCTACTACAACAGCTATCGTATGAACGAGCAAGCGCGGAATGCGTCGTTGCTTAGCAGCGAGCACCCCGCCGATCAGCCCAAGGAGTGTAGTCAATGTGAGTATATTAAGATGATCCACCCAACCGGCTGCTTGCACGCACCAGATGGTACTGTACACCACAATAGCCAGCAAGACGAGTGAGAACCACCCCTCAGCCAGGCCAAAATGTAAATGTAAGCTAGATTTGCGCGGCAAACGCCTGTTTCCGCCTGAACGCCCCTCGCTCGGCGGTGGATCAGAAATAATCTTAGAGAGACGTTCAGCAGTCGCTTCCTGCATTGCAGCTACCTCCATCGTGCATAGCGTGCCTCTGGGTCTCGTTCAAGCGCTTCAGTTAAGGAGGCTTCACATTTGACACGCAACACAGGTATTCCTGCACCCTCCAATAGAGCCAGCATATCCTCATCAGGAGGCTTATTCTCAAATGAGGCCGCATCTAAGCCCACGACAGCCACCTGCACGCCACGGCGCTGTAGATGACGCAGGCTTTCATGCCAGTCTCTCGAGTTAGAGGGTGTAATCACAATAGCAACAGTATCCCGCCCGAAATGGAATGCATCCATCGCAAGGGCTTCTTTCAGATCAGGTCCTGATCCCGACTTTACAACGGCAAGCAATTCAAGCACGCGTTCAAGCTGTCGATCACCACGATCCAGCGAGAGAAATTCGCGTTGTTGCGCATTCACAATCATACCCAAAGACAGGTCCTGGCGCAACAGGTACGCGGCAAGCGTGGCAGCGATAGTTACGCTATATTCCTCTGTCGAATGTTCATCCTCGCCTGCCTGCACTGCTTCATTCAGGTCAAGGAATATCCATGCATCCATTGCGGGATCAAGATCAAATTCCTTTACCATTAATCTATTATAATGCGCACTGGAACGCCAGTGTATACGATTGAGTGCGTCTTCAACCGTGTATTCGCGGATAGTAGTGGCGTTAGTCGTAGTATGCAAGGCACGTTGTGAGCTACGGCCACGCCCAGGCAATCCCCCTGTAAACAGCACGAAATTACTGATTGGTAGCACACGTGGCAAAACAAGCAGTTCCCGAGGTTCCGTGAGCATTATGCGCCGCCGGAACAGACCAAACGGATCTCCACCTGTGGCTGTAACAGGCCCAAGCTGAAAACGTCCACGCTGCTTACAGAGAGTTCGCGCTCGCCATGTTGCCCTCTTACGACCTCCCATACTCGCTACATATCCAGCCCGGTGCCCTGGCAGGGTAGAGCCATCGGCAATCTGCACCCATAACTTGGGCATCACGCTGATATTGTCCAGCATGAGTCGCTCATCGAAGGTCTCACCAACCTGTACGCGCCCGACACTGGCAGTGCGCCTGAAGACCATCTTGCGCAGGCTAGAGCGCGCCCATAGCCATGATAAAATGAACAGGGTTAGCATGACATAGGTCAGTAAGTACAGTACACGCCAGCCGCTGCTGATCGCAAGGAAGGCTAAAAGGATTATCAGGAGTATAGCTTGCCAGGGTCGCATAAATCAGCGCCCCTTTCCACCACCGACCCATGCACCGGGCACAGGCACACTCTGCAAAATTTCATCCAGGATGGCGGTAGATGTGATCGCGCGTACACGCGCTGCCGGAGTTACAATAATACGATGCGCCAATGTGGGCTTCGCTAAAAGTTTCACATCATCAGGAATAACGTAGCTGCGTCCACGCAGTGCAGCCAGGGCTTGAGATGCCCTGTACAGGGCCAATGAACCGCGAGGGCTAGCTCCCAGGTAGATATTGCTATGGCTGCGCGTGGCATTGGCAATTGCAACAATATATTCCCGAATCGTCGGTTCAACATGAATACTACGTATCTGCTTTTGAATCAGCACCAACTCTTCCGCAGTCATAATTTGCGCCAGGTCTTCCAAAGGATGATGATATTGATGCGTATCCAAAATATTCATTTCATCGCTTGCGTTGGGATAGCCAATCTTAATGTTCATCATAAAGCGGTCGAGCTGAGCCTCTGGTAAAGGGAAAGTCCCTTCATATTCGATGGGGTTTTGTGTTGCCATCACCATAAATGGTTCAGGTAGATGATAGGTTACGCCGTCGACTGTCATCTGTGTCTCTTCCATTGCCTCCAGCAGTGCTGATTGCGTCTTTGGAGTTGCGCGGTTAATTTCGTCAGCCAGCACGATTTGGGACATGATTGGCCCGGGGCGAAACTCAAAATTGCCTGTCTTCTGATTATAAATGGAGACTCCGGTTACATCACTTGGCAAAAGATCAGGGGTAAACTGGATACGCTTGAATGTGCATCCGATAGAACGGGCAATCGCCTTGGTCAGGACGGTTTTGCCAACACCGGGTACATCTTCGATTAAAACATGCCCCCGGCAGACGACGGCTATCAGGCTGAACGCAACCGGTTCAGCTTTACCAACTATTACTCTTTCGACATTGTTAATTACTCGTTGTACCGCGGGAGCTAGATCTTGTACCGGCTGCATACTTTACTCTCCAATAGCCTGATCCGGAAATGCTGGCGACATACTTTTGAACACCTTACAGGTACCAGGCAAACTTCTCGACATGCACAATACACATCTAATAGTCTATCACGTGAACACAAAAGCTCAAAGAAAAGATGGGAATATATCGGCAACACAATTGTTGTGTATAGTAATACGTCATGAAAAGCGCTTTTGTTTCATCTAATCTTCAAGTCTACACATGTCACCTGAAATTCTCCTGAAAATATGACCGACTTTCTACTGGTGAGATCAGCAAGAGTATGCTATGATTGTGTCCATGACAAACCGGGATGACAGTAACGAGATTCAAGAACTACACGCGTATGTGCGCGGATGGGTGCAGGGGGTCGGCTTCCGCTACTTTGTCGTTGAAAATGCTCTGACATTAGGCCTGCGCGGATATGTACGCAATGGGAGAGATGCCAGTGTAGAAGTACTGGCTCAGGGACCTCGACCCGCCCTCGAACGCCTGCTTGCTCTGCTGCGGCAGGGACCACCTGCAGCCCATGTGAGCGAAGTTCGCACAGAGTGGGGGAAGCCAACAGAGCATCTAAGTGGATTTCATGTCCGCTGGTGAATAGTAGAGGTAAATCATGATTGATCGCGAAACAGTAAAGCACGTAGCAAAATTGGCCCGCCTGGGTCTGACCGAAGAAGAAGTTGATGTTTTTGCAAGTCAGCTCTCCGTTATCCTGGAGAACATTGCCAAATTGCAAGAGGTAGACGTGAGTGGAGTATCCCCCACCGCGCATGCGTCACGTTTGAGTAATATCATGCGGGCCGATATCCCACAGCCATGCTATCCGCCAGAAGTATTGCTTGCCAATGCCCCCGAACAGGAAGACAACTATCTAAAAGTTCCCCCGGTGCTGGAGGAGTCGTAAAAACATGACTGAATTATATACATTAACCATTCACGAAGCTGGAGAATTGCTACGACAACGCAAAATCTCCTCGGTCGAACTAACACGCGCCCATCTTGACCGCATTCGCGCGCTGGATGACAAGGTCAAGGCATTCACCCTAGTAACCGATGATCTCGCTATGATGCAAGCAGAGGAGGCTGACCGGCGCTTTAGCAGTGGGGCCACGGTATCACCACTGACGGGTATTCCCCTGGCGATTAAGGACGTAATTTGCACGAAGGACATTACCACCACCTGCAGCTCCAACATGCTTAAGAACTTCAAGCCGCCTTTCGACGCCACGGTGATGGAGCGCCTGAACGCGGCAGGCGTGGTAATGCTCGGCAAGACAAACATGGATGAGTTCGCAATGGGTTCTTCCACCGAGCACTCTGCTTTCTTCCCGACGCACAATCCCTGGGACCTTGAACGTGCTCCCGGCGGCAGCAGTGGCGGGTCCGCAGCAGCAGTGGCGGCAGGCATGGCAATGGGCGCCCTTGGAAGCGACACCGGCGGCTCGATTCGCCAACCCGCAGCATTAAGTAATGTTGTGGGCCTCAAGCCTACCTATGGCAGAGTCTCGCGCTTTGGGCTGGTTGCGTTCGCCTCGTCACTCGATCAAATCGGCCCTTTTGCACGCGATGCGCGCGATGCGGCTCTGATTTTGCAGGCGATTGCTGGCTTCGACCCACGAGACTCGACAAGTTCTCCCGAACCTGTACCGGACTTTAGCGCGTCACTGAACGACTCGATCAAAGGCCTGCGCATTGGCGTGCCAGAGGAATACTGGGTAGATGGGACACAGCCAGGAGTAGTCAAAGCCGTGCGCGACGACATTGAAAAACTGCGCGAGATGGGAGCCGAGGTCAGCGAGGTCTCCCTGCCGCATACCAAATATGGCGTCGCAGCCTACTACATCATCGCCCCAGCAGAAGCAAGCGCCAACCTTGCTCGTTATGATGGCGTCAAATATGGCTATTCCTACCGCGACACCAACGATATATGGGAGTTATTGGAGAAAACACGCGAGTATGGGTTCGGCCCGGAGGTCAAGCGCCGCATCATGCTCGGCACCTACGCGCTCTCTTCCGGCTACTACGATGCTTATTACAAGCAAGCAGAGAAGGTACGCACACTGATTACCGAGGACTTCACACGCGCTTTCGAGCGCTTCGATGTACTGGTCAGTCCCGCTTCACCGTCGGTAGCGTTCAAGATCGGCGAGATATCCGACCCGTATGAGATGTATCTCCAGGATGTGTTCACCATTCCGGCGAACCTGGCGGGCATCTGTGGCGTTTCGGTTCCAGGAGGCTTTAGCAATGGCCTGCCCGTGGGCTTGCAACTGCTGGGCAACTTCTTCGCCGAAGATCTAATCCTGCGTGTTGCTGCGGCTTTTGAACATGTTACCGCCTATCACACATGTTGGCCTAAGGCAGTATGAATGATCCCAGTACGACCGCATCCGTGGTCGTACCGGATTTTCCCTGCCCTGGAGGATTGATGATACGCCGTTCTGTTGCTATTGCTCTACTATTCATCTCAATCAGCACCATCATCGCGGTGCCTGTGCTCATTTTCACACCACTGGGGGCACACCTGTTCAATGGATCTACTCCAAATGACACAATCAACACCTCCACTTTCATATCCATTACACCAACGCCCACCCAGAAACCTACACCCATCCTTACCGTCAGAGGAAAACCGCCAGCCATTACTGCAACCGAGGCCATCTTAATGGACAATGATACGGGGCATATGCTCGATGACCTGAGCGGCGAGAAGCCAGTGCCAATGGCAAGCACGACCAAGATTATGACCGCCCTCATCGCCATCCAGGCGGCCGATTTGAACGAGGTTGTCACCATCCACCAGGATGCGCTTAACGAAGTAGCTCAACATGACGGCAGCAGCGCGAAACTGCACCTAGGCGACCAGTTGACACTCAAAGACCTGCTCTATGCCTTGATGTTGCCCTCCGGCGACGATGCCGCTATTGCCATCGCAGATGCCGTGGGCGGGTCTACAGCCAATTTTGTGAACATGATGAATCTTTTTGCATATCGCCTGCACCTTTTCCAAACACACTTCATCAACCCCGATGGGCTGACCTACTACGACACAAACCTCCAGCCCATACCGGGCCACTATACAACGGCTTACGACCTTGTACGCCTGGCACGCTATGCCATGATCATCCCGCTTTTTGCCCAGATTGTCCGCACGCAGCACTACCAGGTTCCTGCTACTGCGTCGCACTTTAGTTACTCATGGGACAACATCAACGCACTACTCAAAGCGTATCCTGGAGCGACCGGCATCAAGACCGGTTTTACTGCCGAGGCGGGGGAATGTCTGGTCTTTTCCGCCACCCGTAATGGTCACCACTTGATCGGTGTCGTTCTGCACAGCATCGACGAAAATCACCGCTTCATTGATGCGCGCATACTACTCGATTGGGGATTCTCGCTACCACTACTGGCACCAGGCCCGTGAAATCGATAGAACATCTGGGCCTGCATGCTTGCCACTATTCGACGCGATTACGCGTGTCCCTACTAGCAACCTTGGAACAAACATGATAAAATAATCTAACTACCCTATACTGGATGCCTAATTAGAGTGAAGTAAATATGCGTTACGCCATTTTTTCCGATATACATGCCAACCTGGAAGCTCTAGAAGCGGTACTCGCCAGGATTGATGAGCTCGCGCAAGAGGAACCAATTGACCAGATTTGGTTCCTTGGTGACCTGGTCGGTTATGGACCAGATCCCAATGAATGCATAGCCAAACTGCGTGAACGAACTGACGTCATCATCGCCGGGAATCACGATTGGGCAGCCGTCAGCAAAATTGACCTGGAAGACTTTAGTGCTGCGGCCCGTGTATCGGCGGAATGGACTGCTGAGCAATTAACGGAGGAGCATCGTACGTTCCTGGCTAATCTGCCGGAGCGCATTGAAATAGGCGAGTGTACAATCGTACACGGTAGCCCCTTTGGACCCCTCTGGGAGTATTTGACTTCCGATATCCTGGCGGAACGCAGTTTCCAATACTTCAATACTCGCTATTGCTTCGTTGGACATACTCACGTGCCTGTAATCTTCCAACAGCCAGATACACTTGCTAACACTCCCACGCTTCCCCTGGCTAGTGTTGAACAGAGTGCGACAGACCGGTCCCAGTTTAATGGCATTGAAAACCATACGGATGAAGACGATGTCGAAACCGCAGAAATGGTAGCAGTGCAGCCACCGGTACAGCAATCAACACAGACCGCAACGACAGCCGGCAGCGCCATGAGCGCTTACAAAGACCCGGAAAGCGGTAATACCGTCACTGAAGAAGAAGCTAACACGCTTTTAGAAGATCAATTACAAGCTCACGACGATTCACTTATCAGTATAGAGGCTGTTTCAGAAACCGGAGCAGGCACAACTATCGAAGAGGCAGCTTCAGCGGGCCAAGACAATATCTCTACACCAGAAGTCGATGTCAAGGAACAGCTTACAGCATCACCCGAAGAAGTCACTTTTAAGAAAGAAGAAGACAACATCACACCTGAAGATACTTCCATAGAAGAAACTGGCGCGACCCAGGAGATAGAGACTCTGCGTGATAGTGACCAGGCGCATAATGACAATGAAGAGCAAGCTGGCGTCGTCCTGCCAGAGGATATCGATGCCAACGCGGAAGATCAACTGAATAGCGAAATCGAAGAATTGCTGAGCCTCCTAGGATTGAGTCAGAGCATGATCAAGGTGACGAATGAAATGATCACCCCTCCAGAGGGTGATTGGGAAGCACCTGAGGGGTACCGGGCTATCATCAATCCTGGCGGGGTTGGGCAGCCGCGCGACGGCGACCCACGCGCTGCATTCATGATTTATGACACCGAACGCGGTTTTGAGTTTTATCGTGTTCCCTATCCATTTGAGAAGACGCAGGAGAAGATCATTAAGGCCGGGCTTCCACAGTACCTGGCGGTTCGCCTGGCCTACGGTCGCTAACCCTTATGAAGCTGGTTATTGGCCTGGGTAATCCAGGCTCGGAATATGAACGGACCCGGCATAATGTTGGCTTTCGCGTTGTAGATAAACTCGCCGCAAAACTTGGCTGGAAATGGACGGAACGCCGCGGTCGAGCAATCCTGGCGAGCGGCACTATTGGCTCGGAGAAAGTCGTGCTGGCTAAGCCGATCACCTACATGAATCTCAGTGGAGGAGCGGTCGGTGAACTTGTGCGCTGGTACAAAATTCAGCCGGAAGATGTACTGGTTATCTTCGATGACCTCGACCTGCCCGTGGGCAAAATACGCCTGCGTGCAAGGGGCAGTGCTGCCGGACACAACGGGCTGGATGACATTATTCGTCATCTCCACACCAACGCTTTCCCGCGCCTGCGTGTCGGCATCGGCCACCCTACTAACAGTCGCATGAACGGCAGAGACTATGTACTCGGCATACCCACAAGCGATGAACGCATCCTGCTCGAAGCGGGCGAGGATAGAGCTGTCGAAGCGATCCAGTTAGCAATTACACAGGGCATCGGCACGACAATGAACCTCGTCAATGCCGACCCGGAAGAGGTAGCGCGCAAGGAGGCAGCAAAACTACAGCGGCAAAAGGAACGCCAGGAACGAGCTCGCTTGAAACGAGAAACTACTCTAAGGGAACAGGAGCAGGAAAACTGAAACTCTGTCACTCAGCAATCACCTGTTCAACTTCGGCTACGGTTTTCAGATGGAGTATCCTTTCAGCCATTTCCGACAGTCCCTGAGGTGTCCATCTAACGAGCGTAGACCTAACCGCCGGTAGCGCAGTAGGTGTCATGCTCAGTTCGTCCACCCCAAGTCCCACCAGTATGGGAGCAAGCCGGACGTCACTTGCCATCTCACCGCAGACTGCTACCGGCTTGCCGGCTTGCCTCCCAGCCACGGCCACCTGGTGAATAAGTCGCAACACAGCTGGCTGCATAGGATTATAGAGGTCGGAAACGCTGGCATTCGTGCGATCACAGGCCAGGGCATACTGCAACAGGTCATTCGCGCCAATGCTGAAGAAGTCAGCAAGTTCTGCCAGTTCTGGAGCCATCACTACTGCTGCCGGGACCTCAACCATAATACCGACAGGAACAGGCGAAGGTAAGGCCACTGCCCGGTTACGCAACTCCTCATAAACGTGATCAAAGATTGAGCGGGCCACCTGTAACTCTTCAACAGTTGTAATCATGGGGAACATGATATGCAGTTGCGTCCCCGTTTCAGCAGCAGCAAGTAGGAGCGCACTGAGTTGCTGCTCAAGCAATGTGCGGTGAGCCAGGTGTATGCGAATGCCGCGCAAGCCAAGAGCAGGGTTCGCTTCAACTGTTTGGCCCAATATACTATTCAGCGCCGCCATGGGTTTATCTGCGCCTGCATCTAGCGTCCGAACGACTACCGGCTTTCCCTGTTGCGCGGAATCACCGTTGAAAGCACGAAATACCTTCACATATAACTGGCGTTGTTCATCTTCACCTGGAAGAGTAGGTGTTTTGGCGAAAAGAAACTCTGTGCGCAATAACCCAATGCCCTCAGCGCCCCACTGCCGCGCAGCCTCGGCTTCGGCCTCGCTGCCAATGTTAGCCAGCAGGAGTATATGTCTGCCTTTGAAGATAATTGGAGCTTGTGCCTGTTGGGCAGCGGCCTTGAGCGTGGCTCGTTGTTGCTGTTGTTCAGTCAGGCGTTGTACGAGTTGTGCACGCACCTCAGGTGCGGGATGATGATAAAGCAGCCCATTGTCAGCATCCAGGCCCAATTCATCTCCAGTGTGAATGAGCTGCAACACTGCCTCGTCCATACCTGCAATTGCAGGTATACCAAGTGCACGAGCTAAAATTGCAGCATGGGCTGTAGGCCCACCCTGCACAGTACAGATACCCAGCACGAACTCAGGACGCAATTGCGCGGTATCAGAAGGAGTTAAATCCTTGGCCACAAGAATTACAGGCTGAATTAAGCTGCTCAAAGCCTGTCCTGGGGCAACCTGGTCCGTTAATTGCCCTATAGCTCGACTTACAGCATCGCGCATATCGACAGCGCGGGCCGCTAATAGAGGATCATCGAGGGTTTCCAACGTGGAAGCATAGCGTTCAGCCGTCGTGGCCAAAGCGCCTGCCGCGCCAATATGTTCTGACTCTATCATATGGAGTGCGGATTCGAGTAAACCTGGGTCAAGTAGCATAAGCGCCTGCGCATCGAAGATAGCTGCATTTGCTTGACCAACACTGCTCTGCAGGTTCGACGACAACGAGCGAAGTTCCTGCGCTGCGCCGTTCAGCGCTTCGCGCAGACGCCGCTGCTCCGAATCAGCCTTATCTGAAGAGATAGGATGCTTCTCCACCGCATCGAGGGTGATGGTCCCCGAAGTATAGAGTAGAGCTGGACCCACAGCCACCCCTGCCGAAGTCTTAATACCGCGCCAGGAGGCTGCTTGTTGCTGTGGAACGTGCTCCACAGGTGCCGTAGCACCAGCTTCATCCTGGGAAGTAGGAGCCGGTGTTTCGATTTCGGGCGCAGTTTCATAGAAGTTTGCGCGTACCAGTTCGCTCAGCGCCTCTATTGCTGCCTTTGCATCTGCTCCACTCGCACGAATAGTAATCGTATCTCCTTGCCGCATCCCAAGTGAGAGAATACCAATGATACTGGTTGCATCAGTTTCTCGTCCATGCCCAGAGGCACGTACATTCGCCTGGAAGCGTGCGGCGGCCTGTACAAAGAGGCTGGCGGGGCGTGCGTGTAAGCCTGTGGGGTTGGTCAAAGTCAATCGCACTTCGAGTGTTGAGGTCTCAACGGGAGCTATATTTCCAGGGGATTCCAGGCTCTCCACCGCTGCATTTTCTGCTTGGGTCAGAGGTTTGAGCTGTTGTAGCTGTTCGACATTCGCCGTTTTCTCTGCTACCTGCTGCACCTGGGCCAGCGTACGACCAAGTGATGCTTCAAGGGCTGCTGCAACAGCTCCTTCCACCATGGGAGCAAAACTGAGGCGTACGCGCTCCCGCTGATCATCGCTCAGCATTTCAAGCGCCATCTCAGCGGACAGGATCGCACTTCCCAGGTCTAACAACACGAGCACACCATCTGGCCCGTCTACGGACTGGATAGCTGCCACAATTCTGTCAACAGAGGTACCCAGAACGTCGTTCATAGTTCCACCGGCTGCGGCTATGGGAGTTTTGCCCTGGGACATCTGTCCGGCAAGCTCGGCAACCCCCGCGGCCAATCGAGCGCTATGCGAAACAATGACCAGCCCCACCGTCATGTCATAATCTCCCTCCGAGCAAGTAAGACGACAGGCATGTGTTTATCCTATTTGCCTTCATACGTTTCGGCAAGACTACGCAGGATAAGCCAGCTCGATGTTGCTCCAGGGTCCTGGTGACCGATACTTCGCTCTCCCAGGTAACTGGCACGTCCCTTGGTTGCTAGCATGGGAATGGTGGCTTTCATGCCCTCTTCAGCAGCCGCAGCAGCGCGACTTGTGATTTGCGCAACCGTGGCACGCTCGTCGAGAGCCTGTTTGGCAGCCGTTGTGGCTGGAGTTAAAGCGTCAACCATGGTTTTCTCGCCGGGCTGGGCTTTCCCACGAGCGACAATGCCGCCCAAAAAGGCTTCGAGCATGGCGACAACATCAGCAGATGTAAGTTCCTGTTTTCCTGCTGCTACACCTGCAGCTCGTAGATATGCTGTCCCATAGAGCGGTCCACCGGCTCCTCCTACCGTTGAAACCAGCGTAGAGCCAACGGTTCGTAATCGCGTCGAAATATCCATTGTCGCCATCGTTGGAAATTTATCACGCACAGCGCTGAATCCACGATCCATATTAATTCCATGATCTGCATCCCCAATAGCAGAGTCTAGATCGGTTAAATACACACGGTTTTCATGCAATACATCAGCAGTACGCTCCAACCAGCGCATGACATCATCATTGGTCATCAATGTGGCATCCCCTCTCAATCATACAAGATTGTCGTTGCAGGGGTGCTTTTTTGCATCCATTGTATCCCCTGTCGCAATGCATAGCATCCCTGCAACGACAACCAGGCAATTACCACGCGAATAAACTACATGCCCCAGCGTAACGCAGGAGTATGGACTGGTGCATCCCAGTACTTGGTCAGTTCATCGTCAAGGCGTACAAGCGTAATAGAGCAGCCCGCCATATCCAGGGAAGTGATATAATTTCCCACCAGGTTACGTGCAATAGTGATCTGTTTGGCGTGCAAGATGCGATGCAAGGCATCGAACACGATGTAGAGTTCGATCAGAGGCGTCCCCCCCATACCATTGACCAGTGCCAGGACTTGATCACCCGCTTTGAGGCCCAGGTCCTCGACGATGGGAGCGGTAAGCATCTCGGTCACCTCGAGTGCAGGAGCGAGCTTGACGCGCCGACGCCCCGGTTCGCCGTGTATGCCGATGCCGATCTCCATTTCGTCTTCGCCCAACTCGAAGTTGGGCTTGCCTGCTGCTGGCACAGTACCAGAAGTCAGAGCCACACCCATACTGCGCCCCTGCTCATTCACCTTTCGCGCCAGGGCCGCTACCTTTGCCAGCGGTGCGCCCGTCTCGGCCAGGCCGCCAACAATCTTCTCCAACAGCACTGTGACGCCAACTCCACGCCGTCCTGCCGTGTACAGGCTATCCTGCACCGCGACATCATCATTGGTGACAACGCTTTGCACATCTATCCCATCTGCCTGGGCTAATTCTGCCGCCATCTCAAAGTTCAACACGTCACCGGTGTAATTCTTGACAACGTGCAGCACGCCGGCTCCACCATTTACAGCGCGTGTAGCGGCAAGCATCTGGTCGGGCACTGGCGAGGTAAATACTTCTCCAGGGCAGGCAGCGTCGAGCATGCCAAAGCCAACGAAGCCACCGTGCATTGGCTCATGGCCGCTACCACCGCCAGAAATAACCCCTACTTTCCCCTGAATAGGAGCGTCCTTGCGCACAATGACTTGCAGCTCAACATCGACGTTGATAAGGTCGGAATGGGCGGCCTGCATGCCTGCAAGTTCCTCTTTGACGACATCTTCTGCTTTATTGATCAGTTTCTTCACGATGACTTGTATCCTTTCTGTGGTTGTATTGTGAGGCCGTCTACAACATTTTCCTTCTCGGCAGCTATCTGCTGCTGCATGGCGGAACGAAAAGCATCACCCATCGACTGCTGCTGCTCAGGAGACCAGCCAAGCTCCTTTGCCATGAGCCCAACAACATCATCGAGAATACCCAGACCCCGGTGACGGTCTTCAATTGTGATCCTGGTACGACGTGCAAGCACGTCATCAGGCGTCATTGCCATCTCTTGACGGCACGCATAGACCACCTCCGCTCGAGTATAGGGAAGATCGTCGATGAGGCGCATACCCAGCTCAGCATCGCCCTCGATCAGCTTCAACAGCTCCATTGCCTCAGTGCCATAATTCCTTCCGAGGTGTTCGAGGATTTGCGGGCTGAGACCAAGAGCCGCTCCCTTGATTTTCAGTTCATGTTCGCTGGCAGGCCAGCCTGCACTACCTTGCAGGGGCAGGTTCTGTGTGGGATGGATCGGTGTCGAACCATCGCGACGACTCAGCACATCAACCGTATCCTGTGCCATACGCCGGTATGTGGTCAGCTTACCGCCGACAATTGAGATCAGGCCGGACGGACTTTGCAGCACAGCATACGTACGCGAGAGTTTCGCCGTAGAATGCTCTTTGCTACGTGAGCGCAGCAGCGGACGGTAGCCAGCATAGACGCTAATGATATTGTCTTCGGTGAGATGGACGGAGAGATAGCGGTTCAGGTGATGCAAGAGATATGCGATATCCTCCTGCGTTGCGATTGGATGATCGAGATCACCAGAACCTGTATCAGTCGTACCAAAGATTGCACGCGATTCCCAGGGTACTATGAAGAGAATGCGCTTGTCATCGGTTTCTGGTAAAACAATCGCGTCACTACCCAGTTTGACATCCTCGCGCGAAAATACCAGGTGCACACCTTTACTCGGTACCACCTCAGCCATTGGCTCCTGCCCGGTGAGCAACTCAACCTGTTCGGAGAAAATGCCCGTGGCATTGACGATGTGCCGCGCACGCACAGTTATCTCCTGGTCACCAAGTCGATCGCGCACGTGAGCACCAACTACTTTCCCCTTTTCAGTAACAAACGAGGTGACTTCAGCGTAGTTAGCGATGGCAGCGCCGTATTGAGCAGCAGTGCGCATAACGGCCATGGTGAGCCTGGCATCGTTCGTCTGCGCATCGTAATAGATGAAGCCTTCCTTCAGCCTTTCAGTGACAAGCGCGGGCGCAAGCTCTGTCACCTTTTTACGGCTTAGACGACGATGTCTCTTTACGCCCCGTCTACCTGCCACAGCCCCTGCCATGAGATCGTAAAACCAGAGTCCGACATCCATGATCAGACCAAGCCCAATGCCCCCTGGAGTAGTAAATGGTATACCCACCGGGTGACGATCCCCTTCATAGAGCGGCAGAACAAAGCCCACCGGCTCCACGAGAAACGGAGCGTTTCGCAGCAGGGTACCACGTTCGACCAGGGCCTCACGCACGAGAGCGAAGTCAAATTCCGGCAGGTAGCGAATACCACCATGCACGAGCTTGGTAGCTTTGCTACTTGTGCCGCTGGCAAAGTCAACTTTCTCAACAAGCGCGACCTTGTAGCCACGCGCAACAGCATCCAGGGCAACTCCCGCACCGGTGATGCCCCCGCCGATTACAAGCACATCAAATTGTTCGCTACCCAGGAGCGACAGGTTGTGCATGCGCACCGATGATGATAGTGGTTGCATGGGTAACTATGAACATACGAAAGTGTGAAAGTAAGAAGTTACGCGCTTCCACATTTTCGTATGTTCATCCTTTCATGTGTTTGCTAAAGACTAGTCGCCCGCGGACTCCCCGGGCTCTCGTACAGCTTCACCCGTTGTTACAGTGTCACCAGACGGCCCTAGCCTTTTCGCCTGCAGCACCTTGCCGAGGGTGTAATCGTATATAAAGGCGCCAACAACACCTCCTAATAATGGAGCAACAATGGGGATCCAGAAGTAGTAATTGTCCGCGGACAAGCTGGCCCCACCGCTGACGATGGCAATCCACAGGCGCGGGCCAAAGTCGCGGGCGGGATTGATGGCATATCCGGTGTTCAGGCCGAATGAAGCACCAATCGCCACAATCAGGAGACCAATGATCAGCGGGTTGAGGTTTGACTGGACCGGCTGGTTACGGGCATCAATGATGACCAGGATCAGTCCAACAAGCAGGGCGGTCCCTACGAATTCGTCACCGAAGGCCCCGAACGTTCCAACAAACCCCTTAGGAAAAGTGTAAAAAATCCACCCGTAACCATTCGCAGTAGTTGACTGGGCAATCTGGCCAATGGCCAGATGATTCACCCCCAAAGCATGGACGAGTGCCCCTTGATAGACAAAGTAGAGGATTCCCCCAGCGACAAAAGCTCCCAGCACCTGGGCTCCCCAGTAGGGAAGTACCTTGCTCCAGGGATGCCTTCCGGTTGCAGCCAGCGCCAAAGTTACGGCCGGATTGATATGAGCGCCACTGATAGCTCCAGCGACGTAGATACCGAGCATAACGGCAAGACCCCACCCAAAAATGATAACAATCCACTCGTTCGCAAATGGAGTCGAGGCGTTACCTGCGCCTATGTTAGCAAAGAGGAAAACGGTCGCTACGCAGCCATCACCGAAGAGAATCAGGATCATTGTGCCAAAGAACTCTCCGATCATTTCACCGAACGTGCCGGCCAGTGGAGAAGGTCTAGCTACAGCTTGACTTGCCATAGATACTCACTCCTTTTCTGTGTTGGAGATATGACGGCGAACTCGGAAGTTTGCCGCCTCAATCCAAAAAATGATAATAAGACATACTACAAAAGACGCACTATAAATCCGGTAGGAGCGCATTGAATGCGCCCTACCCAATAGATCAGGCCTGCTCCCAATGCATCGAGCGTTCCACAGCTCGTTTCCAGTCGGCATAGAGCTTTTCGCGCTGATCCGCGCTCATCTTCGGCTCGAAGGTGCGATCAATGGCCCAATGCTCAGCTACTTCTTCCTGGCTGCTCCAAAAGCCGGTTGCCAGGCCAGCAAGGTAGGCAGCACCCAGGGCGGTCGTCTCAGCAACCTTTGGCCGCTGCACCGGCACCCCCAGAATATCAGCCTGGGCTTGCATGAGCAAGTTATTGACTACTGCTCCACCATCGACGCGCAGGGTCGTCATATGAACGCCACTATCAGCAGTCATCGCCTCCTGTACATCGCGGGTCTGATAGCACATAGATTCAAGCGTGGCACGAGCAATATTGCCAGCAGTTGAACCTCGCGTCAGACCAACGATGGTGCCGCGAGCATAGGAATCCCAGTAGGGAGCACCCAGGCCGACAAAGGCAGGTACAAAGTAGACGCCGCCGTTATCAGGAACCGAACTTGCCAACGCCTCAACATCACCACTGTTTTTGATGACACCGAGGCTGTCACGCAACCATTGGACTGCCGCGCCAGTGATGAAGATGCTGCCTTCCAGGCAATAGATGGTTTGCCCACCTATACCCCAGCCGATGGTAGTAAGGAGACCATTTTGCGAGGGAACACCTTTGGTACCCGTGTTCATGAGCATAAAATTGCCCGTGCCGAAGGTGTTCTTAGACATACCTACTTCATAACATGCCTGTCCAAAAGTAGCAGCTTGCTGGTCTCCTGCGTCGCCAGCCATCTTAATAGCCCCACCGAAGAACTCCGGATCGCTCTCTCCAAAGACACCGCTGGATGGCCTCACCGTCGGGAGCATGGCACGAGGCACGCCTAATTCCCTGAGAATGACATCGTCCCAATCACCTTTATAGATGTTGTACATGAGGGTGCGCGAGGCATTGGAGGGATCCGTTGCATGGACACGCCCTCTAGAGAGACGCCACATTAAGAAGGTATCGACGTTTCCGAACAGCGCATCGCCACGTTCTGCCTTTTCACGTACACCCGGGACATTATCAAGTATCCATTTCACCTTGGTGCCGGAGAAATACGCATCAGTCACCAAACCTGTGCGTTCGCGAATTTCTTTGTCGAAGCCTTTCGCTTTTAACTCGTCGCAAATAGGAACAGTCAAACGGCTCTGCCAGACAATGGCATTGAAAACGGGCTTGCCCGTGTTCTTGTCCCAGACAATAGCCGTTTCTCGCTGATTGGTTATGCCAAGAGCCACGATATCCGAGGCGGAAGCTCCTGCCTTTTTCATCGCCTCCTGGGCTACCGCAAGCTGACTCGACCAGATCGCTTCTGGATCATGCTCCACCAGGCCCGGCGCCGGATAAATCTGGGGAAATTCCTGTTGCGCTACACTCACTATCGCGCCATCGTGATTAAAGACAATCGCACGCGAGCTGGTAGTGCCCTGATCCAGGGCTAATACATACTTTGCCATTGGAAACTCTCCTTCTGCTGTATACTTTATTCAAAGATGTTCCATCGATCAGTACAGGCATCCTTACCTGTGCGGGAGCTTACGTTGAAGAGCCACTGTTAGCAAGAATACTTTTTCCGTACCTCCTTTCACTCGTCCTTACAAGGGTATCCCCTGCAGTCACCCATCCCACCATAATCCGATGGTATCGCTAAGCCATGAATCCTTCTAGGGAAACGATCATTGTGACGCTAAAGAATGGTCGCCTTTCTTTACATCCATAGCTCGGGTCGAGTAACCGCAACACGTGATGCACCGGCGCTTAGCACCATGCGCACTTGCTGAAAGGTATAAATCAGACCAGACCCAATAAAAGGTAACGGTAAGGGAGTTTGTGAAACAATGTAAGGAATAACGAGTGCCGGTGAAATATCGAGCAAGTCTACAGTGTGACTATCTACCGACTCGAGCGCAACCTCCAAGCCGGTCGAATCTACCGCAAATATACGTTGAATGGTCTCCAAACCAAAATCTTTGCCCTGGACCAGGATGCGTGGATTAGCGCTGGTAATACCTACTATATGCAATTGATGCGCGAGGTAGCGAAGTCCTGCTCTATCAGGATGCACGCCATCAATATGATCGACATTGACGTAGGTGGCCACTTCACGCTCATAAGCATGATCTAGCATTGGCCTGAGATCAAACAGGTTACAATGCCGCAGCAAAATGGTAGTGATTTGCGAGGCATCCAGGGCACGGGCAAACTGTATACGGTTTTCAATGATCGGTACTGTCTTTTGCTCAGCCGAAACACTGAGTAGCGACCTGGTAGACCGCGTGAGCATGCTGCACCTCTCTGTAGCAGTAGAAAACAACAAAGTCCTAAGCCATTATAATATGTCGGCTTAGGACTTCTCAATTCACTGTCCCTGGTCACATATGCAGTTGTATTAACAGATCATCTTTGTCTGTTTTCTCACACCTTTGTGCAATACCTTCCAAAGGTGTATACTGTAGAGATTCAAATAAATGCGATAGGATTATTTACTATACAAAGGCATTTGGTTTGCTATAATGATAGCATACCTAGCATATTACCTTTTGTCAAGTGCTGTTGGGCCTATTCGCCAACATCACCATCACCTACATCGGTAACTGTAATATGACCAAACAAGAGTTTCTACGTTTAGCTCATAGGTTTCCAGTAGCTGCAGCGCTAAAGTCGAGTGACGATATACAGACCGCATTGGACTCCGATGCGCAGCTACTGTTCATGCTCAAAGGTGATGCCTTTCAACTGGCGCCATTCGTAGGCCAGACCCACCGGCGTGGTAAAGGTATTGTAGTCCATGTGGACCTCGTAAGCGGCATAGGCAAAGATCGCGCTGGCATCCAGTATCTCCACCAGATCGGCGTCGATGCCATTATTACCAGCCGGTCTCAACTTGTCTCTGCTGGCCACGCTGAGGGATTAGTAACGATTCAGCGCCTTCTGCTGGTGGATGACTCCGCTTTGGAAACAGGCGTGCGAACCATAGCCCGCGCTGCTCCCGATATCATAGAAGTACTCCCTGGCATTATCTTTCCAGAGGTTGCTTCGACATTGCAACAATTGCTTCATGGTCCTTTCATTGCCGGTGGTTTTATACGCAATGCTACTGAAGTTGCTCGTATCCAGGCAGCAGGCGCGATACTGAGCAGCAGCAGTACCTCCGCCCTTTGGTACCGCCCAACTAGTTAAATGAGGAGAATTTTAGCGATGCGTAATCTTCCTAACCTGCTCAGCTTCAGTCGGATTGCGGCAACAGTCCTGGTGTTCGCGCTGGTTATAGTCAACCAACCCTGGGCTTTTCTAACTGCAACAGTCGTCTTTTTCCTCGCATCCATTACAGATCTTTTCGATGGCATCCTGGCCCGAAAATACCAGGTCGTATCACCCCTGGGGATCTTCTTGGATCTGACCGCAGATAAGGTGTTTGTCTCCGCCATCCTGATTGCTTTCGTGCAGCTTGGTCTTGTCCCCGCCTGGATTGTCGTCATTATCGTTGCCCGTGAATTTTTAGTCACCGGCCTGCGCTCTATGGCGGCCGCTAAAGGGACTGTTATTCCTGCCGGAAAATGGGGAAAACAGAAAACGTTCATTACCCTGGTTGCCACCGGCGGGATATTACTGGCAAAGGGACTGGGCGCCAGTCACCTTTCCCTATTCCCACTTATGCTTAATTTCAACAATCCCATGTTGAACGTGGGTGATTACTTGCTACTAATTGCAGATGCACTGATGGTGCTTGCTGCTATCTGGACCGTTATGTCCGGTGCCGAATATACCCGTGGCGCATGGCCGCTTCTACAAGAGAAGCAAGACACCCCGGTTTCAAAGGCTTGAATGCTGGCAGGTCCGCCAAGGTCACGCCTGCGCTTTCGAGGAAGTATTGTCTGTGGGAGCTGAATGCTCCTCGACGTTTACTTTCTGCCCTATCCTGCGTTCGGTCCCTGCCAATAAGCGCCCAATGTTGTCATAGTGGAAAATAATCACCAGCGCCGGGGCAACCACTATATAGACCATCTGCGCCAGGCTCACTTTGCCAATGAACGTTGGATCAAGCCGCCCGATGATGAAAAAAAGAATACCACAGATAATTGATGTCAAGCCTCCGACGATCGAGCCCAGCGATACGAAGCGCGAGATTGCTATAGTGCCAAGAGTAGTCACTGTTGCGATCAAAAAGGTTAGGGGAGAAATGATAAGCAGTGCTCCGGCACCTGTCAATACACCGCGCCCACCTTTAAAGCCAATGAAAACGGGAAAACAGTGCCCTATCAAGGCAGCCAGGCCGGCCACTGTCGGCCCCCAACCGGCACCGTAGAAGAATGGGACGAGGGTAGCAATAAGCGTTGGCCCCACTCCTTTTGACAAATCAAATACCAATACGATCAATGCCGGGACCTTGCCAAGCGTGCGCAGTACGTTGGTCATACCTATTTTATGGCTACCGTATGCACGTATATCAAAATCTTTGCCTCGTAGTAACTTCCCCATCCAATAGCCTGCAGGAATAGAACCCCAGAGATATCCAATAACTGCCATGAGTAAGAGCTGACCTGATGTGATTGCCATTGTCGCCTCCTCCTTCATGCCGAAGCTGTACACTAACCCTATTATAGATTTGATTCAACATAAAGGCAATCGGGCTGGTATTAGGAATTGCAGCCATTGCGTTCCTGTCGGTGGAATAGGCAGGTTGTATGAAAGTGTTATAAGTATTGCACCTAAATCACTAATACTTTATCATAACAAAGGATAGATCAGAAAGTATGGGGCGCGAAATATTGCGTCCCCATAAGTTTTACATGTGGGTCAGGGTATACGAATTCGCGCCACCTCCATGAAGGGTATATATTCATAGAGGCGGGCTTTGTCGTGCCCAGTGGGAGGTTGCGTGACTCTAAAGGGACTACTCACACTTTTGATACAGCGGCCAGAATTTCGCCGCCTTATACAGCGACTTCACGACGCCGAGGGTGTGCCTGCCCTCACCGGTATTACCGAATCCGCGCGCCCGTTTGTTATCGCCGCACTTGCATCAGAACTGAAACAGCCGCTACTTGTTGTTACCGAAGGTGAAACACAGGCCAATTTAATAGCGGATACGCTCAAGATGCTGGTCCAGCGCCCCAACGACGTATTGTACTTGCCTGACCGGGATGCGTTGCCCTATGAACGGCTGATTAGCGATGCAGAGACAACCCAACGGCGCATGAACGCCCTGATGTGTTTAATAGAGCGAGAACGCAACGCGGTTATTGTCTGTTCGGCGCGAGCGCTTACTCAACCCATCATCCCGCTACAGGAACTCTCGGCTGCACTCTATAGCCTGAAACCAGGTCAGGAAGTCGATCTGACGCTGATGCTCGAACATCTCTATAATCTTGGCTATGAACCAGTGACGGAAGTGGAAGAGCCGGGGCAGTTTAGCCATCGCGGTGGCATCGTCGATCTATTCCCGCCGACCCTGACACGTCCTGTGCGCGTCGAGTTTTTCGGTGATGAAATTGAATCGCTGCGCACCTTCGACCAGGCATCTCAGCGTTCACTTAATCCCATTGATTCTTGCGTAATAGG